>JAAUYI010131798.1_pt1 | contig 16509 bp, 9 predicted proteins | sample 7278041 | NCBI WGS metagenome assembly JAAUYI01 (sample SAMN14350216, study PRJNA611818) | marine sediment metagenome | isolation source: surface marine sediment (0.6m) | place: French Polynesia: Moorea | collected 2018-08
AATGCACAACAGCAAGTCAGAAGGAAGAGGGTTTGAGCGGAAGAAGTGACAACAGTTATAGCAATTAACCAATGCCAAATGAATATATAAGTTAAATGCTCCCGCAGCTTACCTTAAGAAAGCATTAGACTCTTGCACCACAAGATTATCGCTCAAATTAGAGCCTAAAACCCTGATTTATCTGTAGAGTGGGCAGCGCCCACCTTACCCTTTCACTTCATTGGTGCAAGATATGTGTTAATGCTGTTTCACCCAAAGATGAAATCGCTGGTACTTAAATCATTGGCTTCTACTCCCTCAAGGAGAAGTTGCCCGTCTTTCCTGCCAAAATCAAAAGTAAGTAATACACCGTCGTTGGTATCACTTATTTGACTAAAAGAATCCAAGCCTTTGAATTGAATGGTATCTATACCAGACTCAAAATCAGTAATTACATTCAGTTCTCCTTTGAGCCAAGACTTGTTGAAAACAAATGTGTCATTACCTGCGCCACCAGTCATTGTATCGCTACCAAGACCAGCTTTAATCACATCATTACCGTCACCACCAACCAATACATCATCACCCTTGGCGCCAATCAAAAGGTCATTATCCAGTCCTCCATAGATACTATCGTCACCTTTACCCCCATCCAAAGTGTCATCACCTGCGCCACCTTCGATGATATCGTCACCTTTACCCCCATGCAAAGTATCATCACCTGTGCCACCTTCGATGATATCGTTACCACGACCACCTTTAATCACATCATTACCGTCATCACCAACCAATACATCATCACCCTTGGCGCCAATCAAAAGGTCATTATCCAGTCCTCCAGAGATACTATCGTCACCTTTACCCCCATCCAAAGTATCATCCCCTGCGCCACCAGTCATTGTATCGTTACCACGACCACCTTTAGTCACATCATTACCATCACCACCAACCAATACATCATCACCCTTGGCGCCAATCAAAAGGTCATTATCCAGTCCTCCATAGATACTATCGTCACCTTTACCCCCATGCAAAGTATCATCACCCAAACTACCTTCGATGATATCGTCACCTCTACCGGCATAGACTTTATCGTCTCCGAGGCTGGTATAAAATTTATCGTCTTCCTTGGAACCTCTGAAACTATCGTTTTTGAGGGTGCCGTAGGTGACATCATCTCCCAGATTGCCGATTAAATTATCCCCTGCGAATTCAATGCTAGTTTGATTAAATTTGACAATGGCTATTTTTGTATCTTCTTCAAACATCCGCTCATAGTACCCAGAAGCAAAAGCATCAACGAAATCTACACCATTGTCGCCATCAATATCAGTTATTTGATCTTTAACATCAAACTTAACGTTGCGACTACCACGAATTTTTTGTTTAGCAATTTGCTTCGAGGAGATTAATTTTCCCCCCATACTAAAGACATCTAAAATTTTGGGTATCTTACCTGAGATATCTAACACCAGAAAACCGACATTAATATCGGCTTTATTATATTGAGCATCAGGATTTTCAATTTCTGTGGCTGACAAAAATGAATTGGCTGAAAAATTGAAAGAAAAGGTCTGATTAGCAGCAACTTCAAAATTAGCAACTACTTCTGTGTCAATTGCGACTTCCCCTTCAAAAGTCTCCTCACCAAAACCTTCAGCATTATTCAGTAGTTGAGTAAAAGTTGGATCTTTTAAAGCAGTACTATCAAATTCTGCTATTCCTAAAGCTCCTTTTCCTTTAACTATATCCTTTGCATCGACGTTATTTGTAATGCTGTCAGCACTTTCGCTAAAATTGAAGAATAAGGCATCTCCTTCAGCCTGAACCTCATTCAAATCATTCCTGGAAGTAGTTTTTTTCAAAAAAAAAGGTGATGACATAGGACTCTCAATTGTATTTTCAATCATGTTTACAGATGCTTTAATTTTCCATCAATATCGATGGAGAAACTGAACCACTATTCACAGATTGCACCCATAAAAATGTTGTGATTTAATTACTGTTGCACCAAGTCATGTGAGCAATATAACTCAAAACACGTATATATTTATTTGCTTTATATTTACGCTATCAAAGCTTGATGTTAACTTTATATTAGCTTTAATCAAGCTTAAGTAAAATTCATACAATAACCAAATTAGTAGTATTAATATTAATAAGACATACGTACTCATTACGAGAATTCAGGTGTTTGAAAGTGCTGACTGGGGGAGATCACAAATAAAATGCAGAAGGGGAAAACATTAGCTGGAGTAAGCTTTTTGACCTTGCCTAACTTGGGTTTAAGACTCCACTAATTGCCTTCTGCATGGATTTATACCCTAGACAAACTGCTATGAGTCTACCACTTCTGCCTTGCACTACGTACTTCTACCTTTTTTCAATGACAAATTTTAGGGGTGCTAGTAAAGTAATTTAGATCGCATAATTCCATGTGGAAAAAAATAGGGTGTTTAGATCCCATACTTGTTTAAGAAGTCGGGGAGCTGTGACCCTTCAGAACTAATGAAAAGGACTACTAGCAATCCTAAATCATAAGCCCTGCGGGCAGGCTATGGGAAAGTAAAAAATAATACCTTTGACTTCTTGAAAAAATTGGGGAGATGGACAAGGCTAATTTTATAATTATCGATCGCCATAAACCAGGTTTTTTCAGAGATTTATATCTAACAACCAATTATTTATCGTAGAAACCGGTTTTGCGTAAATCCTATAAATAAGAAAACAAAGTAAAAATAAAGATTTTCCGAGGGACAATAATGGGATTTGTCAAGCAAGTACTACTACTATTTACTCCATGTTTAGCTGTTTCAATGGTTACAATTTCACCTAGTAAAGCGGCTACTTTTGCTAACTCAGAAGGGAATTTTTTGTTTACAGGGTTTAGTCAAAATCCTTCAACAACTTTTGCTGGTTTCGACGGTGATGTCAGTGCCATAGCTATTTCTGAAAGTGCCAAATTATTTACAGAAGCGAATGCAGACGCAATTTTTATAGTCGATCCCGCATTAGCATCTAATTCTTCCTCCAGTTTTGCTGTAGGTGAAACTGGAGATTACTTAGGAACAGTGGAAAGTGAAACCACAATTAGAGGGGTGTTTGATATAACAGCAGACACTAATTTCAATTTTAACTTTTTTGGTGATTTAAACCTGGAAACATCCATAGACAATGTGGGGGAGAGTGCCAGGGCAAGTGGAGATATATTTTTTACCTTGATAGATACAAGTAATGATACTACCGTAGACTTCTTTAGCCTTGTAGGAAACGTAACTACACCAGGAGGTAATGATTTTATTGCCTATGACAAAAGTGAAAATGTCTCTTTAAGTAATGCAACTAGCACTGATTTCAACTTTGGGGGAAATCAAGAATTTGCTGAAGCTGATATTATTGGTTCTTACCAACGCTATTTTGCAGCTAACACTAGATTAGCTTTGGTAGAAGTTAAGCGAAATCGGGTAGTAGTTTCAGCTGTTCCGGTGCCTGAGCCTTCAGCTACCCCGGCCTTATTTATAGCTAGCTTAACTTTCTTTGGCTGCTGTGGTGTAAGGGTTAAAGCTAAATCAAATAAGCCAATTAAATACACGAAATAGCCACAGCATATCCGATATCACTATCCCTAGTTAACACTCTCCCGATTATAAACCGGGAGATTCTTGGTTCTTTCGTAGATATCGTGCTAAATGTTTAATTACAGTCGATAACTTTGCTTTACAATCAAGGTTAAAAAGTAAAAAGATAAAAGTAAAAAGTAAAAAGATAATCCCCATAAATAAATTGAGGGGATAAGATTACGGACGTATTGTTTCTTGCACTATGTGTATCGAAACAAATGTTTTTACTCCGTTCCATAAATAAATTTAGGGGCTTGGTGACCATTTTTATTTTTCTTTACTTTTGCCTTTTTACTTTTTACTTTTGCCTTGTTCGGTCACAGGTGCTTATAGTCTAAATTTCATCAATCTTGCCTAAGATACAGAAAATAATGGTTGTGAATCAATCCTAGCAAGGGTTTCAAGCTTATTTTCTGACTAATTTAGCCCGCTAAGTACGCAAGAACCATTTTTTGGCTATTTAAGTATAGCTGTTCTCACCCTTATTTGACTGAGCGAATACCTTTTTTTCCTCATTAATAGATTTCATCCATTCTTCAGCTTTTAAAAAAAGATCGCGATGTTTTTCTCTGATATATTCCCGCGCTAATTGTTGCTTTTCTCTTGTATACTTCACTGTTGGGTCATAATCAAAGCGGCAATCTAGTAAAACTTCAGGAATGTGATGGAATTTCCAGCCTTTCTTAGCTATGTTTAGCCAAAGCTCCCAATCTTCACCATACATAATGGGCATTTTCGTGTCATATCCCCCACATTCTTGCCATGCAGATTTACGAAACACAGCACAAGCACTCAAATAACACATAATAACCATACGATATAGATGAAAATCTGGTAGCCTCCATATCCATTCTTGTTCATTAATATATTCTGCACAGCCATAGCCCTGTGGAATACCAAAAGTAAAAACTTTGCCGTAATCATTAAAAAATTTTAGATCACCAAAGACAACTCCTACTTCTGGTTTTTTTTCTAAGACTTCCACTGCTTTAATAATTACTTCTCCTCGAATTTTATCATCAGAATCTAGGGTTAAAATATACTGACCTTTGGCAGCTTGAATTCCTGTGTTACGAGCTTTTGCTTGTCCCTGATTCTGCTGAACGATCACAAAATAGCCCTTCTGTTTTAAGGAATTAATCACCTCTAAGGTCAAAGGGTCAGTAGAACCATCATTAACAATGATTATTTCGTAAAAATTCTCTTTGCAAGCTTCTACACTGGCAATTGCTTCTAACAGAAATTTCCCATCATTGAAACAGGGAATAATAACTGACAGAATAATATTGTCACGGTTAGGTGGCGTAAAGCTTCTAGAACCGTTAACTAATTCTTCTTTATTTGACAACAACTGGGATGATTGCTCACAGGGTATAGCTACAAAGTGTCCAATATGCCAGTTAACCCCAGGATAGCCAGCAGCCAAAGGCATAACTTGATAACCCATAGAACTAATCAAATTTTCTAAGGCTTTGCTCTTCTGTGCAAAGGATTCTTTGTTGCCATCATCAACCTCATATATGATGGTTGGTTTGTATTTTTCTATGGTTTGCCTCATCCCCTTAAACGCATCGATTTCTGCACCTTCTACATCGACTTTGACTAGTGTGGGAGGTTTGAGGGCTTTTTGTGCTACTAAATCATCAATGCAAGCCAAATTTACATTCATTGCTCCTGTGAAATCTGGTGGGGTGCCAGCACTAGCCAGCATAGCTCCCCCTGAATGTTGTGCTAGTAACAGTCTCCCCCCTCCTGTATGAACAGAAACAGCGTTTTCCAATACGGTGGTATGGGAAAAATTATTCAGTTGAAGATTGTGGCGAATCCTCTGGACATTTTCTGGAACTGGCTCAAAGCCATAGACATATCCAGATTTACCAACTAGATGAGCACCTAGAACTGTAAAAAAGCCAATATTGGCACCAATATCATAGAAGACATCCCCAGGTTTGAGGTAATCAGCTAATGCCTTTTGTAATGGTACTTCATAGGTTCCCTTGGCAAAATCAGGATTGGAATTGTCTGGGGCAAATTTGAGGCCAGCACCTACTCCTTGACTAATTGTTATTACTTGAGGGTTGACATGATGACGCTTTTGTGATTTTGATTTGGGAGTAGCTAGCGATCGCTTGTTTAACCACTGGACTAATTCCGCCGATAAAATCAAAGCACGATTTGTTAAGGGTTTAATGATCATTTTTCTTCCTCATACCCTAGCGACAAAATTTTTGAATGTGCTGCCAGTATCGTTGCCCCATTCCCAGTTAGCCACAATCCCCACTCGGTTAATTGTGAGTTTGACAGCATCGGGATAAACATCGGTCAAGGCACGATAGAGAACTGGCTCGTTATTGACATATACCATATAGTTCATACCATCAAAAATCATCCGCAGGTTGTGAGTTACTCCCCATCTCACCCCGCTGCCCACATTGGTCCAAACTGCATCATATAATTCCTCAAAGCCGTTGAGATAGAAAAAGGAAGATATGGATGCACCCCCATAGCAATCATCCAGCCAGTTATTGACAGTGATGTAATTATCTGCATCTTGCCAAAATATCAATCCACCCCGACCTCTTTCTCTTTGTCCGCGACTTGTACCGGGTGGTGTGATGTCTACTTCTAAATCGGCAAAATTAGGGTTGTCCCAGGGGAGGGTGTAAGCGGTACGCCCAGGATTAGGATATTTACGGCTAGCTTGAACTTTAACACTATTATGTCCTGTTAAAGCGATCGCTCCCATTCCCATTTCCCGTCGCCAAACTTTTTCACCAATATTGGTGGTTGTACCTGCTAAATCCTGGATTGGAGAGACAAAATTATCGACAATAACCACCTTTGTACCCTTAGCTTCCCAAGGGGAACCAAGGTCGAGTTCTTGGGGAATGGAAACCACAGGGGGATGAGCTTCTAAGGCTTGGAAATAGAGATTGCTGTTAGGTTGGGTGGCTGCGATACCAATAGCTGTTTCTGTATGCAAGCGGGAGTCAACAAACCGTTTATTAAATACCAATTTGCCGTTGAGGTACAGGCTAAAGGTTTTACCTTCATCCAATATTTGTAAGGAGTTAATGGCGTTTGGCTGCAAAAACCACACATTACTCACAGCCAAGGTTTCCCATTGACCATTTTCCCTGATCCGCAACCGACAGCGATCGCTCGATGCTTCAAAACTCCAATAGTTGTTCTCATCTCCAACTCGCCACAGCAAACTCACATCATTGGCTTTGGTTGGGGTTTCCACAACTAGGTGGATTAATCCAGAAGTACTGCCACAATCTAACACCGCTACGCTATCTGCTTGAGTGGCGATGGTTCCTTGGGCAGTTCGTTGGTAACATCCCTGCCATACCTGCCATTGCCCACCCCGTTCGGCGGTAACATCATCTACCTTGCCATCACCCGTCAAGCTATCTGCTGCTTGAGCTGTACCGTACCAAGTAGTCAGTGCTGGAATCTCCGCTACTTGAGTGCCGTAAACCCTGGTATCAATGCGAAATCCAATTTGTCCCAGCACACTTTGATAAAGTGCAGCGTAAACTTGGGGATCGTCATTAAAGGCATCAATGGCAATGGGGCGCATATTAGGGTAAGCACCCAAACCACAGGCATTAGGTACTGAAGCTGCATAGTAAGCTGCTCCCTTTTCTCGCAGCACCACAATGTAGTAGGTTTGCAGATTTTTCAAACCCTTAAAAGCGGAGAGCATATTCTCACCCACACGAGTCCAGACTTCGCCATTTTCTGCCCCCGTGGCATGAATAATAAAGCCATTCCCTTGTGAAAGAGGATTCTCAGGTACTTCCTGGGGGAACCACCCTATAGCTAAGTTTTCATCCAAGTTGGGTACGTGAAAATACTGAGAAAATTCTGGTGCTGTGCGAATCCACCACCAGAATTGCCTTGCCGTCCATCGTTTCTGGGGACTTTTCAACCACTGCCAAAAACGGTCTAAGGGTTTTTCTGTCTCGCTACCAATCAGCCAGCGATGAAGTCTTTCCTTAATGGATTCAATTCTTTCAGACTGGGAAGTATTGTGGCAATTTACCAAGAGTACGGCAAAAGCAAGTCCATTGGTGCGGGTATAGGGCCCGTAGGCAATTCCCTGTCTGCCCCAACCTGCTGCAACCATTGGTTGTATACGCAATGCACCATTATCGATCGCAATTAATTTTTCTACGTCTACACCTTTGCGGGTGATACCACTAGGGCTTTTGCTACCAATGGTTTTACCAGCAGATTTATTGTCTGTATAATTATCTGTAATACCTTGCGTGATAATACTAGGTGGTTTATTTTTTTTTACTGGTTCAATTAACATTTATACACCCCGAATTTCATATTGATTAAATAATTCATAATTTTGAAAAAAGCATTGTAAAAATTCACCTTGGGAAACACTTTTAAGACTCCACCAATGGGGATGGGGAATAAATTCACTCATTTGGGATTCGTGTTTATTTAAGGCAGCTCGTTTCTGTTCTAAAACATCACCAATGTATACAGAACTTTTAAATTTTTTCAGAAGGCTCAATTCCGGTATCAATTTCTTTTTGAAAATTGGATTATCTTGACCATTTGTCCAGGGCCACTGATTCCATAGCCAAATTGGATATTCATAAACCATTGCTGAAAATTCACATTTTTTCAGGGCAGCAATAACAATATGATTGGTAGTATCATGGTCTGGTGGACCATCTTGACAGTAGGGAACAAATATTTCTTGGGGCAGGGAGTTAATAATAATATTTGATACCCTTTGAATTGTGGGGAGAATATTATTACTTAATTTGCCATCTTTAACTTCAAGAAATATGACATCATGTTGTTCAACCCCCATTTTTTTGGCTGCTGCTAGGGCTTCTTCTCTTCTTATAGCCTTAAGTTCCTGTGACTCAATCAGATTATGGGAGCTAGAACCATCGGTCATAAAAACAATTTTTAAATCTGCCCCAGCTTGTTTCTTACGGATAATTGTACCGCCACAACCAAGGGTTTCATCATCTTGATGGGGTGCAAAGATAATTGCCGAGCGTCCTAGTTGTTTGGGGTCGCGTTCAATACGCCTAAAATTAATTAGGGCATTATACAAATGACGTAGTGGAGATTTTAATAATTCTTGGTTCATAGCTCAAATAATTTGTCAAATCATGTTGGAGTTTGTTAAGTTTATAATAAAAATCAAGGTATATAAACCATCCTTACCTCCTAAAAATTATCAAAGTCTAATAAATCATATTAGACAATAATTTCAGTGTATTTTAGTTCATAACTTGCAATTCTTAAGAAGAGCCAGAGGCTCTGGATTATAGTTACCAGGCTGAGCCTGGTAACTATATTTTGGAGGCTCCGCCTCCTGTTTATCACATAGGAAGTTGTTGGTTAACTCAATATTTGAGATGCATTCGATCTGGAGAGAAGAATTATAGATCAAAAAATCAAAATTCATTCAATCAAGTTTTAGCAGTTGATAACTCTAGTTTTGTTGCTGTTGTTTCCTGATTACAAAGATTTTCATATTGGTAAAGTAAATCATCAGCTATCTTTTCAAAGGAGAAAAGATCGACTGCTTTTTCACATCCAGCTCGCGCCATTGATTGTCTCTGTTGTTCATCTCCAAGCAGTTGTATAATTCCCTCTGCTAAGGCATCTGCATCGCTCCGTTTAACCAATATTCCTGTTTTCCCATCCTCAACTAACTCTGGGAAAGCACCGGCTTGGGTAGCAACTACCGGAACCCCTGCAACCATAGCTTCAGCAATAGGCATACCAAAGGCTTCTTGACAGATGGAAGGGAAGATGAAAATATCTGCCTGACGGAAATAATTAGCTAACTGAGAAGGAGGCAGGGGACCAGTTAAGTTAACTGGTTTGGGGGTTTTTGGTTGGTTTTCTTTGCCAGTAAATTGAGCAATGGTATTTTTGAGGTAAGTAATCCAGCTATTGTCCTGGTGAAATGTAGCTAATTCTGCAACCACAGGATCGTCAGTTATCCCCACTAAATATTCATAGGGAATAACTCCTATCGGACCAACCATAGTTAGTTGAGCTTCTGGATATTCTGCCTGCACTTGTTTAAAAGCTTCTAACAATGTATGGGAGCCTTTTTCTGGGCAGACTCTACCCACAAAAAGTAGATTTTTCCCTTGCTTTTGGTAATTTTGTTTGGCGGAGGTATCAATAAAGCGTTCAAAATTAACGCCGTTATATACAGTCTGGCACCGTGATGCAAATTGAGGGAAACGTTGGCGGACTTGTTCGCTAATATATTCACTGGGACTAATGATTAAATCGGCATGGCGCAGCCGCCCTGCTAGAGCTTTATAATTGAGTTGATTTAACCACTCACAATGCATATGCAAAACAGTTTTTGTCCGGGGATTGAGAGATTTAATCACTGGGACAAACTGAGATAAATTGTGAATGTGGACAACATCACATTCCTGCTTTCTCAAGTCATTGGCAACTTGTAGAATAAATCCTAGATAATACCAACGTGAAGCGAATAGGGGTTGTTTGGGATTATTAAATACAGGAAATTTTTCTAGATGTTGGAGTAATGATTTATCGGTTTTTATGGGAATATATTTATAAGTTACTCCTTCATGAACTTTTGATTGAAACTTGTCTCCTGGTGTATAGACAATCACCTCGCAATCCTTTGCTAAAAGACGCACTAACTCATAGGTTAAAATCCCAATGGAATCTACAGGATTGGGAAAAGATGTCATCACAAAAGGCTGACAAATAAATGCTACTTTTAATTTTTTGTTAGGATCTTGATGTTTTAATTTATTTTGGAGTTGAGCAATTTTATGTAGTTGATTTTGAGCAAGTTTTTTATATATTTCCCCATCATCGGGATTGAGTGATAATGCTTTTTGATAGCAAGCAACCGCTTCTGACAAATTCCCTTCTGATTGTAAGGCTGCCCCTAAATTATAATGGGCGATCGCTAAATCTGGTTGTAGGGCGATCGCCTGCCGATAATAGGTGATGGCATTTTTCAAATCCCCTGCTTTTTTCTGAGCCAATCCTAAATCATTATTGATAGCTGCGTAGCGTGAATGCTTTTCTGGTGGAAGTTTACCCAGAGTTTGCAGGGCTTTCGCCAAATTCACATCGGCTTCAATACAATTGGGTTGAAGTTTCAGGGCTTTTTTATAATAAGCGATCGCTTCTGACCATTTTTCTTGTAGTTGTAGAGTATAGCCGAGGTTATTGTAAGCTGATACTAACTTTGGGTTTAAAGATAAAGCTTTCTTATAAGCTTGGATGGCTTCGGGCAGTTGACCTTGAACTTGCTTTAAATTACCCAGACTAAACCAAGCTTTCACAGATTTAGGCTGTACCCGAAGAATTAGAGCTAGCAACCTTTCTGCTTGTTTGTACTCCCCTTTCTGCTGTACCAGCATAGATAAACCATGTAATGCATCTGGTTGAGTGGGTTGTTGTTTGAGAACTTGACGATATAGCTGTTCCGCTTGCACCAGACGATTGGCTTGATGATGTTGAACGGCAATTTGCAGTACTTCAGAAAAGGTTGCCATGCTCACTCCTCACAGATTTTTTGATATTTTTGGCTTTAATTTTTGACTGACTTATGGGGTTCCCCACACCCTACACCCCAATCCCTACACCCGTTTCCTTGTGCTTACAGCCCTGGCATTGGGTTACTCGGACTTTGAGACGATTCCTGAATCAGGATGCCTTCTTTAACCAAGCCTGCCAACAGAGGTAAAATGTGGGTCTGTAATTCACATTCCGGCAACCAATGGGTAACATCTTTGATGGTGAAAGTTTCCCGGTTAAACATCTTTTCCACTAGGGTATCCATGACTTTGAGTGGCAAGTCTTTGAATTTCAGTTTCCCTCTAGGAGTTATTAACTGGTAACCCGTCTCGCCAATCCGTTCTATTTTGATTTTTTGAAACTTGTTTTGTCTCAAGGGGGTATCAAGTCCTTGCTCAAAGAAACCAAATCCAGCTTGACTAGGTAAGGATATTTCTGGTGCCCGAAGTACAGTCATTGTTTGGGACATAGCAAATTTATGAATCAGGCTTTCCTTTGATTCATTGAGCTCGTTTATTAAAGAATCAAATAAATGCCCGGTGTATGATTCCAGCTCATCAGTATTTCCATGGGGCATTAAGGGTAAATTTTGCCGCCAAGTTTCTGACTTGTGAATATTTTTTTGTACGGTGTCTAATAACCACTTAAGGGCATCTCGCCCCGTAAAACAACGGATACCAAGAGTTACATGTACTGAAGGTTCTTCCCTAGCGATCGCATAATGCCAATGACCCCTGGGAATGTAGAGTACATCGCCCGGTTTGAGAACTGTGTGAATGTAGGGTTCTCCTTCAGGTGGTTTGTGATACTCTGATTTTTCATCTCTATAAGGAGACTTAAAGGTATCCTGGAAAACAAACCACTCCTTTTGCCCATGAATTTGCATAATCAAGACTTCGTGGGCATCATAATGTATTTTGAATGCTTGGTGAGAAGGCCAAGAACAGTAAACATTGGCATGAATAGCACTATGACCTAATTCCTCCTGTATTCCCCAAGTGAGTTCACCTAGGACTGGCAAATGTTCGTGGACGTGGTTGATGGTTAAACTTGCCCCTTCTCTACATAGCTTCGCCCATTCTCTAGGTGGGCAAGGAGGCAGAATATCACCATTTTTCACGAAACGTAATTCAGGTTTATGATAATTCAGCAAATCATTGAGATGCTGCCAGGAAAACAAATCATGAAACTTATCGAGGCGCTCCCCAGGAATGACTATCCCTTGTTTTGCCCAGTTTTCAGATAAGAAGCTATCAATGGAGTAAGGCTGTAAAATTTTCTCTAAGTTTGTCATCATAATTAGTTAAATCCCGTTTTTATGTATATTTCTAATTTTCACTACTCCTATATTCCCAATCTGTGAGGGCGCGTGGTTCAGCCCTCACATATATTGGTGAAATTACCAGTTATGGGTAAGCGAAGTAAAAATTATTGAGGTTTTCTTCGCTATTGCTATGGTTTGAGGCTTTGGAAATCAACTTTGAGGCGATCGCATTTCGCAATGGTGCCGCTTGTTCTGTAGCTAGCCAGTTAAATAATTGGGTGACTGCTTCCGGAGAACTATCTATTTTCAGAGTTTCTTGGATTAAACGAAATGCACCAGCTACATTATCTGCCTTCAGAGGAATTGCCACATCCGATAAACACCTATTAAAGTAAATCTTACGGGATCTTGCTGTAATCTCGGCACGGTATTCCTCAGGCAGATAACTCTCAGAAATTTCGATGCCCATGCGGTAGTATTCTCCTTGCGCCCCTGCCAAGAAAACTTCACTGGACATATTGTTAGAATGCTGGCGGTAACGGGCAAGAATTTCTGGTTCACACCACCAATCGTAGAAAGAAGCAATACGCTTGTAGAGTTCCCAATCAGGAGTATAAAGGTTAATCAGGTCGTAAGCCCCTAACCGTTCGTGAGCTGCCCGACGAATTAAGGTGGCACAGGGGTTTAAGGGGTTAGAACCACCAATCCGTTGCAGCCAATTTTTATTGATACCCCTTTTCATACCTGAGTGCTTCTGGGTAAACACTACCTTTCTTTTCTCGTTAATATTTTCATATCCTGTAAAAGCAGCTCCCACAGAATCAGGGCATCCCTCTAGAGCTGACTTCAGCCGGGAATAATAACCAGGAAGTACATATTCATCCTCTGGCATTAAGTGAATCCACTCACCGCGACTGAGGGCAATTCCCCGATTAAAGTTGCGTCGCGGCCCAATATTTTCCGAATTTAGATAGTAACTAACTATACCGCCACCAATGGCATTCACTAATTCAAACAGAGGTGGATCGCTGGCATTATCCATCACCAGAATTTCCATTTCCTCTTCCCCTTGCCACTGAGCCAATACACTGGCAAGACATTCCAGCATATAGTCTTTGCGGTTATATAGGGGAATAATTACGGAAAAGAAAGGTCGCTTTTTGTCACTAGGTGGTACGGGAGGAATTGCTGGGAACTGATAATCACCAACGGTAACTTCCCCTAGTTCTATCTCTGGTGAAGCATATTTTTCGGGAACAAACTCAGAAACTGGCTGATTGTTTATAGCTGCGGCATAGTGAGGATTAATCAGCTTTAAACCTTGTCGATATGCGGCAGCAGCTTCGTTTAATTGTCCTTGTGTTTGGTAAACCAGTCCCAAACACATATAAGCTTCCCCGTAGTTAGGATTAATTTGCACAGCTGTTTGCAAGCAATCTATCCCTGCTTCTAATTCTCCCTGTGCTTGTAAGGCCACCCCTAGGTGATAATGAGCTTCAGCAAAATCCGGTTGCAGGTTAATCGCTTGACGATAGTAAGCGATCGCATTTTGCCAATCCCCTGCTTGCTGCCGAGCAACCCCTAATTTGTGATTTATTTGGGCATAGTGGAGTTGCTTGTCTGGGGACAGTTTACCTTGAGTATGGAGCACGTTAGCCCAATTGACATCTGCTTCGGTACAATTGGGTTCAATTTCTAAAGCTTTTTGATAGCAAGCAACCGCCTCGTCAAACTTTCCTTGCTCTTGCAAGATATAACCCAAGTTATTATAAAGTGGTGCTGCATCTGGTCGCAGGGTAATAGCTTTTTGGTAAGCTAACTCGGCTTCTGGAAACTGACCTTGAGCTTGACGCACATTGCCTAAACTAAACCAACCCTTAAGCAACTCCGGTTGCACTGACACGGCACTAGTAAATAACTTTTCTGCTAGCTGGGGCTGACCAACTTCCTGTGCCAACATACCTAACCCATATAATGCTTCTGGATGTTGAGGCTGCTCTTTTAGAACCTGAAGATAACTCTGTTCTGCTTGGTTAAACTTCTTGGCTCGATGATATTTAACAGCAAGTTGGAGGGTTTGAGAATTTGTTTTCATATTCAATTTCCAGCAATATTAATACACCCGATAAAATTTGTTTTTTGATAATTGGTTTTGATTAAATTCTTTGTACAGAAACCTAAAAACATCAGTTTTTTACAGTATTTTTAATTAATTACATGATTTAGAAATATAACGAAACTACATTTTTCAGTAGTACCTGAGAATGCTAGCCGGGTGAAAAAAATTTTGCCTGTGGTTTGTTTTGACTGTTTCCACAGCTTATTTTCGCTCACCCATACTAGCCTTCCAAATCCTGTGATTAATTGTTAAACAGTAGCAGAAGTATAACTTCCATCGGCAAAGTTGAATTGCTCAAACCCATAGGTTTCCATGGTAATTCCACCTCGCTCAAACATAATAGAACCAGACGAGCCGTAAGATATATTAAAGTCGCTTTTGTTGTAAGTACCTAAGCTTAGTGTATCAAAACCTGCACCACCATCTACTGTAGCGTCACCAAAACCTTCAACGAAGTCTTGTCCTCTACCCATCTTGATATTGACACCACCTCCAAAACTAGAGGCTCTGACCTCATCGCCTCCGCGTCCAGTAAAAATATCGCCGCCAAAAATACCGTAAGATTGGCTCCCGGTAGCGTAAGCTGTTATTTTATCAGCCCTATCTCCAGTACGAATCACACCCCCATCGTTTTTAATGGCGATCGCAGTGTCATCAGCAGTAGCATTAGCTTCTAAGGTATCTCTTCCCAGACCAAGACTAACCAAACCGTTAGTATTATCAAAGGCGATCGCTTGATCTTCAACTTGAACAATGGCATCGAAAATACCTTGAACTAAAGCTTGATTTTCGGGAGTAGCAGCAGCTAAAACAGTAGCTTCTACATCTGCACGGGTAGTAGAAAAAGAAGTAGCTTTAGCACTAATATTATCTCCACCCCGACCTGTTCTCAGTTCGCCCTGTTGGTTGTTAATGCCTGTAGCAACAACTTTTGCTTTAGCCAAACTGATAGCGAATCCTTGTGCAACAGCTTGGAGACCTTCTGTAACTGGTTCTTGGGCAACAGCAGTGGCGATGGCTTGGACATCTAGGGTCGCTGTGGCTTCAGCACTTACAGAACTTATGACCTCTCCATCAACGGTATCACTACCCGGACCAGTGCCAATTTCGCCGGTGTTCTTAATACCGTTAGCAATAGCTGTTATGTCAACCACAGCAATACTAGCCGCGATCGCACTAGCATCTACAGTATTGGCAATGGCTATGGCTTGAGTGATTGTGTTCACTTGGGTGAAAACTTCTGCTGCTGCCTTGCCATTTACTACATCACGACCTCTGTTAGTATAGAGATTACCGTTGTTGATAATCCCATTTATATTAAGCTTTGGTTGGGCAATAAATTCAGCAGAGCTAACAGGATTGATGCCTTGGTTGATGTCTTGGGCTGCGGTCTCAACCGAAACCCCCAAATCAAACCTAAGAGATGAATTGCCAATGATCTGATCGTTACCTTTTAAGGTTTTGACAGTAGAGCCTGCGGGATTGAAGATAGTTTTACCTGGATTGACTACATCATTTCCGCCGGTAAAAGGAAATGTACTTAAGTCAAAAAAATTGCTACTCATTTGTAAATTATCCTTTTAAATCTGGTATTTTTGTGATTTTCAGATGAAATTGACGAAATTATTGCTTTTTTTGACTTTTGCTTTTGTTGGCATACACGACTGGCAATCGAAGTTTAAATTTACATGAAAAGCAGTAGGGTGGGCATAACCCACCTTACTGTGATTGGGGAGGTACAATATATATAAATTCCTGTAATTCTTATTACAACTGGATTTGAAAGATAAGTCTAGGTCACTTTGGTAGTAACAATGGTTCTAATCCAGGGCGAACATACCATGAACTACCCCACCCTACGCTTTCGCTTAGAGGGTAGGGTTTCTACATCCCCACCCGTAGAGCCAGATTTTTGACGCTTCTTTGCCCCCAGTTGCTTCATGCTTCCCACA
>JAAUYI010019611.1_pt1 | contig 16500 bp, 12 predicted proteins | sample 7278041 | NCBI WGS metagenome assembly JAAUYI01 (sample SAMN14350216, study PRJNA611818) | marine sediment metagenome | isolation source: surface marine sediment (0.6m) | place: French Polynesia: Moorea | collected 2018-08
ACTAATCCATTGAAATTCCCCTGACAAAATTTCCCCGGCTTGAATATTGGGTATATTTGTCACCCATCGCACCCAATTATCCGGTGCAAGACTAATGAGTTTTTTGGTGCTGGTATCTGCGGGTTTTGGCACTGATTATCCCTTTATCTTTGGCAAAAATTGAGATTTTCTCCCCTATTTCCTTGAAGGAAAACTACAAAATTTGCGATAAAAATTGGCGCGTCCGTTCTTCGTGGGGATAGTTGAAAAAATTGTTTGGGGTTGCCGACTCTACTAAAGAACCCCCATCCATTAAAACTACGCGATCGGCAACTTCCCTGGCAAATCCCACCTCATGGGTAACAACTACCATTGTCATGCCATCCTTAGCTAGGGTTCGCATTACATCTAGTACTTCCCTGACCATTTCTGGGTCTAAGGCTGAGGTAGGCTCGTCAAACAGCATGATTTTTGGTTGCATGGCTAAGGCGCGAGCAATGGCTACCCGTTGCTGTTGCCCCCCAGATAATTGTCCGGGATATTTGTTTGCCTGTTCGAGAATACCTACCCTTTCTAAGAGTTGCATTGCCAAATCTTGTGCTTGTGTCTTTGACGACTTACGTACCCAGATGGGAGCCAAGGTAATATTTTGTAATACGCTTAAATGGGGAAATAAATTAAATTGTTGAAATACCATCCCCACTTCCCGACGAATGGCTTCAATGTTACGCAAATCATGGCTGAGGGTAATACCATCAATTTCAATTCGGCCCTGTTGATAGGCTTCTAAGGCATTGAAAGTGCGGATAAAGGTAGATTTACCAGAGCCAGAAGGACCCATTAATACCACTACCTCCCCCCGGCTAACAGTCAAATTCACACCACGCAGTACGTGGAACTTGCCATACCATTTATGAACATCTTCGGCAATGATTATGGGTGTTTCTTCTGACATGGTAATTAATAATCAATCTCTAGTTAACAATAAGCTGTTTGTGGTACTAATTTGTATATTTTTGCAGCAATTATGAGAATATGAGCAAAGTAAATGGTTTAATTGGTAAATTCATCGATAAAACTGATTGTCAGCTAATTTTTCATCTACAAGACTCCATATGAAATCCGTAAAACTACTCTAGACAAAGTCCTAATAATCTGCAAATATTTCCTTATTCTTGGATAATACTTTAGTATACTTGTGTACCAAGGAACCAAAAAATAGGGTGTACGTCCAATTAAGTTATACGTTACTTAACATTCCATGTTCCGACAAACTGCTTTTGGCATTGCTTTGAGTACGCTTGTCCTTGGCAGTGGATTAACGACCATTCCTGTGCCAGGTCACACCTCTACAAAAGATACTACAGATAGCCAGCCAACTGAGACTTTTTCCCGTTTGGTAGCAACATCTACAAATTTTCATGCTAGTGCCATAGAAAAGTCAGTTTTTGAGCAGATTAATCGCTATCGCACTTCTAAAGGTTTACCGAAACTAAAACTGAGTCAAAAAGTTTCTCGACAGGCGAGATTTCACAGTCAAAATATGGCTTTGGGAAAAGTCCCCTTCAGTCACCAAGGATTCGAGGGACGAGTTAGTCTGCTCCCCATTGCTTATAATAGTGCATCAGAAAATGTCGCTTATAATTACGGTTATGAAGATCCAGCATCCCAAGCTGTAGAGGGTTGGTTGAAAAGTAAAGGACATTTAAAAAATATTAAAGGTAATTTCAATGTAACTGGTATTGGTGTCGCCATCAACGATCGCAACCAAGTTTACTTAACCCAAATTTTTCTTCGCACTAGAAAATAGATTCCATTCCTATTTTTTGCTGCATAATGTAGTGTCTAGAAAGGCTGTCGTCTGCTAGATACTACATTTTATTTTGGGGTAGATTATGACATTACCAGATTTTCATGTTTGCGATCGCGATATTAGTGATACTGTTACTCAGGAGTATTTACAATCGGCGGCGATCGCAGTGGATACGGAAACCATGGGACTTTTACCACAACGCGATCGCTTGTGTTTGGTGCAGTTATGTGATATGGCAGGTAAAGTTACTGCGATTCGGGTGGAGAGGGGACAAAGGGAGGCTCCCAATTTAAAAAAACTCATGGAAGCGGCAAATATCCTCAAAATATTTCATTTTGCCCGTTTTGACCTGGCAGCTTTACGGTACCATCTAGGTATTTATGTCAATCCGGTTTTCTGTACCAAAATTGCTAGTAAATTAGCTCGTACCTATGCCCCACGCCACGGACTGAAGGATGTTGTCAAAGAATTGGAACAAGTAGAGCTGGATAAAAGTGCTCAAAGTTCTGATTGGGGAAATGCAGCTAATTTAACAGAAGCACAGTTGAGTTATGCAGCCAATGATGTACGCTATTTAATCAGCGTGCAACAGAAATTGATGGCAATGCTGCAAAGGGAAGAAAGGTGGGAAATTGCCCAGGAATGCTTTCAGTGTTTACCGACAATAGTCAAGTTAGATTTATTGCAATACAAGGATATATTTGAGCATTAACGAAGGAAGAAGGAAGAAGGAAGAAGGAAGAAGGAAGTCCCGATGAAAAAGGGTTCTTTTCCCTACACCCTACACCCTATACCCCACACCCTCTTTCAAGTTAGCCCCCCACGGAAAAATCCCACAACCAAGCATGAAAATATATCTCAAGTGCGGCTCCTACACCTAAGCTGTCAAACATCAACTAACAACTAACAACTAACAACTAACAACTAACAACCATTTTCAAGCTTGTCTCTCATGGGAAAATCCCATAATCAAGGATGAAAATGCTTTGTGACTAATTCTTCAAGGGCGCACGCAATGCGCCCCTACTGCGCGCTTCTGAACTATTTTCAAGCTAGCCCTCCACGGAAAAATCTCACAACCAAGGATGAAAATGCTTTGTGACTAACTCCTCAAGGGCGCACGCAATGCGCCCCTACTGCGTGCTTCTGAACTATTTTCAAGCTAGCCCTCCACGGGAAAATCTCACAACCAAGCCATGAAAAATGTTTCGGATCCACTGTCAACCGTCAACTAACAACTAACAACTAACAACTAACAACTAACAACCATTTTCAAGTTAAAATTTAGCAATTACCATTGGACTTACATCTACTTGGCGATCGAATAAAATCCGTGGTTTCAATACTATTCTCAATAGTAACCACAGAGAATGCCACTCACTGGGAGCACAATGACGTTTCCACTGTCCTGGACGACAAAATAACATTTCCACTAGGCGACGATGTTGAGGCAAACTAACTGAGGGAAACTGGACTCGGATGCAGGGAAATTCATCTTTAACACCGATTTTGACTATCTCTGCATCTAGTTGTAAGTTCTCTTCCGCAATTTCTAAATGTAACTGCTGAGTGGGGAGTAAATCCAAGGGAGGTTTTTGAGTTAGCGCTACTTCTGCTCCTACTTCCGAAATCATGGTTGTCACACCCCAAAAATTTTGCCCTCCCATACTTAGCTTTACCACCCGTCGTAAGTCGAACCATTCATAAATATCTGCCTTGGGAACATCTAGTAAAATTAGCAAGGCGATGCCGATAATCAATAGGTTGTAACCACTCCACATCCAACCCAAGTCTAATCCTTTGAAATGCTGTACTATTTCCGGAGTACTGGCTTGTTCCCACAATAGGGATAGACACATACCTAGATTGCGCCAAAGGCTAATGGCAGTAGCAATGAACATTAGGAGTAAAGGGAAAGCTAAACCCCAATTAAAATTATAGCGATCGCTGGCTGTTCCTTTGGGGGTTACTTTAAATCCTCTACCAAAGGGATTTAACATCACTTTTATAATTGTTAATGCTAAGGGAAATGTCAGTACTAAACTGTAAATTTCTGAAAGCAGGGCGGAACGGGAACGGAAATTTAACCAGGAAAATACCGTTAACTGCACTACATAGAAAGGAATGAAGAAATATAAGAATTCTTCGATGGTGGCTTGCACGGGAATAACGCCTAAAAAAGAATAGGCTAAGGGCATTAATAGAAATCCCACCCTAGAAATACTAGCAAACCAATTTATTAGTCCTTCTAAATGAGCTAATCTTTGAATTGGTCGTAATCCTCTAATTGTTAATGGATTTGATTGAATAAAAAATGCCTGCAAGGTTCCCTGTGCCCAACGTAAGCGCTGGGTTGCATGGGCTGCGATATTTTCTGCTGCCAAACCAGCACTTAATTTTTCATTTAAATAAATTAACTGGTAGCCTTTTGCTGATAAATTAATGCCCGTAAAGTAATCTTCACTCAATGATTCTGTGGTAAAACCTCCCGTAGCTTCTAAAGCACTGCGTCGCACTACAAAGGAAGTACCAGCACAAACTACACTACCCACACTATCTTTTATGGGTTGAATTTGGCGATAAAATACCTCTTCTTCTGGGGTGACAACATTTTCTAAACCTAAATTACGGGCAATGGGGTCGGAGTTATAAAAGCTTTGTGGAGTTTGTACCAATGCCACTTGTTCATTTTGAAAGAAACCAATGGTACGAATGAGAAAATTTTTAGTGGGGATAAAATCTGCATCAAAAACTACTATTAATTCTCCATCAGTTTTCGGAATTGCGTGATTTAAATTCCCTGCTTTTGCATGGCTATTATCAGGTCTAGTAATATATTCACAACCTAATTCATCAGCTAAAGCTTGCATTTCCGGTCGTCTAGTATCATCGAGAATATAGATATTTTTATGATTGTAATCTAAAGCTTGGCAACCGATAACTGTACGTCTGAGGATGAATGTTGGTTCATTATAAGTGGGGATCAAAATATCAACTGAAGGAGTGAAGCTACCATCAATCACAGCAAGGGAGTTTCTATCTGCTTCAGGGGAACGTTCTTTCACATTCAACATTAAAAATAGCTGAATGGTAGAACTCAATATAACTAGCATTTCTAAAGCAAATAATCCTAGGCTAAATACTCCATTTAATGGGTTGGAAAGATTGAGGGTAGATAAAGAACGCCAAGCAATATAACGACCTGCTAACAAAAGCAAAATTCCCACTACTAATCGCCTAGACCAAATGCGGGGTTGGGGAGATATTTTCATCACTCCTAAAACAAGTAATAACAACAATACGGTTGGTGCCAATAGATATTTACCAGTCACCATTGGTACTTCTAACCACAAGGGAGGATTAGTTTGTAAAACATTAATTTCGGCAAAAATTGCACTAATTTTGTTTTCTCCAATAAACCATCCCGCAACCACGATCGCGGATAAAATTACAATGCTAAATAGAACTATAGTTGCAGTATGAAATTGACGCGATCGCTTGTTAAAATTTACTGAAGATTTTTGATTGGGCGACTGTATTAATGTCATTAATTAATTCCCCTCTTTTTTAAATACCTTTAAAACCAACCTCATCGGACAATTCCTCTTGAGAAGTTTCCATCCCAGTAGGAATTGTAGAAGTAGATTGTAACCAAACTCCCACTTGACTTAAAAATATCCCTAATAGAACAATAGCACCGCCTACATACTGAGCAGCAGTAGGAATTTCTCCTAAAATTAAATACGCAAATAATATGCCCGCAATTGGATTAAAAGAACTAGCTAATGATACTTGGGAGGCAGAAGAAGTTTTTAACCCATTGAACCAAAACAATTGACCCAATACCACAATCACACCGCCATAAATTAACATCCACTGCCATAAAAAAGGTGAACCGACATCCATAAAATGATTGATGCCATAGAAGTATAAAACAACAACAAAGAATAAAATTGTAGCGACAACTGTACGGAAGATACTGAAAATACCTAAAGGTATTTGTGTCAGGCGGGTTTTACTAATAACTGTAGCCACTGCTAAAGCAATAGCGGCTACTGCTGTCATGATTTCACCTTTACCCACAGTAATAAAAACACTGGGACTCATCATGTTTTCCCATAAAGTTTGTAGAATAACTGTGACTACTACCCCAGTTAAAGAGACTATGGCACCAATAATTGACCAAATATCAACTCTTTCTTTGAGTAACAGGATAGATAAAGCTAATGCTAAAGGAGGTTCAATGCGTCCAATTAGAACTACATTTGTAACCATTGTCAAATCAAGTGCCATAAAAAATAAACTTGGTGCTAAAGCTCCTGATAAAATTGCTGCTGCCCCCATACTCAGCCAATTTTGCCCAGAAATTTGTTTCAGGTTGGAACTACTCCATTGCCGATAATAGATAACAATCAGCATTAATAAGGCACAAATATTCCCAACAAATAAAACATTGCAAAAAGAAATCGGATTTCTACCATTAATTAAGTTGTTTTCCCCCAGTTGTGTCAACTGACGTGTGACTGCATTAGCTGCACCAAAAATCAGGATCGCTAACCAGAGAGAAATTTTGCCCAAATTTCTACTGAATAAGGAGGAGGCTTTCGTCATCATATCTATCGTTTTGCTACAAAATATTTGAAACTGGATATAATTAAAACTACTACAATCCAGCTCCATTATTAAAAGAATGTAGAATTTAGAATGAGCGAATTTAGAATTTAGAATGAGCGAATTACGTAGGAGCAATGGGAATTTTACTCCGACGCAAAACGCACTGCTTATAGAAGTAGGGGAATTCAACCCCCCAAGGTTGGTTAATGAAAATCCATGTCTAACACCAAATAGATAATTTGTGGTCATTTTTATGCAAGAAGGTAGAGGTATGTGCCTCACAAATCTTGATAAAAATCAATATAATTTGAATTATCGTTAGTTATATTAAAATCAGATTAAAAAACCTCTGCCAAAATTCGTTAATTTTTTACCAATTTCTCAGTCTGTATTAATCTTGTGACTGCCATGAAATCTTACACTGTAGTTACGAGAGTTAGAAAAAGTCAGACCCATGAAGTTGCCATCTTTCACAGCTGCCAGTCTTACAGCCTTACTAATAGTGGGTTGTTCCCAAACTGATATTTCCCAACAGCCAGATACCCAGACACCAGTAGCAACAATTGCATCAAAACCAGCTTCGAGTAATGCTTCTGGCTCAGGTATATTCCAAGACGGGGAACATCCTACCACAGGAACTGTGAAGGTAACTACGGAAAATGGTCAATCCTACCTGGAATTTGGTGCTAATTTCCAAACTGATAGTGGACCGGATTTATTCGTAATTTTACATAGAGATAAAACCCTGCCAATTTACGGCATTAAAGAAGCAGACTACACCAGCATTGCTCCTTTAAAAAAGACTAGTGGAACTCAACGGTATGCCATTCCTGAAGGTGTAGACTTAAAACAATTTCAATCTGTTGCTATTTGGTGTCGCCAATTTAACGCTACCTTTGGCTACGCTCGTCTATCAGTTTAGTCAAAAGATTTTGATTATTTGGCAACGAAAAACTTTATTATCGCAGTAGATGGTTTCATTGCACTGAACCGGGTTGTATTTACGGATATTTTATGGAACTTACAGATTTTTTGAGTTTAATTCATCCAATGATCGCAGTTATTTTTGTCTTTCCCCTGATTGGCAATGTAGCTAATTTAGCATGGCAGGCACGCCAACGCCGCTTGCAAACTGCGAATAAAGGTAAAAGTAAAATTCCTCCAGTGTCTGGTCCAGAACATCGACGTTTAGGGGAATTACTTACAGGTGCAGTTGTGGGTTTGACTTTGGTAGGATTGGCTTACCCTATCGGCAAAAATATTATTAAAAACCAATTGTGGTCTGACCCTACTACTATTTTTATCTTGTTGATGTTTGCAGCTACCATTGCTTCGTTAGTATTTCTTTACCGGGCAAAACAAAAGCTATGGCGGGGAGTTTTTGCCACTTTAACTGGTGTTGGTTTAGTGGTTCTCGGTGCTCAAGATGGGGTATTTCGTCGCACTGATGAGTGGTATTGGTCACATTACTACTATGGCATTACCGCTGCCTTACTAATGATTTTTTCTTTAGCGATTATCCAAGAAATTTATCGAGATAGATCCCATCGCTGGCGGATTATTCACACAATACTTAATTGTATTGCTCTGTTATTATTTATCGGTCAAGGTTTCACTGGCACCAGAGACTTATTAGAAATCCCCCTGAGTTGGCAGGAATCCCATGTTTATCAGTGCAATTTTACCAATAGAACTTGTCCTACTCCTAACCCGAAACCATCACAGTGAAGCACATCAATCATATTTTCAAGAACATAGATCCTAATTCACTACGAGTTCGTTTAACCATTGTCATAGCTGCATTTTCTGCTATGGGATTAGGTAGTCTGGCGATTTGGACTACTTGGAAGATGCAGCATATTTTGATTGACAGTCACAAACAAACTCTTCAAGAATTAGCGGAACGCTTACCCAGAGATGTGCAAGTTTACAATGATATGTATCCCCTACAAACCTCTCTGGAAAAGGCTGTTAAAAATTCAACTACTAGCAATACTGTTTTGTGGGTCAAAAACCAAAATAATCAAATTCTAGTTACATCTAACTCCTTTAAACAAGCATCTGAGTCTACCCAAAACAAATTAGTTTCCCTGACTCAGATGCCAATTACGCCCCAAATACATCAAGTTAATCAAAAATATTTTGTGTTATGCAGTAGTCCACTGCAAATTAAAAGCCAGCTTATAGGTGATTTATCGGTAGCACATGATATTACCCGCGAGCAAACCATGTTTGTGGCAATGGTACAGAGTTTGAGTGTTGCTAGTATTTTAGTAATTATTATTATCTCTGGAGCGATCGCATTTTACATCCGCCGTTCTTTGCAACCCCTGCGCCAGTTAAGCCAAATGACAGAGGCAATTTCCGCCGAAGATTTAGGTAAGGCACAATTATATTTGCAAAATGCACCCAGCGAAGTCAAAGAACTGGCTCAAACCTGCAATCAAATGTTAATGCGTCTCTCGGATTCCTGGGAAGGGGAACGGCAATTTGTGAGTAATATTTCCCACGAACTACGCACACCCTTGACTATAGTACATGGCTACTTACAAAGTGTATTGCGACGACGGCAGAATTTGACGGAAACCCAGACAGAAGCCTTGCAAACTGCCGCATTGGAGGCAGAAAATACTATCCAGATGCTAGAGGATTTACTTAATTTAGCACGAGCTGATAGTGGTAATTTACACTATAAAATCCAGGTTTGCGTACTTAATGACCTAGTTGCCGAAGTTGTGGGAATGGCAAAACAACATAGCGATCGCCAAATTGATATTGAAGCAGAAGTTAACCCCATTGAGGTCAAGCTAGACTACAACTATATGAAGCAAGTTTTGCTGAACTTAATTGATAATGCGGTGAAATATTCTGATGCTGGTACCCCCATAACTTTGAAGTTAAAGCGGCAAGGAGGTCAAGCCATGATTCAAGTGTGCGATCGCGGTTATGGTATTCCCTTACAACAGCAATCGCGGATATTTGAGCGATTTTACCGGGTAGATGAGGCTCGAAACCGTGCTGGTGGTACGGGTTTGGGTTTATCTATTGTGAAAACACTAGTGGAAGGTATGGGGGGAAATATCACAGTGCGATCAAAACTAAAACAAGGAAGTATATTTCAAATTAGTTTTCCTGTACTAGTTTGAAAATGGTTGTTAGTTGTTAGTTGTTAGTTGATGGTTGACAGCTTAGTTGTGGGATTTTCTCGTGGGGGACTAACTTGAAAATAGGGAGTTCGGAGTTCGGAGTTCGGAGTTCAGGAGTAGGGGCGCATTGCGTGCGCCCTTGAGGAGTTGTCACTTAATTTCTGGTAGACCTATCCGCAGACTCTCATTAACTGTTGAGATATCGCCACATTGAGTTTCTGTAATTAAACAGATGTTACTAAGTGCCTTTTGATAACTCTCCATATCCTTTTTTTCCAGGGAGATGCGTGCAGAGATTTGCAAATCAGCGATCGCTTGATTTTTCTGCTCTTTAGGGTTTTTGTCAGAATATTGACCTAGCTCGTACTTAACAATACCCCGTTTGAGATATCCTTTCGCCATACGATCGTCGAGTTGTAAAGCCTGGTTAAAGTCATCGATCGCCCGTTGGTATTCTTGTTGAAAATTGCTGCTATACTGGGCAATTTGATAGCGAACTAGACCCCGCTGAAAGTATGCCTCTGCCCTGGATGGGCTAATTTGAATGGCTTGGTTAAAGTCTGCTAGGGATTTTTGAAAATCTGGTTGGTAATCTCCATGATATTTAGCCAACTGGAAACGAACTATACCCCGACGGATATAAGCCTCTATCTCTTGGGGATTAATTTGCAAAGCACGATTATAGTCAGCGATCGCTTGCTTATATTCTGCATTGGGGTCTTTGCTATACTCAGCCAGAATTTGGCGCACGTTACCCCGATTTACATAAGCTTTAAATTCATTGGGGTTGATTTTGATGGCCCGGTTGTAATCAGCGATCGCTGCTTCATAGTTTTTCAGGTTAAAACTAGCATTGGCACGATCAATATAAGTTTTGGGGTGTGTGGGATTTTTTTTAATTGCTTGGCTAAATTTATCTATTGCTAGGTCATATTTACGGATTTTATAAAATGCATGTCCCTGTCGATAATAATCATTAAAAGAGAGGTTTTTATCCTTTTTACGGTTAATCCAATTTTGTTGAGTATAGTTGGTAGCCTGAACAAAAGGACGATTGGTCAATTTGACCATGAAATCTAAATAACCCAAAAAACCAAAGCCCAGCAGGCACAAAATTACTGGATATATTTTGGGATTTGTGCGAACTTTTTTGTTGTAGTAAGGAAATTGATAGGGTAGTACGGATGGTCGATAATTGACGCGGTGGGTGGGGAGAACTGTTTCTGGAGAACGCTGGCGTTGGGGATATTTCTTTTTCGCCTTCACCCGTGGCTTGAGATGCTCTTTTTTGGCAACTGCTTGTAGGGATGGAAAAGGGTCCCGTCCCCCTAAACGCAGGGTTCGTTCGCACCAAGGACATTTATGCAAATGGTTGCTATAGCGATGCTGGGGATTAACACTACAGCTGCTTAAGCTATTCTCTACTTGATTTAAAGCTGATAGCCAAGTTTGGGCACTAGGGCGGAGTAAAGGGTTACTATGACCATCCTCAAAACAACGCACAAATAGCTCTTGCAAACAGGGATGTAGAATTTCCCAAGCAGGAGCTATGGGAGATGGTTTGTATGGTACTGTGTGCTTTTGACTATAGGTAAAATGACCGGCGATAATTCTGGCTTCATAGGGCGGTGGCTCCCCTTCATTTTCAAAGATGCCGGCAAATGGGTGAGTGCCTTCCATTAACATTTGGAATAATAGCACCCCCAATCCAAATAGATCGTGGACAATTGCTCGATCATGTTGGGCAAAAGTTTTATTTTGTAACTCTGGAGGGGTAAATTCCGGTTTCCCAACTTCGCAACGGAAAATAATATCGCGATTTGGGTCCTTAACCTGAAAGGAGTCTGTATCAACTAAAGTTACTAGGGCGGTGTCACTCACCAGAATATTGGACTCGTTGACATCACCTACGCAATATCCACTATTATGTAAAGCTGCAAATGCAGCCGCTAAATTACGGGCAGCACGGATTAAATACTGATAATTAAATAAAGGACAATGTTGTCGCCTGGTAAGGGGATTATAAAAATCTATTGCCGGACGCATTCCCCGAATCCGAGGCATTAAAAAGCCAATAATTTCCTGCTTGCCATCTGCAGATCGCAAAACTTCACAAGGCCAAGCAATGGAAATATGTCCCAAACTGGCCATGGGATTTTCTGGAGGATGGGCAAGCATTGCTTGGAGTTTACGCGCGTGCTGTTTTGTCGGCTTATGATATACCTTTGCCACTAAATCACTATCAGTGGGTACTGTATACACACAAGCTTCTCCACCACGCCCCAAGCTGACGCTGAGGTTGAGAGGAATAATTTCTTGGTTAGTCAGACAACGTAGTACCTGCACGTTCCTTAGTATGGTTATTGTTTACGGGCAAAGGATTGGCGATGGGCGATCTGTGATCAATTATTTAAGGCCGCAAGGATGAGGGTTAAATCATCATCTGTTCTTTGGGTGATTTTATCTGAACGCAAAAAATTTACCAATTGTTCCCTTGCCACTGTTTGATCCTCTGCTGCACTCACAAAGTCAAATAGGGGGGAGAAGAAGGGATTATGAGGTTCGCCTGCAGCCATATTCATGGCAAGCATTTGTAGTCCATCGGTGAGAATCCCAACATTGACTATAGTTTGCCGGCAGATTTTCACCTGTGTTGTATCTAAAGCATCAACGGTGGTCAGAAATGTGGTTTGATTAATATATTCACCCCTATCTGGAGTAGTCAGTGCGATGAGATTTCCTTGTAGGTCTTTGGCTACTGCCATACCATCACCTATTTGCGCCACTGCTGCCATTTCTGGGGTGGCTATGGTGATGATTAAGGTTGTGGCTAAATCCTGAGGTTTAGCGTCACAAGCTACCGCTTCATCTTCTACTGCTTGTTTGGAGGCTACAATGGCATCCCTTAACAGCGTAAGCACCGCCGTGTCATCCTCCAAGATTTGGCGATTAACATCCTGGGTGGAAATGTATTCGATGGCAGTTTCCACTGCCACCATCGATCCTATCTTACCTAATCTTGCCGAACCCGCACCATCAGCAGCAGCTGCCAATAAAACGCTGTCTGGCAATGTTTGCCAGTGATGAGCATCCTGACACAGTTGGGAGTTTTTAACGTGGCTGGTTCCACATACAGAGGCAGCTACTACCTGCCAATAAGGTATCTGTGTTGAGATTTTCATAAAATGGTTTTTTAACAGCTGGGTGAATAACTAGTACCGTTGCGCGGAATTCGTAATTCCTATAGAGCAAGGGTTTTGTTGGTTGAGAATGGTTGGTTTATTTCCGCGCCCACTGTACTAGTACAATTAGGCAGATGACAAAGATAGAATTACAGAATTACAGTAGATGCAAAGGCAGAATAATACAGGCTTTTTAATGATTATTTTGGTTAGTTTATTTTCCTGGTTGCTGTACTGAAAAATCAGTTCAGTATTTTAGACAGGAGATTAAATTAAATAAACCCAGTTTCTGGGGATGAATTGGCGTACTAGCACATCTGATTTTTCTTCAGCTGCACTAGTAACCCTAATCCCATAGTAGTCCCCACCGAAACATCACCACTACACCGTTCCCCAACCAATGGGTGGTAGAGCCACCTGCTCATCTATTTGAGAATGGGATACCGCCGACATACTAGCCGACAACCATACAAACATTTCGATGAAGTTTAACCCCTTGAGTTTTAAGGGAGTTCTGACAGCTATTTGGCTCAAACGTGTCATATTTGCATTCTCTACACCCACAGAAAAAAAGGCAACACGTTTATTGGCTTCATCAGTTTGTAAACGCTGTGCCGCTTGCTCAACGACTTGATCTAATTCTCCTTGGGGTTCCCCATCGGTAATCATAAATATCCAAGGACGATAGTAAGCAACACCATTGGCTCGATATTGTGACTTGCGCTCCTGGATCATGTCTAAGGCTTTATGGATGCCAGAACCCATATTAGTCAACCCTTGTGCCGTTAAGATTGGCGGCTGGAATTGATCGGCAGTCACAAAGTCTTGCACTACATTCACTGTACTATCGAAAGTGATGATTGCTACCTCTACCCGCCGGGAAGCAAGAGAGTTATTGACTAATTCATCTTTAAAGCTCAATAACCCTTGATTGAGAGCCTCAATAGCTTCTCCGTGCATGGAGCCAGAGGTGTCTAGTAGTAGTACACAAGGACAGCGCGGTTCGGGATTCTCCGCGAATTCCACTACTTCATCAAGTTGTAATGTGTCGGGCATAACTTTTTGTGTTATGTTAAACGCCAAAGCTTAATCTTCCTTTCTCTCAAAAGTATATAGTTGAAATACCCAGAGTGGCTACAACAATGGTTCGGGTAATAAATCATTTCCTCCTTTGTTAAGTGGATAGAATATAATCGTCCCTCACAGGAAAATCCCACAACCAAACATGAAAATATATCGAGTGCGGCTCCCACACCTAAGCTGTCAACCGTTAACTGTCAACTATCAACTCCTGACTCCTTTCAAGCTAGTGGGTAAAACAGCCAAAATCACAATTATGATTGCGGAAAATAGATGGAAATACCCACTAAGTAGGAATCAATCTATGGGATCCGGGAGTCAAAGTTGTTTCTCCGGTATATTCACTCAGATAGCTTTGAGGAAAAAATGGTTGATCTAGGTGAGGCATGAGCCTGATAACTCTATATTTCACAATATATATAATATGGTTTGTAGTTCTGCTTTTTCTTAAAGATTTGATGTAGAAAATGCAGCCAGAAAATGAAATTAATTTATAGTAATGAATACAACCACAATCAAAGCTATCAGGATGCCAATAGTTTAGGAGTTATAAAAATTTATATAACCCTTACATTTCTGGCTAACTCCTGATTGATTTGTCAAAATTTCAACTTAATTCAGTATAATTAGTTTACAAAAGCCATTATTTACCCATATTGTTAGAATAGGATGGCTGGGTAGATCATTACAAAAATACATGGCTGGCAATGGCTGTTATTAGTCATTGCTCATTGGTTAGGGTTGTAGTTAATCTTATAGTTTATTTACATAGTTCTTTTTATTTTTAAACCCCGTCCTTAAGGACGAGGTCTTATACCTACGCGCATCTTAGTATAACAAATAACATAATTATTCTGGACACTTGTTAAAAAAATTTTGATCAATTATTAAGGTTTAAATTTCTTTTGATTCGAGTATGACAAAAATAACTATAGGACTCCTATTTGATTTTTGAAAAAATAATTTAGCTCAAAGCTTGCTGTACAAAGATTTGATTCTCAGTATACCTAGCAAGATTCAAGTAGGATTCCTATATCTTGTTGCAAAAGATTGCAAAATTTGGGTAACAAAGGTTGTTTCTCCCAGTTACCGACTAATTATGACTGCCTGCTTGCATTAGATACCTTAAAATCTATTCCATAATATGTTACCAATTGACAATAATTTAAGAATATCTTTAGAAAATATTAATTATGGTACCTTCAAAAATTTACGACCCGTAGGTTTACTCAGACAATTAGCCAATTGTCATGAAAACACTTGTTTGCAAGTATTAAGCAATCGTGTTTCTTGGTCTATTTACTTGGAGCAAGGAAGCATAATTTACGCAACAAATTCAGTAGAACCACTCGATCGCCTAGAAAGGCATTTACGTCGTCTAGCGGTGCAAATTCCCACCCTGTCTAGTGAAGTTTGCCTGCAATTGCGATTAATGTTGGCAGAAAATTCCCACAATCAAATCGTAGAACATCAAGAATATCAAGGAATTCACTGGTTGATTGAGCAACAATATTTTTCGGTAGAAGAAGCAGCTTTGTTAATTCAAGAAATGGTGAAAGAAACCATAGAATCATTTCTGTTAATCCAACAGGGTAGTTATGAACTGACAAATCAGCTACATACAATTCCGAAAATTTGCAGATTGAATGTAACAAAAATTATTAAAATTTGTCAAGAAAGATTACAACTGTGGCGATTAATGGAGACAAAAATATCATCTCCCTATCAGCGTCCATATTTATGCCATACAATTCCAATCACAAAAACAAATTTAATCGATGAATTAGACTTAACTCATTGGATGAAAGGGTTTAGTATTCGTCATCTGGCTGTAATTACCAATCGAGATGAATTAGAATTAGCTGGTAATATATACCCTTATATTGTTCGTGGAGAGATTATACTACATGAGCCAGATCCACCCTTTGATAAGCTACCAAAGATAGTTGCGGATAAACCGGAAACCAAGTCTGTTTTTACCCATCCAGAAACTTATCCTGTGACTAATACTACTCCATTGGTAATCAAAGCTGAGAACAAACAATTGGTAGAAATACCCCAGGTATATGAACCCCCACAACAAGAACCACAGTCAACCACTACAGTGGAAAATTCTGACTCCGATCATGATTTGATTATCCCCCTAGAATTGGATAGGCAAAAAGTACACACAATTGTTTCTGTAGATGATAGTCCCATAATTCTGCAACAGATTAGTCACTTTTTGAAAGATGATATTTTTTCTGTTGTCACCATTAATGAGCCGGTAAAAGCTCCGATATCCATTATTCGCTACCGTCCAGATTTGATTTTACTGGATCTGAACATGGCAGAGATGGATGGATATGAATTGTGTCAGTTGATACGCAATAATTCTATGTTTAAAAATACACCGATTGTGATGGTAACTGCAAACAAAGGAATTATCAATAGGGTCAAAGCTAAAATGGTAGGAGCCTCTGGGTTTTTTACCAAGCCATTTAGCCGTGTGGATTTATTAAAAATGGTGTTTACTTATTTAACTTGACCAAAAGTAAATAATAAGTAATAAGTAATAAGTAATATACTGGAGTTGAGACTAAATTCTTTTTTGCAGGCTATAACCCTTGTGTAGCAAGCATTTTAGATTTCAGACTCCAAAACAACCGATAAATCATCAAAGCCTTTCTGGATAAGGGTTTGGCGG
>JAAUYI010109367.1_pt1 | contig 16483 bp, 15 predicted proteins | sample 7278041 | NCBI WGS metagenome assembly JAAUYI01 (sample SAMN14350216, study PRJNA611818) | marine sediment metagenome | isolation source: surface marine sediment (0.6m) | place: French Polynesia: Moorea | collected 2018-08
GGACTGCGACACCACCGGCATCGAGCCCGATCTGGGGCTGATCAAGTACAAGAAGCTGGTCGGCGGCGGCACGATGTCGACGGTCTGGTCGGGCGTGTAGCCGAGGCGCTCCAGCGCCCGCGGCACCGTCTGGTTGACGATCGACATCGTGCCGCCGCCGACCAGCTTCTTGTACTTGATCAGCCCCAGATCGGGCTCGATGCCGGTGGTGTCGCAGTCCATCATCAGGCCGATGGTGCCGGTCGGGGCCAGCACGGAGGCCTGTGAGTTGCGCACGCCGTGGCGCTCACCCTCCTCGACCGCGTCGTCCCATGCCCGCTGGGCGGCCGACAGCAGCTCGACCGGGGCGAGCTCCTCGTCGATCTGGGATGCGGCCTCGCGGTGCTGGTGCAGCACCCGAAGCATGTGCTCGGAGTTCTCGGCGTAGCCGGCGAAGGGTCCCATGCGGGCGGCGGTGCGGGCCGAGGTGGCGTAGGCGTGGCCGGTCATCAGCGAGGTGATCGACGCGGCGAGCGCCCGACCCTCGTCGGAGTCGTAGGGCAGGCCGAGGGCCATGAGCAGGGCGCCCAGGTTGGCGTAGCCCAGGCCGAGCTGGCGGAAGCGATGCGACGTCTCCCCGATGGCCTTCGTCGGGTAGTCGGCGTTGCCGACGAGGATCTCCTGGGCGGTGAAGACCACCTCGACGGTGTGCTCGAACGCCTCGACGTCGAAGGTGCCGTCGTCGTCGAGGTAGCGCAGCAGGTTGATCGAGGCCAGGTTGCACGCCGAGTTGTCGAGGTGCATGTACTCCGAGCACGGGTTCGAGCCGTTGATCCGACCGGTGTTGGCCGCCGTGTGCCAGTGGTTGATCGTGGTGTCGAACTGCATGCCCGGGTCGGCGCACTCCCAGGCCGACTGCGAGATCTGACGGAACAGGTCGCGGGCCCGCATCGTCTTGACGATGTTGCCGGTGGTGACCTCGCGGAGGTGCCAGTCGCCGTCGTCCTCGACGGCCCGCATGAACTCGTCGGTCACCCGGACCGAGTTGTTCGCGTTCTGGTACTGGATCGAGATCGAGTCACGACCGTCGAGGTCCATGTCGAAGCCGGAGTCGCGCAGGGCACGGGCCTTGCGCTCCTCGACGGCCTTGCACCAGATGAAGTCCTCGACGTCAGGGTGGTCGGCGTTGAGGATGACCATCTTGGCGGCACGGCGGGTCTTGCCGCCCGACTTGATGGTGCCGGCCGAGGCGTCGGCGCCGCGCATGAAGCTCACCGGTCCGGAGGCGGTGCCCCCGCCCTTGAGCGGCTCGACCGACGAGCGGATCTTCGACAGGTTGATGCCCGAGCCCGAACCGCCCTTGAAGATCGTGCCCTCCTCGACGTACCAGTTGAGGATGGAGTCCATCTCGTCGTCGACCGAGAGGATGAAGCACGCCGAGGCCTGCTGGGGCACGCCCTCGACGCCGATGTTGAACCACACCGGCGAGTTGAAGGCGGCCCGCTGGGTCACGAGGATGTGCTTGAGCTCGGCACCGAAGGCCTCGGCCTCGGTGTCGTCGGTGAAGTAGCCGTCGCTGCGGCCCCACTCGGTCACGGTGTCGACCACCCGGTCGACGACCTGGCGCAGCGAGGACTCACGGGCCTCGGTGCCCGGGGTGCCACGGAAGTACTTCTGGGCGACGATGTTGGTGGCGTTGAGCGACCACGACGCCGGGAACTCCACGCCGAGCTGCTCGAAGGCGACCGACCCGTCCTTCCAGTTGGTGATGCGCGCGTCGCGCCGCTCCCATTCGACGTCCGCGTAGGGGTCGACCCCGGGCGTCGTGTAGTGCCGCCGGATCCCGATCGTCGCCTGCTGCGGTGCGAGGGCCATCCTCACGTCTCCTTGTTGTCGAGTCGTTCGCTGTCGTGGCCGTCGTCGACCCGTGGACGGGTTCGGACGGTGTGCTGGTGGTGGTCGTGGTCCCGTTCACGGTCGACGATGTCGCCCTCGACCGAGACCCTCGGCCGTGCTGTTGTCTCTGCCTGTCGGTGTCAGGTGCGGCGGGCGTCGCCGAGACTCGACATCGCAGGAGGCTCGCCCCTCCGCCGTCGATCCCCCCGGACCCGTTGACACCAGATGTTGTGGTTCCGATCGCTCCGAACCACGAATGACAGGAATGTAATTACACCAGTGTCGACCCGATTTCGCAAGTGGTAATCGCGCAACCACTCATCGTGATGGGATCGGCACCGACCTCGCCGGTCGTTTCGACCCCGTCTCGGTCACCGTACGACGGGGGTGTTGCGGGGAACGAGAGGACGACCTGGGGATTTCGTCACCCGCCCCTGCGGCCATCGTGGATCGCCTGTGGATCGGGGTCCCCGCCACCACGCGTTGTGGCAAGAACCTCACGCTCGATGCGCGAACGGCCTGGTCAGGGCCTTCTGGTTGTCCACAGACCTGTGGACGAACGGGGGACGTGCACGGTTTCGCCGATCGTGACGGCACAGGTTCACGAACGGCGTCGGCGTCGCCACACCCCCGCCTGCGCCGGGCGCACCACCGCAGCTGATGCAGCTGCGGCACCTGCCCGGTCCACCCCGATGGCGACGCCGGGCGACGCCACCCGTCCCGTGGTGGGCCCGACGCTGCGTCACCGGTCACGGGTCCCGCCCCGCGGCGTCGGAGCCGCCGACGCGACCGACCGGCGCTACGTTCGGTCGGATGCGACGGTTGCACCCCGACCCTGCCGATCTCGACGACGACGACCGGCTCGATGCGGCGTTGCGCGACCCCGACCGCCGACGCGACGGCCGTCCGTGGGTGCTCACCAACATGGTCGCCTCGCTCGACGGTGCCATCGCGGTCGACGGGGCATCGGGCGGGCTGGGCGGCGACGGCGACCGGCGCATGTTCGGCGCGATCCGGGCCCAGGCCGACGTCGTGCTCGTCGGAGCGGGCACCGTCCGCGCCGAGGACTACGGCCCTCCTCGTGCGAGCGAGCCGCACCGCCGGCGGCGTCGAGCGAACGGGGTGTGGGACGTCCAACGGATCGCCGTCGTGACCCGCTCGCTCGACCTCGACCTGGACGCCGACCTCTTCGCCCGGCCGACGAGCCGCCCGATCGTCGTGACGGTCTCGGAGGCCGATGCCGGACGGCGGGCCGAGATCGAGCAGGTCGCCGAGGTGATCGTGGCGGGATCGAGCGATGTCGACCTCGCCGCAGCGCTGCAGGCGCTGGGTGGCGACGGGGCCCACGTCGTGTTGGTCGAGGGAGGGCCGCGACTCAACGGTCAGCTCTTCGAGGCGGACCTGCTCGACGAGCTGAACCTCACCGTCTCCCCCCACCTGGTCGGCGGCGACGGCCCCACCATGTTGCGGACCTCCACGACCGAGCTCCACCGCTTCGAGCGCCGCCACGTCCTGAGCGACGGCGACGAGCTGTTCCTGCGCTACGTGAGATCCCGAGGCGCCTGATCGTCGGCGGTCGGGGCCGGCGCCGTGCCGGGCCCGTCAGTGCCCGGCGAGCCGCTCGGCCTCGCGCGCGAACTCCTCGGCGTCGTCGAAGCTGCGATGCACGGAGGCGAACCGCAGGTACGCCACCTGGTCGAGCGGCTCGAGGCGATCGAGGACGAGTCGCCCGATCTGGTCGGAGTCGAGCTCGGGACCGAGCTCCCGCGCGGCCCGGTCGACCTCCTGGACGATGGCGGTCACCAGGGACGCGTCGATCGGCCGGTTCTTGGTGGCCAGCCGGACGCCCCGCTCGACCTTCGCCGGGTCGTAGGGCTGCCGGTCTCCCGAGCGCTTGACCACGACCAGGTCCGCCGGCTCGACCCGCTCGTAGGTGGTGAAGCGCCCACCGCAGGACGGACAGGTCCGACGGCGCCGCACGGCGGCACCGGCATCGGCAGGACGCGAATCGACCACGCGGGTGTCGTCGTGATCGCAGGTCGGGCAGCGCACCCCGTCGACGCTACCCGAGTGGCTCAGATGACGTTCGGTCCGTTCGCCGCCACGTCGCGTGCGCGGCGGGCCCGGCACGACGCCTCGACCGGCGCTCACCCCGGCTGGACGACGATGACCTCGCCGATCCGCAACGGGGCACCACCACGCTCCGCGTCGAGCTGGGCCACGAGCGGGGCGATCTCACCCGACGGCACCGCCTCGCGAGCCACGCTCCACAGCGTGTCGCCGGACTCGACGACCACCACGACCGCGTCGGACGGGACCTCGGCCGGGGGCGACCAGACGAGGCCCGACAGGAAGGACACGGCGGCGAACGCCGCGGCGACGGCCAGCGCCACGACGACCGCGCGACGAGCCACCGCGGGCTCGACGATCGGCGGTGTGGCGTCGTCGCCTAGCACGACCTCGATCGGGGGACGGGGCGACGGCCAGTCCCCCGCCACGAGCGCGGACGACCCGTCGACCAGCGCCCTCGCCTCGACCGGTCGCCACGTCATCGCCGCCGCCTCGCTCATCGCAGATCCTCCGTCCGTCCCTCGTCGACCGTGTCGCTGCCACGCCGGTGGGGTGCCTCGCCGTCTCGACCGATCCATGCCGAGGAGTCTGACGAGGGGGTGTGTCACCGAACGCCCGTTCCCCATCAGCACACCACGAACGGGCGTTCGGGTCAACCGTCGGATCGAACGACCGTTCCCCCTCGACCCCGCCGGAGATCGAACGGTCGTTCCCGAACGGGTGATCGGGTGCTAGCGTGTGTGCAAACGGGTGTTCGTACCGGATCCGCGCCGAACGTGCGGTCGGTCCCGACGCTCACGACCCACCGGGAGGCAACGTGACCACCATCGATGCGGGCGACGGCTCGTCGGCCGCCGCCGAGCGACCGCTGTCCGATCGTCAGCGGTCCATCCTGGCCGTCATCGAGCAGCACCTCGACGAGCGGGGCTACCCGCCGTCGGTCCGCGAGATCGGCGAGGCCGTGGGCCTGACCTCCCCCTCCACGGTCCACACCCACCTGGCCACGCTCCAGCGCCTCGGCTACCTCCGGCGCGACCCCACCAAGCCGCGTGCGCTCGAGGTCCGCTACGACGCCGCCTCGGGCGCCACCGCCGAGCGGGCGTCGACCCGGCACGTCCCGCTGGTCGGTGACGTCGCCGCCGGCGCCGACGTGCTCGCCAACGAGCAGGTCGAGGAGCTCGTGCCGGTCCCCGCCGACCTGTGCGGTGAGGGCGAGCTGTTCATGCTGCGGGTGCGGGGCACCTCCATGATCGAGGCCGGCATCCTCGACGGCGACCTCGTCGTCGTCCGGCGCCAGCCCGACGCGCTCGACGGCGAGATCGTCGTGGCCGCGCTGCCCGGCGAGGAGGCCACGGTCAAGACGCTGCGCCACCGCGGTCCGACCATCGTGCTGGAGCCGGCCAACCCCGACTTCGCCCCGATCGAGGTGGCCGCCGACGATGCGGTGATCTACGGCCGGGTCGTCACCGTCCTGCGCAAGGTGTGACCGCCCTCGTGTGACGCCTCGGGGCGAACGGCGCCGACGTGCGGTCAGCGGCGGCGCCGGGGGTCGGCCAGTCGGGCCACCAGCACGTCGAGCACCGCCCGGTCGTCCAGTGCGCTCTCCCCGCGCAGCTCCCGGTCGGCGACGGCCAGCAGGTGGAGCTGGTCGCGCAGGACCCGGCCCCCGAGCTTACGCGACCGCGTCAACGCCTTCTTGGCCGGGAACGTCGAGCCCTTCAGCCCGAGGAGCGCTGCGGCCGCCTTCTCGTCGTCGACCGGTGCGCCGTCGAGCCGGACGGCCTGCTCGACGTGGCGGTGCAGGATCGCCATGACCTGGAGCGGATGGAGCCCACCGCCGTCGATCATCCGGCCCAGCGCCCGAACGGCATCGTCGACCGTCCCGGCATCGATGGGATCGGTCAGCTCCCACGGCGGCACGCCGCCCTGGGATCCCAGGTAGGGCCGGACGTCGTCGGCGCCCACCTCGGCGCCGGCGCCGAAGACCCCCTCGAGCGTGTCGAGGAGCGGGCCGAGCCGGCCGGCATCCTCACCGAGGTGCTCGACCACGATCGCCCGGGCGCCGCGATCGAGCCGGACCGGTGCCTCGTCGAAGCGCTCGTCGAGCCATCCCCGCTTCGCCCTGGCCTGGGTGGGCGCGCCGGTCGCGACGGTCACGCCGTCGGCTGCGGCGATCGCCTCCTTGAGCGCCTTGGGCACCCGGCCCTTGCGCTCGACCACCAGCCGGGTCGTCGGCAGCGGATCGGCGAGCGCCTCGACGAGCTGACCGAGCTCGTCGGCGCCGAACCGCTCGGCCCCCCGGGCCACCACGACCCGGCGATCGGCGAGGAACGGCGGGGTGTTCATGGCGTCGACCACGTCGGCCATGGCGTACTCGTCGCCGCGCAGCTCGTGGAGCACCTCGCCTCGGTCGCGATCGCCCACGGCGGCGTCGACCGCGGCGTCGACGCCGCGGCCCATCAACACCTCGTCGTCGCCATGGACCAGGACGATCGCGGGATCATCTGCCATCGAGCCCGACGCTACTGCCGCCCTGTCCGCCTCCACCGGCCGGGATGATCACGAGCGGTGCGATGGTTGCACCCGTCATGCCCACGACCGCCCCGCGACCGCTGTCGATGCTCGACCTGGCCGTCATCTCGCCCGGTCGGACCCCGGCCGAGGCGCTCGCGGCGAGCATCACCCTGGCGCAGCAGGCCGAGCGCTGTGGCTACTGCCGCGTCTGGTACGCCGAGCACCACAACATGGCGGCGATCGCATCGTCGGCGACGAGCGTGCTCATCGCCGCCGTCGCGGCCCGGACGTCGACGATCCGCCTCGGGGCCGGCGGCATCATGTTGCCCAACCACGCCCCGCTCACCATCGCCGAGCAGTTCGGCACGCTCGAGTCACTGCATCCGGGGCGCATCGATCTCGGGCTCGGACGGGCCCCGGGCAGCGACCAGAACACCCTGCGGGCTCTTCGCCGGACGAACGCCGCCGCGGAGGCCTTCCCCTCGGACGTGCTCGAGCTCCAGGGCTTCCTCGCCGGCCGTTCGGTGATCCCGGGGGTCGAGGCGATCCCTGGCGCGGGAACGAACGTCCCCCTCTACATCCTCGGCTCGTCGCTCTTCGGCGCGCAGCTCGCCGCCGCCCTCGGGCTGCCGTACGCGTTCGCCTCGCACTTCGCCCCCGCTGCGCTCCAGCAGGCCGTCGCCGTCTACCGCCGTGAGTTCGAGCCGTCGGAGCAGCTCGCCGAGCCCTACGTGATCGCCGCCGCCAACGTCATCGCCGACGAGACCGACGCCGCCGCAGAAGCCCAGTTCGAGCAGGTGCGCCGCTGGCGGGTCGCTCGGTTCCTCGGCCGGGGTCACGAGCTCACCGAGGCCCAGCTCGACGAGCTGGTGGCCTCACCGCAGGGCCGCCAGGTCGCGCAGATGATGACCTACTCCGCGGTCGGCTCCGCCGCGACCGCCGCCGCCTGGCTCGACGACTTCGCGACCCACGCCGACGCCGACGAGCTCATCGTCGCCCACCCCTCCCGGTCACTCGACGAGCGGATGCGCAGCATCGAGCTGCTGGCCGACGCGGCGGGGTTGGTGCAGCCGGCGCCGAGCGGCTGAGCGGACCGATCGTCGACGTCGCCACCGTCCGACGGCAACGCCGAGCACGACCGCCACGACGAGCTCGATCACCCCGAGGGGCGGCAGGCCCCACGAGGTGGTCACCCTCGCCACGCCGTCGATCCAGCCGACCCCGAGGCGCGTCGGGAGGTGGAGCGCCGTGGCCACCGAGGGCGGCGCGATCCCCGCCACGAGGCCGGCGGTCGCGCCCCACACCATCACCGCCCCGGCGACCGGACCCGCCAGCAGGTTCGCCGGGATCGTCGCCGACGGGATCTCCCCGAAGGTCGACACGAGCAGTGGTGCGACACCCAGCTGCGCGGCGAGGGTGACCGAGAGCGGTGTCGTGAGCCACGCCGGACCGGGGAGCACCTCACGGATCGGCCGCTCGGCCACGACGATGCCGAGCGTCGCCGCAGCCGAGAGCTGGAACGCCAGCGACCACGCCAGCAGCGGATCGACCAGCACCAGGATCGTCACGGCGAGCGACAACAACCGCAGCGACGACGCAGGACGGCCGACGAGGTCCGCTCCCACGGCCAGACCGGCCATGACGGCAGCCCGGCTCACCGAGGGCTCCACCCGGGTGACCGCCACGAAGAACAGCAGCACGCCGACCGCGACGACGGCACGCGTCCACGGCGGCAGGCGGCGCAGGAACGGACCGGCGACGGCCAGCACGAACGCGACGTTCTGGCCCGACACGACCAGCAGATGCCCGAGGCCCGCCTCGCGGAACCGGTCCCTGATCTCGTCGCGCTGGCCTCGGTCGTCACCGATGGTGAGACCGAGGAAGAGCGCTCGCTCGTCGGGGCGCAGGCTGGCCGCCCCGGAGGTGAGCCGCTCCCTCACCTCGTTGGCCACCGCCATCGGGCCGGCGGCCGGCAGCGGGCGCGACACCCGTTCGGCGATCAGGCGCCCGACGACGTGGCGGGGCCGGAACCACGGCAGGTCACGGGGCCGGGCCGCTGACGACCGCCCCGTCACGATGACGCGCTCACCCATGCGGGCCTCGCCGAGGATCGAGGCGACGCCGCCGTGGGCGCTGAGCTCGTACCGGGCGCCGCCGAGACGGACGTCGACCCGGGCGGAGCTCCCCCGCACCTTCGGATCGGCGACGAGGGTCACGACGGCCTCGACGTCGGCCTCGGCGATGCGCGCCTCCAACGGCGCGAGCGCGCGGAGGGCGAGGACCGCGGCCGCCACCACGACACCGAGCACGATCGCCGTCGAGCGCCACCCCGCCACGGCGGCGCCCACCGCCACGACGGCGACGACCAGGAGGTATCGATCCGGCACCGACGTGGACAGGCGGGCGCCGACGATGGCGGCGACGGCCGGGGCGAGGGTCCTCACGGCCCGGCGACGACGAGGTCGCGGAGCGCGTCGAGCTTGGCCGGGCCGATGCCACGGACATCGAGCAGCTCCTCGACGGCGGCGAATCGCCCGTGCTCCTCTCGGTGCGACACGATCGCCTGGGCGGTCGCCGGGCCGACACCGGGCAGCGACTCCAGGCGGGAGACGTCGGCGACGTTCAGATCGATCGGACCGGCGTCCGAGCCGCTGCCGGCTCCGCCGGCCTCGACGCCGGCGTACGGCTCCCCCAGTACCGGGACGAAGACCTGTCCACCGTCGGCGACCGGCGCCGCCAGGTTGATCCGGTCGAGATCGGCGTCGTCGCGCGCACCACCGGCGGCCTCGATCAGGTCGGCGACGCGGGACTCGGCGGACAGGCGGTAGAGCCCCGGACGCTGGACCGCGCCGGCGGCGTGGACCTGCACGTCGACGGGCGGGACCGTCGGCGCCGAGGCCAGCGGCAGCTCGTCCTCGACACGCGGCGGCGGTGCCGGGGAGTCGTCCGGCCACCACCAGAGGGCGGCTCCGACCGCGGCGGCCACCACGACCGCGCCCGCCGCGAGCAGGTCAGGTCGCAGCCAGAGCGCCCGGCGGCTCCACAGTCGATCGACCCACGAGTGGGGCCGGGGAGCGGGATCGTGCACAGCTCACCCCGAGGCGCGCCGTGGACGCGCCGCTCAGCCGGGGAAAGCGAGGCGAGCCTACCCTGGCTCGGCGGCCCGGTGACAGGGGTCTGCTCAGCCGGGCAACCCCGGTCGCGGAGCAGCGCTGCCGACGCCGGCCGCCGCAGATGGCATGCACCCGGGCCGGTGGGGAGCTCGGCCCGTAGCATCCGGCCGGGGAGGACGCGGGCATGGACTACGCACTCGGATCGGACGAGGACATCGAGACCGGCATGCGGCGGATCGGCCGGGAGCTGCTCGAACGGGCGGTGACCGACCTCACCCGACCCGAGCAGCTCGGGCTCGCGGCCAGCATCCATGATGCCCGGAAGGCCTGCAAGCAGCTCCGCGGCCTCGTCCGCCTCTGCCGGCCGGGTCTCGGCGAGCCCGCGTACCGGTACGCGAACGACACCGTGCGCGACGCCGCACGCGAGCTGTCGACGCTGCGCGACGCCCAGGCGCTGGTGGTGACCTTCGACGCGCTCATCGCTGCCGACGGGTCGCTCCTGGATCGCTCCGTCCTGGCGGTCAGGCAGGCCTTGGCGCACCGAGCCCGCGAGGCCGACGCAGCGGTGCGCGAGTCGGATCCTCGGATCGGTCGCGCGCTGGAGCTGCTCGGCGACGTCGCCGGAGCGGTCGACACGTGGTCGGCCGACGAGACCGACGTCGTCGGCGGTGTCGTGAAGACGTACGGACGAGCCCGGCGTGCGCTGGAGCGCGCCGAGCGGGAACCCACCGATGAGGGCCTGCACGAGTGGCGCAAGCGGGTGAAGTACAGCTGGTACCACGTTCGTCTCCTGGCACCTGCCGCGCCGAGCGTGCTCGACCCGCTCGACGTGCGGTTCCACGACCTCTCCGACGTCATCGGCGACGACCACGACCTCGCCGTGCTGCGCCGGCAACTCGTCGACGCACCCGATGACCACGGCGGGCAGGGGGCGGTCGACCAGGCGGTCGAGTTGATCGACGGGCGGCGCGCCGATCTGCTCCGTCGGGCGATCGGGCTGGGGTCGAGGTTGCTCGCCGAGGAACCCGACGTGTACGCCGCTCGCCTCGCGGCCTATCGCTCCATCGGCGCTCGCCTCGGTCCCGAGCCGCTGGCCGGCGAGATCCGGGTGGTCGCGCCACCCTCCGACGGTCTCGACGAGCTGACCGTCGCGCAGCTGCGGACCCGAGCTCGCGAGGCGGAGCTCCCCGGGAGGGCCGGCATGCGCAGGAACGACCTGATCGGATCGTTGCGGGCGGCGGGCGCTGCGACCTGAGCGGCCCGGCGCCGAGCGGCAGTTCAGTACAGCGCGGAGGTGAGGCGGCGTCGCCACTCGCCGGTGCGCGGATCGTCGGGGCCGAGCACCTCGAGCAGGTCGACGAACTCCTGGCGGGCGTCGTCGTCGCCCTTGACCCGCCCGATGAGCGCCTCGAGCTTGGCGTCGAGGTCGTCGACCGACTCCCCCGAGCGGGCGCGTGCCGCCAGATGCCGGGTCTGCGGGCTCTCGGGGATGCGGGCCAGCAGCTCGAGCGCCTCGTCGCCACGCCCGTCGTCGACGAGCAGCAGCGCGAGGGCGAGGATGGCGGCCTCGTGATCGGGCTGCTCGGCCAGCACGGCACGCAGCGACGCCTCGTCACCGGCCTCGATCAGCGCGGCGAGGCGCTCGTCGTCCTCGGTGGGCAGCAGCCGGTTCACGAACTCCTGCACGAGGTGCTCGGGCTGGGCACCCATGAACCCGTCGACCGGCTTGCCGTCGACCAGGGCGTAGACGGCCGGGATCGACTGCACCTGGAAGGCCTGCGAGATCTGCGGGTTCGCGTCGACGTCGACCTTCACGCCGGCGACCTTGCCGTTCGTCGCGGCGATGACCTTCTCGAGGATCGGGCCGAGCGTCCGACACGGCCCGCACCACTCGGCCCACAGGTCGACGACCACCGGCACCTGCGAGGAACGCTCGACGACCTCGGTCTGGAACGTCGCATCGGTCACGTCGAGCACGGGGGCTCCTCTCACTGCTCGTCGGCCCGTTCGAGCGTACCGGCGGCCTCCACGGACCCGACCACCGGCCATCCGGGTACCGTGCGGACCGGCGACGACAGGAGGGCGCAGCGTGGAGGGCACACCGGGGATCGAGCGACCCGCGGTCGACGAGTGGCTCGTCGCCCGCTGCGGTCTCACGGGTCCCTTCGAGCTCGAGCTGATCGCCGGTGGACGATCCAACCTGACCTACCGGGTGCGGTGCGGTGACGGCCGCCGGGTCGTGCTGCGCAGGCCACCGACCGGCAACGTCCTCCCCTCCGCCCACGACATGTCCCGTGAGCACCGGCTCATCGACGCCCTGCACGGATCGACCGTGCCCGTCGCGGAGCCGCTGGGGTTCTGCGACGACCACGCCGTCACGGGGGCCGACTTCTACGTGATGGCCGAGGTCGAGGGACACGTCCTGCGCGACGAGGAGCAGGCGCTCGCCGGCCTCGACGCCGGGGGGCGTCGCCGAGCGGCCGACTCCCTGGTCGACGTGCTCGTCGCGCTGCACGCCATCGAGCCCGATGACGTGGGTCTCGGCGACCTGGGCCGCCGGGAGGCCTACGTCGAGCGACAGCTCCGTCGCTGGTACGGCCAGTGGGACCAGAGCAAGACCCGCGAGCTCCCCGTCGTCGACGAGGTCCACGCCCGCCTCGCCGCCGGGGTGCCGGAGCAGCGACGGGCCTCGATCGCCCACGGCGACTACCGCCTCGACAACGTGATGGTCGACGAGTCCGGCACGATCGTGGCCGTCTTCGACTGGGAGATCTGCACCCTCGGCGATCCGCTCGCCGACCTCGGCGTGCTCCTCACCTACTGGGGGCAGGCCGGCGACGACTTCCTCGCGCTGCCGTCGACCCCGACGGTCGCCGCCGGCTTCCCGACACGGGCGGAGGTGGCAGCCCGCTACGCCACGGCCGCAGGGCTCCCCGACGACGACCTCCCGTTCTACGTGGCCTTCGGGAACTGGAAGCTCGCGTGCATCCTCGAGGGCGTCTACGCCCGCTACCTGGCCGGGGTGATGGGTGCGACACCTGACGACCTCGACACGTACGCACCCCGCGTCGAGCAGCTGGCCGAGCGGGCCCGGGAGATCCTGGACGGAGGAGCGATCTGATGGCCGACCTCGTGGAGCGCATCGGACGACCCGAGCTCGACGCGCCGGTGCTCGTCGTCTCGCTGGCCGGGTTCATCGACGCCGGCGGTGCCGCCGAGCTCGCGGTCGACCACCTCCTCCAGCAGCTCGTCACCACGCCGGTCGCCCGGTTCGACACCGACGAGCTCATCGACCGACGGGCCCGGCGACCGGTCATGCACCTCGTCGACGGGGTGAACACCGGCATCGAGGACGACGAGCTCGTGGTGCGCTCGGCCCAGGACGGTGCCGGCAACGATCTCCTCCTGCTCACCGGACCCGAGCCCGACTACCGGTGGAGGCGCTTCGCCGAGAGCGTCGTCGACCTGGCCTCCGATCTCGGGGTGCGGATGATCTGCGGGCTCGGCGCCTACCCGGCACCGGCACCCCACACCCGCCCGGCGCGGGTCGTCTCCACGGCCACCACCCAGGACCTCGCGGACCAGGTCGGCCACCTCGACGGGGCGATCGACGTACCGGCCAGCGCGCTGGCGTCGATCGAGCGGGCGTGCGTCGAGCGCCGCCTCCCGGCCGTCGGGCTGTGGGGACAGGTGCCGCACTACGTCGCGGCGATGCCCTACCCGGCCGCGGCGATCGCGCTGATCGAGCAGCTCAACGACGTCGGCGGGCTCGACCTCAGCTCGGCGTCGCTCGCTCCGATGGTGGCCCCGTCGATCGAGCGCATCGACCAGCTCGTCGCCGACAACGACGAGGCGGCGCAGGTCATCGGCCAGCTCGAGCGCTACGTCGACGCGCTCGACGGCTCGGACGACGGCGAGCTCCCCTCCGGCGACGAGCTCGCCGACGAGATCCAGCGCTTCCTGGGCGGCCTCGAGGGCGAGTAGGCCGTCAACCCTCGAACGGCACGAGCGCGGCCACGACCGCGCGCAAGCCGTCGGGAGTCCGATACGGGAGCTCGGTCGTCGCAGCGACGAGGCAGTACGAGCAGAGCACAGGGTTGACCCGGACGTGCAGGCCGTCGACGTCGACGATGGCCATCCAGACGTTCGGCGCCTCGTCGGGGCAGTCCCCTGACGCCAGCGCATCCCAGGCGGACGTCAGGTCGTCCGGTGGAACAGCGGCCAAGATCTCGTCCGGCACGAACCGGCCGACGAGCCGCGCCGCGCCCGGCCCGTCGATCGGCTCGCTCACGACGCACGGCGAATCGAACACGGCGTCCGCGACGCCGAGCATCTGCTCGGGCTCGCTCCCGGCCGGGACCGCCTCGAGATCGAAGACCTGCACCAGGACGCCGTCGTAGTCGACGCCGACCAGTCCCTCCTGCGAGCTCGTCGTCCGCACCGTCAGCGGCGGGAAGCCCGGGGCTGCGAACGTCTCGCCGACCCACCACGGCGTGAGCGTCGCGGACTCCAGACCGGCGAGTCGATCGTCGTCGATCCCCTCGGGCACCGCCACCGGATCGAGCATCCGCTCGTGCTGGATCCCGGCGAGGCGGTCTGCCTCGGCACTCGCCCCGGCGACCCCGCCGGATCGGAGGACTCAGACCGCACCGACCAGCGAACCGGATCGCCAACCGACCACCGCCGACGCATCGGACGCAGATGCGGCGTGCACCGCCTCGTCTCCGGGGCCGGGCGCGGGGACGAGCGCGCCGATCGGATCGGCGCCGCAGCAGTCGAGTCCGTGGTGGCGGACGACGTCGGCGAACACGTCCGGTGTCATCGCCCGCACGGCGAGCTGCTCGGACGGGAACGACAGGACGAGGCTCTCGACGGTCGTGTCGGGGCCCTCGAGCTGGATGTGGCAGGTGCCGACCGCTCCGCCTGCCTCGGCGACGAGGTCGAGGAAGCGACCGCGGTCACCGTCGGAGCCGGACGCACGACCGCACTGGCCGTCGTCGCCGATGGTCGTGCCCACCGGACCGTCGGGGAGATGGAGGATCATCGCCGACAACGACTCGACGTCGAGGGGCGCCGCGATCGGCGCAGCCTCCCCGCCGCACGCCGTCAGCGCGAGCACCACACCGACGACGAGAGCCCGCCCGCGCATGGCCGAAGCGTACGGCGACGAGATCCCCCCACTGCCGCGGCCCGTTTCCCGTCTGGCCCCCTGCGGGAAACCGAGGGGAAACACCGTCGCCGTACGGTCCGGTGACGTGAGCGTGCCGGTGGTCGACCTGTCCCCCATCCGAGCGGGAGTCGGTGATCTCGACCAGCTGGTGAGCGACATCGACGTGGCGTGTCGCGAGATCGGCTTCTTCGCGGTGGTCGGTCACGACATCCCGCCAGCGATCCGTGCGGCCGCCTTCGGCGCCGCACGTGAGTTCTTCGATCTGCCTGCCGCCGAGAAGGACAAGATCGCGATCGGCCGCTCCACCGCCCACCGGGGCTACGTCGCCCTCGAAGCCGAGACCCTCCAGCCCGACCTCGCTCCCGACGCCAAGGAGGCCATCGACATCGGGCTCGAGCTACCGCCCGACCACCCCGCCCTCGGCGACGGGCGTGGCGTGCACGGACCCAACCAGTGGCCCGAGCTGCCCGGGTTCCGCGACGCCGTGCTCCGCTACTACCGCCTCGCGCTCGAAGCGGCCCTGATGACGCTCCGGGGCATCGCGCTCGCCCTGGGCCTCGGGCCCGGGTTCTTCGACCGGCGCATGCGCCTCCCGATGTGCAACCTCCGGATGCTGCACTACCCACCGGTGCCGACACCCCCGGACGACCAGCTCGGCTGCGGCGCCCACAGCGACTACGGGACCATCACGCTGCTGGCGACCGACGGCGAGCCCGGTCTCGAGCTCCTCCGCAGCGACGGCGAGTGGACGACGGTGAGCGCCCCGCCCGACGCGCTGGTCGTCAACCTCGGCGATCTGCTCGCCCGCTGGACGAACGGCCGGTACGTGTCGACCGTGCACCGGGTGGTCAGCCCGACCGAGCGCCACCGCTACTCGATCCCGTTCTTCGTGAACCCCGATGCCGACACGATCGTGAAGCCGGTCCCGTCGTGCGTCGACGCCGCCCATCCGGCCGAGCTCGAGCCCGTGACGGCCCGCGAGTACCTCCTGTCGCGCTTCGACGACACCCACGCCTACCGGGCGGTCGACACCTCCGACTGAGCGAGATCGGCGAGCACACTCCGGAGCTCGTCGGCGAGGTGCTCCGCCCCCCTGACCAGGACCCGACCCGGTCGGGCTCAGGGGCGCCGCGCCTCGGTGAGCACCGGCCACGGCAGGGGACCGAAGCGGGGCACCCTCCGCTGGTGCACGACGTCGAGCCCGGCCTGCTCGAGCAGGCGAGCGAGCTCGGACGGTGCGAGCGCCCGGATGGTGGCGCCACGCCGCTCGGTCGCCCGTCGGAGCAGCCGGGAGCCGACCGGGGAGACGGTCGCGATCGATGCCATCACGAACGAGCCACCCGGGCGGAGCACCGCGGCGACCTCGCGGGCGGCCGCGCGTTGGTCGGGGTACCAGTGGAACGACTCGACGCAGGTGACGGCGTCGACCGAGCCGGACCGCAACGGCAGCCGCTGCGCGTCGGAGCGCACGAGCCCGCTCGCCGCGTCGCCCAGCCGCTCGGCGGCCTCGTCGAGCATCCCGACCGAGAGATCGCAGCCGACGACACCGGCGTCCGGGAAGCGCCCGACGAGCCGCTTCGTCAACTGACCGGTCCCGCAGCCGAGGTCGAGCACGACGTCGGGATCGAGGTGCTCCAGACGGTCGAGGACGGCGTCGTGCAGCGGCCGGTAGGTCGTGCGTTGGAGCACGGTCGAGTCGTAGATCTGGGACCACCGGTCGAACAGCCCGGCCGTCGTCGCC
>JAAUYI010219570.1_pt1 | contig 16482 bp, 10 predicted proteins | sample 7278041 | NCBI WGS metagenome assembly JAAUYI01 (sample SAMN14350216, study PRJNA611818) | marine sediment metagenome | isolation source: surface marine sediment (0.6m) | place: French Polynesia: Moorea | collected 2018-08
CTAATCTTTCGGGCGAACTACAGTAATCATCCATGATCTTTGCTCATTTTTAACAGAGAACACGTATGATAATTTATTCTTTAATCCACCTCAAAGTCAACTCCCCACCTCCAACCTGTTTTACCCGCTTTAAGCTTGGGTAACTTTTCGCCTAAATGATTGGTGACATTGAGATAGTTAAGTCTAGCAACATCGCTATCATAAGGAAACTCTAAACAGCTTATGCCACAATTAGTCTGTTGTAAACTGTGATAGTAAGCTGGATTTAATCCGATCGCCGTAGCGATCAAAGCCCTGTTCGTACCACCATGGGCGGTGATTAAAATTGTTTGACCGCGATGCTTGTCTAAAATTGAGTGCCAAAAATTACGTGCCTGTTGAAATAGTTCTAAAACAGGATAAAAAGTGCGATCGTGGCTGAATAAATGCGGTGTCTCTTGCCAACAGCGATAAGCTTGAGGAAACTTTTCTTTTACCTCTTGGTAATATAGTCCCTCCCAATTAGACATACAAATTTCCGTTAGTAGAGGTTCGATTAGGATCGGAGGGAGACTTTTGTCGATCGCCTGAAAAGCAGCAGCGATCGCTTGAGCAGTTTGCTGTACTCTGGTTAAAGGACTGGTATAGATGGCATCAAAATCAAACTGTTCTAAAGCTAATCCTGTTTTATAGGCATCTTGGTATCCTTTTTCTGTTAATACCGACTCATTGCTACTGCCTTGATATCTACCTTGTTCGTTGTAATTGGTACGTCCGTGACGAACCAGAATCACCTTAGTAGTTGGGGGAGTAGAAGTAATAACAGAAGTATTCGAGGTTGAAAGTAAAGAAAGATTATTCATGACTATATTTCTCAGTCTGCTAATTAAGGACAGTGAGTATCGATAAGTAGTTTCAGTTTTTAAAACAGTAAATAAAATTAATTGGCGATCGCCTTTGATAACCTTAAATATTTAAAATTGGTTACAGATAGGCAGAGGAATAAGGAATAAGGAACGAGGAAGAAGGGGAAGCAGAGGGAGACTTGGGGAATAACTACTAACTACTATACGGGCGAAGGGCCGTTCGCCCCTACGACAAATTCCGATTAATTAATTACTCAATTTACTGATGATGTACTGTTTCCTGTAAGCGATAGAGAGTAGCGTAGTGTTGACCCCGATTAATTAGTTGCTGGTGTTTGCCCCTTTCTAAAATTTTGCCATCCTCTAGATAAAAGATTTGGTCGGCGTTTTTAGCGGTTCTAAGATCGTGAGTAATTAGAAAAGTAGTAGATATCTGGGTTAATTTATCCAAAGCTTCGGTGACAAGACGTTCACTTTGATTATCTAGACCAACGGTGGGTTCATCGAGAATAACAATTGGGGCTTGACGAATGGCCGCACGGGCGATCGCAATCCGCTGTCTTTGTCCCCCAGAGAGAGTCGCGCCTCTTTCTCCGACTACGGTATCGTAGCCGTCGGGTAAGTCCATAATAAAGTCATGGGCATTAGCCAGACGGGCAGCAGCTTCGATTTCCGCATCAGTTACACTGGCACCACTGCCATAGGCAATGTTTTCTCTGATGGTAGTGGCAAACAGAAGACTATCTTGTAAAACAATGCTGACTTGTTTTCTCAAAGAATCGAGGGTAAATTCTCTGATATCGCAGCCATCAATTAAGATTTGTCCTTCACCTGGATCGTAAAGACGCAGCAACAAACTAACTAGAGTCGATTTTCCGCCCCCAGAAGCCCCGACGAGAGCAACTTTTTGCCCTGGAAAAGCCCTCAGAGAAACGTTATTGATAATATTTTTTTGCCCTTTGTCGTAGGTAAAACTAACGTTGCAAAACTCAACTATACCTCTAAAAGCAGGTGCGGGGTAAGAACCCTTCATGTCTCTTACTTCGGGGACGATTTCCAAAAGATCGACAATTCTTTCTCCCGAAGCGATCGCCTTGGCAATTTGGCCTGTATATTTTGCCAACTGACGCATGGGTTTAAATGCTACCTTGAGATAGGTAATAAAGACCAGCAAGTCACCAGGTGTAACTGTACCTGCAATGACTAACTGTACTCCTCGCCACAGAACTAAGGAAGTGGCGATCGCCACTAATACTTCTACGGTTCTTTCCTGTTTTGCCCTTAGTTTTTGAGTTTCCGCACTTTCTTTGAGGCTTTTTTGGTTTTGTTTGGCAAAAGTCTTTGCCAAGCGAGATTGTAGAGATAAAGCTTTGACTACCTTGATTGCGCCGATGGCTTCGGCTGCGTTGGCTGCCATTACGCCTTCGCGTTTGCGTTGCTTTTTAGCTACTTGGTGAATTTTTCGACTCATCACCGCAGTGGTGATTAAGAAGACAGGGAAAACCGCGATCGCAATTAAAGCCAGCTGCATATTTAACCACATCATCACCGCTAACATTCCTGTCATGGTGAGAGTGTTGGTCAGCAATGGTAAAGCAGATACCACCGTAACTTCTCTGAGTCTCTCAATGTCGTAGGTAACGCGGGTAATTAAATCTCCCGTCTTGGCTTGATGGTGAAAGGAAAGAGATAGACTTTGGAGATGAGAATACAGATTAGCACGAATCTCGCTCATGATTCTGGTAGCAGCAACTGCCATCCCCGCAGTACTGATATATGCCATTGTTCCCCGCAGTACCGCGATCGCCACCAAACCAAAAGTCAAGATCGAAAGTAAACCCAAACTGCCCAGGTTATCTAAAAAAGGAACTTTCAGACTTTCTACCTCAAACCCCTTATAGATAATCTCGTCAAAAATAAACTTCAGGGGCCAGGGTTCGAGGAGACGAAAGACGGTTTCTGCAATTAAAGCCAAAAAGGAAACGGTGATTAAACGGCTTTGGGGGCGTATTTGGGGCAAAAAGTAGTTAAAAATCCGACTTAGCCCCGACATTCCCTGTTTGATATTCTTGGGACGCTTCTTTTTCATCTTTAATTATTCACTGTTAATTGTTCTGCTTTATGGCGATCGCTAATATAATTATTTAGCTTTCTTTCGCCAGCAATTAGTACTTTTTCTAACCAGGGTTGATGACTACCAAAAGCCAGCCTTTTCGCTAAGGGACGCAACAAAGCCTGATGACGGCGATATCCTAAACGCTTGTAGCGTTTTTTGAAGTATTTGTCTTTTTTAGTCACATCCCATTTCTTGCGAAAGTGTTTGAGACTGGCTATTTCCCACTCATCACTCCAGCGCAGCATAAAGTAATTCATATCTGACAATTCAAATCCACTATCGGGTACATAGGTAACGACAGAATCTGGTTCGCAGTAGATTTTTTCTCCTGCATTGGTTACTGTCATCGAAAAGTCGATATGTTCTCTAGTGCTGAGTAGTTTTTCATCTAACAAGCCGATAGTTTCAAAGACATCGGTACGGACTAACATACAGTGAAACTCAGCAAATTCACACTCTCTGCGTTTTAGCTGGTCTCGCACCTCGGCAACGGGACGATTGACAAAGTAGTGTTTTTCGTGGACTTTGCGTCTTGCTTGCTCGTTCTGAATTTCGAGAATGATTCGTGCTTCTCCACCTGCAAGGTGAATTTTGGAGTGTAAATCTTTACCAATACATACCAAGGGACAAACCACTACCGATTCAGTTTCTTCGGCACATTGAACTAGTTTTTCTAACCAACCTGGTGCAACGTGAACATCGTTATCGACAAAGACTAGATATTTAGTTTTGACATATTTTAAGCCGATATTTCTCGCTTGGTTGGGAGACAGATAGTTTTCAGTTCTAATTAGCTTAAATTTCTTGTCTATTGATTGCTCTTCTAGATATTCTCGAATATGTTCGGGGGAGTTGCCGTCAACATAAACTAAATCGAAGGGATAAGTAGTATCTCGATAAATGCTTTCCAGAGACTCACGAGTGTAGCTAAAACGCTCTCTAGGAACTACTACCAAAGTAACTTGAGGCTGATTCATTTGCTTATATTCTCCACAATACTTGTTTGTTGTTTGTCCTTTGTTGTTTGTAACCAACGATCGATGTACAGACGCGATATATCGCGTCTCTACCGACAAATAACTAATAATCAATAACTAAACTGCTAATATTGGCATTGGTTGGGGTAGAGTACTTTTTGCTAGTACGCGCTCGTAAACTTTAGCCCAGTTGGCTTGTTCTACAGCAGGATTCAAGTCCTGTAAAATCTTTTGTTTGGCTAACTTGCCATATGTTTGTCTTAGTAAGGGGCGAGCGATTAATTTAGAAATCGCGATCGCTAATTCTTCACTTGAATAGGGATTTACTAGCAAACCATTAATACCATCTTCAATAATTTCGCCAATGGCATCGACGTTAGTTCCCACTACAGCTTTTTCGGCTAACATGGCTTCTAATAAGGCATTGGGACAGCCATCGTTGAGGGAAGGAATAGCAAAAATATCCATGTAGGGTAAGTATGCTAAGGCTTCGTCACGGCTAATTTTTCCTGTAATGATAATCTTATCTTCTAGACCACTTTTAGCTAATTCTTGCAGCCAATATTTTTCTTCTTTGGAAACAAAATCACCAACAAATAATAGGGTAAATTCTGTTTTTAAATTTTGACAAGCATCTAAGATATATTCAATACCTTTCTTATCGCGGAAGTTTCCGACAGAACCAATAACTATACCTTTTAATTTATCAGCTAATAAAGGCTTTTCTAAATTCTCAAAATCGACGGTAGCGATAGAATTTAAAAAGGCTGTAGATTTATCAATAATTTCGGGAGTAAATAAACGCGCCCGTTTCATCAGATCTTGGCTAACAAAAGTAGTCCAGTCAGAATTAGCCAGAGTCCAATCTATCTGTTTCTGCTGTCGGCAATCAAAAATATGTTTGTGAAGATCCGCACCGCGAATACTATTAATAACGGCAATACCGTTTTCTTTAGCCAACATGGTGGTTAGAAAACCAGTTTCATTAATAAAAAAAGCGTGGACTACATCGAATTTATATTGCTGATGGAGAAGATTTAGTTGTCCGTAAACATCCATTAAATACTCTTGTCTGCGAGCAATTTTAGAACGAACAGCAGGATAGATACGATGGACTTTGATTCCGTCTTGTTCCTCGGTTTTACATTGCGATCGCCTGAATTTTCCTGCTTTTGCCAAGGCTTCTTCTTTACGGAACACGGAACGAAAAATAGCAACATGAACTTCGTATCCTAGTTCTTGAAGTAATAAAGAGATTCTTTTTGCCGACACGCCTACACCACCGACATCAGGTGGAAATTCTTGAGCAGTAATACAGATGGTTGCGTTGTTTTTCATGACGGTTAGATGGTGATTGTTGCTAAAGGGTATTTGCCGTTATTTTTAGTTTCTCAATCATCAATGAATCGTTCGTGAAGCTTTTATGAGAAGAATTTCATCGAACAGATAAACGCTACACGTCGATGGGAATGAGTACTCGCTTCGCTATGGAGTTAGTCGTTAGTCGTTAGTCGTTAGTCTCCTCCATATTCCCCATCTCCCCCTTACAAGGGTAGGTTTTTTACAAAGCAGTAAGTAGACACTATTACATGCGTGCAAGCCCTTTGTCCCGAATCGCCTTTGTCCAATCGAGGTGTTGAGTTTATGCAGGGGAGGTACAACTGACAACTGACAACTGACAACTGATAACTGATAACTGACAACTGACAACTGACAACTGACAACTGATAACTGATAACTGACAACTGACAACTGACAACTGACAACTGACAACTGACAAAAAACCAATAGCTTTTAATATTTCAGATTACTTTTGCAATTGCTCTACTAAAAATTACCATGACAAGAGCGATCGCTATTCTGAAAATGGCGATCGCGATTAAAAATTATCAATAAATTCTTTGGAGGTGCGAGAGGTCAATGTATAGCAGCAAGTTGCTTTTTAGGACTCGTCTCTTGCTTTACCACTAGCTGTTGGACGTATTTTGCGGTGTTATTAACTCCATCGAGATTTAGAGGTAATTGGGTGTGGTTTTGTTGGAGATAATCAACAATATTTTGAGCAAATTGTTCTGGGTTTAGGTCTTGAGGATAAATCATTTTTACACGACCTAATTTATCTAATTTTTTGACGCGAGTTTCTTGTTCTTTGTCATTATTACCTTGGAATGCCATCATCATCGCCTTGACACCAGTACTCAAGATATTCATCGTAGTGTTGTAGCCAGACATCCCAATCGATAAGTCTGCTTGCTGCATATAATCTAAGAGATTGGAAGTATAACGACTTACCGTAATGTTATCTTGACCCCGGGCTTTTGCCTGTAACTTTTGCAATACTGATTCGGGACAGAATGGCCCAGTAAACATTTGAATGTGGTAAGGAATTTTCGCTTCTAAAATCGGTGCGGTATCGACAACGCATTCTAGTAAATCGTGTCCAAATCTTCCGCCACCAACACTAACTAGAATTAGAGGTTTATCGATGGTTCTTTTTGGTTTGGGGACTGGCTGCACCACATATCCTGTATAGTGTACGGGGCAAATAAGATCGTCAACACGAGAAAAGCTAAGATTGAGTTTAACAAAGTTAGGATCGCCGTGAATCAATAGCAGATCGAAATACTTATTAATTAAACGACAGACTTTTTCTTCGTGACGCTGTTGGTTTTGTTTGGTAACGACAATATCTCTGACACTAGAAACAATTTTGGTTCCCATTGATTTTGCCTTCTCAACTAAAGGAATCAATTCAAAAGAAAAGCGTCTTCTACCAAAGGGATATAACTCAATAATCAGAATATCTGGTTGAAAGCGATCGCAAACATCGAGAAGAATATTCCTACGAATAGTTTCTACTTCGTCCATAGTCAAACTATCATTTACTGGTCGTAATTCATTAAACTCAGTATCGGTTTTGACCGCAGGAATATTGACAACCTCAATCTCTGGAGGAAATTGAAATTCTTCGATAACCTGTCCACCATTAATAAAACAGATTTGAAAATTGGGAATCAATCCTTTAACAATTTCGACGCTGCGAATCAGATGACCCATGCCCAGAATATGTTGGCAATAAAACATTACTTTGTTCATAGTTGTTAATAATTAGTAGTTAATGGTTAGTGATAAGCTGGCGATCGCTTTTTGGTTTAAATCTAGGCAGATTCCAGAACAGTAGCAGCAGAGGGTTGAACGTTAAAGGAGTTAAATAGCAGCATTGCCAAATAATCGGTAACTCTCGGTAGTCCAGAAAAATCTAAACCTTCGATCGTTCCATAATCATGCTGTCGGGCTAAACTAGCAAATATAGTTTCAACTAATAAGTTAGGTTCGAGTTGTTCGGGATGAATCATTTTAATTAATCCTGCCTTTGCCATATTTCGAGCGCGGATTAACTGTTCTCTTCCTGGCTTGATTCGAGGTACGACGATCGCTTTTTTACCTTTTTGTAAAACTTCGGTAATAGTGTTGTAGCCACCCATCGATATGACTGCATCTGCGGTATTCACGTAGCTCATCAAATCATTGGTAAATTCTAGTACCGTAACCCCAGAATATTTTGCTGCTTGTTGATAGATTTGTTGTTGATGTTCTAGAGGCATTTCCGCCCCACAAAAGATCAGAGTGCGAACTTTTTTCCGCTCGAAACGTTGCTGATGTTGTGCCAAACCCTGGAGATAATTATCAATTAAATAATAACCATCTTCTCCCCCACCAGGGGTAACTAAGACTAGCTTCTCATCAGGTTTAATATTTAACTCTTGGCGGATGGTACGACGATTTTTTAATCCCAATTCTTTGCGAAGATAACCACAATAACGGACTTTAGCAGCGATCGCCTCGTTAAACTGATAATTCTTAACTAAATCGAAGATTTCGGGCATTCCCACTACTAACAGGCGATCGTAAATTAACTCTACCTGGCGATAATAGTTTTCTCGCTTCCATTCTTGAATGGTTTTAGTAGGGGTATCCAAAATATCCCGCAGCAATAAGACAAATTTTGTGGCTGGCAAATTGCTTTTTAAATATTTGATTGTAGGACTCAATTCTCCTTGAATTCCCGATGGTTTTTTATCGACTAAAACTAAATCTGGTTGATAGTTTTTCGCTGCTGCCAAGATTAATTCCGAACGCAATTTTAAAATTGATTCAAAGTCTGCGTTGAGATATTTAACCGCCATCTTTCCCGATTGACCGCGATTTAAACAAGGAAGCTTGATATAGTCCAATCCTGGTGGTAAACGAAAGCTTTGCAGCATTGGAGAACCAGAGACTAGCAAAATCGAGAGATTAGGAATATATTTGAGCAAATACTTACAAATTGCCAACATTCGGCGAATGTTACCCAAACCAAAAGCGTCGTGGGAGTACACCATGATTCTTCGGTATTCGCCTGTGGTAATGGATGAGGGATGTATTCGAGCCATGATAGTAACGCTCTGGTGGATGTTTTGTTGATTAAACTTGTTTGTAGAAAGTAGTGAGGTGTTGCGAGTAATGAATTTAATCTTTACTACATCACCACCTCAATCTATGCACACTTCACACTCGACTTGGCGAGATATGAGAAAGATGTCTATTGTTAGCTTCGCAATTGTCAATGAACTGGGTGTGAAACTTTGATGAGAAGAATCTCACACTTGGAAATATTGTCAAACTCTCAAACAAAAACCCGACCGTGTACCATTTTAATGGTGGAGTATGATGACTGCTGGGAGATTTTAATAAAATTTTCAAGTTTATACAGCGATCGCTTTAGGTCGCAGAATATGACCAGATCTGCCGATGCCGATATAGGTAAAGCCCGCCGTTTCTAAACTTTGAGGGTCCAGACAGTTGCGTCCGTCAATAATTACGGTTTTTTTCATCACTGGCGCTAATTGGGCATAATCTAGTTCTAAAAATTCTTGCCAGTCGGTAACTAAGACTAGGGCATCGCAACCATCTGCCAGTTCTTCGGGACTAGTTGCTAGCATGATTTCTAGATTTTGATTGGTAATTATTGGATCGTAGGCTTTGACTCTGGCACCCAGACGAATTAGTTCTTTGATTAAATCTAATGCAGGTGCATCTCTGAGATCGTCAGTGTCGGGTTTAAAGGTTAGTCCGAGTAAACCAATAGTTTTCCCCTTGAGGATTTTAAGTGTTTGTTGTAGTTTCTCGATCGCCAGATATCTCTGTTTTTGATTGACTCGTACCGCAGATTTAAGTAACTCCGCATTATAACCATAGTCATCTGCTGTGTGAATTAAAGCGGAGACATCTTTAGGAAAACAAGAACCACCCCAGCCAATACCAGCCTGTAAAAATCGATTACCAATGCGAGAATCCAAACCAATACCCGCAGCTACTTGAGTCACGTCTGCACCGACGCGATCGCAAATATTTGCCACTTCGTTAATAAAGCTAATTTTGGTGGCAAGGAAAGAATTAGCTGCGTATTTGATTGTTTCTGCCGAACTCAAATCCGTCACTACTACTGGTACGGGAGGTAAAGACTTATCTTCGCCAAACTCTCTAGTCACCAGAGGTTGATATAGTTCCTGCATCATGGCGATCGCTTTATAACTATTGCTACCGAGGACGATGCGATCGGGATTAAAAGTATCGTATACTGCCGAACCTTCCCTGAGAAATTCGGGGTTACTAACTACATCAAAACCAGCAATTTCAGCTTTTCTTTCGGCAACACCATCCAAGACAATTCTACGTACCCAATCCCCCGAACCAATGGGAACTGTAGACTTATTGACAATGACCTTATAACCGCCATTGAGATGAATACCGATACCTCTGGCTACCGCCTCGACATAGCGAGTGTCGCTTTCTCCCGTAGGTAAAGCGGGAGTTCCTACTGCAATAAATAATATTTCACCGTGAGCCACACCAGCAGCCAAATCTGTAGTAAATTTGAGTTTCTTTGCAGACATCGCCGACTGCATCAGTTCTGCTAATCCTGGTTCGTAGATGGGCGATTGTCCCGACTGCATTAGAGCTACTTTTGATTCATTGTTATCTACACAAATAACATCGTGACCGATCTTAGCCAGACAAACTCCAGTTACCAGACCAACATATCCCGTACCAATTACACAGACGCGCATGATTTTTATTAACCTCAAATACGAATTTTTTTCCCGCTGGTTAAAAGCTTATTTAATAGATTCACGGTTACTAATGAACTGTTGGTGAAACTTTAATGAGAACAATTTCATTAAGTTGATAGTTTGTATTGGTATAAAAGTTGTTTATACTAGTTTTGTTAAACAGACATTTTTTTCTCGATCCCGATTGTTTATGAATTGGCTAGCCCATCTTTTCTTAGCTGAATCCGACCCCGAAGTTTGTCTGGGTAATTTGTTAGGAGATTTGGTCAAAGGGAAACAAAGAGAAGCTCTAAATTTAAAAATGCAACGGGGTATTAGCTGTCATCAGGCGATCGATATATTTACCGATCGCCATCCTCTGGTCAAACGCAGCAAGCAGAGAATCGATCCTCAATACCGTCGCTTTGCAGGTATTCTGGTTGATGTTTTTTACGATTATATTCTGGCAACCAATTGGCAAGATTATTCAGATATACCCCTAACTACCTTTACACTTTCTATCTATACTTCTTGGTCAGATTATTTAACCAGCCTTCCCACCTATCCCCAAGGGGTAATTCGCCGTTTGATAGCCGAAGACTGGCTTGGCTCTTATGTTAGTCTGACTGGTATCGAAAATACTTTGGCGAGAATATCTTGGAAACTCAATCGACGTACTAATCGACAATACGATCTAACTCCAGCTATCGAGCAACTCGTCCTGCACTACTCTCAACTACAACAAGATTTTCAGCAATTTTTTCCTCAACTACAGTCCCACATAGAGCGATGGCATTTATCTGCCGAACTCCTCAAAGACAAGGCCCTAAAGGATTAGCTTCGCGTCCATGCCTTGTCTCTACTAACTCCGAACTAAATAATCTCCTGAATAGTTTTTAACAGGTCGTCATTATTATATGGTTTAGCTAAAAAAGCTGTAATATCGCCATCTACCTCGGTAGTGATTTCTCGACCAGAGATTAGTCCGCTAACGGCAATAATTTTTACTTCGGGGTCGATCTGTTTTAGGGTACGAATTGCGGTTTTGCCATCCATGGAGGGCATCATCATGTCCATAATTACCAGCTCGATCGCCTGGATATTTTGAACGTAAACTGCGATCGCCTCGATACCGTTGTTGACCGTTAGCACTTTGTAGTTATAGGTTTCTAATGTGGCTTTGGTTACTGCCAAAATTGCCGGTTCGTCGTCTACCACCAGAATTAATTCTCCTTTACCTTGGGGTAGTATTTCTGTTTCTGCTGCGGGTAGGGCGGTTGTCTGGAGGGCGGGGAGGAATACTTTGACCTGAGTTCCTCGTTGTCTGCCTGTGGTGTTACTAATGACATCGACAAAACCATCGTGACTTTTAACGATGCCAATTACGGTAGACAAGCCCAAACCAGTACCCCGACCAATTTCTTTGGTAGTAAAAAACGGCTCAAAAATGCGATCGATTATTTCTGGGGCGATACCCACGCCGTTATCGGTAACGGTAATTAGAACATAAGCACCTTCTCTGGCATCTAGATGCAATCGTGTATATTCGCTATCGACGGTAATATTCTCGGCTTGAATTATCAGTTTTCCCCCATCGGGCATGGCATCCCGCGCATTCACCGCCAAGTTCATCAGTATTTGATGTAATTGATTGATATCGCCGTTAGCCGTCCAGAGATTTTTGGGGATGCTGGTTTCTAATTCAATTGATTTTGGGAAAGTTTCGAGAATTATCTGGCTAATTTCGGAGATTAGGTGACGAATCTGAACGATGCCTTTATCTCCTTCCAAACCACGGGAGAAAGTGAGGATTTGCTTAACCAAAGCCGTTCCCCGTTGAGCGTTGTTTTCGATGATTTTGAAAAAGCCTTTGGTTTGCTCGTCCACATCGGGTAGCTTGCGGGGGAGTAAGCGAGCAAAGCCCAAAATAGGAGCGAGAATATTATTTAGGTCGTGGGCAATACCACCAGCTAAGGTTCCTAAGCTTTCTAAACGTTGAGTGCGGAGAAACTGAGCCTGTAGTTGTTTTTGCTCGGTGATATCGGTATTGACTACTAAGATAGACTGAGAATCTTTGGCTTCATTGGTAACAAGCGTCCAGCGACTTTCGACAATAATCTTTTGACCAGTCTTAGTTACCTGTTGGAGTTCTCCTTGCCAGTGACCGTGTTTATAAAGCGATCGCATTATCTCGGCAAGCATAGTCAAGGATTGGGAATAGAGTAGTTTGTTAGCATCTCGACCCAAGGCTTCTTGTTCTGTCCAACCATAGATCTTTTCTGCCCCCTGATTCCAAAACAAGATTTGGGCATCTAATCCCCGCACCATAATCGCATCTGTTGCCACATTAAGTAAAGCTGCCTGTTCGCGGTTTTTGGCTTCGACTTGTTGTTTTTGGCGTTCGTTTTGATAGGCTTCGATAATACGGCTGCAAGTATCTAAAAAGGGACGCAGATAATGAATTATGGTTTCATCGTAACCATCTTCTCGATTGGCAACTCCCACCATCCCCGTCATTCTATTGTTTTTATAAAAAGGTACTCCCAAAAAAGCATTTAGGGGGGGATGTCCGTCGGGTAAAGCACCCCGTCTGGAGTCGGTGCTAGGACTGTTGGCAATTACGGGTTCGCCAGTCACTATAACTGCACCAAACAGAGTCTCCAGGTTATGAAACTCCATACCTTTAGGTGCATTTTCGGCATAAAATTTCCTAGTTTCTTCGTTCCAGGCAATATTAGTGATGGCGTGGGTTTTAAGATAGGGTCTGCCACGAAACTTCATGTAGCTTTCTTCCATTACGGGATTGCCATCGTCGGCAATTAAGATTTCCCCAATAAAACCATACTCGCTCTCGGTTAGTTCCAGAAGATTACCTAAGATACCATCAAACAAAATATTAGGTTCGGTGTCGGTCAGAAATTGGGTCTGAATCGAACTAATTGCTTGGAGAATTCGATTGCTGCGGTGGAGATTTTCCTCGGTCTGTTGGCGTTCTAATTCAGTAGTAATGCGAGTGACAAAGATTTTTAGTACTTCTTCAATTAAAGCCAGATCGTTGAGCGGTTTGCTATCGACGATCGCCAGCAAACCCATGACCTTACCCGCAGCATCAACAATTGGCATTCCCGCAAAGCTTTCCGCCTTCATAACTGGCAACAGCAAAGATTCGGGAAATAATTGCCTAACCCCTTGAGGATAGACACATAAATGCTGCTCGACTACTTGACGACAGGGAGTACCAGCCAGATCGTATTCAAAATTGTCGAGGATCTGACCTCGACCGTAAACCGCTTGGGTTTTTATTTTGTTTCTTGCTGGCTCGATTAATTTACCCACATAAGCATAGTCCACACCAAGGGCTTGGCTGAGGTACTGCACCAAAGACAAGAGAAAATTTGCTCCTACTTCCACTGACATTCCCGAAGCAATATCTTTTAAGATTGCTTCTCGACCTTTGCGATCGCTTATATCAGTCATCGAACCCGCCATGCGAATAGCCCGACCATCTCGATCCCAAATTGCCTGTCCGCGAGCCTGAATCCAGCGATATTCTTGAGTTTTTGTTTGTAGGCGATATTCAATATCAAAAGGTACGCGATTTTCGAGATGATTTTGTATTGCTGTTAAAACGCGATCGTCGTCTTCGGGGTGGAGCTTGCTCGACCAAGCTTCAAAAGTATTGCTCATCTCTGCGTCAGTATAGCCGATTATTGCTTTGAATCGAGGTGCATAGAATACTTCGTTAGTGACTACATTCCAGTCCCAAATACCATTGCTAGAGCCTTCTACCGCTAAGGCGTAACGTTCTCTACTTTCTTGCAGGGAAATTTCTGCTTGTTTGCGTCGGGTAATATCAGTAACGCTACCGTCAAAACGGACTGGTATCCCGTCCGCGTCGTAAGTTATATGAGCGCGGTCGTAGAGCCAGCGAATCTCCCCATCGGGACGGATAATGCGATATTCAGCCTCACCTACTCCCGTTTCAATCGCATTTTGCGCGAAATCCGTCGTGCGATCGCGGTCTTCTGGATGTACTATTTCCAGCCACAGATCGCAGTTTTCGTAGAATTCGGCTACCCGACGACCGTAAACCTTTGCTGCTGCTGCATTGACATAAAACAACTCAAAGGTATTGGGATCGACAGAATAAACGACATCTTCTATGGAATTAAGAATACTATCAAATCGCTTCTGACTTTGTTGTCGGCGATCTATTTCTGACTGAAGCAGTTGATTGGTAATTTTGAGATTTGCAGTTTGCTCCTTAACCTGAGTTTCCAATTCTGCCTGACGACTTTCTAATAATTGAGTTCTTTCCGACTCTAACTCACAGACTTCTCTTTGTAAGACTTCGATCAATCCATACATTTCAGCGGGATCGAATACCCGTAACAAGCTTGTTTGGGTAACAAGTCCTACTAGTTCCCCTCGCGCACCAACTACCAATAAACGCCGTACCCGACGCTGCTGCATTTGCTGGTAAATCGACCACAGAGTATCTTCAGGACTTACCAGAAACAAGGGCGTACTCATTAATTTACGAGCGGGTTGTTCGAGATCTAAATCGAGATTTTGAAACTGAACAATATCTCGTTCGGTTATGATGCCCACAGGACGAACTAGGGGATTATCCTGGTAGTCTAACTCCAACTCGGCAATTGCCACACAGCTTATTTGGCGATCGCTCATCAATTTGGCTACTTGCTTTACCGAATCATCGGGACTGGCATAGACGATCTCCGTTTTCATGATTTCAGAGACTATGCGCCACTGCATCAGGTTGATTGGCTGTAGTTTTCGGCGCAAACTTTTGGCGGTAATTAAGCCGACTAAGTTCTGACAATTATCGACAACAGGTAAATGGCGAATACCATGTTTTCTGAATAAATTAAGTGCGCTAAAGGCATCTTCCTCTCCAGTCAGAGTAATGGCAATCGCATTTTGGCTCATCACCTCACCCACAATCACACTTTTGATATTTACTCCTTCAGCCACTAGCCTGACTAAATCTCGTTCGGTAAATATTCCTCTAAGACTTAGTGGTTGGGTCGAGAGGTCGAGTTTTCTTAATTCAGCTATACTTTCAGCGCGAGCGCTCTCTACTACTAAAGCACAGCTATTGTCAGTGTCTATCGCTTCCGTTCCTGCTGTATTTCCTTCCTCTCCAAAGCTACAGCTATTACCCCATTCCTGCATCAAGCTAATTACCTCCGTCAGAGGTGTTTGAGACGTGACAATTAAGGGTTGGCGATCGATTACTTGTTCCAAAGAAAAGAAGCTATTTGCTAGCATTGTATAGGAGCTTGAGGTCTCTTATCGCAATTTGTTAAATATCATCTAAATTTAGTTGATACTTAAAAGCAAAGCAAGTGGTCTACCCAAAGTTAGTTCGAGTTAAAACAATAGACCACGAACAAAAATAATCTTCGAGATTGAAAATCATGAATTTTTTGTCATTTGTCCTTAGTCATTTGTCTGAACCACAAGGCAATTTGAGACTGATGCAAGAGGTACGATTAACAGTATTCCAATCTAGCAACTTAAAATAAAAATCAAGATATTTTTTTTCACTCGTTCGACCTAGTTTATCTTTGCTGATGCAACGCCATTATTGGCAGCCCCATAGCGATCGCACGTATCGATTATTTTATTTTTTAAGCTCAAAATGTTAAATGGTTTAGTAATTATTGCCACATCTTCAGCAATTCGCGTTCTAATTATTTTTGCCGTCCCAGGCATAGCAGTAACAAAAATAATTGGAATAGACTGGGTAGCTGGATTAGACTTTAATAAATTGTAGACATCCAACCCATCAAGTCCCGACAGAATTACATCTAACAAAATCGCACTGGGCTGATGCGATCGAGCGATCTCAAGTCCTTGTTGGGCATTTAGAGCAGTAAAAATTTGCCAATCAGTGTCTTGCTCCAAAACAAATTTTACTAAAGTATTAAAATCCTCATTATCGTCAATAATTAGAAGGCTTGTTATGACCATAGCTTTAAAGCCTCTGAGCAAAAGATTAGCATTTTTCAACAAATCGATGCAATTAATTAGCTCCACTCAATTAAACATCAAATAAACTACGTTTGTATTAATGCCAAAGAGCCATGATTATTTCTGGGTTTTTCAACCCTAAAGGGTTAACTACAAACTTAACTTTATTTATGTTGAGCTACTCAGTCCTTCAGGCTAACCTTAATTTGCCATAGTTTTAAATTTTTGTCTGAACGAAAACGTACTTAGCAACGGGAATTAATAGTTCGGAGTTTGGAGAGACAAGGCAGGCCTTGTCTCTGAGGAGTTAGTAGTTGGTAACTAAAACTAAAAAAAGCGGTAAGTTTGGTTATACTTACCGCTCGTGTGGTGTGAGGAAGTGGTGCCCCCATTCGGGGATAAACCCCCATTCGGGGATAAACCCCCATTCGGGGATAAACCCCCATTCGGGGATA
>JAAUYI010130792.1_pt1 | contig 16480 bp, 17 predicted proteins | sample 7278041 | NCBI WGS metagenome assembly JAAUYI01 (sample SAMN14350216, study PRJNA611818) | marine sediment metagenome | isolation source: surface marine sediment (0.6m) | place: French Polynesia: Moorea | collected 2018-08
GTGCAGTACAGTTTCAGAACCTCACCCCGCCGACCGCACCCCTCTTTGCAACTTCGGAGAGGGGAAGGGGGTGAGGTTAATTTGTATTCTATTCAACTGAAATTCGCTATAATTTATTTTTTGGTATTCCCTGAATGGGTAATTGGCAATAACAAAAGCGAACAAATAACAATAACTTTTTATACTATTTTTTCCTTTTAGCCATTACCAATTTCCCATTATTTGTTACTCAAGTGGGTTATTTTAGCTTTCTCGGCGAGAAGCCTCACATCTTACCCGCAAGGGAAGTGTGAGATGAGAGTCGAGGCAGAATTTGTGGTATAATCTTTCATTGTAGGTGTAATCCAATTAAATGCGTAAATGCAGCCTACATAAAGCAAAAATTTTATAAAGCTCGGTGCGGAGGGGCATCCCGTATCGTTAATAAAGCTCGGTTAATGTCCGTTCGCGTAGCGTCTCCGAAGGAGATAGGAATACCAGGAGTCGCCGAGAAGCCTACACTGTAATCTTTGATTCAGTGTGGGAGTATGTCACGAGACTCCACTTAGTAACACAGCTTCTTTCACTGTTGGTTGCAATAATTCCGTATACAGTTGACTGAGTTGTTGTGCTACTCCATCCCAACTAAACTTGGTCACCACACGTTTTCTGGCTGCTTCCCCTAATTTGTCTCGCCACTGTGGATTGATTATAATCCGGTCAATGGCAGTTGCAAAGCCATCTACATTTTGTGGTGGTGCTAACAAGCCTGTTTCTCCAGGAACAACAGTAAACTGAAGTCCACCCACATCGCTGGCTACCACTGGTGTCCCACTTGCCATGGCTTCAATCGCTACCAGTCCAAAGGGTTCATAGTGACTGGGAACAACGCAAACATCAGCAGCAGCATAGTAAGTTGGGAGGATATCTTGACTCAAACGACCAGGAAAGCTTGTAAACTCAGTCATTCCCAACTCAGCCACAATTTTCTCGATGCGATCGCGTTCATCACCATCACTGTGTCCCGGACGACTACCACCACCGATAATTAATTGCAAATTATAAGATCCATGTAACTTAGATTGTGCGACTGCACGTACTAATGTTTCTATACCTTTGCGGGGGTCAAAACGACCTACATACAATATTACTTTCGTTTCTGGGTCAATTCTTAACTTTGCCCGGGCAGCTGTTCTATCAATGCAACCAAATCGCTGAATATCAGTACCACAGGGGATGATATCTATATCACCTTTTGAGGAAACTAGCGATCGCATATGTTGTTGTTCTTGGGGACTTGTTGCTACAATACGTTCTGCTGTCTCCAATATCTGCTTTTCTATTTGTAGACGTTTGCTGGCAATTAAAGGAACTGTTTTAACGGTATTATACTTGACTGCTCCCAAAGAATGATAAGTGTGAACTTGGGAACAACCTTGTATTTTCTTTAACTGCATTCCTACCCAGCTAGAAAGCCAGTAGTTTGTGTGAATCAATCGATAGGTAATATGGTTGTTTTTTTGGAATTCCAACAGATTATCTACAAATTCTGGCAATTTCGTAAACAAATTATCTCGGGGAACAAATTCTGGGGAACCTGCTTCTAAACGTATAGTGCGGCAATTGGAAGTATGTTGAACAATGGTTTCTTGTTCTAGGTTCACTCTGCGAGTAAACATATCAACTTGCCATCCCAACTCCCCTAATGCTTCCCCCACATGGCGTACATAAACATTTTGTCCTCCAGCCTCTTCTTTCCCAATTTCAATTGCTGGATCTCCGTGAACTGAAATCAAGGCGATACGCTTTTCTGTTCTAGAGTTCATAGTTTCACAGGTTCCAATAGTGACGAGGTATTGTCTAATTCCAGTTTCTAGTCTGGGTTATCTCAACTATGTAGAAAATGTTAAGTACTCTTGATTTTAATTGAAAATTTCAATTATTTTTATACATTTATATCCACCATATCCTTCAATCATTTATATTATTTTTGTTGTCTAGAATACAGCAAGCTTACGCAAGTATCCTGAGATAGTTTTTGGAAACCAGGAAGTATTTTTCTTATCTCAACGGACTTACCTAATATATATCGATGGCGAATTATCCTTGGATTAGTATAGATATCAAGATTCTTTTTACTTGAATTACCGAATATGTAAAATCTTGGTATTGGTGGTATCTAAATTTTATGAATATCTTTGTAATACCAATTTCATTTAAGAACGCTACACTTCGGTTAGGAAAGGCAACAGGCAACAGATTCAGATTCTGATAATTGATGTGTACTAGTCTTTTTTTGAAATTGGTATAACACCGCTTCTAAAAACTTACCCATAGTTACCTTTTGTTGGACAAACGGTAAAGTAATGAAAAACTCAGCGGTATGAAGTTTACTCAACCAGAAGCGCATAAAAGCTTGCTCAGGTATCCTCCACCTTCTGTTTGTGAAGGTTTAGTTTTCCATCGCTTGACCTCTGATTTTCAGTTAGAGACGGTATAATAGCTATGCCTATTAGTTATTACACCGCGAGACTTTAAATATTTATAAGAGAGTAACCAGGAAATCTTCAAAGTGATTTGGGGAGAGCCAACACCATAATCTTTGATTTGGTGGGGGAGGATGTCACGAAGTTGGTTCCACTGACTCCAAACGGATTTTCCATGCAACTTCACGTCGGGATAAGCGTATAAAGAGGCAGGTACACGTTCTTTTAATCTCATGAATCTTCTAGCCAATATATAAGCTGCTGACTCATCAGAACCAAGACCATACATCTTGGCTACTTTTATCATTCCAGCAATACTCGAATATTCTGGACTTATCTTGTCATAAACATAGATTCCACGATTATTACAATAAGCTTTTAACAAGTCGAAGAATTTTCGATATCCCCATTGAAAAAGCATTCTAGAGTATTTTTTGCCTTGTTCTCTTAGAGGATGTTTGAAAAGTATTATATTTAACATCACAACCCTAAAAACCTAACCCCTTCCCTACTAGGGAAGGGGAACAGAAAAATAGGGGTTTTAAAGCCTCTGGACTAGTAGGAGAGAGGTACTCTACTCAAAGCCGCTACTCTACGAGAAAGCTACGCTAACGCGTCTAGGTCGAGAGGTTTTAAGTAACCTTTTGGACCCCTCAAACAACCTCTTAGAGATGCCTTCTTGTTTTCAAAACTTAATTTTTCATGACCAATCGGACAAGCGTATTTATCAGCTTTACTTCTGAATATTTCAATTACTCTTAGAAATTCAGCTTCTTGTTTACCTTTAGGAAGTCCTGATTGTAAAGAGATACTTCCGTGGTCTTTTAGATTACCGTCTTTATCTACATAAGCCCAACCTAGAGAACTTGGATTTAAATCAACCGCAATACATCCCCAGTCAGAATGTTTAGAAACTGGTTCAACCTTTTGGGGTTTAAATTGGACAGTAACATTCCATTTATCATTTTTTCTAAAGAAGTGCCAAGATTTAGAACCATTTTCAGGCAATCTGTTAATGCCTCTATTAAAATTTCCTATAGTAGCATAGACATAAGTACCGAATCTTTCTTCCAAGCAATAAGGCACTCTATATTTAATGGTATTACCATCCCATTGACATATACCGTTACCTAACGTTTCATCACTAGAACCTACTGCGAACACATGATAATGAGGGACTTTGACTCCTATGGGTTTTTTGTCATAATCGGACAAATGTTCTATCTTTTTTTCTAGTTGATAAATGTAACGTTTTTTGTGATGAATTTGAAATTTCAATTCTTGCCAAGTAGAGGGCTTCCTTTCTACTGACATTGACAAACCTAGACCTTTGGCGGGAACTTTCTTTTTCCTCTTCTTAGGTTTTTCGAGCTTTAAATTAGCTTGTTCGGCTAAAATAAAATCGACATACTTCCTACCTTTTTTAAGTAAGTCTTCTTTTTCTTTCAACCAAGACTTAGCTGATTTTAGCTTTTATTTTAACTGGTCAACATGGTTTTTCCTGCATTCTTTAGCCGAATCAACCTGACCTTTAGCGTTACTTATAATTCCTGTAGTTTGTCTAGCACTAACACCATATTTAATTTGAATATGTTTCTTCCAGTTATTCCAATCATCATTAGTAAATTCTTCTAGAGGCAACAAATAATTAACTGTCTCAACAACAGCTTTACAAACTCCGCTAGTTTAAAGCTTGTTGCAGGACTTCCTTATGTATCAATGCCCTATCTAGCAAAAACTGAATTTGATCAGTGGAAAGTGCCTCACCATTGGCATAATGCTCAATCCATGTTTTACTAATTATATTGGGGTTATCTGGTAAATTTACCACATCCCATCCCGGCATATCTAAATCTTCCATCAACCGATTAATTTTGGGATCGTAACTAAGGGCAAAGCAGCGACAACCTTCGCTAGCTGCCATAATTAAACTATGGAGACGCATCCCAATAGCCATTTCCACACCACGAAATACCCCTTTTAATAACTGCGGATTTTCCTGGGAGATAATCTGACTCACATTAGGAAGTGCTGAATGTAAGACTTGTGCCAAACTCATATCTTGGCTGAGGTGAAATGGCAACAGTATAATAAAGGTTCCAGTAGCTTTCTGGAAATCCACCAATGCCCGTACCAAGTTGCTGAGGCGATCTGGTGTTAAATGGGGATGGCTGCGCAATGTTACAGCTACTCTTGGTGCTGGTAAATCCCAAAATCCTGGAACTGGCTTACTTTCCAAAGCAAATACTGGATCTGGTGCCAAAATATGGGGAATTTGCCACTTAGATAACAAAGCTGCTGAAGCGCGATCACGTACACTTACTTGAGTACAACCAGCAAAGGTTTTCCTTGCTAACCAGCTAGTTTGAGAACCCCCCAAAGGACCAATTCCCTGTGCCCAAGCTATGGTTTTCATACCCATTTTTTGCGCTAGAGCCATCATTCCCCCATAGTAAAATGGACTAATGGCACTAGTAGCATCTTGGATTAAACTGCCTCCTCCCCAAATTAAAGCATCACAAGAGCGCAAACTTTGCAGTACGGGTAAAAGCTTCATGCGTTCATAAGCTTCCACTCCGTAGCGTTGCTGGGTTGACTGGGGATTATCCGAAAGTACCACAGGCGTTACCGATGGTGGTAGCATTTGTAGCAGAGTTGCCAACAAAGCCTCATCACCACCATTTCCTTTACCGTAATATCCAGATAATAACGCCCGCATAGCTATTTTTGATTTTGGATTTTGAGATTGTGGATTTTAGATTAGCAACTTTTTTGGCAACTGAACATCTGGCATTGATAAAGTTCAATTCTGAACTATTCTGAAAAAGTGGCTTCATTTTATCCTTATTGTTCATACTTTAGCCTTTATTATGCACGCCCTTTCAATTCCCACCTGGATTATTCATGTCTCTAGCGTTATTGAGTGGATCGCCGCAATTTGGTTAATCTGGGAATATGGCGAACTTACTGGCGATCGCAACTGGTGGGCATTATCTTTCGCTATGTTACCAGCTTTAGTTAGCGCCATGTGTGCTTGTACCTGGCATTATTTTGACAACCCAGAATCACTACAATGGCTAGTAACCTTACAAGCTTCCATGACTGTAGTCGGTAACTTTACCCTCTGGGGGGCTGCATTCTGGATTTGGCGTGCTAGTAAGTCAGTAAAAACCACAATCACTTCTGTATCAAAAAACAATTAGATCAGTTCACACTAGTACAAGTTGCCAGAAATCAAGCTACCACATATCTTGCACCTAGTGGTCTATCGCATTAATTTTGATGGTAAAAATAATCACGGTCAGGTATTCCTGCCTGTGTAGTAGTCAGGCAAGGATGCCTGTGCCACAACCTATCATAATTTTTACCATAGACTACTAGGTCACAAAGCAAGTTTATTGCGAATATTAACCTCTAAAAACCCTAACATGAAGGTTCATAAACCCCGTTTTTCCTGCTTGATGAAAATGTTGCAAGATATGACTTACCCTACTCCTACCAACAGCCAACAACTAACCACTAATTACCCCCAACAATGATTTCTAAAGATACCCTATTTGCACTGTCACTGTTTCCCTACTTGGGTTTTTTGTGGTTTATTAGTCGCGTTCCCCAAATGCCACGTTTAGCATTGTATGGATTTTACGGTACTCTCGTATTTGTTGGTGTCACTATTCCAGCAGGAATTTATGCCAAAGTTGCTTATGGTGAATCACTGGCAAATGTCGATTGGTTACATGGGGGTGCGGAAGTTTTTTTAACACTTTCTAATATTTTGATTGTCCTTGGTTTCTGGCAAGCTGTAAAACAATTAAAAAATAAGCAACTAGAGACTAGAGACTAGAGACTAGAACACTGATTCATTAATCCCAGAAACCGGGTTTATAAACTTTATAACTAGGAATTAGGAGTTTGCAATATATAGAAACTCGGTTTTTCTGTCTCGCGTTTTATTACTGAATTGTTGTTCTAGAAATTCGATTTTGACTGTGCTTAGCAAGAGGAAAATTTTAGATGGAAGTAATTCCAGCGATTGATCTCCTAGAAGGTAAGTGTGTAAGGCTTTACCAAGGAGACTATGAAAAATCCCAAGTTTTTAACGAAAACCCCGTTGACGTTGCTAAACAATGGGTAGAACAGGGTGCTACCAGATTGCATGTAGTCGATCTAGATGGAGCAAAAACGGGTAAGATAGTAAATCTAGGGGCAATTGAAACAATTGTCCAAGCTACATCAATACCCGTAGAAGTTGGTGGGGGTTTGCGATCGCACCAGAGTGTGGAACAATTGTTGAATATAGGAGTACAGTGGGCAATTCTGGGAACTGTCGCTGTTGAACAACCCCAGTTAGTACAAGAACTTTGTCAACAATTTCCCGGGCAAATTATTGTTGGTATTGATGCCCGTAATGGCAAAGTTGCAACTCGTGGTTGGTTAGAAACTTCGGAAGTTGTAGCAACTAACCTAGCAGTACAAATGCAAGATTTGGGTGCAGCCGCAGTCATTTACACCGATATCCACCGCGATGGTACTCTCTGTGGTCCGAATTTAGAGGCTTTACGGGAACTTGCTGCTGGAATTGACATCCCCGTAATTGCTTCTGGTGGTGTAAGTTCTGTCACTGATTTACTGAGTTTATTATCTTTGGAACCCCAAGGTGTCACTGGTGCAATTGTTGGACGTGCTTTATATACAGGAGATATTTCTTTGGTAGAAGCACTCCGGGCAGTAGGTTCAGGACGAATTCAAGATATTCCCCCAGACTTTGGTTTCTCCACCTTTGCTTGATATAATACGAGATTTTGATCAACCCAACCGACTTTTGTCGGTTTTTTTTGTAACTTTTCCGGATTGTTAAATAACCAAGGTGTATTACCTTTTGTAGAGAGTTGCAATTATTGAGAGTAATACTGATGAAGCATCCCACACCTCCTAAGGGTGGCAAACCACTATTCACCTAACCAGAAACTACTACGTTTACTAACAATAATCAAAAACATAATAGTAAATAGATGAATAAATTGCTCTGTATTGACATTCAATTTTTAATCAGGTTTTGAAAACGGATTTTTTTTAGTTTTAATTTTCGTTTGGTTTTTCTAAGTAATAAGTTAATGGGTTTCCTTCATTAAGAGGTGCAGTCGTTTAAGCACCTCTTTTTCTTATTCATATTTCTTTTGGATTATAAGTAAATCGGTGCTAATATTTCAAGCTATATTAATAAGTTTAAATGTAGTACTCCACCAAGTAAATTATGCGGGGTTAATAAGGAAAGAACAAAGTTTTTTCTCCCCCCTCTTCCCCCTCTTCCCCCTCTTCCCCCTCTCTGCCTTTACCCCGCAAAGTTGCTGTGGTGGACTAGTAGGGTGTGTTGTCACGTAGCGCAACGCACCATCAACCATAATTTAAGGTGCGGTACATCTAAGGGTACGACACCCTACATTGTTTTCCTTTCCCTGTCTTGATAAATAAGTACGGCTGCACCACACAAGAAACTTGCTATATTTATCCGGAATTATCAATAGGCACTATGTAGTTATATTTACGGTGGATGGAGATAACAAAATGACTCAATTACAAAACTTGTGGAAATTCCAAAAAACAATTAGCATTAAATCTTTATTTGAATTTATTTCAAATAAGTTTAAAGAGCTATATCAAAAAATATATCCCAGTCAAATATATCCCAGTCATAAACTTTTCATAATTCGCAAACAACCTCCTCAAACTTTAGGTAAACCCCCTAAAACTGAAGGAGGAAGTACTAAATAAATTTGAAGGTGCAACAACTTATGGGAGGATGTTTGAAAAGTTACCGGGCAATTGAAAAGATTTCCCCTAGACTGTCAGCGTATAATCCTAAATTCTTAGGGTTTTGATGTTAAACATCATACTTAACAAACATCCTCTGAGAAATAAACATCATCTTTTCTTAAAGTCCATTGAATTACTTGATTATATAACTACTGTGTTTTAGTTTATGAGCAACTAAAAAGACTAGACATTTTTTATACTTCCAATCACAAAAACTAACGGTAGTTTAACTTTAAATACATATAAATATGTTGTTTTCATCAAGGTAACAAGTAACAAAAAAAACAAAAATATTATAGAAGTAGGACATATTAGCTAATCTAATTTAAATTCTTGAGGGTTTGTTAAATATAGTACCTTGAAAATTCACAGGATCGGTTATCATATGAGCGTATGCATTAGTTCGGCTTAACAACCGATTTAGTCGTAGATCGTCAGGAACCCCATGTCTAAAGCTAGTTGCTCTCCACGGCGCGAGGACTTCGGTGAATTCAGAAGTAACAAAGGCAATTATTGCAATTTGTTAAATCTGCTTTCCTGTTACCTGAACTAGTGGCTCTCCGTTCAAAGTTACGTAATTCTCATGACTATTTACATTGGCAACCTCTCCTACCAAGCTACAGAAGATGATTTAAGAACTGTATTTGCAGATTATGGAGAGGTAAAAAGAGTAGTTTTACCCACAGACCGAGAAACGGGTCGGGTGCGGGGGTTCGCCTTCGTTGACATGGGTGAAGAAACTCAAGAAGACGCAGCCATTACAGAATTAGATGGTGCAGAATGGATGGGGCGTCAGATTAAAGTAAATAAAGCTAAACCACGTGAAGATAATCGAGGTAGTTGGGGTAGAAGATAATATTCTTGGGAAAGTTAACATTCTCTGTGGCTAGGAACTGGGATGTTTGGGCTTTTCGTCCTCACCAATAATAAACTTGTTTCCGCAGCCAATTTTTGATAGCGATCGCCTATAGTAGGGTAGGCAAATATTTGTCCACCCTACTATTTAAACATGACTATACAATTACGCCCTTGTTCTTTGGCTTGATAAAACGCCTGATCAGCAGCAATCATTAAACTTTCTACCTCTGTATTTCCTGTGGGAATCATCGTAGCAATACCTAAACTCACGGTTATATATTGACTTGCTTTTGATTGTTCATGGGCAATCTTTAAATTTTCGATTTCACTACGTATTAATTCCGCTACATGTAGCACCCCTTCAGCGTCGGTGTTGGGTAAAATAACAGTAAATTCGTTTCCCCCATAACGGGCAACTAAATCCACTGCCCGCTTTGCGCAATTATTAATAGTTTGAGAAACTTTTATTAAACAATCATCCCCGATTTGCTGACTATAAATATAGTTATAGTATGCAAAATAATCAATGTCACATATGATTAAAGATAAAGGTTTTTGTTCCCTTTTATATCGCTGCCATTCTTGATTTAAATATTCATCAAAACAGCGACGATTAGAAATATTAGTTAAAGCATCTACACGGGATTGGCGGATTAATTCTAATTCTAAAAACTTGTTTTCTGTAATATTACGGATAGTCAGAGAAATCCCATCAACAATCTTTAAATCACAAATCCTCAAGAAAACACAAAGAGAGACAAGTCATGAAGAAACTACTCCGCAATTATTTAATCGCTTCTGTTGTTGCTGTTACTGGTGTTGTTAGTGGTGCTAGTGCATCTTTTGCAGGTTCAGCAACTCTAGATTTAAGTGGTACTGTTACCCCAAGTTGTAATTTCGATCAAGCTAGTTACAGCAACAATACGCCATCATTTGAGGACGCAAATTATGACATAGAATGGTCAGGTCAATTTAATGTTTCTTGTAACAATGGCAATCAGGTAAATATCACAGTTGATAATGTGACTACCTCAGGAGAAGCTACTGCAGCTCGGAGCCGAGCAGGATATGAAGGTGAAGCACTTCGGTTACAGGATGGTACAAACACCAGCGTGATTTCGGTGAATGGTAACGCTGATTATTTCAACAGTCTCGTTACAAATCCTCTCAACCAAGGCACAATAAATTATAGTTTTGTCCTAGACACCGGAAGGATTGGTGGTGGACAACCATTAGTTGCAGGTACTTATGGTTACAACGTCACCATGACTGTTGCTCCAAATTAATTTTAGCTCTGGGTAGGGTGCGTTATGGACATTTGTTCTAACGCACCATCAACAATATGGTGGATTCTATTTTCTTGTGGGGTGGGCATCTTGCCCGCCCAAAACAGGTAAGATGCCTATTTCATAAGGGTTTTATAATGTATCAATTTAGCCTGTAACAGGCAAGATGCCTGTTCCACAACAGTATTGAAAGTCTGAATTTATGGAATTAATTATTATTGCCAATGTTCAACAAAACTCATAAATTTATCTCTTATTTCAGTGGTTGTGCCCTATCCACTTTAGTATTATTTGCAGGCATTGCTCAAGCACAAGTAAAAGTTTCTCCTATAGTAATTGAAGCAGAAGCTAAGAAAGGACAAGCAAGGGGAATTGTCCAACTCACAAATACGGGAGATAAAGTTTATCGTGCCCGTGTTTATGCTCAACCTTTTACCTATACCCAGAATGGGTTTAAAACTGTAGAATCTAGCCCTAATGATTTAACACCCTATTTAATTTTTTCTCCCCGTGAATTAGTAATTCAACCAGGACAAACACGACAAATCAGGATGAATAGTCGCTTGCTTTCTAGTATGAAAGAGGGAGAATATCGAGCAGTAATTTTTACAGAAAGTCTCGATGAAATTAAACAACAAGAAGGGAAAACAGTATCTATCAAACCTCGCTTTGGTATTCCTGTTTATGTGCGTCATGGAAAAACATCTCCTAACCTAACGGTAAAAAGTGCTAGTTTCAATCCCCAACAAAAGAATATTCAACTTTTAGTAAGTAATAGTGGTAGTGCTTCTGCACGTCCCCAAGCAGAATGGACATTGAAACAGGGAGAAACACAAATCGGAACTGGAGAAGTCAATAATACCACGGTGATTGCAGAAGGAGAACGGTATATACTCATCCCATTTTCTAATGGAGATAAACAGGTATCTGCGGGTAATTATCAACTATCTGGAAATTTGATTTGGGGTGATAAAAACAAGAAATTACCCTTCCAGTTTGATGTGACTATCTCTCCAGAACAAGCTGCTGCTGCGAATAAACCAAAAGAACAACCAGGAAATAGAAATAGGTAGTTTTTAAAAATTTATATTTTGCAGTATTAATCAGCATATAAAAACCGAATTTATCAGCTAAGAGCTTGGTTTTCAAAGGTTAATATCCGCAAACAATCTGGTTTTTAAAATCAACAAAATTAGTCAGGGTACAGTATCCATAATTTCCCATTTTATAGTAGTAGGGGCACGGCATCCATAATCTCTCTGTTTATAGAGTAATTTTGTTGACGCCGTGCCCCTACATTGTTGACGCTTTAACTCTAATTACCTGTGTAATTACCCTGGGAAATAAATGATTATTTGCTGTTATTTGAATGAAAAAATATCTATTTAATTATTAATTTTATTTCAAAAAAATGAAATTAATAAACCTTTGTTTATACACGAAATGCGTAGATATCAATTAATCATTGAAAATGCTTATTATTTATCCCTATTTTGTCGTCACACCAGCAATTGAAATCGCAGAAATTCAACCCTGTAAACAGTATATATCTACATCTGCAGAAGAAACAAGTCCTGACAGCAAAAAATTTTCCTGTAATCGGGAAAAATCGCCAAATAATCAGGAAATTAAAAATACAGAAAGCTCTCCTACTCCATCTAATCAAAATAATACCGAAACAACAGATACAACAGCAAAAAAACAGAACCAAATCAAAATCAATTTACCATTCTTCCTGTAGGATTTAATCTAGATAAACGTAATGTTAATGAATCAATATTAGTCTGGGGGTTTGAAGATGGTAGTCAAGCAGTTAATTTTGATAATTCGTTGTTACCATTTGAGGATGTGACTCAAGCTTTAAAGATTACAGTTACTACTTTAAATAATGGCGAATTAGAATTACGTTCTCCTGGTTTAGTCAAACGGATAAACCCCAAAGAATTAAAAACTGACCCCGAATTAGGACAAGTCATATCTGTTGCTGATATTAAAAATGTTTTGGGAGTACCCACAGAATTTGATATTGTCAAATATGCTGTTGTTTTTAATCCTCCTTGGTTGGGAATGAAAAAACAAGGTAATCGTCAACAAGAACAACCAGTCATATTAGACAGATTACCAAAAGTTAACCCACCCATATTTAGTCTTTCCAATATTGGACAAAGCATCAACATTTCGGGAAATAACAACAGCACCACAACTCAAGGGGATTTAACCACTATTGGGACAATATTTGGTGGTAGTTGGTATGTGCGTACAAATCAACCCAAATTAACAGATAGAAGCACTTGGAATATCAGTGAAGCACAATATTTACGTCAAACAGATAATGCTGATTATGTAGTTGGTTCTCAACCCACATTTTGGCAAAGTCAAGGTAAAGGACAATATTGGGGTTTAACTACAGTGCAAAGATTTGGATATACTCCACCTGCAACATCTGGAAGCGGATTTAGTCCCACTCAACGGATGCAAAGTAATCAAATTGGACGCACTATTGCAGGGGAAGCTGCACTAGGAACTTTGGTACAATTGCTGCAAGGATTGGGGGATAATGTAGTTGCAGAAGTATTAGTTGATTCTTCCGGTGTTTATCGGTTTGAAAATATTCCCACTGGTGGAATTGGTGGAAGTAATAATTATCGCGTTCGTCTCTATCCCAATGGACAACTAACTGCAACACCAGAAATTAAAGAAGCTAATTTTTCCAGTTTACCAGGTCAATTAACAAAAGGAACATCAGTGTTAATTATTTCTAGTGGTTTTAGTAGAGAAAATTCTGGAAATTCTTTGATTGGTAACTTCACTGATTGGCGTGGTGGTGTTGGTTATAGAGTGGGTTTATCAGAAGAGTTAACAGTAGGAACTGGAGTTATTTATGATGAATCATTACTAGGTTTAGGAGAAATATTCTATCAACCTTCTGACTTTCCTTTATAGCTGGCATTTTCCGGTTTATTAGGAACATAAAAAGGCTTTCAATATAATGCTAATATTCGTTTTAACCCTTCCCCGAAGTTAAATTTTAGCTTTAATAGCGATGAACTTTCCCAACGGTTTCGCGCTAATTGGCAAACTTCCCGTAACCTAAGATTTAGAGTCAGTGGTGATACCCGTCAAAAGACTTTAGCTACTGGGATGAATATTTCCCATAATAAACGTAATTTCTCAGTTGTTGCTAGTGCGGGTATAGATACTAAAAATAACTGACGCTGGAGTTTAAATTCCCGTTTAAAAAAATTACAACTTAGCCTACAAAGAAATGAAATTTCTACTAATTCCCTAGTCAGCTATAATTTGTTTCGTAATAGTTCCATCGGAAATTCTCTCCATTTTGGGTATGAAACCCGTAATAATAATGGTGACAACGATAATTTAGCTACTCTCAGTTGGCGTTATCGTTCCCCACAAAAAACACGAGATGGTCGTAATTTGTGGGATTTTGATGTAGGTTATGGAATTGCTTCCCAAGGTAGTGCTTTTATTGCTTCTGCTTCCACTGCTTTCATTCCAGGGTTAAATTTACGTCTACGTTATCAGGGAGTTTCCGCAACTTCTAATAGTGATAATTTTCGCATTGAATTATCTCCTAGTTTTAGCTTACAACCACGACTAACTCTCGGCGATTCCCGTTACGAACGTTTTCGCAGTGAAGGGGGATTATTAATTCAGCCTTTCCTAGATAAAAATGGTAATGGAAAGTTAGATAAAAATGAAAAAATCCACACAGAAGATGCAGAATTATTATTAACAGTCAATAATAAACCTATTAAAAGTTTTGGTGTGGATACCAGTAAAACTAAAAGTGGAATATTAATTAAACTAACCCCTAATAATTATCGCGTAGATTTAGACCCCGCAGGCTATCCCATCGACTGGAAACCAACACAAACAGCTTATGCAGTAGAAGTTGCAGCTGGGGGTTATACACCCATACAAATACCATTTACCCCATCTTATACCGTTGCCGGAACCCTAACTAATGCTGAAGGAAAACCCATTGGTGGTGCAAGGGTTGAAGCTGTATTCAAAGATAAAAATAAAAAAATTGTCTCTGTTACCAATGGTGCAGGAATATTCTTTTTAGAAAACTTGCAACAAGGTACTTATAATTTGCTGATTAATGATAAAACAGCTAAACCAGAACAGATTACTATTGACGCTAATTCTGAACCAATGCAGGAAATTAATTTAAAACTGTAATACGGGCAAATACAGATTGATTTCTTTAGTTTGTCTAAAATTGTATCTTGGTTGGCAAATTCCCTTTCTAAGATAGAGGTAGTAACTAAAAAATACCTCTAAAGTAGTAATTGAGCTCATAACTAACCCCAAAGAGGATTTCAAATATGACTCAAGCACCTGAATCTTTAAATTTATCTATGAACGGCGTACCAGAGCGTAGTTTGGATCGTGACTGTACAACCTTATCTCGTCATGTTCTGCAACAACTCCAGAGTTTCGGTCCCCAAGCGCAAGATTTAAGTGCGCTCATGAATCGAATTGCTCTTGCGGGGAAATTAATTTCCCGTCGTCTTAGTCACGCAGGCTTAATGGAAGGGGTTCTGGGATTTACTGGGGAAGTAAATGTCCAGGGAGAATCCGTCAAAAAGATGGATGTTTATGCCAATGATGTATTTATCTCCGTTTTCAAGCAAAGTGGCTTAGTGTGTCGCTTAGCTTCCGAGGAAATGGAAAAACCTTACTACATTCCCGAAAACTGCCCCATTGGTCGTTATACTCTCCTTTATGACCCAATTGATGGTTCATCGAATACAGACATAAATCTCAGTTTAGGTTCTATCTTCTCAATTCGCCAACAAGAAGGAGAAGACCTCAATGGTGAAGCCAAAGATTTACTTGCAAACGGACGCAATCAAATCGCCGCTGGATACATCCTTTATGGTCCCAGCACTATGCTGGTCTATACTATAGGAAAAGGAGTTCATTCCTTTACCCTTGATCCTAGTTTAGGGGAGTTTATTCTCACAGAAGAGAATATGCGGATTCCTCAACACAGTCCAATTTACAGCGTCAACGAGGGAAATTTTTGGCAGTGGGATGAATCGATTCGCGAATATATCCGCTACGTACATCGCACGGAAGGCTACACATCCCGTTATAGCGGAGCAATGGTAAGTGATATCCACAGGATTTTGATTCAAGGTGGTGTATTTCTGTACCCTGGCACACTTTCCAAACCAGATGGTAAACTACGCTTGCTTTATGAAACAGCGCCCCTTGCCTTTTTGATTGAACAAGCAGGTGGTCGCGCTACCACAGGACATATGGAAATATTAGACGTAGTTCCCAAAAAACTGCATCAGCGCACCCCTTTAATTATTGGTAGCCCCAAAGATGTAGCCAAGGTGGAATCTTTTATTCAAAACGGTCACTAAAAAATGTTACCTCCTAAAAAACTTGCTGAATCAAAGTATGAATACTGTGAATTAGAGTTCTTGGTTAGCCACCATTATTTCCTGCTCTCGTGACCCCTGCCCCCGTGACCCCCAACATTGGGGGTATTTTGGGGGACTTTCAATAATCTTTCTCCCCCAGAATTGGGGATTGGGGGCAAAATCATAATAAGAGTCAGCAATGCCGGAAAAAGTGTAGCTTGCTTGTGGCTGTGCAAATATTGCCTAAAGTCTACGGCATAGCTGCCGTTACCGTCTAGCCTATTTATTGGCGTAGCTGCCCTGAAAGGGCTTGAAACTGTAAGCACATCTTTGGACAAAATTCCCTAAAGTTGACAATTTGGGTAATTAACCCAAAGTGTATTCGAGCATTTAAAGAATGGATTAAGGAGTTGCCGTGCTGCTTGGATTCAAAACACAATTGAAATTAAACAATCATCAGCGGACGCAGCTAGCTAGACATTGTGGCGTATCTAGACATGCTTGGAATTGGGGATTAGCCTTAACCAGGGAGATTCTGGAACATAATAAAGCCAATCCACAAGACAAAATCAAGTTTCCCACTGCGGTAGATTTGCACTCATTGTTGGTGGCGATAGTTAAGCCAGAATGTCCCTGGTATTACGAGGTTTCTAAA
>JAAUYI010108726.1_pt1 | contig 16434 bp, 12 predicted proteins | sample 7278041 | NCBI WGS metagenome assembly JAAUYI01 (sample SAMN14350216, study PRJNA611818) | marine sediment metagenome | isolation source: surface marine sediment (0.6m) | place: French Polynesia: Moorea | collected 2018-08
ATCTGATTACGATAGACTTCTGTAGTAAATGTCCATCCTGGAATAAATACAATTGGATCGCCTTTTCCCCTGTCTTCGTAGTGAATTCTGACACCAGGTTCAACTTCAATGTATTTTCCAGGGCCGGGGCAAGGAATATCTGGTACGGGACGTGGAATACTTGGCATGATTTCTCCTTTAAAATATTTGGATTTTAGTTGACACAAATCAATTTTGAAACTTAGGAATAAGGTGTTATTTAATCCTTATTTCCTTGAACAAAATTTGATCTTTTGTCTTTCATTTCTAATGATGTTTGATTATTTCCATCAATAATTCAGTTAAATTCAGGACTACAAAAACTTAGTTGAATTCAGGTCGGGACTCAAATTAGTGCAACCAGGTGCAATCCGATTCTGAAACTATTCGTAGGTAAAGCATACAGAAATTGAATTTATTTAAAAAAGCGATCGCTTTTAACATTTCTCCAATTCTGATATTATTGATCGCTCTTTTAGAGGTGTTCTAAATTGCCAGGAATAGAAAAAATTTTTAGTCTTTTTCTCAGCAGTTTTGGTTAAGAAAAAACCATGTTCTTTGAGAAAATCTAAATTAAATTTCTGTACCATACGATGTTCGGGTTGTTCTTGTTTTTCGACATGGTCGATAATGTAGCGATCGCTATAATAGCTTTGGACTTCTTCGGGAGTAATACTAAATGGTGGTGTCGCCCCTAAATAGGGTTGAAATTCTAAAGTAATCAACAAACATTTAGAAGCAATATGCATAAATTCATCGATCTTTTGTCGATAAAGCTGACGTAAATCTTCGGGTAAAGCTACTAAAGCAGCGCGATCGTAAACTAGATCGACTCTACCTATTTCAGCAGGTGTCATCTCAAAAATATTGCGATTAAAAATGGTTATTCCTTCTGCTTCATATCGCCCATCAGCAGTTTTTCGATAAGCTAGATTATGCTCTTGAAAAAATTGCTCGATCGCCTTAGATACTAGTTCTATACCTACTACATGAGCAGCGCGATCGCGAAACCACATTAAAGCATTATCTTTACCGCAAAGAGGAACTAGTACTCTCTGTCCTCTTAAAAAATAGTCTGGAGTATAAGCTCGCACAAAAGGATGAATATCAGGACGATGAAAACTAGTTTTAGTACCGCCTAATTCCCAAGATTCTCGCCAAAATTCTGGTTGCATTTTCTTTTCCTGTAATTACTTCTCGATAAATGGTCAATGAGAGTATTAGCGAAGGTGATAACAGCGAGAGAGCAGTTCTCGATCTCTCTGGCTCTGATGCTGTTTTTTACGATTTTTAATTAATAAATATTCAGTGCGTTTCCAATTATCAATAGCTTTTTTTTGTGACATAATTTTTCTCCTGAAATGTATTTTTGTTGGTAAAAAAAGAAGAAAATGTTGGGTTTTCTATTATCAACCTAATTTACAAGATATGCGATCGCTCCTAGAGTTTCTCCAATTCCGAACTCAGGTCGATGAGTCTCAATTGGGTCAAAAACTTGAGATCGGCGATCTCTCTTGATAGAGTACTAGCTACTAAAGCTCTGGTATATCGATACTAGGAGGGTTTTCCCGTTCTTCCTTCATCTGGCGCATCACTTCGGGATTATCTGCCCATTCAATGCTCATTTCTTCTGATTGACCGTATACTTCTGGGTGTAGGTAGTATCCTCGCTGATTGTCAGACTTTTCTTCCTCTACTGTCATTGAATTTGCTTGCGCCCAGCGATCGTGACGAACGCCTGTCACTTGCCAAGATACCTCCATGCCCGCTATACCACCAGCAATCTTGAAACTGTTTCTTAAACGACTCTTCTCGATTTTTTGGGCAACGTAAACTGGAGCGTATTCACCGATACAGGTGAGTTGATAGCGAAAATCTTGGTTAAGAGCTTCAAACCATTCAGGAAGCTCAATCAAAGCTTCACCATTCTTATCAAGAGTAACAACCCCATCGTAAAGGTTCTTCATTTCAGAAGACTCGACAAAGGAGTGGTTAAGGTATTTGTTAGCTGGGTCTGAAGGATGATCGATCCTGAAGCCTCCACCTCCTTTACTCAGAAAACCGCTGACGTAAACTCTGCCATTGAAATACCCAGCATAGCCACTGCTACTGGCGACACTGCCATAAACTCCCCAGCCACTACCGTTTTGGGAACCCCAGACTCCAATTCCGTAGCCCCCTGTTCCCCTGTTTTCGCCACGAACGGCCGCGGATGCCGCTCCTGGTGAAGTGCTGAGAATCTGACCATGAATAGCCTTGGCTAATGATGCAGTGCTATTTGTTTGACCGATAATGCCCGTACCATTAAATGACATGCCGATAATGCCTATATTATCAGGACTGAGGCTAAACAAGCCGTTGCTCTCACCATTTGCTACAACACCGACATTGCTTCCTTCACCTGATATTGCGCTTCCATAGACACTGTTATTGATAATTTTAAAAGCAGGCCCAGATACGCCTGTGTCAATTCTGCTAGAACAGGGAAGATTTGCACAGTTAGCCATAATAATTTATCTCCTTATTTTGTGTTTTTTGGCTGTATATTTGTAGTCTGACAATATTTTTTAAGAAGTACCAGGCAAGATGAGAAGTTAAGCAGACAACTTAAGCTCAATAGTACTTAAAACTACCAATGCCGTTCACCAAGAGCATTTGAAGACTTACAAAATCTGAGGAGCTAATCAAAAGGCAACTTAAGCCTCAATTAGACTTAAGATTAAAGAAAAAGGAAAATAATTTAAAGCTATTAGCTGTTAGCCTTTAGCTATTAGCTAGCAATTGGATAAGGATGTGAACCCCAACCAAGTGCTTGCAATGTATAGACGGTGAAGTATTAGAACCAAATTAGCTAAAAATTAAGAGCTAAAAGCTAAGAACTAGTCGAGCGAACAGATTTTTTTTCGTCCTAACTTTCGACGCTTACCATGGCTAACTTACAGCAAAAATCGAAGCGTAAACGAGGAGTCATTCTCTCTCCTGTTGGTTGGCAGCGTCTCCAAGAAGCTCAAGAACAATCAGCAAGAGAAGCTAATAATGGACAGCCCTATACTTTAGAAGAATTAAATGAAATAACAGGACTTAGTTCCCATACTTTGACTAAAGTAAGTCGGCGTAAAAATCCTGTAGACAAACGATCGCTCGAAGACTATTTTAGTGCTTTTAATCTGACCATTGCTCCCAGTGATTACCTTAAATCTACTTCAGCAACACAAAGCCAAAAGGAAAAAATAATTCCGATTCAACAAGACTGGGGAGAAGCGATCGATGTCTCTGTATTTTATGGACGTACCGAAGAGCTAGCTACTCTAGAAACCTGGATAAAGATCGATCGTTGTCGCTTGATTGCAGTGTTAGGTATGGGGGGGATTGGTAAAACAGCCTTAGCAGTCAAAATAGCCCAACAACTTCAAGAGCAATTTGAATATGTTATTTGGCGCAGTTTACGGAATGCGCCTCCTCTAGAAACTCTGTTAAGTGAGCTTGTTATTTTTTTATCAGCAGGACAAGAAACCCAAGGAGAAATTAGGGTACTGCTTCAGTACTTACGTTCTTCTCGCAATCTGATAATTTTAGACAATGTAGAGACTATTTTACGATCGGGCGATCGCGCTGGACAATACCGCACTGGTTATGAAAATTATGGTCAACTATTCAGGTTAATCGGAGAAACTGCTCACTCTAGTTGTTTAATTCTCACCAGTCGGGAAAAACCTGCTGAAGTAGCTGCCACAGAAGGAATAGAGCTATCGGTGCGCTCTCTACAATTAAAAGGCTCTCCTGAAGCTGCCCAAAAATTAATTCAAGCCAAGAGGCTATCTGGTTCAGAAAAGGAAAAGCAAATTTTAGGCGATCGCTATGGCAGTAATCCTTTGGCTTTAAAAATTGTCGCTACTTCCATTCAAGACTTATTTGATGGTCAGATTGGGGAATTTCTTGCTCAAGATACAACTGTTTTTAATAGCCTTCAAAAACTACTTGACCAACAATTTGTACGTCTTTCTGCTCTAGAAAAGACTATTATGTATTGGTTAGCAATTAATCGGGAATGGACGACAATTGCCGAGTTATTAGAGGATATTGTTCCTGCTGTTTCTCGTGGGAATTTACTAGAAGCTCTAGAATCCTTGATTTGGCGAAGTCTGATTGAAAAGCAATCAGGTACTTACACCCAACAGTCAGTAGTGATGGAATACGTTACTGAAAGTTTGATTGAGAAGGTAACTCACGAAATTACACAAGCAAGTTCTCCCCAGTACTCCTGCACTCCTGCACCCCTACCCTTATTTCATAGTCATGCACTGCTTAAAACTACCGTCAAAGACTATGTTAGAGAAAGTCAAATCAGGCTAATTTTAGAACCAATCGCTGCTCAACTACATACTACTTTTGGTTCTTTAAGGGCGATCGAACAGCAAATCCAGAAAATCCTCCAATTACTGCGAGAATCACAAGCATCTTTATCTGGCTACGGGGCTGGCAATCTGATTAATCTTGCTCATCATCTCCGAATTGATTTAACTGGCTATGATTTTTCTGATCTGAGGATTTGGCAAGCTTATCTTCAAGGAGTAAATTTACAAAAAGTTAATTTTGCTCATGCTAATCTAGCCAAGTCAGTTTTTACTCATATTTTTGGGAGTATTTTAGCTGTAGCTTTCAGCCCTAATGGTAAATTCTTAGCTGCGGGGGATACTAAAGGTAAGGTTCATCTCTGGCAAGTTGCTCCATCGCGATCGCTTTTAACATTTCAGGGACATACTAGTTGGGTTTTATCACTAGTTTGGAGTCCTGATGGTCAAACTCTTGCTAGTAGCTCCTATGATCGAACTATCAGGCTTTGGAATCCTCTTACAGGTCAATGCGTAAAAACTTTCACAGGACATACCAATTGGGTTTTATCACTAGCATGGAGTCCTGACGGCAAAATTCTTGCTAGTGGAGGAGATGATCAAACAATAAGGCTTTGGGATCTTAGTAACGGAAAATGTCTCAAAATTTTAACAGGACATACTAATTGGGTTATGTCAGTAGCATGGAGTCCCGATGGCAAAACTCTCGCTAGTGGAGGAGATGACCAAACCATCAGGCTTTGGGATCTTCGTAACGGGAAATGTCTCAAAATTTTAACAGGACATACTAATTGGGTTAGATCGGTAGCCTGGAGTCCCGATGGGCAAAACCTCGCCAGTGGCAGTGACGACCAAACCATCAAAATTTGGCATTCTTATACAGGTCGATGTCTTAAAACTTTAACAGGACATACCTATTGGGTATCTTCAGTAGCCTGGAGTCCGAATGGGCAAAACCTCGCCAGTAGCTCTCATGACCAAACCGTCAAGCTTTGGGATATCAATAAAGGGAAATGTCTCAAAACATTACACGGACATACTAAATGGGTCTGGTCAATAGCTTGGAGCCCTGATGGTAAAGTGCTTGCTAGCGGTTCTTATGACCAAAGCGTGAGACTCTGGAATTTCAGCACAGGTCAATGTCTCAGAACTTTGCAAGGCTATACCAACGGTGTATTTTCAGTAGCTTGGAGTCCTGATGGGCAAACTCTTGCCAGTAGTAGCCAAGATCAAACTGTCAAGCTCTGGGATGTCTATAAAGAGAAGTGTCTCAAGACTTTTACTGGACATACAGGTTGGGTTTGGTCAGTGGTAATAAGTCCCAACGGACAAATAATTGCCAGTGGTAGTGATGACCAAACTTTGAAACTCTGGGATATAAAACAGGGCAAGTGTCTCAAGACTTTTACTGGACATACTGGTTTAGTTTGGTCAGTGGCAATCAGTCCCAACGGACAAATAATTGCTAGTGGCAGTAACGATCGAACTGTCAAACTCTGGGATATAAGTACAGGTCACTGCTTGCTCTCTTTAGAAGGGCATAATGATTCAGTTCACTCTGTAGCCTGGAGTCCCGATGGGCAAACTCTTGCTAGTGGTTCTTATGATCAAACCGTCAAGCTGTGGAATCCAAAAACAGGTGAATGTGTTCTCTCCTTAGAAGGGCATGAAAATTGGGTCAGGTCTGTAGCTTGGAGTCCCAATGGCAAAATTCTTGCTAGTAGTTCTTATGACCAAACTGTGAGACTCTGGGATATCCAACAGAGTAAGTGCCTCAAAGTCTTGCAGGGAAATATCAGTCAGGTTGGGTCAGTAGCTTGGAGTCTCGATGGAAAAGCCATTGCTACTAGTAGTGCTGATGAGACAATTAAGCTGTGGGATGTCAACACAGGTAAATGTCTCAAAATTTTACAGGGGCATACTAATCAAGTCGGCGCAGTGGCAATAAGTCCCGATGGAAAAACTATTGCCAGTAGTAGTGTTGATGAAACGATTAAGCTGTGGGATATCAACACAGGTGATTGTTTAACAACTTTAAGGGCTGAACGACCCTATGAAGGAATGAATATTATCGGTATAACTGGTTTAACTGAGAATCAAAAAGAAACCCTAAAAGTTTTAGGAGCAGTAGAAAAATAAGTACCTGGGCAAAATTAATTGTATACTTTTGGGAGGCAAGGGAAGCAGAGGGAGCAGGGGAGGCAAGATGATGATAACAATACTTGATTAATAGACAAATAATTTGGCTTCATACCTATAACCTTGTCTAGTTCGACCAATAGAGCCTGGGGTAGGTAATAGGTAATGGATCTCTTCTAAACTCCTGTACGGACGTTCCAGGGAACGTCCCTCCTGAACTACTTTTACTCGCTTCTCATGCGCCAACCTTCAATCTCTCTTTGACGGGAACGAGAAATGACTAAGCAATCGTCAGGGACATCTCTTGTAACTACTGAACCAGCAGCTACAGTAACATCTTCACCCAAAGTGATAGGGGCAACCATGACACTATTTGCTCCTGTTTTAGTACGATCGCCAATTGTGGTTTGATGTTTTCGGACACCGTCGTAATTAGCAGTAATTGTTCCCGCACCAACATTTACACAACCACCTAAAGTTGCATCACCTAAATATGATAGATGCGCTACATTAGTTTTGTTGCCAATAGTAGTCTTCTTCAACTCGACAAAATTACCAACCCGACAATTTTCTCCTACCACAGCTTGACCACGAAGATGGGCATAAGGACCAATTCTACTATCAGAAAGAACTTCAGCATCACTTACTACCGAATATTGGACAGTAACATTTTCGCCAATTTGGCTATTTTCAATTAGGCTACCAGGACCAATCCGACTTCCTCCACCAATCTCCGTATTTCCACGTAGATGGGTTTGTGGTTCAATGATCACATCAGGTTGTAACTTTACTGTTTCATCTATAGTGATACTATCAGGGTTAATCATGGTTACCCCTGCTTTCATCCAATTATTTTTAATTCGAGCTTGTAAAATGTCGTAGGCGTTAGCTAGTTGTTGGCGATCGTTAATCCCGCTAATTTCTAGGTAATCTTCTACATCAACTGCCATAACGGGAGTGAGATAATCCACTACTTCGGTCAAATAATACTCTTTTTGATCGTTGTTAGTAGAAAGTTTAGGTAAGACTTCGGCTAACTTTTGCCAATTAAAACAGTAAATACCAGCATTAACACGATGATTTTGTTTTTGAGCAGGACTACAATCGCGGTCTTCTATAATTTGATTAACCAGATTATCTCCAGCACAAAAAACTCGCCCATATCCTTGAGGATTAGGTAAATGGGCAGTTAGCAAAGTAGCTGCATTTTGATTTTGTTGATGAGTTTGTACTAGTTGTTGTAGCGTTTCTGGACGCAATAGGGGGGCATCTCCATTGACAACAAGTAGATCCCCAGAAAACCCCTCTAGGCAAGGAAGTAATTGTTGAACAGCATGACCAGTTCCTAGTTGTTCTTTTTGCTCGACAAACTCTACTTTACTTCTTGAGTCCAATGCTTGTTCGATCTTGTTCCCTTGATAGCCAATAATAACTATCTGCCTCTCTGGGTTAAGTAAATGACAGCTATCGAGTACTCGTTCAACGAGCGATCGCCCTCCCAAAGAGTGTAAAACTTTGGGCAAATCGGATTTCATACGAGTTCCGCGCCCTGCTGCTAAAATTGCTACCGCTACCATGGTATTCGACTATTAGTATTAACAAATCCGATTTGGAGTATAGCTTGTCTCTGGGAGTCAGAGCAAAAAATATTTTTGTTTTGTTGTTTAATTATTGTGAATATTTAATTAGTTTTTATTTAAAATCTGAATACTTTCTTGAAGTTGTTTTTTGTCTTCGGCAGCACGGATAAATGCTGTAAATTGCTCAACTACTTGAGGATTTCGCCAACCTTTGTTAGTTTCTTCTGCAATAATTTCTAGAGCTTGAGTAGGAGTATAGGCTTTTTTGTGGGGTCTTTCACTAGTCAAAGCCGTATAAATATCTAGAATCTGGAAAATTTGTGCTAGTTGAGGAATTTCATTGCCTGCTAAACCATCAGGATAACCACTCCCATCCCAACGTTCATGATGATGACGAATAATAGGTAATACACCTTGACGATTACCCAAAGGTTGGCAGAGTTTTTCACCAATGAGAACATGCTGATGAATCAATTCTCTTTCTTGACTAGTGAGTTCTCCTTTTTTAAGTAAAATAGCATCAGGTATAGCCACTTCACCAATGTCATGAACATTAGCAGCAAATACCAAATTTTCGATCGCTTTTGGTGACATTTGTAAATATTCGCCAAAATAACGAGCCAAGCTAGCCACTTTGGTAGAAGAACTACCACTATCAGAAGAACGACTTTCCATCACCTTAGCGATATCAACTAGAACTTGTTCTACTCCTTCTTTGAGACGCTTTTGATCGATTAAGGATTTAACTCTAGTTGATAACTGAAAATGATCGAAAGGTTTGGTTAAAAAATCATCTCCGTCGACTTCTCTAACTTTCCGACGATATTCTCTAGTATCAGCTACCGCAGCTAGGATAATGGGAATCTGACTGGTTCTGTGGTCTTGCTTAAGTAGTTTACATATTTCAAAGCCATCTATCTCTGAAAGTACTACGTCCAATAAAACTAAATCTGGCTTATTATTGATAATGGACTCAAAAACAGAAGAGCTTCCATCTGCTTCTAATACCTCATAGCCATCCAACAAGAGCAAATCTCTGGCTGGCATACGGCTATAAGGGCGATCATCAACAATTAGTATCTTAGCAGGAGCTTGATTTTGTTTATTTATCACTGGAGAATTTAGTTCAGTCGATAGAGATAACCCAAATACTTGATTCATCATTTTTAAAATTACTAAAGACTTTGAGTATATTTAATACTTAAAAGCATGGTCTTTCAGTTGTGTAGGAGAAGATGATGTGGTTCCTAAATCCACACTCTACATGTAGCAATCAATCAACTAACAAAATTTATATAGTTGGATTTGATAATCTTATTTATATTATTATGAGCATTTTTTCTGTGTTTGAAATCAGCTTTTTTACGGACATATAGCTAATATTTTTGACATCAGTGAGTAATCGAGCAAAATTATTTAGATATATTTACGGATCTGCCTAATTTAGGTAGAGGTCTACCACACAGTAATTTGGTCTGCTTTGAACTTTTATTAACTTAACTTTAATTAGTATAGATCTGTTTCATTTATTAGTTAACATTAGATATCATACAATTTAATGGAGATAACCACCGTTTTTTCCATTTACTAGTAGGTTCTAATTTACTACCTTGCTGTTCCAATTCTCGTTGCTGTCGAATACTCTCGGCAGTGGCTTGCAATGTAGGATCTCGATAGGGAATAGCAGCGCGAGTTTGAAGATGTTCTTGTTCTTGAAGAGATATAGTAGGCAAATTTATAGCAGAAAAACTAGCTACTGTTCCTGGAGATTTCCTACCTACACTTGTAGTAGAACCAACTTGCAACCCAGCTAAAGATAAAGCTGTTCTTGCTGCTGCCGAACTGGAATAAGTAACAATTCTACCGTTAGGTTTCAGACATTTAGCTACTAATTTTAAGAATTCTACTGTCCAAAGTTGGGGACATTTTGGTGGAGAAAAAGGATCGAGAAAAATAGCATCAGCTTGCCAGATATTGTGCTGGGGGGAAAACTCATGAATCTGCTGAATAGTTTTTCTGGCATCATCAATTAATAGAGATGCTTGTAAATAATCCGTTTGAATATTTTTATTAGTTGCTAATTGAGTAAGCAATTGAGGAATAGGCCTCGACCATTGAGCTAATAAATTGTGTTTTATCGCTTGGAGGGGAACATTAGCATCTATTTCTAGAGCAATTAAGTTTACTTTACATTGAGGATTAACTGACCAAATACCTTCTAACGCAGATGCACTATTGTAACCTAATCCGTAACAAATATCTAGTAAATTAAGACAATTAGAAGATTTTTGCTTTGGTAAACAAACTTTATCTTTAAGTAAAGAAGGCTCAAAAAATTTCTTTTCTGCTTCTTGTTTGGCTCCGTAATAAGAATGAAAAGCTTCATTAAATTCTGGAGAAAAAAAAGTATGCGAACCATCTTGAGTAATTTGAGGAATAAATTGTGTCACTTTGTTAACTAAAATTTTGGATTTTTTTTAAATCTTCTGGTGTATTACAATTAAAAAGTATTTGGCGATCGCCGATCGGTAGTTCTTGGACTTGATGATTAGATAACCAAGATTGAAAAGATTTACCACCCCCTTCAAGATAAGTTGTTAGTAACGGCAAACAACTAAGGCGATAAAAGCCACATAAAGGTTCCCAACCTTTACTAGAGCTTGGCAAAAGGGCAATTGCCTTTGAAGATACCTTGGGTAAATACGTACACCATTGTTGAACTACTGCTGCTGTTAGCAAGGGTAAGTCACATGCTAGTAATAATACCCATTCTTGCTTTACATATTGTAAACCTACAGCAAAACCGACCAAAGGACCTTGATGTCTAATTTTTTCGGGGATTATTTGGCAATTATTCGGTAACATATCTTGATATTTTTTAACCCAAGGCGTTACCACGTAAACTTGAGTTGCACATTTTTGCGCCAGAGTGCAAATTTGATAAAGCCAAGGTCGATCTCCTAACTTAATTAGGGCTTTATCTTGTCCCATCCGCGAGCTTTTGCCTCCAGCTAAAACAATAGCTGCAATTTGAGTCATCAGTTATTAGTTATTAGTTATTAGTTATTAGTCATTCGTCATTAACTTAGCTGTGAATAACAACAAATTGAATTCTCAACAGAAAGAGCGACAATTAGAACTAGGAATCTATTATCTCCCCATTGTAGGGATTATCCCTTCTCTGTGGACTTTGTCTCGTAAAAACAGCCCTCGTCAACACCAAAAAGCCAGTCGTTTATCTATTAAATTAACTTTGATTTGGTTATGTGCTTATGGTTTGTTATCTATCGGCTCTAGCCAAGGCTCAGAATTAGTTACTTTAAGACTGCTCTATACCAATGCTCTAGTCACTACAGGTTATTTTTTAGTTTGCTTGGGTTTAATTTTGCGGTTAAGAAAAAAATCATAACTGCTGTACGGGCAAGGCACTGTCTTGCCACTACTCTAAATTCACTTTTTAAAATAAGCTTTCATGACATCTCTTACCATCGGGGCAGCAACAGAGCTACCACCACCACCAGAATGTTCGGCAAAAGCAACCACGACAATTTGAGAATTTTCATAAGGAGCAAAAGCCCCAAACCAAGTATGGGGTTCACCAGGAGGGGCCTCGGCAGTTCCGCTTTTTCCTGCTGGGGTTGGTATTTCAGGAATATTGAGTCTACCGCCTGTTCCTCCCGCTACTACTGCTCTCAATCCTTTTTTTAAAGTGGTTATGGTACTTGGTTTAAGATTTAGATGAACTCGTTCTTGCTTGTAGCGATCGCTATCTGAGTTTAATAAGTGAGGCTTCACTACATAGCCACCATTGGCAACCGCAGAAAACATCACAGCTACTTGCAGGGGTGTAGCTAAGGTAAAGCCCTGACCGATGGACATGTTGACTGTATCACCACTAGTCCACCCCCAATTATTAAATCGCTCTCTTTTCCAAGTATCATCAGCAATTAAACCAGCGGTTTCCCCTGTTAATTCAATACCCGTTTTGCGACCAAAACCATAGTTACGCGCCCATTTAATTAAAGCTTTACCCCCTACCCCAAGACCAATTTGACCAGAAAAAGTATTACTACTCCAAGCTAATGAACCCACATAACCCATACGACCAAAACCTCTTTTATTCCACTCTCTAAATAAAGTTCCATTCACATTTAGAGCAGGATAAGTACCTAAAATAGTATTGGGAGGATATTTCCCTGATTCTAATCCTGCTGTTGCTGTGACTACTTTAAAAGTAGATGCTGGCGGAAAACCCCGCAAAGCCATATTCAGAAAAGGATTGCCCTGAGATTGTAATTGTTTCCAAGTTTCGGGGGTAATGCGGTCAGAAAAAATATTAGGATTAAAACTAGGATAACTCGCAAGGGCTAATACTGCTCCATTGCTTGGATTTAGAACTACAATTGCACCTTTTCTGCTCCCTAGAGCCTGTTCTGCTGCTTTTTGAACTTCAAGGTCTATAGTTAAACTAAGACTTTCTCCTGACCTAGCTGGATTTTCTCCTAATAATTGTCGTACTCTCCCACTACCATCTACTTCTAGCTTTAAGCCACCCCATTTTCCCCGTAATTTTTGCTCGAAGTTTGCTTCTACGCCCATTTTGCCAATTACGTCTCCGAGGCGATAACCATCTTTTTTTCTTTGAGATAGTTCTTCTGAATTAATTTCTCTGGTATAACCAAGAATATGGGCAGCTAATTGATTATGAGGATAGTGACGTACTTTACCAATGTCTACCTCTACCCATTTAAGTTCATGACGATATTCTTCGATCGCCGTAATTTGAGCGGTAGTAAGATTATGAGCAATGGGAATCAGAGTTGAATAACTATAACCTGCTTGTTCGACTCGCTGTTGAATCTTTTCTGCTGGTATTTCTAAGATAGTAGCTAAAATCTGCTTACTTTCTGTCCAGTTTTCCTGTCTTTGCGCTTTGGGCCACAAATAGGCAGAATAAGATAAGCGATTCGTGGCTAAATTTTTGCCTTGGCGATCGAAGATATTTCCTCTCACTGGTGGTTTAGGAATAATCCGAGTTCGATTATTTTCAGCTTTAGCAAGGTTAACTTTTCCTTCTGTTAACTGTAAATAGGCTAAACGCCAACCAATTCCGCCAAAGAAAAAGGAGCTAACGATCAAGATGATAAATACAGACTGAAACTGTTGTCCTACAGTCCGACGGTTATCTTTATGTTTAACTTTAGAGAGAGAACCAATAATAGCCATAGGATTTTTATCCTAACAATTAAGAGAGAAAAATTAGGTAGTAATTTATTGCAGTTCTGTTGGAGTTACAAACATTTAAAAAGATCAAAGTAATTAGTAATTATTGGCTTATCAGGTTTTTATTTCTTGATAATTGGTAAGCTCAGTTACATCCAAATCTACTAATTAGAAGTTTAATTTTACTTGATATTTGTTGTGGCTGTACAAAGTTATGGCGATCTGGCAAAGTCCGACGCTGCGCGGTCGCGTACGCGCCTCGGCTATGCCGAAACCCCGACAGCAACTACTGAAGGGTTGTTCGATATCAACAAAAAAAGCTGATTGCTGTAGAAATATACAAAACTATGTTAATGTTTGGTTGTTTTACTGCTAACTTAAGTAGCCGAGCCCAATTGAATAAGATAGAATTTTCTATTTTTTCCATCTTTCCTTTATTTTAGACTTAAATTACTACTGTTCAATTATATTTGGGATTTCAAATTATAATCATGGTTTACTTGGTAAATATACATAAACTCAACTGAGTAATGATATCTACGTAATTAATATCCTGGCTGTAGCTCATCAATGCATGAGATGACATTAAGAATATAAGCAATTTAGAATGGGGTGATTTAACTCTAATTTATTATTCTAGTCATAATTTTAAAATATGTTGTCCTTTCTTGCGATTTTTATTTTTATCCTGGTTTGGATATTTATATTAGTGCGATTGATAGACCTAATTTTTATTATCAATAAAAAAATTAAAGCACAAACTTCATCTTTGACTTTTATTATCACATCTTTAGCTTTATCATTTGTGGTCTCAATGATTAGCTTTTATTTAGTACTCAATTTTTTATTTGAATTACCTGTTTATTTAGGTTTAGAAACAAAACAGCAAGATTTTGAAGCGTTAATTTCTCAACAAGATTGTCTACCTTTGACCAACGCTATTCAACAAACAGAAAGTCAAATAGGCAAACAAGAAAACCATCGCTATCTAGAAGAAACTGCCCATCTGTTTACACTGAAACTGGAGTATCAAAAAGCAGCCGAGAAATTTCAAGAACAGATAAAAATATACAAAAATTTAAACTTATCTACAGAAGCACAAAAATATGCAGAACAAATCAGCACTAGACTTGAAGAACAATCCAAACTATTTACCCAAAGAAAAACTATTACAACCAATAAAGAAGGAATTAAAAAAGTCTATAAATTACTAGACAAAATGGATAAACTTGAGCAAGAAAGATTACGATTGATCGATCGAGTTAAGCAACAATGCAATAATACTGCTTAATTTAGCAATGTTTAATCAATAGAAAAAATATGCAACAGATTGACTGGCTAATCATTTTACTGTACCTTGTTTTGACGATGGGTTTAGGGCTGTACCTATCTCGTCGAGCAGCTAAAAGTTTAGTCGATTTTTTTGTTTCGGGTCGATCGCTACCCTGGTGGTTAGCAGGTACTAGTATGGCAGCTACTACCTTTTCGATCGATACTCCTCTGTTAATCTGTGGGATAGTTGCTGGTAGAGGAATTGCCGGAAATTGGGAATGGTGGAGTTTTGGTATTTCCCATATTATTTTAATTTATATTTTTGCTCGACTATGGCGAAGATCGGAAGTTGTTACCGATGCAGAGTTAACGGAGATGCGTTACGGAGGAAAAACCGCAGCGATCTTAAGAGGAACTAAAGCTTTCTTGTTTGCCGTCCCAATTAATTGTGTCGGTATTGGTTACGCCATGCTAGGTATGATTAAAGTAGTTGATGCCCTAGAATTATGGCAAAGTTTAGGGTTTAATCCAGGAGAAAACGGAAAAATTTGGAGTGTAATTGGTGTTAGCCTATTTGTGCTTGTATATTCTGGTTTTTCTGGTTTGTGGGGTGTAGTTGCTACCGATTTCTTTCAATTTTTCTTGGGTTTATTTGGCGCGATCGTTGTAGCTGTAGTAGCAGTCAATCATATTGGTGGTATTCAGGAATTAATTCCTCAAGTTCAACAAACCAGTGAGATTGATATCTTGTCTTTTTTTCCTTTAACTATTAGTAATGGAGGACTGAGTTGGAGTGATGCAGCAGGAATTACCGCTACTACCTTTTCTGCTTATCTATTTATTCAATGGTGGTCATTTCGTCGTAGCGATGGCGGGGGAGAATTTGTCCAACGACTAGCAGCAGCTAAAGATGAAGCTGAAGCGGAAAAATCTGCTTGGTTTTTTAATCTGTTGCACTATATTGTTCGGACATGGCCCTGGATTTTAGTTGCTTTAGTAGCAATGGTAATTTATCCTGATTTGAGCGACCCAGAGTTAGGTTATCCCAAATTAATGTTAGATTTTCTACCTCCTGTATTTTTAGGATTGGTAGTCGCTTCTCTTGTCGCTGCTTTTATGAGTACAGTCTCTACTTCTATTAACTGGGGTGCATCTTATTTAACTAACGATTTGTATCGACGTTTTGTTAAACCAGATGCTAGTCAGGCAGAATTAGTATTGATCGGTAGATTAGCCTCCGTATTAGTTACAGTACTAGGGGCAGTGGCTGCTTTTTACTCCACCGATATTACTACAGTTTTTCGTTTAGTAATTGCTATTGGTACTGGTCCTGGTTTAGTTTTAATCTTGCGTTGGTTTTGGTGGCGCATCAATGCAGCAGCAGAATTAGCAGCAATGTTAGGAGGGTTTACTATTGGCTTAATTACCAGTATTAATCCTGAATTCAATCAAATTTTCCCTGATTTTGGCTATAAATTATTATTTATCTCTTTGACAACTGCTGTCATTTGGCTAATAGTAATGTTTCTTACACCGCCAGAAGATGATGCGATCTTAGATGAATTTTATCGAAAAGTACGTCCAGGAGGAATAGGTTGGCAACCTCAAAAACAAAGAACAGGAATTTCTCCTGCTATGAATTTAGGTAGAGAATTAATTAAAGTAGTGGCTGCAACCCTGTTATTATTTGGTTCGATGTTTGCGATCGGTGGTTTTTTATTGTTACAGTCTTTAACTGGCTGGATTTGTTTAGTAATTGCCGTCCTGGGGAGATTTTGGTTACGTCAATTGAATAAACAGAGAATAGCCCCTATGCCCAGACCTGGTTTAGATGACGAAGATTAGTGTCA
>JAAUYI010000147.1_pt1 | contig 16423 bp, 17 predicted proteins | sample 7278041 | NCBI WGS metagenome assembly JAAUYI01 (sample SAMN14350216, study PRJNA611818) | marine sediment metagenome | isolation source: surface marine sediment (0.6m) | place: French Polynesia: Moorea | collected 2018-08
GAGCGCAAACTGAAGTCAACCCAGGCCTTGATGCGCCCGGACATGAAGGTGCTTGAGCTTGGCTGCGGCACCGGTTCAACGGCGCTGATCCACGCGCCGCACGTGGCGCACATCGATGCTACTGACGTATCTGCCGCCATGGTCAACATCGGGCGCGAAAAGGCGGAACAGGAAGGAATCCGGAATGTGAACTTCCTGCACGCCGGTGTTGACGACTTCTCGGCGCCGGATGACAGCTACGATATGGTCCTGGCGCTGAACCTGCTGCACCTGGTGCCGGACCTCTCTGCGGCGCTGACCAAGACATACCGGCTCCTGAAACCCGGCGGCATTTTCGTATCAACCACGCCCTGCCTCTCGGATCGCATGGGGTACCTGCGGGCGGTTATACCCGTCATGCGCTGGGTGGGCATGGCCCCGCCGGTAACTTTCCTGGGGGCCAGCGGCCTCGAGCGCGAGATCACTGCCGCCGGCTTTGAAGCACAGGAGCGCTGGACTCACGGGAAAACCAACAGCCTGTTCCTCATTGCGAAGAAAGTCGCGAAAACTGCCGCTTAGGAACCCGGACGTTGCCGCTCTCGATCGGCCGGCTCGCCGGCAAGCTTTTGTGCACCTTGCTTCTATGCATTCTGTGCGCGGCGCTGGCCGCCGCTGAGGAAGACTCCCTCCGCGAGGACATCGACGCCGTCCTCGACGAGGAGCGTCTCACCGGCGTCACGTGGACACTCGTTGACAGCGAGCGAGGCACACGCACGGGAGTCGCGGGTTTTCGCGACGGCGCTGCTTTACTCCCGTTTACCGCGGAGACGCGCGTACACGTCGGATCCCTGACCAAGGCGGTACTGGCCACCGGTCTCCTTCAGATGGCAACGCAGGGTCGTATCGATCTCGATGCACCGGCGCTCAACTACCTGCCGAAGCAAGTCGCCAGCGAGGCGCCGCGTGGCTTCGGCGCAGTCACCGTACGCCATCTCCTGGACCACACGGCGGGGCTGAACGACGCCGACCTCTGGCAGATGTTCAGTGAACGTGTGACTGCGGACACGCCCCTCGGCGCCGCTTTTCCCGACCCCCGCGCCCAGCTCAAACCTCGCTCCAAGCCTGGAGCGCAGTTTTCCTATTCCAACAGTGGTTACGCGCTCCTCGGCATGATCATCGAAGCGGTCACCGGAGAGCGTTATGAGAGTTACCTCGACCGGGAACTGTTGGACGCCCTGGGCATGCACGACAGCACCTTCGCATTCACGACCCAGGAGGGCATGCAGCGCGACCCCACGCTGGCCTGGGGGCATGTCGACGATGGTTCGCGCTACGCAGCCGTGCCGATGTTCCTTAGACCCGCCGGCCAGTTCACCACTACCGCGGCGGACTTGGGCCGATTCGCCGCTTTCCTCATGGGTGACGGTCGCGTAAACGGGGACCGGATCGTGAGCGAAGAGCTCATGCGGTCTCGTGGCCGGGCTTCCTCGACAGATGCAGCCCGGGCGGGACTCGCTGCGGGCTATGCGCTGGGACTGGGACGCCGGGACCGACACGGCGTGGTGGGCTACTGCCACGGCGGCAACATCATCGGCTTCACTGCCATGCTGTGCGTGTTCCCCCAGGAGCGGAAAGCCTTCGCCTACAGCGTAAACACCGACAGCGAGACAGCCGACTACGGGCGCCTCGATCAGCGCTTCATCAGCGAACTCGGAATCACGAACGCTGCACCTCCGGCGACAGCAGACCTCGCCTCAGACGTGGAACGCTGGAGTGGCACCTACGTCCTCAATCCCAATCGATTTGAGATGTTCGACTCTCTCGATCGCGTGTTTGGCTCTCTCCGAATCAGCGCGAGCGACGGCGTACTGACCATGACGTCTCTGCAGCGGAAACCGAGGCGTCTGCTGCCAAGCTCCGGGCATCGCTTCTCTGCCAACGACCGGACGACCGAGTCCCACGTTCTTCTAAGGGATGAAGCCGGCGACTATCTGATCAGCGACGGTTTTCAGAGTTACAGGAAGGTGTCGCCGGCTTACCTCGCGGCGCACTGGCTGAGCCTGCTCCTGGGGCTCGCCGGTATTCTGTGGGTGCTGCTTGCCGGCAGCTCCGTGTGGCTGTTCCGGCGCTCGGCAGCGCTCGGCCATGCGGGCATACCTGCGTATCTGTCGCTGCTGTGTCTACTGGTACCTATCCCGCTGTTCTTCAGCCAGTCTTTCATGGCCCTTGGCGACCTCAACGCTGCGACTGTGAGCCTGGCCGGGGCGACCCTCGCGGTGCCCGTCGGGATGGCTATCACGCTGCTGCGTTACAGAAAGCAGGCACGACTTTCCAGGGTGGATGTGGTTTGGACCGTTGCTGCTGTATGCGTACTGCAGTGGTGCGTGGTGCTGTCTGTAAACGGCATGCTCCCGTTCCGGCTCTGGGCGTAGTGCCGGGCCGGGATAAAATCCCGCGACAACCTGTCAAACGTGAGGCTCACGCTCGCAATGCGACGGCTGACTCGGGGAGGAAGGCTGTGCCAATCTCATTTCAAAGCGGTAGCTCCGCATGTATCTCCGCTCTTTTCCTGGCCACGCTGGCCCCGACTGCAGCGGCCGATGAATACACCGTCGACGCCGCGATAAAGGCGGTCAGCGTCACGCAGAACGGCGCCACCGTTACCCGAACGGCGACGCTTGACGTGGCGGCCGGCGATCATACGCTCGTTATCGCCGGTCTCCCGGACTCGCTGGATCTGAGCCGCCTGGCGTTGAGCCTGGGCAGCAGCGAGGTTGCACTGGGAAGCGTAAGGGCCCGGCGCGTCTATGGCGATGAGCTCACCGGCGAGTCGCAGCAGTCGCTGCAGGACGAACTCGATGAACTGCGCCATCAGCGCGGGTTGATCGACGATTCCATCGCGGCGGCGGAGTCGCAGCTCACGCTGCTGGATTCGCTGTCTCAGGGGAAACTGGAATCGTCCATCGACAGTGCGACCGAATTGTCGTCGCTGCTGGCGCTGGTTGATGAGACGGGCAACACAGCCAGGCGCCGGATACGAAATGCCCGCCGCGAATCGGCGGAACTGGCCAGATCGATTGAACAGAAGCAGCAGCAGTTAGAGCAGTTCGCAAGCTTCGAGCGATCGACACAGTCGGCGGTTGCGGTGATCGATGCTCCAAGCGCCCAGACTCTGGTGCTCACGGCGACTTATCCGGTTCGAGGCGCTTATTGGAACTGGGTGTATGAAGCCCGACTGGACACGGAGCGAAGCTTTCTTGAGATCAGTCGCAAGGTTGCGCTGGCGCAGCAAACGGGAGAATCCTGGGAGAACGTTGAACTTACGATCAGCACGGCCAACGTTTCCTCGCAGATTGCACCTCCGGAGTACCTCGCTCGATCCGTAACTATTCAAAGCGACGCGCCCCGCTATGCCGAAGCGGCCAGAGCGGCCGCCGGAGCAGCGATACGTCCGGGTTTGGGTATTGAAGACACCGTCGTCCAGAGCGCCTACTCCAAGTCAGTGGTAGACGCCGTGGGAACAGATTTCGAAGTGAGCTTTTCCGTGCCGGGCACTGTTTCAGTGGCGACGGGAGCGGAGCAACAGATCTTCGATGTCGACAGACGCGGCATGGACGTTGAACTCCTTGCCACGAGCAGGCCGCTCCGGGACGCGAACGCCTATCTCGAAGCACGCTTCACGCTGGAGGAAGAGTTCCCCATTCAGCCCGGCCCCATGCTGTTCTATCGCGATGGCAACTACATCGGCAGCCGCCAGATCGCCGGTTTCCTGCCCGGCGAGAAGTCGAACCTGCCCTTTGGAGTGGACTCGCGCATTCAAGTCAGAGTCGTCGCCGACGAAGAGACTTCTGACACCGGGAGCACCTTTTTCCGCACGGCCGTCGACAATGTTCGCAAGCGAATCCTGGTAACCAGCTATCACGATCAGCTCAAGGAGATCGACGTATTCGCGTCACTGCCCTTGTCGAAGAACGACGACATCGAGGTCAGCTACGATGACGATGCCACGCGCCCGACGGAGCGTGGTGTGGATGGCAATGCTGGCGAGGATCGGTGGCGGCTGTCGCTGGATCCATCCGAACAGCAAACGATCAAGCACTACTACTCGGTTCGCTATCCCAAGGGCGAACGACTGCGTTACGACTACCAGCCCTAGCGCTGAATGGGGCAGATCTGTGAAGCACATGGCCCGAAAGCGGGTTGTCCTTTGGTCTCTGGCGCTCGGGAGTGCGTGAGCGCTAAGATTTTCATCCCCGAAAGCCTGATAACAAACCCGTGATGCTCCGTTCCCTTCCCCTTCGCCGGCCACACACTTCAGGGCCAGCCTGATTCGTTTGTGCCCTCCTGCTAACGACCGGGACTCCCATTGCAAGTGGACAAGAGAACGCTCCTGAGCAGCGGATTGAGTCAGTGCTCGTTACGGCAACACGGGCCCCGATCGACGGTGCCGCGCTTCCGATCTCGTGGTCGAGTATTTCCGGAAACGACGTGGCGTTCACATCGCTGCAGCACAGCAATCAGCTTTTTCAACGGTCAGCCGGCACCTGGATCAGCCGCAACAACGGTCAGGAATCGCTGATCTCCATGCGCTCGCCGGTATTTACCGGACCGGGAAGCTGCGGTTCGTTTCTGACCGCGGCGGATGGCATCGAGTTGCGGGCACCGGGCTTCTGCAACGTCAACCAGCTCTTCGACGCGAATCTTGCCCAGGCCGGCGCGGTCGAGGTTCTGCGTGGACCGGCCACAGCGGTGTATGGGAGCAATGCGATGCACGGGGTGATCAATGCGATCACCGCATCGGCTGAGACATCACAGAACGCGGTGCGCGTGGAGTCGGGCTCGCGGGACTTCTATCGACTGCTCGCGGGCATCGTGTTTCCGGATTCGGGCACGGCTCTAAACGTTCAGGCTTCAACGTATGGCGGCTACCAGGACAACTCGGGCTACGACCAGCAGAAGTTCACGCTGAGACGGGATCTGGAGTTGGGCGACTGGTCCTTGAGTGGCGTGCTCGCGGGCTCCAATCTGAACCAGGAAACTGCCGGGTTCGTGCAGGGCTTCGAGGTCTATGAAGATGAGGATGCCAGCGAGGAGAACCCGAACCCCGAGGCCTATCGCGATGCCAGTTCATTCCGCGGTCACGTGAGCGCCACGCGGGAGCTCGACAACGGACGCAGTCTCACCATCACTCCCTATTTCCGCCAGAACTGGATGGAGTTTTTGCAGCACTTCTTCCCCTGGCAGTCGAGAGAACGCAACGGCCATAGCAGCATCGGCCTTCAAACCGCGTACCGCGGTAACTCCGAGACCATAGACTGGGTCGTCGGCGCCGACGTAGACGCGACCTCGGGCTGGCTGAAGGAAGACCAGGCCGAGCCCTTCAGTCCCAATCTGCCCCAGGGCGTACATTACGATTACGAAGTCGACGCGCTGGTGCTGGGCGGCTTCGTCCAGGCAGGTGTAGACCTGGGTTCACGCTGGCGCCTGGACGGCGGTTTGCGCCTGGACGAGACGCGCTACGACTACGACAACAGAACCGGCGACGGCGATGCCTGCGAACCAACGGCCACCGCCTGCCGCTTCTTCCGGCCTGCCGACCGCGAGGACAACTTCACCAACTGGTCCGGCAACCTCGGCCTGAGCTACGACCTAGGCCCGGCCCGCGTGTACACAAGAGTCGCGCGGGGCTTCCGGGCGCCGCAGACGGCGGAGCTCTACCGCCTGCAGGCGGGCCAGCAGGTTGCGGATCTTGATTCGGAGCAGATGGACAGCGTCGAAGTCGGTATCCGCGGCAGCATGGGCGGCAGGCTTCAGTACGCCGTCAACGCGTTCTGGATGTCCAAGGACGATGTGATCTTCCAGGACAGCGATCGCCAGAACGTGAGCGGTGCGAGCACCGACCACGAGGGCGTCGAGCTGGAACTCACCTGGCAGATCAACGATGTCTGGTACGCCGAATTGGCAGGATCCTATGCCGATCATCGCTACGCGAGTGCTATTGACCTGCGCGGTGTGCAGGGCGACATCGAAGGCAACATCATCGATACGGCGCCAAAGCATTTCGGAAGCGCGCGAGTGGGAGCAGACACATTCATCGCACAACGGCCTGTGCGTGCCGAACTCGAATTCATCTGGCTCGACGAGTACTACCTGAACCCCAACAACACCGCCACCTACGCAGGTCATGAGCTGCTGAATCTGCGCGTAGACTGGTCCTTCAGCGAACGCCTTAAGGCCAGTCTGGTTGCCACCAATCTCACGGACGAGCGCTATGCCGAACGCGCGGACTTTGCCTTTGGCAATTATCGATACTTCGTGGGTGAGCCGCTTAGCGCCGTTGTGGGGATTTCCTACGCTCTCGATTAGGTCGAGGTGCAGGCGCCGCCTGTTCTCAGTTGCCGCTCATGCGGTTCGTAGAGTGCGGCACTCTGCCGCGTCTGGACCCTGGTAACGCTGCCAGAATCAGCTGAGTGCGGTATCGCGCGAGCTGCGTACTGATCGCCCAAGCAGCTCCGCCACATCTTCCATGGCATCAGCGAAATACTCGGGCTTGCCGGCCGCGAGACCGAGAACGAGTCCTCCCTGAATCGCACGCACCACGCGCACCGCCGTGGCACGCTCGCCCGGTGGATCGCTCACGAGCGCAACTGCATTGATCCAGTCTTCAAGAAGCGATTCGATGGCTCGTGCCACGGGTTTCGGACAGTCGCCCAGGCTCAGGGTGGCGATGATGCAGCCGAGTCGCCCATCGCGATAGAAGCGCTCCAGCAGCGTCACGAAGGCCGCGATTTCTTCCTCGCCGGGGTTGTCGGCGAGCGGTGCCATGAGCTGCTCGAAGAGCAGCTCCCGCGTCTTGGCCACCACGGCCAGCGCCATGTCTTCCTTCCCGCTCGGGAAATGGTGATACAGGCTCGACTTGCCGAGACCGGAAGCTTCGGCCAGAAGCTTGGTTGTCGCCCCCTGGTAGCCGTAGCGACGGAATACCAGGCTCAGCTCACCGATAGCGCGGCTGCGAGACTCGGAGTCTGAAGCTGGGTTAGTTGGCATTTCCGGGAAGCGGTCTGACCGAACGAGGGCACTGCAGTTTAGCGCGGCTCACGAGTCCACACTCTGCGCTCGGGCAGCGGGGATTGCGCCGCTCTTGTGAAAAACGCATGCGAAACACCTTGACCCGCTGCCCTTCATGCATCACATTGTACCGAACGTTCGGTTTAGGAGCACTGTGGTGAAACTGTACGATCTGGAATTGTCAGGCAATTGCTACAAGGTGCGCCTGTTCCTCGCGCTCATCGGTAAAGCCTACGAACTGGTACCCGTGGACTTCCTGGACGGCGAGCACACCCGGCCACCCCTGAGCGATCTCAATCCCTTCAAGGAAATACCGATTCTTGAGGACAACGGGCTTGTTCTGCGCGACTCACAGGCGATTCTCGTCTATCTCGCGCGCCAGTATGCAGGCGAGAATTGGCTGCCGGCGGACGCCGCGGGCATGGCCAGCGTCATGGAATGGCTGATGATGGCCGAGAACGAGATCGCGCGAGGACCGAACGACGCGCGGCTGCATGACAAGTTCGGCTACGAGCTGGATCACGCCCTCGCGGTGCAAAAGGCCGGTCGCGTGCTTGGACTGCTGGAGCAACGGCTGGCCAATCGCGAGTGGCTGGTCGGCGACGCGCCCACCATCGCCGATATCGCCTGCTTTCCCTACGTCGCCCTGGGACATGAAGGTGGTGTTCCGGTAGGCGATCACCCGGCAGTACAGGCGTGGATTGCGCGGATCAAGGCGCTGCCCGGCTTCATTGGCATGCCCGCGCTATAGAGCGAACCAAACAGCCGTGGCGCTTGTTTCAGCAAGGGAAAACCTTTTCATGGCGTGCACCGCGTGACGTTCCCAGACCTGCCCTTCGCGGTTCCGAGCTACGAGCACGTGGGCATCCGCGTCAGCAACCGCGCCAAAGCGTTGGAGTTTTATGAGCGCCTCGGCTGGATCGAAGTGCTGGACCTTCCGGAGCACAACGCGAATGAGATGCTTAATTCGTCCGGCGTTGCCATCAACCTGATATTCAACGGAGATCCAGACACCGACGCAAGGAACGTGCTGCAGGACTTGGCCAACAAACCACCCGGAATCACGCACGTAGCATTTGTGGTCGACGACCTGGACGCTCTCGCAGCGCACCTTACCAGGTGCGACATTGCGATAACGGAAGGCCCGGTCATGATCGGCGAAAGGCGGCGTGTGCTCTTCGTTCGGGACCCCGACGGGAATGTGCTTGAGTTTGATGAGCTGCTTGACGGCCCGTGATCAAGTACCGGCGAGATACTTAATCACCTCGCAAATCCATCGACTAAACCCCTCGCGATCTACGTAGAGCCGCTACCAGACCTGCCAACAACAGCAACGCGGTAGATGGCGCCGCCACCTGTGCCGGCGGCAGCGCTCCCACGATGAACGTCACGTCGTTGTTCGAAACGATTTCAAGCCCTGAACCGTCGTTAACAGTGAGCCCGAACAGAGTGGGAGTGCTCAGCACGTTGAGGAGGAGTATCGAAAAATCCGGCGAGGAAGTTGGCCCTACCGCCACGCCACCGGTGTCGCCCGCGCTGCCGCCTATACGTATTGTGTCCTGAAAGGTCGGCGGTGCGATGTAGTCGAACTGGACTGTAGAACCTACCGGGAAGTCGAGGAACTCGGTCGTGATATCCGTGGAGTTCCGCAGCTCCGTCACCGTGGACTCAAAGTTGATAGTGAAGCTCGCGCGAAAATCCTGTCCCCCCGAATTCCACAGGAAACTGTAGGTCTCTGTAATAGGCACGGCGCTCGCCACGGGCGCGAGTGACATGGCAGCGAACAGCGCAATCGCGCGGCTAATACTGGTTAGAGACATACCTTTATCCTTCAGATGGTTCCGGGAACGTCAACCAACGCGACCTCCGCACTGTTGCTCCCGGAGCCGGTTCACGTCAGAGTCGGGATCCTGCAAGATTTGCTCCATCGGGCACTTTCCTTCTAACAATCAGTCCATTTCACACCGATGCCACTCCGCCGCCCGCCGACAGTGTTAAAAAACCCGACGGTTAGAACCGCAAGTGCTAAATCAACTCACAGGCAGTGGACGAGTCTCCATGCGCTTTCAGTTGGCGTTTCATCGAGAAGCAATAGTGCTAGTGGGACACCTGCCTGCGCCTCCCAACTGCCAGCCACCACGGAGCGGTGGGTAAATCGTAGGCTCGAAAGCAATCTTCCAGTCCCAAACCTTCGCTCACTTTCCTTCAGAACATTTCAGCTACTGCATTGATCGAAACGCGCGCGCCGTCTCGAATTTCTCCCGATTCAGAGCCGCCCACGCGTAAGGCCCGGTGATGATTGAAGAACGCCGGCGTGTCCTTTTTGTTCGCGATCCCGATGGGAATGTGCTGGAGTTCGATGAACTGTTGGCGGTTCCTGTGTAGCGGCCCGCGAGAGTCACATAGACCAAGTTCACGCGGAACCCAAAGTACGCTTCCGGCGCAACCAACCTTCGCTTCACGAGAAGTTTTCGTAGCAAGCCAGATCCTGGGACGGGCTCCCAAGGTCTCTTCCAACCAGTTAGCCGCTCCGAGCATCAAATCGCGCACGGGCTTCCTCAACCTTCTCCCGATTCTCTCCCGCCCACTCCGACAGTTGGGCCAAGGGCGCGATTAACGAAAGGCCCAGCTCAGTGAGTTCGTAGTCCACGCGCGGCGGCGTTGTGGGCGTGACAGTGCGTTCCACGAAACCCTCCCGCTCCAGCTTGCGCAAAGTCTGGGTCAGCATTCGCTGGGAAATGTCCGGGAGCGCACCGAGCAGCTCCGAGAATCTGTGCTTTCCGAAGCGCAAATGCGCGAAAACGAGCAAGCTCCACTTGTCTCCAATCTGGCTCAGAACCGCCCGGACCGGACACAGCACGGGATCGTAGTAGGCGGCGGGGGCGATGTTGGGAGCACGGCGCATCTGGCCCTCTCTTCAAACAGTTCCTTGTTACAAAAAAGTGCCTTCTTTACAGTCCGACAATACCATGCAGAATATTGTTACCAATAGTAACCATGTACTTAGAAAGAACAAAGGCCGCCGCATGAACGTCCCACCTCTCAGACCTCATCGCTTGATCGCGACTATCACCCTCTCACTTGTTTACACCTTGTCAGCCGGAGCATCCGATATGAAAGAGACCGCCGTCCGCATTCTTACCCATGGTATCGCCCAGGGTGATCTTGCATTCCTTGAATCAAACGTGGCCGAAAACTACACACAACATAACCCCAATGTGCGAGACGGCCGCGAGGGATTGCTGGCTTTTGTTGAGAGCATCCAGGGACCGGAAGGAAGCATTGAATTCACGCCGATCCGCGTACTGCAGGACGGTAGTCTCGTGGCGGTGCACAGCGAAGCCCGCTTCGGCCAGGACCACTCGGTCGTATTCGATCTTTTCCGGTTCGAAGATGGCCTAGCCGTCGAGCACTGGGACACCGTCCAGCCCCGACCTGAGACAACCGTGAGCGGACGCACGATGACCGAGGGACCAACGGAAATCACCGAAAGAGACGAGACCGAGGCAAACCGCAGGCTCGTAACGGATTTCTATCAGAGTGTCCTCATTGAGGGACAACTTTCCCTTGCCGCGAACTACCTCGGCGATCAGTACCATCAGCACAATCCGCAGATTGGCGATGGACTGGAAGGATTCACCGCGTTCTTCAACTACATCCAGGAGAATCAGATCCCGTTCAGCGTGACGAAAACGCACAGATCAATTGCTGAGGGGAACTTCGTGCTGCTGCACAGCGAGGGCCAGATTGGCGGTACGCCCCATGCTTTCTTCGATCTGTTCAGGGTGGACGACGGGAAGATCGTTGAGCACTGGGACGTCGTTCAGGCCATTCCGGAATCGATGGCGCATGACAACGGAATGCTCTGATCGGCGGGCGATTAGCCTGACGTTCTCTTACCGCGGACCACTCGATCGCGGGCCGTTAACAAGGGCGACAGCGAGCGCGGGACACCCGCCTGGATAGTAGCTGACAACGAAGAACGCCGGCCGCAACAAGCTCTGGTGTCGGCGACTCCGCGGGTCATGGAAGGCAATCCTGACTGCTCAAGGCACGATTTCAGTAGTAACTTCGGTTTTTACCGAGTTCGCGATGAAGCAAAGCACATGAGACTGATGATGCATCTTCTCCAGTATCTCGAGTGATGGCTGCTGCTCTCCCGAGAACTTCACCTGTGGGCGAAGAGTGACTTTCGTCATCGACAGTTTTCCGTCTTCGCCTTTCTCCATAAGCCCCACGGCATGGTCGATGTATTCGTCGACGACGAAGCGACGTTTCGCGGCAATCGAGAGAAAGAACAACATGTGGCAACTCGATAGAGAAGCGACAAAGGCCTCTTCAGGATCAACGTTCTCTTCGACCGAGTACGGCAGGGGAACAATATGAGGTGACGAAGACGCGGGGATCTCCAAACCGCCATCGAAACTCCAGGTGTGACCCCGGCTGTACTTATTGTCGTGGAATAGCTGGCTGCCTCGTTCCCAGACTACGGTCGAGAAGTACTGCGACACTACGATTTCCTTCTTGGGGAGGTATCAATGCGGTCTCCGTTTTACCGCATCTGCCAACCCGGGTCTGCATGCGGGCGCGCGCTGGGCCGCTGAGACACGTAGCGCGCGATGATGGCCTCTGCAAGCAGTGCATTCAGCACCCACGCCGCCACCATCACATAGTCCCGTGCCAGTCCTTCGAGCTCCGTACCTACAAACACGGCCCAGCAGATGCCCAGAAACGTCTGCGTGGAAGCACCCTGCCCTATTGCGTAAGCGCGAATCATCGCGGATGCGTGCCGCGCGAACCTGCGATTCACGGCGGCATGAAAAGCCCACGCCAGCAGGAAAATCATCGTGGGAGCCAGCACGAGCCTCGTTCCGTAGAGCAGTTCTCCCTGCAAGGCGGCCGGGAAGGAATAGTAGTGCGTCATCCACAGGCCGGTGGCGGCGGAAACAACGCCGCAAGGGAGCACGACGTAGCCCACCCACCGGTGCCGCGCCGGCGAGCGGCGCCGAACGCTGGGTAAGAACTGCAGCACGCCGCCCACACAGAACAGGGCGCTCGACACGGCGTGAGCCACGAGCGGAAAAGGCGACTCCAGCGCACGCGGATTCGCGGGCACTATCGAGGGGCCGCCAAACAGTTCTACCGCCCTGAGAAGGCCGCCAAGGACCGGGATCAACGAGTAGATCATCAGCGAGACGAAGAGCCAGATCTCCCAACGCCTCCAGGCACCTGTGGGCTTGGACGTTTTCTTTTGACGCCCAGCCGAAGCGGAATCGCTCCGCATCATCGCGCCAATCCCAGTTTTTCGCTGGCGAGATAGCCGTACTGCGAATCGCCATGCTCTGCCGCCAGGTACTCGTACAGCGTGTTGGCGATGGCGACCTCGCCGAGGCGCTCGTGGGTGTTGGCCTTCAGGTAGGTCAACTCGGCCTTCATTTCGCGGGACGTTTCCGTAATTGTCTCGGAGCGGGAAATCAGCTCCAGCGTGCGCTCGAAATCCTCCCGTTCATAGGCTTTGTAGGCGTCCGTCAGCGACGTACTCTGGATCAGGCTCGCACAGGCCGCGGTATTCAGAAGGAACACGAGCAGCACCAGCTTTCGCGTCATCATCGGGTTGGTCTCCATACTTCGCTTGGATTTGACAGATGACGCGAATGCTATCTATACATTTATAGAAGTAATATGCTGAATTCATTTAATCAGATATGCATTATCGTATGGATTGGCGCTCCCTGAAGTTCGATTGGAACCGTGCACGGGCATTCCTCGTGACGGCGGAGGAGGGATCCCTGGCCGCGGCCGCCCGGGCCCTGGGCATGACCCAGCCAACGCTGGGACGGCAGGTGGCGGCGCTGGAACAGGAGATGGGTGTGCAGCTCTTTCAGCGCCGCGGGCGCGGCCTGGAGCTGACGCCCAACGGCGTTCAGCTCGTTGAGCACGTGCGCGCCATGGGCGAGGCCGCCAACCGCTTTTCCCTGGCCGCAACGGGGAAGACAGAAAGCATCGAAGGCAGCATTTGCATCACGGCTTCGGAGCTCGCTGCAACGTTCCTGCTTCCACCGATGATCAAGAAGCTCCGCACGCAGGAGCCGGGCATCGAGATCGAGATCATCGCAACGAACGAAGAGACAAGCATCAATCGACGGGAAGCCGATATCGCGATCCGCAGCTTCAGGCCGTCCCAGGGTGACCTGATCGTGCGCAAGCTGCGCGACATGCGGGCTCACCTGTATGCCTCCAGGGAATACCTTCAACGCCTTGGAAACCCATCGAGCATTGGCGAACTGAATGGCGCCAACTACATCGACTGGGAAAAGTCCGGCATGCTCATGGCCCTGCTTAACGCCCAGGGTTTTGAGCTGACCGAGAAGAACTTTCCCGTGATCACGCGGAGTCACCTCGTTCAGTGGGAACTGGTGAAGCTCGGCGCTGCGATAACTGCAACGCTGGAAGAAATCGGAGATCCGGAGCCTCTGGTCGAGCGCATCGAAATGCCGGGCCTCGCACCCTTCGAAGGGGTGCTCTGGATAGTCACGCATCAGGAGCTGCGCACGAGCAGGCGCGTCCAGCTGGTCTTCGATTTCCTGGTCTCGGAGTTTGAGCGGCTTTAGGAGCAGTCCGGTCGGTGTCGTGGCCCGACAGATTTCAGGGATCAGCGTCCGGCGAACTTTCGCTCAGCTGCGCATGCAAACCATGGAGATCGCCCAGCACCCAGATTTCGCTTATCAGCTCATTTTCAATGGTGAAGAACGCGGCGCCGCCCCATGTAAGGCGCTTTCCCGTTGGCGGATAGCCCAGGAACGTGCCGGTGTGAACTCCCGAGAAGTCGACCCTGGCCGCGCAGCTTGCTGACGCCGGCACGAGCTGCCGGATCGTGCAGCGATACCCGTCCAGCGCGGCATGCACTTCCCGGGCGTAGGAGAGAAACCCGGCGATGCCGGCAGCTTTCGATCCGAGGGATCCACGAAATGCCAGGTCGCTGGAAAGCAGTTCCGGGGCACGGTCGTATGCCTGCCTGTTCCACAGCTCTTCGTAGAAGCGCGTGACCAGCAATTCGGGCGCCATGTATCTAAGCCTGACTAACGGAGAGCAAGCGCAGGCGCCGCTCGATCAGCGCCCGGGAGCCGCTGGCCTCGGTGAGCTCCAGCGCCCGCAGCAGGGAGTCCCGCGCGCCGGGCTTGCGCAACTGCTCCAGCAGACTGCCATGCGCAACGTACCAGGGCGCGTAGTCGCGCATCTCCTGCGGTAGCGCCGCGAGGCCCGCTTCCGGGTTCCCGGCCTGCCCCAGGGCCAGGGCGCGATTGAGTGCGACGACCGGGCCCGGGTCGATCTTCGCAAGCGCATCGTAGAGCGTGGCGATGGCCGCCCAGTCCGTGTCTCCGTCGTAGAGGCGCCTCGCATGGGTGAGATGGATGAGCGCCAGGAGTCGCAGGCGACCGATGCCACCATCAAACGGCTGGTCCAGGAGTCGCTGCGCCGCTTCGATGCGCTGCACGTCCCAAAGGCCGGTGTCCTGTTCGCTCAGCGGCAGGGCGCGCGCCGCGTCGCGCGAGCGGGTGAAGAGAATCAGGGCTGCAAGTCCGAGGGCTTCCCCTTCGCGGGGCAGGAGATCAGCCAGCATCAGGCAGAGCCGCTCTACTTCTTCGGCGAGATCGGGAAGTGCCTGGTCCCGATAGGCCGCCGTGTAGGCCTGCTCCAGGGCCAGCAGCATCGCTTCGACCCGCTCCTCCCAGCGGTGGCGCGGCGGCATTTCGAACTGCAGGCCGGCCTCGCGAATCTTCTTCTTCGCCCGCGTGATGCGCTGACGTACCGCGTCGGGCTTCATCAGGAATCCTGATGCGATCGCCGCCACGTCGGTACCCAGCACGATCCGGAGCGCCAGCATCGCTCGCGCTTCGAGGCCTATGGCCGGGTGACAGCAGATGAACAGCAGGCGCAGACGCTCGTCCGGTACCGGCTCAGGAAACTCCAGGATGTCCGCATCCTGGCTCATGACGAAGTCCGCCTCCCGGGCCGCCGCGCGCGTGCTGCTGCGCTGCATGTCCAGGATCTTGCGCTTGCCGGTAACGAAGAGAAAGGCGGCCGGGTCGTCGATAGACGGCTGGCGCAGTGCGGCTTCCACCGCCGCGGCGAAGCCATCTTCCGCAAGGTCCAGGTCTCCGAAGTGCGCGACGAGCGCGGCCACCACCCGGGGCCGCGCTGCCATGAGCGCTTCGCCTAGTCCTGCCACACCGGCCTTACTTCCACCGCGCCGGTTCCGGGGATCGGAATCTTGCGCGCCCAGCCGATGGCGCTGTCGAGGTCGGCCACGTCGATGAGGTAGTACCCACCCAGTTCTTCGTGCGTTTCGGGGAATGCGCCGTCGCGCAGTACGGGTTCACCCCCGTTCTCGTAGCGCAGCGTCGTTGCCGTATCCGCGGACTTGAGACGATTTCCCGAGAACTCGACGCCGCTGGCGTTCAGCTCCTCGATGAGCTTCATGTGCCCGGCCAGGGTCGCTTCCATGAGCTTCCCCCCTTCTTCGCCGGCGTAAACGCTCTCGTCTTCGTTGATCAGCAGCAGGTATTGCATCTTCTGGTCTCCCGTTTTTCCCGCCACCACGGCGGGGGTCACAGTAAAGACGCCACCAGCCTAACCGATGCGACATCATCCTCAACAAGAAACACAAAAAGACTTCAGCATGCAGCAGCCTTGCTGCTGAAACCGCGACGAAGGTCAGGCAAAGCGCTCCACGCGGATTCGATCGCGCGGGAAGTCTGCTTCGCGCGCGGCCTCCATCGCACCGGCGATCATGCGCTCGGGTCCGCAGATGTAGACGATCGCGTCGGCGGGCGCATTGCGCAGGAGCTCCTGCAGGTCCAGCCGCTCGCCTTCATCGGCGGCGTAGACTCTCAGCCGATCCTCGAGCTGACGCTCCAGGCGGTCGAGGAATGCCATGTCGCGACGACGCCTGCCCGCGTAGTGGAGTTCGAACTCCGTGCTTCGGTCCTTAAGAGTCTGGGCCATGGGCTTCATCGCCGTGATACCGATACCGCCGGCGATCAACAGCGCAGGCTCGTTGCCCTCGTGCAGCGGGAAGTGGTTCTCTGCGAGGCGCGTCTGCAATTGCGTGCCGATGGCGAAGCTTTCGTGCACGGCTCGCGAACCCCCGCGCCCCTCGTCTTCGCGCTGCACGGCAATCTCATAGGCATCGCGCCGGGCCGGATTGGAAGCGATCGAGTACTGGCGTTCGCTCAGCTCCCCACTGGGCATCCGAACCGGGATCGGCAGGTGGGCGCCGGCACTTACCGGCGGCAGCTCTGCGCCCGTCGGATCTCGAAACTCGTAGGCCCGAACCCGCGGCGTGAGCTGGCGCACGCCGCTGATCACAAGCTCC
>JAAUYI010089886.1_pt1 | contig 16374 bp, 10 predicted proteins | sample 7278041 | NCBI WGS metagenome assembly JAAUYI01 (sample SAMN14350216, study PRJNA611818) | marine sediment metagenome | isolation source: surface marine sediment (0.6m) | place: French Polynesia: Moorea | collected 2018-08
ACGGCATCCACCGATTTTTTTCCATGCCAGAATCTGAATGTCGCCGTGCCCACAACCCAACGGCATCCACCGATTTTTTTCCATGCCAGAATCTGAATGTCGCCGTGCCCAAAACCCAACGGCATCCACTGACTTTTTTCCCATGCCAGAATCTGAATGTCGCCGTGCCCACAACCCATTGGTTTACCCAAATGCAATCACGTCCCTGTCACTGGGTTCAAATATTCATGGTTAGGGCACGGCGTGTTTAATATTGTTGCATAGGTGAAAATATTGTGGATGCCGTGCCCCTACAGTCAATTTATTTTTGGGTATTTTTGACTTTTGAATTTATGGCGAAGCCTACCGGAAGTATGTCTCCTGATTTGCAGATGCGATCGCCTTGAGAATTACCAAATTCTATTTCATTGTCAAGAGCAAATTTGAGGAAATTGTGAGTATCTATGGTAACAGAGTCTCATGGAATCAGGCAGGGAGAGGTGGGCCACAGATCCCCGACTTCTTTAAGAAGTCGGGGATCTAAACTCAGGGTGACTGATCAAAAATTTTTTGAATATTTGTAAATTCCCTGTTGACTTTGTTAACTAATATGAATTCTATGGTGAATATTTTTGTAAGATTAACATGGTTACTACCTTTAGCTAAATTGAAATTACAATTCTTACAAACACTAAGTTTTTAGTCAAAATTACCATCAATGAAGCTTTTAAAATGAAGATATTAGTGGTAGAAGATGACAGGCTGGTTGCAGATGCTCTGGATGCTGTCCTTAGTAGCCAAAATTATGCGGTGGAAGTTGCTTCAGACGGGGAAGTGGCTTGGGATTTAATCCAAGTTTTTGATTATGATGTAATTATTTTAGATGTCATCTTACCTAAGATAGATGGTATTAGTCTTTGTCGTCAAATCAGATCCCAAGGATTGCGAATGCCCATCCTTTTATTGACAGGATGTGATAGCAGTCATGACAAGGCCATAGGTTTAGATGCGGGTGCGGATGACTATCTTGTTAAGCCTTTCGATCAAGAAGAGTTAGTCGCTCGTATCCGTGCTTTATTACGTCGGGGTAGTTTAACTTCCCAACCAATATTGGAATGGGATCATTTGCGCCTAGATCCCACTAGTTGTGAAGTTACATATAACGAAGAGCAATTATCCCTAACACCTAAGGAATATGCCTTACTGGAGTTATTTTTACGCAACAGTCGGCGAGTATTTAGCTGTGGCATGATTTTGGAGCATCTTTGGTCCTATGAAGATACTCCCGGAGAAGAAGCGGTACGTACCCATGTGAAGGGATTGCGGATGAAGCTCAAGGCGATGGGTGCGCCGGGAGATTTGATTGAAACAGTATATGGAATTGGTTATCGTCTCAAGCCACAGGATGAGTTATCCCAGAAAAAAACTTTGCCAGGGAGAGAACACAAGGCACATAATTCTCTCCAGGGTGTAGGAAAGACAGCCGTAACACCAGCAACATCTTGGAAACAACAAACTCTGGCGGCAATTGCAAGTATTTGGAGTCGCTATGAAGATAGGGTAAATCAGCAAGTGAGTGTGTTGGAGTCAGCATCTGAGGCTGCTCGCCATAAAACGTTGCGCTCCCAACTCCGCAAGCAAGCACAAGCAGAAGCCCATAGTCTAGGGGGTTCATTAGGTACTTTTGGTTTGGCACTTGGTTCTGAGTTAGGTAAAAAAATTGAGCAGCAACTGAAAATTACTCGTACTTGGAAGGCGGAAGAAATTACCCAATTTGGTAATTGGGTAAAGCAATTACGTCGAGAAATAGAACGTCACCAAGAAACTTTAGCAGCATTACCACCGGCAGAAGATCATCATCCTTTACTGTTAATTGTAGATAGCGATCGCACCCTCGCCGAAGAAATTGCCCAAGCATCTACAACTCAAGGAATTAAAGTCACAATTGCCGATAGTATTGAAACTGCTAGGAGTAAACTTTATCGCGAGCATCCCAATGTTGTTCTCCTCGATCCCGATGTTTCCCCCAGCCATGAGGATAGTTTTAATTTGCTGTGGGAGTTGAGATCCCGCAAACCCCCCGTACCAGCCATTGTATTTACGGCAGAAAGTGATTTTAGTAACCGACTACAAGTAGTTCGCAATGGTGGGCATACATTCTTGCAAAAGCCCCTAGATGTACCTCAAGTATTGGCAGCAGTTAACCAGATATGGCAAAATGCTCCCCACGGAGAAGCTCACATCCTGGTTGTAGATGACGATCCTCAAATTGGGGCAGTTTTACACACCCTGTTGCAACCTTGGGGAATTAAGGTGACAAAACTCAGGAATCCTCAACGGTTTTGGCAAACCCTGGAAACTGTGGCACCAGATTTACTAATTCTAGATGTGGAAATGCCAGCAGTCAGTGGTTTGGAACTGTGCCAGGTAGTACGCAATGACCCCCAATGGAGCGATTTACCGATTTTATTCCTCACGGTACACCAAGACCCTAACATTATTAATCAAGTTTTTAGCGTTGGTGCTGATGATTTTGTCAGCAAACCCATTGTTGGGCCAGAATTGGTAACTCGGATTATCAATCGCTTGGAACGGATCAAGTTACGGCAAAGGGTCACTCAATCCCAACCCCTCAAGTCTTCTGGGGATGTAGCATCTAATCTGAGTTTTCAACAAATAGAAGCCAAACTCAAGGCTCGGATTGAACAACAAGCAGCAGTGGCAAAGCTGGGAGAATCGGCACTTTTAGGGACAAAACTAGAGGATTTAATTAATCAAGCGGTAGTGATGGTAGCCGAAAACCTGGAGGTGGAATATTGCCAGTTATTGGAATTACTACCAGCAGGTAATACCATGTTGCTACGGGCTGGTGTCGGGTGGCGTGAAGGGTTGGTAGGGAAGGCAACAATTGACCTAGATGATACCGGGGCTAGTTACACCCTATCCGTACAAAAACCTGTAATTGTTGCCAATTTACCCACAGAAACCCGTTTTGCTGGTTCCTTACTATTACGGGAACATGGCATCATTAGCGGTGTAACTGTACCCATTGCCAAACGTAATGGTTCCTATGGTGTATTGGGAGTTTATTCTAGTCAACAAAGAACTTTTACCCAAAGCGATATCAATTTTATCCAATCCATTGCCAATGTCCTATCTGCTGCCATGGAAAGCCAGGATACCCAGCAGGCTTTACGTCAGGCGAAGACAGAATTGGAACAAAGAGTGATAGAACGCACGGCAGAACTGGAAAAAACGAATCAACAACTACAATCAGAACTAAACGAACGCCAACGGGCACAAGAAGAATTGCGTCATTCCCAAGCCCGATTCGCCGGGATTGTGGAAATTGCTGATGATGCAATTATTTCCATTGATAATCAACAAAAAATTACCTTATTTAACCAAGGGGCGGAGAAAATTTTTGGCTATTCTGCCCAGGAAGTCATGGGAAAGTCCCTGGATTTACTCTTGCCATCAAGGTATACCGCAGCACATCGTCAGTATGTCAATGAATTTGGCAAATCAGCTAAAGTTGCTCGTCCCATGGGGGAAAGACGGGAAATATTCGGTCTGCGTAAGGATGGGACAGAATTTCCGGCGGAGGCTTCCATTTCCAAGTTGGATTTGGGAGGAGAAATAATTTATACCGTGTACTTGCAAGATATTAGCGATCGCAAGTACATTGAACGGATGAAGGATGAGTTTGTCTCCGTAACTAGTCATGAGTTGCGTACTCCCCTAACCTCCATTCACGGTTCCTTGGGGATGTTAGCCAGTGGGATGATTCCCCCAGACTCAGAACAAGGAAAACGCTTGCTACAAATTGCCGTTGACAGTACGGAACGCCTGGTGAGGTTGATTAACGATATTTTAGATATCGAGCGCATTGAGTCAGGTAAAGTCAAAATGGAAAAGCAAACCTGCAATGTGTCTGACTTAATTACAGAGGCGGTGAATGTCATCCAACCCTTGGCAGATAAAGCGGGTGTAAATCTGGATATTCAGAGTATTTCCGCCCATGTGTGGGCAGATTTCGACCGGGTAGTGCAAACCTTAACCAACTTACTCAGCAATGCCATTAAATTTTCTCACCGGGATGCTACCGTATGGCTGACGGCCCAATTACAACAGGTGGATAGTGAAAATAACTCCCACTATCAATCCCAGGTATTGCTTCAAGTAGAAGATACAGGACGGGGAATTCCCGCAGATAAACTCGACAATATCTTTGAACGCTTTCAACAGGTAGATTCCTCCGATTCTCGCCACCATGACGGAACTGGTTTGGGTTTGGCAATTTGCAAAAGTATTGTTCAACAACATGGGGGAAACATTTGGGTAGAAAGTGTGCTGGGAGAAGGTAGTACTTTTTCCTTTACCTTACCTTGTTCTGCCTCTCCCACTCCTGTTCCCAGTCCCAAGGGAATTTCCGATCTCACTGATAAACATTCCCCATTAGTACTAATTTGCGACGATGATCCGCAAATTCTCCAGGAGTTGCAAACTCTGCTGGAAAAACAAAACTATCGTGTTTTGGTTGCCGATTCCGGGGAGGTGGCAATTCAAATTGCTTCCAATCAACATCCAGACGCAATCTTACTAGATTTATTGATGCCAGGAATGAATGGTTGGGAAGTGATGGCTGTGTTAAAAGAAAGACCAGATACCCAAGATATCCCCATCATTATTTGTAGTGTGTGCCAACCTACCTCTGACAATCAACCCAGTTCTGATTTTGTGGATTGGGTGAGCAAACCATTAGAAGCCAGCTTATTGTTCAATTCTCTCAGACAAGCCATTGCTCCTTCTTCCCGGCGAGTACGTATTTTGGTAGTAGAAGACGATCCAGAAACTGCCGAAATTCTCACCACAGTATTAGAAAGTCATGATATTGAAACTAGCCTTGCCAGTACTGGTAGGGAAGCCATCCATCTCAGCCAAGCAGTCAACCCAGACTTAATGATTCTTGATATTGGTTTACCAGAAGGTGATGGTTTTGATGTAGTGGAGTGGTTGCAACAGCACAATCAACTCTATAACATTCCCTTAGTAGTTTATTCTGGCAAGGATTTAGATGACTCCGAACGTAATCGACTCAAACTTGGACGCACGGAATTTCTTACCAAAGGAAGGGTGACAACGCAAAAATTTGAGCAACACGTATTAGGATTAATCCAGCGCATCACCCAAACTAGGGAACAGGGGGACATTAATGACAACTAAGCGCATTCTGGTAGTTGATAACGAAGAATATATCCAAGAAGTTGCCAAGATATGTTTAGAAACCGTAGCTGGTTGGGAAGTATTAACCGCCAGTTCTGGCAAAGAAGGCATTAGTAAAGCGGCAGATTTTCATCCCGATGCCATTCTCCTGGATGTGATGATGCCTGATATGGATGGTCCCACTACCTTTGAGCATTTACAAGCAAATCCCGATACCAAAGCAATTCCTGTAATTTTATTAACAGCAAAAATCCAAGCAACCGATCGCCGACGTTATGCTCAAATGGGTTTAAAATCTGCGATCGCTAAACCTTTCAATCCCTTAGAATTAGCCGCACAAGTTGCTAATGCCCTTGGTTGGCAACTGGAAGGGGGGGAAAATGGGTATATTTAGTTGTTAGTTGTTAGTTGTTAGTTGGTAGTTGGTAGTTGGTAGTTGATGGGATAATAATTCTAAATTCTTCATGCTAAATCCCCATCAAACGATAGTATAATCAGAGGTTGGGCTGATACTTGTACCAATTTGAACAATCAACCATCCGTTGGTAAAAATAATTGCGACAGGTGGAAGTATGAAAAGCTTATATAGTAGCTCTTTCACAATCTAAAATCTAAAATCCAAGATGCTATTATTTTCCCTCATACAAAATCAGATACACTCCTCACACAAATTGATTTTGTATTCCCAAGATAACAACCTTGTTGGGTAAATTTTTCAGAATCTCAAAATCAGCAAAAACACGTAAAAAATATTCAGTATTTTATACCTGTTGCCCGGTTCTCTTAGCAAGAGGAATTAACAGAAATTGTCTTAACATCTGTTGGTGCGGGACTATCCCAACATTGTCTTTGGTAGCCAGCCCAGACAATTTCCCATAGAGGGGGGGAACTGACCAAGAGCGATCGCCCAAAACTGGATAATCTCGCCCGATATTTCATCACCTCAACAGTATCCCCTACAGGTTTAATTCGGGTGATAGTGACTAAAGCTTGGTTCGGTTGGGGATAAACCACCTCTACTTTACGGGTTTTGCCTCTAAATTTGCGGTTGTAAAAGGCATTCATCGCCAGTCCTGCCGGATCGCTTCCTTGCAATGAATATTGGATGCTATCTAGTGGTATAGATACATAGTTCACTTGCTCCGGATTCGCCACAACATTCCGGACTGGCATAGCAACGGGTAAATTTTGCTGTTGCTTGTGTTTTGCAGTATCTATTGGTATCGATGGCTGATGATTGCCAAGACGTAAGCCAGTAGCAACTGTGGCAAAGATACCAAGTATCACAATGACCAAAATTTTTGACTTTGCCGACATAAAACTTAAAAAGCCATTTCAAACAGTTTAGTTATCTGGTCGCATTTTAGATTGAGGAGTGACACATTTTCTTCTTGCTTTTGGCTCAATCTTTTGCGTTATGGAGTCGTGATAAGAAATACAAATAATGTAGACCATTAAGTTTTAAGATAGTTCCGCCCGTAATTCGATTTTGGATTTGAGATTTGAGATTTTAGATTCTCCCAATATATTTAGAGTCAAGATACAATTCAATCTGGCACTAGCCGTTAAATTCTATCAATTGTCGATTCGCCAAACCTCCCTATGAGCATTCACGAAGTATTTATGCCCGCACTCAGTTCCACCATGACCGAAGGTAAAATAGTTTCCTGGGAAAAATCCCCCGGAGATAAGGTAGAGAAGGGCGAAACAGTGGTGGTTGTGGAGTCAGATAAGGCAGATATGGATGTGGAATCCTTTTATGAAGGATATCTGGCACACATTGTAGTACCAGCAGGTGAAAGTGCTGCGGTAGGAGCGGCGATTGCGCTGTTGGCAGAAACTGAAGCCGAAATTGAAACGGCGATCGCTCAAGCCAAAACCCAAGCAACTCCTACACCTGCCCCTGTTGCCAGTACTAGTACCAGTTCCCCAGCAGATACAACCCCGGCAGCAACAACAGTTGTAGCATCTGCAAATGGCTCTAATGGCTCCCGTTCCGGACGCATTGTGGCTTCTCCCCGGGCACGTAAGCTGGCTAAGGAGTTGAAAGTAGATTTAACCAATCTTACTGGTAGCGGCCCTTACGGTCGTATTGTTGCAGTCGATGTGGAAGCAGCCGTGGGTAAGACCACACAACCAACTGTACCTGTGGCACCAGCACCAGTACCCACAATAGCAGCCACACCCGCACCAGCACCCGCACCCATAGCTCCCGTTGTCCCTGGTCAGACAGTACCTTTAAATACACTGCAAAATGCCGTGGCACGGAATATGGTCGCCAGTTTATCCGTGCCTATTATTCATGTTGGTTACACAATTACTACCGATGCCCTAGATCAGTTATATAAGCAAATTAAATCTAAGGGTGTAACTATGACGGCACTACTAGCAAAAGCAGTAGCGCTCACCTTACAAAAGCATCCCATTATCAATGCAGCCTATTCTGAGCAGTCAATTGTCTATCCTTCAGCAATTAATATCGCTGTAGCCGTAGCTATGGATGATGGTGGATTAATTACCCCAGTGTTACAAAATGCAGACCAGTTGGATATTTATTCCCTATCTCGCAATTGGAAATCCTTGGTAAGTAAGGCAAGGGCAAAAAAATTACAACCTGAAGAGTACAGCACTGGTACATTTACCCTATCCAACTTAGGAATGTTTGGTGTGGATAGATTTGATGCAATTTTACCTCCCGGACAGGGTTCGATTATTGCCATCGGTGCATCCCGTCCCCAAGTTGTTGCCACAGAGGATGGTATGTTCGGCGTGCGGCGACAAATGCAGGTGAATATGACCTGTGACCACCGGATCATTTATGGCGCTCCTGCTGCGGCATTTTTACAAGATTTAGCGAAATTGATTGAAACCAATCCGCAATCTTTAACCATGTAATGGTATAAAAACCCAAAAAACAAATTATCCCGTAGGGGCACGGCATCCACAATCTTTACCACCATAGAGTAATCTTACAGATGCCGTGCCCTTTCTTTGCCCTTAAATCCGCCGATTACATCAGTCTTACTTGCTTAGTGGTCGATTAAATTAATTTTGAGGGATCGCTCACACCCGCGATCGCTGTCTAACTCACGTTAATATATAGGTGAGATTGTAGTTCGCTTATGAAGCTATTACCTAAGCCAGTAAATGACGATCGCCCCCTGAGAGAACGCCCAAAAAAGCGGCTCCATCTCCCTCGCCTGTCAGCCCAAAAAATGATTTATGGTGCGATCGCTATTGGTATATTCGCCCTAGTTGTTTGGGCATTTCGTCCCGTGCCCATACCTGTAGAAACCGCTAAAGTATCTGACGGTAAACTACAGGTAACAGTAGATGCTGAAGGTAAAACCCGGATTCGCGATCGCTTTATAGTCTCAGCACCGGTAAATGGACGACTAACTCGTATTAAGTTATATGAAGGCGATCGAGTCAAAGAGGGAGATTTGCTGGCTCGCATTGAGCCTTTACCATTAACCTCCTCCGTCAAAGAAGCCTTGGGTAGGTTAGCACAATGGCAAGCACAACGGGAAGGAGTCGCTACCCAACGCCCCAAAGCAGCTAGTTTAGAGCAAGCCAGAACTAGAATTCAAAAAGCGATCGCTGACCAAAAACAACAGGAGGCCAAGGTAGCAGAAGCCCAAGCAGCGCTGCAACAAGCAAAACGCGATCGGCAACGCGCTCAAAGGTTACAATCTAGTGGAGCAATTTCTCGCCAAAACCGGGAAACCGCAGAATTGAATGAAACCACTAAAGCCAAGGAATTAGAAACAGCCAGATTAGCTGCCAAATCTGCTGCATCAGAAGTAGAAGTAGCTCGTGCAGCTTTAACGGTGTTACAACAAGAGCGCCAAGATCCCGACTATCTCCTCAAAGTTTACGATGCCCGCATAGCTAGTGTGGAAGCAGAATTAGAAAAATTAAGGGATGATGCAGCTCGTACAGATATTCGCGCACCAGTAGCAGGTAAAGTTTTGCGGATACAGAAAAAAAGTGCCCAGTTTGTCACATCTGGTACTTCCTTATTGGAATTAGGAAATGTTTCCCAACTGGAATTAGTAATTGATGTCCTTTCGAGAGATGCGGTAAATATCAAGCCGGGTAATAGCATCCTCATTGATGGAGGACGGGATATGGAGCCACTGCTGGGAAGAGTCAGGCTGGTGGAACCTGCGGCATTTACCAAAATTTCTGCCTTGGGAGTGGAAGAGCAAAGGGTGAATGTGATTGGTGATTTTATTAGTTCCTCTCGTTCCCTGGGGGATGCATACCGGGTTGATGTGCGGATAGTGGTTTGGGAAGACAAGGATGTGTTGCAACTACCCCTAAGTGCTTTGTTTCGTTGTGGTAAATCTTGGTGTGTCTTCACGGTAAAAGATGGTAAAGCCAATCGCAAACAAATTAAGATTGGACATCGCAGTGATTTATCCGCAGAAATTCAGCAAGGTATCTCCAGGGGTGAAGAAGTCATACTACACCCGACGAAGAAAATTAGTCATGGCATTCCCGTGGTGGGAAGAGGTGGGGAGGAGTGAAGGAGGGAAGGAGTGATGGAGTGATGGAGTGATGGAACGAGTGTGGGGTGTAGGGGAAGAATTAGTTAATAAAAATAGTAGGTTGGGTGGAACGAAGTGAAACCCAACAATCACGTTGATAATGTTGGGTTTCCTCCCTCAGTCCAACTTACGCCATTTGTATTTTCAGGCTTAAGTGAACGGTATTGATTCATAGCGAGGGGATTTAATTCTTTATTACCAGGACTAAAGCTGCGTGTCACAATCGGTGGTTGGTGCGTGAGTTTACAAGTCTGATTGCTACGTTCAAATATAGCAGTTTTCGGTTGAGTAGAATACAAAGTTTATTCCTAATATTTAAGACAGGCTATAAGCCCATCCCACAAGACTGTATTCCATCCAAGTGAAAACCGCTGCTATATTCTCTCAGCGTCACACACCCTACAGAAAAAATATGCCAGTTGCGTAAGTCCTAATTACTTATTACTTATTACTTATTTTGTCCAAAGTCCAAAGAGTAATTACGTAGCTTTATTATTTACAGGTGTTGTTTTAGACTGTTTTTTGACTACAGGCTGCTTTGTTGTTCGCCTAATTACTTGACCTTGAAGCCGACCAAATATCTGTTTGATTACCAGTATCAACAAAAGTAATTACAGTCTTATTACTCATGACTCAGTCTGTATTGATATATACAGAAATTTTAGAATAAATATTTCACAACAAAAAGAAAGAAAAGTTAAAATCATACAATTTTATCTACCTACTTTATTGCACTTGAAATAAAACTGCTACATATATATGATTATCACAATTTTACAGTTACAAAGTTTTTGTTATAAGAAACAATCCACACTAACAACTAGTAACAATTAATCTCATAAAAGGCAGCAACTAACACACTAATAACAATACATAATTAGGGGATCTGTCAATTTTTATCATAGTCTTTTCTTAGCCTATAATTTTTTTGTTACCACAGAAAATATTTAGATATTTATGGTATATTAAAAACTATGGATTTAAAGTGTCTTATTTATGTCATATAAATCTCTAATTATGATTGGGAAAACACTCCAGTTAGTTTGAAATAGCTGGTGGAAAAATTGGGTCAACTTATAAAACAATCAGATTAAAACAATCAGATTAAGAATTTGCAAATAAAGAAGCCCGAAATCAAGAGTTTTTGTAAACACTTAACTGTACATAAAATAATTTATTATCTCCCCTTTCAGGAGATATAATTTGTGTCTAAAAATTTCAAAATAAAAAGAAGAGTGGCAAAATTTCAGCGTCAAATGGAGGAGTGTTTGTGTTTAGAATTACATTTGCAGGAAGTGTTTTATCTACTGTTATATTAATGACTATCGCTCCTAGTGCTTATGGTCAGATACCTGCCATACGTTTTCAATCTGAAACAGTACCTTGGGAGTGTATTGGAGGGTCTAGGAAGGATAGCAAAGTAGGGTTATGGTCTTGTTCTAACGAAACGACACGATATAATTGGGAAATAGTCGAAACTTTTAACTCTGAAGTATTTTATATCCGAAATGCTTCAAAAAGAAGTCGTTGTCTTGGGTCAAAATCTAACAATTACGATCTTCGATATTACTCTGGTAGTAGAGGCGAATGTCGCAAAATTTCTTTGGAGAGATGGAGGATACAAGATGAATATGGAATAAATTATACAAGGTCTGATGTTAAGAGTGGGATGACTGGTAGAACTGTACGTTTGGTGAATGAACAAAATGGCAAATGTATGACAGAGCTCGGTGGACGTTTGCGATTGAGACCCTGTAATGATTCTCAGGAACAGCTGTTTGAAGTTATCGCAATTCCAAATCCTGAGCCTAGCCCTGGTGGTTCTGAGCCTAGCCCTGGTGGTTCTGGATCTAACCCTAGTGGTTCTGAGCCTAGCCCTGGTGGTTCTGGACCTAACCCTCCTCCCACTCCAGGAGCAACCTGGTGTGGGCTTGGAGCTCCTAATGGTTATGTAAGTGTTGAGTATAGATATTCTTCTAGATGCCCAATAGGTGGAATAAGTACTACGAAAAATGCAACAGTCATCCAAACTCCCCGTTCCGGACAAACTATTTGTGGGCTTAGAGCTCCTAGTGGTTATGTAAGTGTTGAGTATAGATCTTCTTCTAAATGCCGAATAGATGGAACAAGTAATAGGAAAAATGCAACAATCATCCAAACTCCCCGTTCCGGACAAACTATTTGTGGGCTTAGAGCTCCTAGTGGTTATGTAAGTGTTAGGTATACATATTCTTCTAAATGTCGAATAGATGGAACAAGTACTAGGAACAATGCAACAGTCATCCAATCTGCCCGTTCCGGTTCTTATTATCGCTTTTAGGTTTAGATAAAAATATTTTTGTATTTCAACAGAATTATTCTGTTGAAATACGTTTTTTGTCCAAAGTCCAAACTTATTACTCCCTCACTCCTCTCCCTGATACTCTGCAATCAACTGGGGGATATAATCATAACCATCCACACCAATCACAGCAATAATCCGGGGACGATGCTGCTTTAATGTTGCCTGAAAAGCTTCTTCTCCCATTTTCCCTTGCAAAATGCTGAGTAACCCCGCAGGTTTGCGCCATTCATAGGAAGCAATTTGATTTAACAAATACATCCCCAAACAACCCGTATAAATTGCCCTTTCTAAATTTTCCAAACTATAATTAGCTTCCGCTAAATTAGCTAAATTCAAACCTTGGAGATATAAGTCCCCAGAAACCTGCGCTACCTTAAACCCTGCTTCTAAATTTGTCACCGCATCCTGATATTGTTCAATTACTTGGTAAGCCACACCCAAGCTACTCAAACACAAAGCCTTGCTCTGTAAATCCCCCAACTGCTCTGATAACTTTAAACCCTGTTGTAGGTAGTTAATCGCCATTTCATAGGTTTCTGGTTCTAGCCTTTCCAACTCCTGGGCTTGCATAACTTGGCTATAACCCAAATTTGCCAAAGCATTTGCTTCTCCAGTTTTATCCCCCGCTTGCCTGCTGAGAATTAAAGCCCTTTGACTGTAATCAATCGCCTCACCATAATTTTCCTCCTCAACACAAGTACGGCTAAGATGGTTGAGATTGGCAATTTCACAAGGTCTATCGCTGGCATTTCTGGCTATATCCAAAGCCTGTTGGTGAAAGGAAAAAGAACGTTCATGTTCCCCTAATGCTCGTTGGGAATAGCCCAGCAGTGTCAAAATTCTAGCTTTCTCTTGGGTTCCTTCCACATAGCGCAGTGGTTCATCTAAATAGTTCAATGCATCCCGCAGGTAACTACCAGAGAAGGAAGCGAAAATTCCCCCATACATGGGAAAATACGGTTTTTGGGCAAAAATACGCAATATTTGTAACATGATTTGCGATGCCCACTTTCCGTATGGCGTATCAAACCCAAAACTGTCTGCCAATTGGCTCCAAATCACAGCAAAGGTCAAAAACGTGGAAATCGATAACTTAGAACCCGCTTCAATATTATAAGGTTGGTTGTCAAACCAACTCACTAGCCCTCGTTGGATGTACTGTAAAACCAGGGTTAACTCTACCCATTCACCCAAGGTAATATCATCGTAATCATAATCATCAGCAAATTCCCCTAAGGATTCTTCCATTGCCAATGTGCGAAATAATGCCTGGGGTAGTCTGCTGTTAGCCTTTTTTGCCCACAATGCCCAAGGTCCCCCCTCCCCTGGAACACCACCAAATCCCAAGGATTCCTGCCGTTCGTACATCCAACTGAGCAGGTGTTCTTGCAATCTGACCCAGGTAGCAACACCGCAGCTAATTCCGTCAGCTATTTGTTGTAAATCTGAATCTGCTTGGGCAAACTGACCTAAAGATTTTGACAGTTGTTGCAATTGTTGGACATTGAGGGGATATTTGCGATTGGGGTCAATGGTACTTAATAAAATCCCTAAACGCTCCTCCTCCCCAGCAATGGTAATTTCTTTCGCAGCAGATGCGATCGCTTCTGCGGCTTGATTTTGCTCTTGTGCCCTTAACCATTGAGTTTGAATGGTTTTCATCGCTCTCAAACGGCGATTGGCTTTTGCTTGTTTGAGTTCATCCGTTTCCCTGTCTACTAGCTGCTGGGTAGAATTGAGGCTCTCGCTCAAAGCCATCTCAAATATCTCCCCCGTGCCCATAGTCATACTTTTGAGCAACATTCGATACACCTGCTCCCCAGAACTAATTTTACCTTGGAGAGTGGCTTGCACAATTTCGTCAATTAAGGACAGGTATTTTTCTCGGAATGACGCAGATTCAGACACGTTCACAACTATAAGAGCATCATGTCAATTTTAAATGGGAATGGCGCGACAGAAGAATAAAGTTAACACTTGATTCACAAAGATAGCCAGGAAAAGGCAGGGGAGCAGAGGGATGATGGTTGTTAGTTGTTGGTTGTTAGTTGTTAGTTGTTAGTTGATGGTTGTCAGTTGACAGTTGACGGTTGACAGCTTAATTCTTTCACTCCTACTCTACTCTACCCTGCGGGAAGCCACTGCGTGTCTACGAGAAGCCACTTCGTGTCTACAATCCCTCACTCCCCCACTCCCTCACTCCCCCACTCCCTCACTCCCTCACTCCTTCCCTCTTCCCCCTTGTGGTTCTATTAAGAAAAAATGATGTTACACCGATTTTTAGTTGCAAGAACTACCATTGAAATCAAAGAATAAACATAATGGTGGGTCATATGGCGACTAAAAAGCAATTTAATAGCTTCGAGGATATGCTATCTAGTTCTGATGTACCAGTATTAGTAGATTTTTATGCCGACTGGTGTGGCCCTTGTCAGATAATGGCGCGGGAACTAGAGATGGTTAATGCCGAACTCCAAGGTCAACTGAAAATTATTAAGATTGATACAGAAAAGTATCCTCAATTGGCTAGCCAATATCAAGTTTATGCCCTACCCACTCTCATGCTTTTTAAGCAGGGTCAAGCTGTGGAAAAAATTGAAGGGGCACTAAAAGCAAAGGAAGTGGTGCAGAGAGTGCAGAATTTTATTTGATGCGCGTAAAACCCCATCCCCTTGTGGGTGGGGCGGTTGACTCTCACTCTCATCCAAGGTGGGGTTACTTTTGGGAGTATCGTTGAATGCACCCATATTCTGTGTCAGATAGAACATTCCCGTCATCGTAGTATTTTTAATTTTTTAGTTAACTTGATGGCTGGTTTGGCGGCTTATACCTATTTGCCTCAAAAACCATCCCTTGACATTTACCCCAAAGACTTACCTGCTCTACCTCCTGCTGTTTTTTAGTTTCCTTGAACTCACGTTAATTTTAACTCCGAACACCGAACACCGAACTCCGAACTCAGGTTAAGAACGTCTGACATTTAAGCAACACCATTCTTTTCTTTTCCATAGGGTAGCAACTAGCCAACCATGTTGTTCTAAGACATCAGCCACATCTTGGGACTGTTCGATTAAAATACCACTCAAAATAGCCCAAGTAGTTGGTTTAGCGATCGCACTCATACCTGGAATTAAATCTATAATTACATGGGCGAGAATATTGCAAACAATCCCATCCACCGGTGCTGGAATCATTTGAGACAATACATCTAAACTACCCTCTCTTGCCACCAAACGTTCAGGAGCAATATCATTGAGGGCAAGGTTATCCATAGTTGATTTCACTGCTAGGGGATCTATATCTACTGCATATATTTGTTTTGCTCCTAGCAGTAATGCGCCGATAGAAAGAATACCAGAGCCACAGCCAATATCAGCAATTACCACATCTTTATCCAGTGATTTTTGACTATAAGGATCGGGAGCAAATCGCATCTCCAGGGATTCCAAACATAACTGGGTAGTAGGATGATTGCCTGTTCCAAAAGCTACACCAGGGTCAAGTCTGAGAACCAGCCGATCGCAGTTTTCTGGTACTGGTATCCAAGCAGGATTAATCAAAAAGCGATCGCCAATTTCTTCTGGCTGCCAATATTCTTTCCAGCTACTTGCCCAATCTTCCTCATCAATCAACTGCCAAGACACATTTGGTTCCCCACCCCCCAAACACAGAGCGTCTTGACGTAATAATAATGACAATGCCGATAAATCTAGGAGTTGAACCTTGATTTTTGGTACATAGGCTTTGATAATAGAGCGATCGCCCTTTCTTTCGCTAGCTGTACCCTGACAACCAAAGTTTTCCAGTCGCCAAAAGATGGAATCTTCTTGGACAGATTCGCAGATAATTTGTATTTCCCACCAAGTATTTGACATATCTGAAATTGAAGTTGTCAAGGACAAAGGGTGAAGTGATGGTCACTTCATCCTTTATCCTAACCTGCGGCGAGTCACCCTTACCATAGACGAAGTTGAAAGCCCCTAGCATTTAGGCAGGGGATGAAAACGAGAGATAGACGATTTTAATCGTCCAGTAGCATGGTACAATTATTTGCTCACAGATATAGATGGATTACACTGATTAACAAGACGTTTTTGGGCTTGCCCACAATATAATCCGTGTAATCCGTGTAATCTGTACAATCCGTGATCTTATTTTAGTTTTAACCAGATAAAATGTACGGCTGTCAGCAAGTTTTAGTTAAGCAAGATCAAAACTTAATTGCAATATTAAAATTCTTGTGTGAAGAGTCTCATAAACTCACAAACATGG
>JAAUYI010117535.1_pt1 | contig 16361 bp, 13 predicted proteins | sample 7278041 | NCBI WGS metagenome assembly JAAUYI01 (sample SAMN14350216, study PRJNA611818) | marine sediment metagenome | isolation source: surface marine sediment (0.6m) | place: French Polynesia: Moorea | collected 2018-08
CGTCGATCGCCTTGTCGGGCAGCTTGCGGTCGACGTGATCGACGAGGTCGGCGCGATGCAGATGCTGGTCCCGCCGAGCCGTCGCAAGAAGAAGATCACCGCCAAGGAAATCGAAGCCGTGATCGCGACGATGGCGCGCATCCCACCGAAATCGGTCAGCAAGGATGACAAGAAGGCGCTCGAAAACCTCGCGCGCGATCTCAAGCATGTCGTGTTCGGCCAGGACGAGGCGATCACCCGCCTGTCGACCGCGATGAAGCTGAGCCGCGCTGGCCTTCGCGATCCGGACAAGCCGATCGGCTCGTTCCTGTTCTCCGGCCCGACCGGCGTCGGCAAGACCGAAGTCGCGCGCCAGCTCGCCTCGATCATGGGCATCGAGCTGAAGCGCTTCGACATGTCCGAGTATATGGAGCGCCACAGCGTTTCGCGCCTGATCGGCGCGCCTCCGGGCTATGTCGGCTACGATCAGGGCGGGTTACTCACCGATGCGGTCGACCAGAATCCGCATTGCGTGTTGCTGCTCGACGAGATCGAAAAGGCGCACCCGGACCTGTTCAACATCCTGCTGCAGGTTATGGATAACGGTCGCCTGACCGACCACCACGGCAAGACGGTCGACTTCCGCAACGTCGTGCTGATCATGACCACGAATGCCGGTGCCGCCGACATGGCGCGCCAGGGTATCGGCTTCGGCGACGTGTCGAAGGAGGATGCGGGCTCCGAAGCGGTGAAGAAGATGTTCACCCCGGAATTCCGCAACCGCCTCGATGCGATCGTGCCGTTCGCCTATCTCGGCAAGAGCACCGTTGCCCGCGTTGTCGACAAGTTCATCCTCGAACTCGAGCTCCAACTCGCCGAGCAGAACGTCCACATCCAGTTCGACAGCGATGCCCGCGCGTGGCTGGCGGACAAGGGCTACGACAAGCTCTACGGAGCGCGCCCGATGGGCCGCCTGATCCAGGACAAGATCAAGCAGCCGCTCGCGGAGGAACTGCTGTTCGGCAAGCTCGCCGATGGCGGAGAGGTTCATGTCAGCATCAAGGACGGCAAACCCGCCTTCGAGCTGACGCCCGCCCCGCCCAAGACCAAGCCGAAGCGCAAGCCCCCGGCGCGCAAAAAACCGGCGGCCAAGAAAACGCCACCGGCCAAGGACACCGATCCCAAGGGCGACACCAAGCCCGAGGCCTCGGGCAGCGACAAAGACAGCTGATCGCTTTCGAGCACGAAATCGGGGCGCGGGCGGGGAAACCCTCTCGCGCCCTCTTCGTTGATTGGCAATGAGCGCGCCATTTTCCTGGATCCGGCCCGAACCGTGGGGCGTGCAAATCGTCCCGGCCGACGTATGGATCGATCCGGGTCGTGCGGTGGACCGGGCGCTCGTCACCCACGGACACGCTGATCACGCACGCGGCGGACACGGCGAGACCATCGCGACGCCCGAAACGCTGGCGATCATGGAACTGCGCTACAACACGCGCGAAGGGGCCGTGCTGGTCGAGTACGGGGAGAGCATCAAGCTACCCGGCGGAGTTGAGGCGACCTACATACCTGCAGGGCACGTGTTGGGCAGCGCTCAGATCCTGCTCGAACATGCCGGCGAGCGGGTAATCATCACCGGCGATTACAAGCGACGGCCCGATCCGACCTGCGCGGCATTCAGAGTCACACCGTGCGACATCTTCATAACCGAAGCGACTTTCGGCCTGCCCGTCTTTACCCATCCGCCGATCGAGGACGAGATGGCGAAGCTGCTCAAGGCTTTGGGCGAAAACCCGGATGGGAGCATACTCGTTGGTGCCTATGCCCTCGGCAAGGCGCAGCGGGTGATCGCCGAACTGCGCGCCGCGGGCCATTCTGACCCGATCTATCTCCACGGCGCGATGGAGAAGATGTGTCGCCTCTACGAAGAGCACGGGGTCGAGCTCGGGGATCTACGTCTGGTGGCCGACCATTCCAAAGACGACATGCGCGGTGCCATCATCGTTGCCCCGCCCTCCGCGCTCAACGATCGCTGGTCGCGCCGCCTGCCCGATCCGATCACCGCTATGGCGAGCGGCTGGATGCGCGTGCGCGGGCGTGCGCGGCAGCGGGGCGTGCAGCTGCCGCTGGTGATCTCCGACCACGCCGACTGGAATGAGCTCACCGCCACCATCGACGAAGTGAATCCGGCCGAGACTTGGATCACTCATGGACGCGAAGAAGCGCTGCTGCGCTGGTGCGAACTCGGCCAACGCAAGGCGCGCGCGCTGGCTCTGGTCGGGCGCGAGGATGAAGACGAGTGAAGCGCTTCGCCGCCTTGCTCGACACGCTGGTCTACACCACCAGCCGCAACCGCAAGCTCGCGCTGATCGCGGAATATCTGCGCGAAACCGCCGATCCCGATCGCGGCTGGGCGATGGCCGCGCTGACGGGGGAGCTCGATTTCCCGGCGGTCAAGAGCTCCACCATCCGCAACCTGATGAAGGAGCGAGTCGACCCGGTGCTGTGGACGTTGAGCCGCGATTTCGTCGGCGACACGGCGGAGACGGCGAGCCTGTTGTGGCCCGAACCTGAGACGCTGGACGACGACCCGCCCAGCGTAGCGCAGGTTGTGGAATTCCTCACGGGTCTCAACCGCAACACCGCACCCAGGGAGCTGCCCGGCCTGCTCGATCAGCTAGACGCCAGTGGCCGCTTCGCGCTGATCAAGCTGGCGACCGGCGGCATGCGGATCGGAGTCTCGGCGCGTCTCGCCAAGACGGCGTTTGCGCAGGCATTCGACGTGCCAGTCGAGGAAGTCGAGGAATACTGGCACGCGCTCTCCCCGCCCTACCCCGAGCTATTCGCCTGGGCCGCAGACGGCGGCGATCCGCCCGATGTCGCCAACATGCCGCGCTTTCGGCCATTCATGCTCGCACATCCGCTTGAGGACACGGTTGTCGATCTCGCCGACTATGCGGCTGAGTGGAAGTGGGACGGTATCCGGGTGCAGCTGGTGCGCGTGGGCGGAGAGTCGCGGCTCTATTCGCGCAGCGGAGACGATATCTCGGCAACCTTCCCTGAACTGCTCGATGTGCTGCCACTTGATGCTGTGCTCGACGGCGAACTGCTGGTGCGGGGCTCGGCACAGGGCGGTGAAGAAGGTGGCGCAGCGAGTTTCAACGCGCTGCAGCAGAGGCTGGGGCGCAAGACGGTCAGCAAGAAGATGCTCGCCGAGTCTCCCGCCTTCGTGCGGCTCTACGATGCGCTGATCGTCGAAGGGGCAGACCTGCGCGAGCACGCATGGACCCACCGCCGCGATGCTCTCGAAACCTTGATGCCGCGCCTTCCCGAAAGCCATTTTGACCTGTCTGCCATCGTCGAGGCCCGCGATTTCGACCACCTCGCCGGAATCCGTGAAGGCGCGCGAGACGATGCGATTGAGGGGCTGATGCTCAAGCGCCGCGACAGCCCCTACATAGCCGGTCGCAAGGTCGGGCTTTGGTACAAGTGGAAGCGCGATCCGTTGCTGATCGATTGTGTGCTCATGTATGCCCAACGCGGCAGCGGCAAGCGCTCTAGCTTCTATTCGGACTACACGTTCGGCTGCTGGGATGGCGATCCGGATGATGGCGCGGAGTTGCTGCCGGTGGGCAAGGCCTATTCGGGTTTCACCGATGCCGAACTCAAGAAGCTCGATCGGCTGGTGCGGCAGACCACCCTCAACCGCTTCGGCCCGGTGCGCGAAGTCGAGCGGACGCTGGTGCTCGAAGTCGCCTTCGACAGCGTGCATTCGTCAAGGCGGCACAAGAGCGGGCTCGCCATGCGCTTTCCCCGCATCCACCGCATCCGCTGGGACAAGCCGGTACACGAAGCGGACCGGATCGAGAGTTTGCGTAGTTTGATCCGCGACTGAGTGTTGCCGATTGGTGGTTGCCACCCTCACTACGAATTATTAGGTTTCATTTTGAAACGGGAGATTCGTTATGCCAATCAAAGACCAAATCGTACCTGTCTGGAACCAGATGCTGGGGACGCTCGACGGGCTGCTGGCCAAGGCCGAGGCGCACGACAAAGGCGACGCGCTGCTGAAAGCGAGGCTGGCAGACGACATGCATCCGCTGGCGGTGCAGGTGCGTTTCCTCTGCAACATGCCGGGTGAAGCGATGGAGCGGCTCGGCGGAATCGAATTCACCTCCGCTGAAAACAATCCCACGACGCTGGCCGAAGCGCGCGAGTGGATCGCGGCGAGGCGCAAGATGATCGAGGAATGGAGCAAACTCGATTTCGTCGCCGACGACGCGCCGATCGAGCTGGTCCTGCCCAACGGTATGACCTTCGATCTCACCGCGCAGGAATATGTGCGCGACTGGGCGCTGGCGCAGTTCTATTTCCACGTCACGACTGCCTATGCGATCCTGCGCAAGGAAGGGTTGGAAATCGGCAAGATCGACTACGTGCCCTACATGCTGCGCTACATGCGCCAGCAAGCGACCGCCTAGAGCTCCCGCGTCACTTCAATCCGCATTCGAACACGGCGATCGCGTGCGCCTTGGCGTTCTCGGTGTAATGCGCGACGCCCATGCGCATCCCGGCGATGGCCGCGTCGGACAGTTCCTTCATCGGCTTGGCCGGACGGCCGGCCCACAGCATCCGGTCTTCCATGACCTTGCCTTCGGTCAGCATCGCGCCTGCCGCCAGCATCGCATCGTGACCGATCACCGCCTTGTTCATGGCAATAGCGCCGAGGCCGACGAAGCCGCGATCCAGAATCGTGCAACCGTGAACCATCGCCATGTGTCCGATCAGCACGTCGTCGCCGATGATGAGCGGCGAACCGTCTTCGTCACCCGGGCGCGGCGGATCGCAGTGCAGCACGCTGCCGTCCTGGACATTGGTGCGCTCGCCGATCCGTATCTTGAAGACATCCGCTCTAACGACGCAATTGTACCAGATCGAGCTTTCGGCCCCGATCTCGACATCGCCGATGATCGTGCAGCCTGGGGCGACAAAGGCAGTTTCATGAATCCGCGGCGCCTTGCCGTGGATCGGGATGATATTCACGCCGGGGCGATACATGCTCATGGTCAGATACCAAGCACGTTCTTCCACTCAAGGAAAGGCAGGATCGAAGCAAAATCGTCTGTCCAGACATGTTCGCTCGGGGACGGCATGGCGCTCCACTTGTCCGGGTCCGTATCCGTCGCCGATAGCCGCTCAAGCTTTTCGATCTGTCCGGGCTTCGCGGAAAGCGCGACCCACAAGGAGGCTTTCTGCCGGTCCAGCAGGTCCTTTGTGTCCCGCCGCATCCGAGCTTCAAGACTGTTCGCCTCGGCAATTGCGGCGATCATCGGCGCGAGATCGATAAATCGGTTGGAGATATGCACCAGCAGTATCCCGTCGTCGGTCAGCGAACGCTGGTAAATGGAGAAGGCCTCACGGGTCACCAGGTGGAGCGGAATTGCGTCCGAACTGAATGCGTCGATCACAAGCATTTCGTAGCGCGCCGGCTCCATGTCCTCGAGCACCAGCCGGGCATCGCCGATGAAGGTCGGCGCTTCGGGCGCACAGCGATCGATGAAAGTGAAGCTGCCGTCCTGCGAATAGCGCAACACCGCCGGATCGATCTCAAAGAACTCGTAAGCTTCGTTCGGCTGACGATAACAGGCGAGCGTTCCTACACCGAGACCAACGATCCCGATGCGGGCCTTTTCGCCGACGAGCACCGTGCTGTTAGCGAGGGCCAGCCCTACGCCCGCGCTGCGACCGTAATAGGCGGTCGGCTCCAGTTCGCGGGTCGGATCGGTGAATTGCAGTCCGTGCAGGGTCGTACCGTGCGTGAGACCGCGAAGCCCTTCGACCGGGTCTTCGCGCACCTCGTAAATGCCGAAAAAGCTGCGCTCGCGCGCGCCCTGGAATGAGGATTCCATCGTCGCAAACCCACCGCGACCCAGCATCAGGGCGAGCAAGGCGATCACGAAGACCGGACGGCGCGCAAACAGCAGCATGGCAACACCCGCCCCGGCGACCATCAGCACGCCGACCAGCCACATTTCCCGCTCTGCCCGCGCCATGGATGCCATCATCGCCAGCACCACGACGACCAGCAGGACGCCAAGCAGCACTGAGCGCCGGTGGCGTAGGGGAATGTCCAGCCGATCCATCCATTTGAGCCACGCAGATTTCGGGAGCAGTGCAGCGGCGGCAAGAACCAGCAGCGGATGCTCCCACACCCAGTCGAAAAGCGCGGGCGCGATAAGGGCGGTGAAAAGGCCTCCCAGTGCACCGCCTGCGCTCATGATTAGATAAAACAATGTCAGCTGGCTCGGTGGGGGGCGATCCTGATAGAGGCGATGATGCAGCGCGACGGCGACGACGAACAGCAAGGCAACCGAGGCCAGCGCGCCCGTCATCGCATCGCCGCCGCTGCTCACCATGGTCAGGCTTCCGGCGAGCAGGATGACGAGCGGAGCCGCCCGGGTAATCCATGGCGCGATCCGGCTCGCATCGCTGAAGGCGAAGACGTAGCTCAGGAGGTACAGCCCCAGCGGGATCACCCAAAGCAGCGGCATCGCCACGATATCGGTCGTCAGGTGCGTCGTGGTCGACAGCATCAGGCCCGATGGCACAGCGGCGAGGGCAAGCCAAAGCACGATCCGCTTGGCTGGGATCGGCTCAGGCTTTTCCTTCGCTGCCAATCGCTCTTCGGCAGTTCCTGTCCAAGCCGTGTTCCAGCGACTGGCTCCGGCGAGAGCCACCAGGATCACCAAGGCGACAAAGCCAGCGCTCCAGATCAGGCTCTGGCTGGCCAGCGCGAAATTCGGTTCGAGCAGGAGCGGATAGGCCAGCAAACCCCCGAAACTGCCGAGATTGGAAGCGGCGTAAAGCCAGTAGGGATCGCCCGCTTGCTTATCGGCGGCGTACCAGCTTTGCATCAGCGGTGCCTGCGCGGATACGGCAAAGAACACCGGGCCGATCGACACCAGCAGCAGGAACGGCACCCAGGCGACTTCCCAGCCGGGCGATGCAGGCGAAAGATCGGCCAATGCCAGCGGCAAAGTAAGGCCGGCGATGATCAAGACGCCCAGATGCACCCCGGCTTGCCAGCGCAGGGAAAGCCGCGAAAGCGCGTGGGCATAGGCGTATCCGGCGAGCAGCAACGCCTGATAGACCAGCATCGCGCTGTTCCAGACCGCAGGCGCACCGCCAAGCCGCGGCAGCGCCAAGCGCGCGACCAGCGGCTGAACCATGAACAGCAGCACGCTGCCCGTCAGGATCGTCACAATGAACAGCCAGCGATGAAAGGATTGTGAGGGCATTCCCGAAAGCCACCGATCAAGACAAGAGCAATCCGCACGCCTTGCATACGGTTTGGTTAGCGTCGGGTTAGCAGGCAAACCTTACTGCAATCGCAATTTTGGCTCGAGAATCGGTCATCACTTTGAGTGCATGGCCTGCCAGTCATCCCGGCTCAGCGAATACTGGATCGTGGGATTGTCCTCGGCAGGGAACGCGGGATCAGAGAAATCGAGGTCTGGCCGGCGGATCATGCCGAGCTTCTCCATGAGCTTCCAGCTCCCGACATTCGCTTCGCTTGTCAGCGCAACAAGGTGGGGAGCGCCAACCCTGCCAAACCCCCATTCGATAGCCGCTGTCATCGCTTCGTGGGCATATCCGCGGCGCCAGCGATCCTCGCGCACGAGCCAGCCGATCTCATGGTCGCCGACATTGGACGCGAGCGGATTGTCGACCCGCTTGATCCCGCAATGGCCGACAAGATCGCCCGTTTCCTTCTCGATCATCATCAGGAAGCTGAAACCGTCGCGCGCAAAGCTGGCCATCGCCTTGGCGTGTTTGGCTTCGATTTCATGCAGTTCCTTGACCCCGCCCAGATGCTTCATCACCGTCGGGGTGTTGAGCAACCGGTCCTGAAGCGCGGCATCGCCTTCATCGATTGTGCGCAGGATCAGCCGTTCGGTTTCCAACACAGGGTCACCCATAGAGCGCCTCCCATTCGGCGCGGGTGATCAGGTAGACGATAATCGTCTCCCCCTTCGCCCACGAAACGTGGTCCGGGAAATCCATGTCGGAGCGGCGTTTCATGCCGAGTTTCTTCATCAGGCCCCAGCTGGGAGCATTCTCTTCGACGGTCAGGGCTATGACATGCGGAGCATCGAAGCGCGTAAAGGCGAGATCGAGCGATGCGATGGCCGCTTCCTTGGCATAGGCGTGGCCCCAAGCATCCTCACGCAAGCGCCAACCGGCTTCCATGTCGCCAATCGGACCGTTTTCTTCGTTGCAGCGCTTCAAACCGCAAAAACCGAGGATTTCACCCGAGAGGTGGCCACCATCGGCCTTGCGTTCGACCGCCCAGAAAGTGTGGCCGTGATCGGAGTTGTACTGGAGCAATCTTTGCTGCGCCTTCTCTCGGGTTTCGGCATCGGCCACTCCGCCAAGATGGCGCATGACATTGGGCGTGTTCAGGTGGGTCCAGAATGGCTCCCAATCCTCCTCGCGCCAATCGCGCAGGATCAACCGCTCGGTCTCGTGGCGGAAGTCATCCATTCAGCAATTGGGCAGCGAGCGGGGCGTGATAGGTCAGGATTCCACTACACCCGGCGCGCTTGAACGCGAGCAGGGTTTCCAGCACGAGCGCATCGCGGTCCCCTGCTCCAGCGGCCGCCGCGGCTTCGATCATCGCGTATTCACCGCTCACCTGGTAGGCGAAAACCGGAACGTCGACATACGCGGCAACCGTTGTGGCAACATCGAGATAGGCGAGGCCCGGTTTCACCATCACGCTGTCCGCCCCTTCGGCGATGTCCATTTCCACTTCGCGCAGCGCTTCGCGGATGTTGCCCGGGTCCATTTGGTAGGTCTTCTTGTCCCCCTTGAGCAGGCCACCCGACCCCACGGCATCGCGAAACGGCCCATAGAATGCGCTCGCATACTTTGCGGCGTAGCTCATGATCTGGACGTTGGGGTGATTGCCCATCTCCAGCGCCATCCGGATTGCGTGGATGCGGCCATCCATCATGTCCGACGGGGCGATGATGTCGGCCCCGGCCTCGGCCTGGTTGATCGCCTGGTCGACCAGCGCGGCGACCGTTTCGTCGTTGGTGACATAGCCGCTAGCATCGAGCAGCCCGTCTTGGCCGTGGCTGGTGTAGGGGTCGAGTGCGACATCGGTCAGCACCCCGATATCGTTGCCGCAGGCGTCCTTGATAGCACGGACCGCGCGACACATCAGATTGTCGGGATTGTGCGCTTCAGCCCCATCGTCGGACCGCTTGTCCGCCGGCGTGTTGGGGAACAGCGCCACCACCGGGATGCCGAGTTCGACCGCTTCCCTTGCGCGGGCAACGATCCCGTCGACCGACCAACGCGAAACGCCGGGCAAGGTACCAATCGGCTCCTCAACTCCACCGCCCTCGGTGACGAACAGCGGCCAGATCAGGTCGGCTGGAGTGAGCAAGGACTCGCGGTGAAGCGCGCGGCTCCAGCCATATGCACGGGTGCGGCGCAGGCGGGTGTTGGGATAGCTGCCAGTCATGGGAGCGGGTGTTGCCGCAAATTCGCGGCCCGCGCAATCGCGCTGACCTCAGCCGATTTCCTGGGCGTTGTCGATCTTTTCGATCTCGCGCTTGGGCTCTTCGACTTCGTTTGCCAGCGGTTCGAGATCGACCAGCGCGGCGCCCGGTTCGATCTGGCGCAGCTTGATCAATTGCTGGCGGAAATCGAGCAGTTCGGTACCCGACAATTCCGCACGCGTCACGTAGGAGACGCTGGCCGGATTGATCGCTCGGCCATTGCGATACATTTCGTAGTGGAGGTGCGGTCCGGTCGAAAGGCCGGTCGAACCGACATAGCCGATCACTTGCCCGCGGCGCACGCTCTGCCCGCTGCGAACCGCCATCCGGCTCATGTGGCAGTAACGCGTTTCCAAGCCGTTGCCGTGGCGAAGACGGACAGCAATGCCGCAACCACCTGCGCGTCCTGCGGAACGCACCGTGCCGTCAGTGACCGCCACGATCGGCGTGCCCGAGCGCGCACGGAAATCGAGACCGGCATGGAGGCGGCGATAGCCAAGGATAGGGTGGCGACGCATGCCAAAGCGCGAGCTGATCGGCCCCGGAACAGGTGCCATCAGGCCACGTCGCTGTTCGCCCACTCCAGATGCCTCGTAGAAACGCCCTTCCTTGCCCCACCGCATCAGCTGCGTCTTGGGCTGGCCGCCGCGGTCGATCCCGGCATAGAGCAACTGCCCCGCTTGCCGCTCACCCGTGGCGGCGCGGCGATAGGCGATGATGATGTCGAATTCATCGGTGGAGCGGACTTCGCGGTCCATGTCGAGGTGATCGTCGAGCTTGCGCAGATATTCCTGCGCCGCGCTGGCGGGAACTCCTGTGGAGCGCATCGAGCGGTAGAGGCTCGGACCGACCGTCCCGCGAAGCCGCAAGGGTGTGTCGTCGACGCGGATGAAGTTGCGTTCGAGAACGAGGGGCCCATCGGCAACTTCGCCTTGGCGGGCAATTTCCAGTTCAAGGTCGAATCGCGCACGGAACCCCAACGCATCGAGTGGGCGCGGCGCACCCGGCCCCGGACGGCGGCCGAGCACGATGTCGATCTTGGTCCCCGGCTCGATTTCCGAAAGGGGCATCGCATCGCCAATCAGCGCGCCGACCCTGCCAATATCGCCGCGCGACACACCGGCACGGCGCAGCATCGAGGAGAAACTGTCGCCTTCGGCAAGGGTGGCGACCAGTTCGATCTGAGGGCGCTCTGGCGCATTGGCGAGCGGGATGACCTTTTCGGTCGGGCCCATCCGACGGCCACTGTCGGCCCCGAATGCGAGTGGCATGATCATCTGGCTGCGGAATTCGTCGCGAATTTCTTCGCCCTGCGGCATCGCCGGACGCGCTTCGAGCGGAGTCATGCTGGGCCAGAAGGCCAGGGCTACAGCGCCGAGACCAAGCATCGTCCCGACACCGCGGAACCAGCGGCGGCTGCCGATATTCTCGGCAAGATCGGGTGCGATATCGGCACCGTCGAACCAGCGTCCGACAGCAAGCTTCCACTCGTCGTAGCGATCGCTGAAATTACGCACTCGGCTCAGGGCCTGGCGCTTGTAGGCTTGCGGCTTGGTTGGAGGTGCCGACCGAGCGGCGTTCTTGAGGTAGGGAACGAGCGCTCCGGTGGACACGGCTTCGGATTCCGGCCGATCCTCGTCCCCCATATCGCGTGCGTGATCCAACATCTGTCCTTTGACCGCCCTGTGGTGCGGCGCACAACCCCAACTCAAACCGCTTTCTTGGCCGAACTCCCTGCCCAATCAAGGTAAATATGCACTTAACCATCGACCAAGCGAGTCGCCTGAGCGGTAGGGTGTTTTGCTTTGGGATTATCTTGGTGCAATCGATCGGGCGCAGGCGTTCAATTGCGGGTCACTTCGGCGCGGGCATTGCCCGTTCAGGCAGAGCCTGACACAAGCAGGCTTGTGAAAACGCACTCCCCCGACAGCACTGTACGCGCCGTACTCGGCCCGACCAATACGGGCAAGACGCATCTGGCGATCGAACGCATGTGCGGCCATTCCAGCGGTATGATGGGCTTTCCGCTGCGCTTGTTGGCGCGCGAAGTGTATGATCGGGTTCGCGCGATCAAGGGCGACAAGGCGGTTGCGCTGATCACCGGCGAAGAACGGATCGAGCCGCCCGACGCGCGCTATTTCTGCTGCACAGCAGAAGCGATGGATCGTTTGGGCGGCGGACACGCATTCGTAGCGGTGGACGAGGCGCAAATCGGCGCAGACCCCGAGCGCGGACACATCTTCACCGACCGTCTGATGCATGCACGCGGGCGCGAAGAGACAATGATCCTCGGTTCGGCGACGCTGGAGCCCATTGTCAAGGCGCTGATCCCAAAGGCTGAAATGGTCGAGCGTCCGCGTTTCTCGACACTCACCCATTCGGGCACAACCAAGCTTTCGCGTCTTCCACCCCGCAGTGCTGTCGTCGCCTTCTCGGTCGAGCAGGTTTACGCCATGGCCGAAGCACTTCGGCGATTCCGTGGAGGCGCCGCTGTCGTTATGGGTGCCCTTTCACCAGAAACGCGCAACAAGCAGGTCGAATTGTTCCAAAGTGGTGAGGTCGATTATATCGTCGCCACGGATGCGATCGGGATGGGCCTTAATCTCGATTTGGACCATGTGGCTTTCGCCGCGCTGTCAAAGTTCGATGGTCGGCGCAAACGGCGACTCATGCCGGCTGAAATGGCGCAGATCGCCGGGCGTGCCGGGCGGCACCAGCGCGATGGCAGTTTCGGTACGCTTGCGGGAGGAGGGGATCGCACAGGCGCGCCGCTGGAATTCACCGAAGAAGAGATCTTCGCGATCGAGGAACACAAATTCCAGCCGCTGACCAGACTTTACTGGCGGGAAGCGGAGCCACGCTTCGACACGCTCGACGTCTTGATCGGCGACCTCGAGAGCAAACCACGGCACGACGTGCTTCGCGCCGCACCCGAGGCGATCGACCTCGCAGTGCTCAAGCGACTTGCCGGCGAACCGCTGGGGGAAACAGTCAAGGGCCACGGGTCCGTGAGGCGCTTCTGGGAAGCCTGCTCGCTCCCGGACTTCCGGCAGGTCGGCGTCGATCCGCACGCCCGCTTTGTCGCGCGGTTGTGGCAGGACCTTCAGGAAGGGTATCTGGGGGCCGATTTCGTCGCTGCCCGGATCGCCGAGCTTGACCGGATGCAGGGAGACATCGACACGTTGCAGGGGAGGATAGCCGCGATCCGATCGTGGGCGTATATCTGCCAGCGGCCAGACTGGGTGCTCGCCCGCGACGAGATGGCGGCGCGGGCGCGGGGAGTGGAAGCGAAGCTTTCGGATGCGCTGCACGCACGGCTGACCGAGCGGTTCGTGAATCGGAGGACGACGATACTGATGAAATCCCTGGGACAGGATGCCAGCGCGCTGCCGGTGACGCTCGAACCCGATGGCAAGGTCTCGGTCGAGGGCGAAGTGATCGGTCGGCTCGACGGGTTTCGCTTCGTCGTCGATCCTAACGCGACCGTTGCAGATCGGAAGATGTTGCTCGCGGCTGGCGAGAAAGCGTTGCCAAGCATCCTTGCCCAGCGTGCGACATGGTTGCTGTCCGAAGGCATTGCCGAACTCGCGATCGAAAAGGGTGCGATTTGCTGGCAAGGCCGGCCGCTTGCCGAGATCGACATGCCGGACGATTTCGGCACGCCCCGCCTGAATCTGGCGCGCGAAATCTCCATGCTCGCCGATCACCCGCGTAGCGAGCTCGAAGCCGGTCTTCTGGCATGGCTGGAGAAGGAGCTGGAGCCGCTGGCCCCCCTGCGCAAGCTGGCCGAGGCCGCGCGCGACCCGGAGGCAGGGTCGCAAGCACGGGCCCTGCTGATCACGCTCATTGACGCGCGCGGGGTGGTCAGCCGCGAGAATGCCGGGCTGGAGCACCTGCCCAAGGAAATGCGGCCGTTTCTACGCAGACTGGGAGTGACGTTCGGTGCACTCGACATTTTTGCGCGGGATTTGCTCAAGCCGGCTCCGCGGAAACTGCTGCACGCTCTGGCGCTAGACAAACGCCCGCTCGAACCGGCGATGTTGCCGGTTCTGGCCGAGGCCAAGCGCCTTCCTGCCGGGTATCGGCCAGCAGGTGGGCAGATCATCCGGGTCGATCTGGCCGAAAAGATCCTCCGCGCAGCGTTCGATGCACGGGCCAAGGCGACCGGCACAACCAAGGATCGCCATCCGCGGTTTCGGCTAGACCTGGCGCTGCCTGTGTCCATCGGTCTCGAGGAGGAGAATGCGCGGCGCCTGTTGGGGAGCGCGGGTTTTCGCCTGCAACGCGCCCGACAGCTGGCCGAAGGGGCGCACGGGCCACACGCTCCCGACAGCTGGACCTGGCGTCCGCGCCGTGCCGGAGAACGGCCCGAGCGCGGTCGCAAGCCCGAACAGCGCAAAGGCAAGGGGTCCAAGAGGCCGCAAGGGGACAGGCGCAAGAACGGTCGCCGCGACAAGCCGCACAAGGCCAAGCCCGACACCGGGCCTGCACGCGCCAGTGGGGCGTTTGACGGATTGGCGGACCTGCTGGGCGGATGAGCGAGGAGCAGCTGCGAACTATCCGGCTCGACCGGCTGCTGGTCTATCTGCGTTTCGCCCGAACCCGTTCCATCGCCCGCAACATGATCGAAGCCGGCACTTTACGCCGCAATAGAATTCATGTGGTGCGTCCATCGGAGAGCATCGGTATTGGCGATGTCCTTACCCTCGTGATCGGGAACGATGTCCGCGTGGTGGAGGTTCTCTCCTTGCCTGAGCGCCGTGCATCCCCTGCACTTGCCAAGTCCCATTATCGCGAGCTTGACCGCTCCGGCTAAATCGCCATAGCAGCCGTCAAGATCGCCGAACTGTATTGAAAGACGCCCAATGACTTACGTCGTCACCGATGACTGCATCCGCTGCAAGTACACCGACTGCGTCGAAGTGTGCCCGGTCGATTGCTTCTACGAAGGCGAGAACATGCTGGTCATCAATCCCAGCGAATGCATCGATTGCGGCGTGTGTGAGCCGGAGTGCCCGGCCGAAGCGATTCTGCCCGATACCGAAGACGGGCTGGAAAAGTGGCTGGAACTCAACACCAAGTTCTCGGCGGAATGGCCGAATATCACGGGCCAGAAAGAGCCGCCTGCCGACGCGGACGATCACAAGGGTGAAAAGGGCAAGTTCGAGAAATATTTCAGCCCGGAACCCGGTGAAGGCGACTGATTGCTTCGCCCGAATTGAAGCGCATTGCGGTTCGGAATTTGCGCTCGATCCATCGATAGCACGCAACGACTCGCAATTTTGTTGCGAATATGTTATATAATGGATCAACCGCGCCGGTTGGACCCGGCGCAGGCTACGAAAGAACCAGAAAGGCTTTAGTCCAGCAACAACATATTCGGACGGCTAAGACACGGTGCCTGCCTCGCCATTGTGCTGCAGGCCCGAAGACCCAGTCGTCTGTTGCCATGGATTACAGGGCCGCATGAAAGGAACTCGGATGGCTAGCAACGCGCCCGCCTTTACCGTCGGTGATTATGTCGTTTACCCGAAGCACGGCGTAGGTCGTGTGATCGAACTGCAGAGCGAAGAAATCGCCGGTATGCAGCTCGAACTTTATGTCCTGCGGTTCGAGAAAGAGCGCATGACCCTGCGCGTCCCGCTGAACAAGGTCGAATCCATCGGCATGCGCAAGCTGTCTTCGGATAAGACGCTGAAAGACGCGATGGAAACCCTCAAGGGCAAGCCCAAGGTGAAACGCACAATGTGGTCGCGCCGTGCGCAGGAATACGAAGCGAAGATCAATTCGGGCGACCTGGTGTCGATCGCCGAAGTGACCCGCGACCTGTTCCGCCCGGAAGACCAGCCCGAGCAGAGCTATTCCGAGCGCCAGATTTTCGAAGCGGCCTCCAGCCGTCTCGCCCGCGAACTCGCGGCGATGGAAGAGACCGACGAGCCGACCGCGCTCGAGAAGATCCTCGAAGTGCTGCGCGAGCACGCACCGCAATATTACGACAACGACGACGACGACAAATAAGTCGCCCGATCACGGATCGTCACGAAGGGCTGCCCCGAGCGGGCGGCCCTTTTTGATTCCTCCGCCCGCCTCTCGTTTATCGGCCGATTTCGCTCCACCAACGCCATGACGCGCCCTTGCACGCCCAGAGGTGGTGTATTATGTCACCAATACGCTTTTGATCTGTTCCTGTCTGTCAGGTGGAGGGATTCAACGATGGGTAAGATTTTCCAGAAAATGGCGCCGGCTGTCGCGATTGCCATGGGCGCAACATTGGCCGGCTGCGATGCCAACATGACGATCAACGGCATGGAAGGCGTACCGCTCGCTGAGCTCGACATGGCCGGTGCCGCGCCAACCGAATTGGTTCTGTCCGGTCCGGACAAGGTAATCGTAACCGAAGGCGACACGCTCGAAATCACTCCCGAAGGCCCCGACGAAGCCGTCGAGCGGTTGCGTTTCGTGCTTGACGGCGACACGCTCGGCGTCACCCGCGAGGAAGGCAGCTGGAGCGATTCCGGCAGCGCGATCGTGCGCATCACCATGCCCGCGCCGAGCGAAATCACGATTGCGGGGAGCGGAACGATCGAAGCGGCGACAGTTGCCAGCACTGCCGACCTGACGATTGGCGGCTCGGGCGACATGACCGTCACCCAAGTCGCTGCCGAAAGTCTTGATGTCACGATCGGCGGTTCGGGCGACGTGAAAGCCTCGGACAGTGCCGACCGCCTCGAAATATCGATCGGCGGGGCGGGCAATGTCGATCTGGCCGACCTCAAGGCCGATGATGTCGAAGTGTCGATCGGCGGATCGGGC
>JAAUYI010061381.1_pt1 | contig 16351 bp, 13 predicted proteins | sample 7278041 | NCBI WGS metagenome assembly JAAUYI01 (sample SAMN14350216, study PRJNA611818) | marine sediment metagenome | isolation source: surface marine sediment (0.6m) | place: French Polynesia: Moorea | collected 2018-08
CATGAACTCTGGCCCAAGACCATTGCTACGGAGATTATCGAGAATGATCGTAGAGTATTAACTGAAGGCAAAGTGTTCCGTGTTGAAGAAGCCGTCGAGATTGATGGGAAAGCCCAACATCACCTGGTAGTTAAATTTCCCATTGCCGATGACCATCAACTATCGCTGGTTGCCGGGGTAGCCATCGATATTACCGATTTGAAGGTGGCGGAAAGGGAAAAGGATCAGTTACAGCGCCAACTGCAGACCAGTCATCGCATGGAGGCCCTCGGAACACTTGCTGGCGGTATTGCACATGATTTCAACAACATCCTGACAGCGATTCTAGGCTATGCCGATCTTGCAGCCATCAAAGCCAAAGACTACCCTGATATCCAAAACTATCTCAACCGCGTCCTGGCAGCAAGCAAACGTGCCAAAGAATTGGTTAAACAAATTCTGGCGTTCAGCCATCAGAGTGAAGAACAACCTCGTCCGGTCATGCTCAAGCCCATCGTAAAAGAGGCCTTGAAGCTCATGCGAGCCTCACTGCCTACAACTATAAGGCTTGAACAGAATCTCAACTCTGAAGATGCCACCATTGCAGAACCCACCAGGCTCCACCAAATAGTCATGAACCTCTGCGCCAACGCCAACTACGCCATGAGGAATAGTGGTGGCTGCTTACGGGTTGATCTATCCACTATCGAAATAGAACCTGTTCAAACCAGACTCAATCCGGATCTCAAGTCCGGCCATTACCTGAAATTGGCAATAGGAGACACCGGTACAGGGATTTCCCCAGAAAATCTAGACCATATTTTCGAACCGTTCTACACAACGAAACCAAAGGATGAAGGCTCTGGCATGGGCCTTTCCGTGGTACACGGCATTGTCAAATCCTATAACGGTGCCATCCGGGTCGAGAGTGAAGAAGGCAAAGGTTCCGTTTTCAATGTCTATCTGCCACGCATTGAAGCCGAGGAGTCCGAGGAGGTGGAGGATACAAGCACGCTTCCAATAGGCAAAGAACGTATCCTCTTCGTCGATGATGAACTGCTGCAAACCGAACTGGCTGAAGAAGCATTGGGCCAGCTCGGATACACCGTCACGACGTTTACCGACCCTATACAGGCACTGGAACATTTCAGAGCTCAGCCGGAATCTTTTGATATGGTGGTAACGGATATGACCATGCCCGATATGACTGGAAATGTTCTGGGGAAACAGATTAAATCCATTCGCCCGGACATTCCGATAATCGTATGTACGGGCTACAGTGAAATAATGGATGAGAAAAGTGCTAGACAATCAGGTTTTGCCGGTTTTCTTTTAAAACCTCTGATCGTGGAAGACATAGCCAGACTCATTCGAAGCATCTGTGAAACTTCGGTTCATGAAAAATGAAACCGTTCAGCAGGGATGTTAGAAGCACATATACCCATAGACTGGTACGATGATTTTCCTGCAGGTGCGGTAATGGCAGGTCAATGAACTTAACTTTGGTAATCGGGTTCAGCCGGCAGGTTATTAGGCCGATAATCGTCTACTGCAGCCATTCGCTTCTGAACTGAAGCATGAATCTTAGCAGAATCAGCAATATAGCGTGATCTTTTGCCAAAGGCCTTCCAAATTCCCTGGTAGGAGTCATGCAATATACCGCTAACATTCTTTTGTAGATTATTCACTGAACTGGCCTTGAATTTCAGGCCATGCTCGTATGCTTTATCGATCATCCACTGCAGGGCGATGTCAGACAAGCCGCATTCACTATACCCCCCACCCACATCAGAATGGACACCGGCAAACCAGGTTTGGTTCACCCTGTCGTTCTTGTTCCACCTGAGAACCTGAAAAAACTTCCGTTTTTCATCAATTGCCATGGCGTGATAACCTGCCACTACACAATCTGGCAGTTTATTATCATCATAGTCTTCATCTGTCGTAGTCTTAACAGTATCCCAGACACCAAGCATTTCCACAGGAATAGGAAACAGGCGCCCTTTTTCCTTAAGCGTGGCAACACTTGCCGCATCCTGTTTGAGATATAAATGCCAGGCCAACTCATCATCCTCTCTATCTCCGGGAATACCGCTGAAATCGATGAAGCCTGCCAGCCTGCGGGCTGCGTAAGCTCCCCGGCTGAAACCGAAAATGAACACCTTGTTCTCATCTCTGTTCCAGTCATCATCACTAAATCGCTTACGTAAGAAGCGATAGGCTCCCAAGATTTGACGATCCAGACCTTTCCCATATATGCCGCCTGGAAGAGCCTCCCAGTGAGCTGTGCCGACGCCCTCCTCATAGTGCGTGACTTGATTTCTTGCCATACACGCCTTCAGCATTTTGTCCACATTGGTAAGGGCTGTCTCATCGGTATCATTCCAGGTACCGTCACAACCAATGATCAAGTTTCTTGTTCTGGCCATGGAAGAACTCCTTGGGGAAGGGATCAGTTATTGGGGATATACTCCTCTTCTTCATCATCTTCTATAGGAGCACCATCGCACCACCATTGGGCGGTCTGTGGTACATACAGGCCAAGGGAAACAAGGGAGACCAGGGCATATACAGCATTGGTATGATGACGAACGCGATAGAGACCTCTGCGGTTATCACATTTATCAACCGGCGGTTCGGACCAGACAAAATTGTAGTATGAACCATGTTTGGTGTGGGTACCTGTTTTTGACATTGGGGTTTTCTGACCATCACCTTCGATTGTCATGGTTGCACAACCAGAGATGCTGATAGCCAGACAGAGCATCACAATCAATGATAGAGCGGTTTTCACAGATATTCTCCTTCCCAAGATTCCCAGCGCAGATTTTCATTTATATGAGATATGGTCTATTCAGCCAGTCATGTTGTGTTTGATCAATTATCTTTGTCTTAGCAGTTTAATTACAAAAAATCAAACAGATACATGGAGTGTAGTTTTGACAAACTGCTCTGTCAATAACAATTAGCTCTTGAATATGGAATTATTTTATACAGTTGAAGATTATTTTGCGTCTTTTTCCTGCTTGCTAGGACCAGCAATAGAATACATCAAGAGATTGCCAGATCAGATCAATATATCCGCTAGGATGTCACAAGGAAATTTAGAACTTCACCATTCCTATCTTGCCGATCATGGAATGCCTATAAACTCCCATCCTTGGAATCCGGCCAACTTTTTCAGGAACAAGACCAACACAGGAAAAAATGATTCTGCAAACTTGAGCAGCGTCAAGGAAGAAGACATGAAAGAGTGATGAAGATCATAGTCTTACTCCCACAAGCCTGAGAGCTTTATAAAAACACATCGTCATCACTCTTTCTGTAAAAGCTATTATCCCTTAAATCCGTTTTCTGCATGAGAGCCATCGCAAATTGGTTTCTTTTTCGACCCTCCGCAGCGGCACAGGGTATAATGGTCGGCATCGGGCAGGAGCGTATCGGAATCTTGATCATCGATCAGGCCGATATCACCCTCGCAATTGTATGGGCCGTCTTTTTCGACAGCAATCTGAGTTACCTTGAAATAGTTCTTATGATGAACACCATCAATGATATAGCTCAATGCACCGGATGGGCATTTTTTAATCGTGGCAATTATATCTTCTACTGAACCTTCATCCGGTTCATATTTTGGTTCATCATGGGTCCCGAATACCGGTTCAAGTTCACCACAATATCCAGCTCCCATACAGAGATAGCGGTCAAAAACAATAGTTATTTCCTTGCCCTCATAGTGTTCTATCTCTGCCTTCTCAGAATCTTCACGAGTGCCGTCAAACCCTACAGTGGCGTGGGTGCCGTCACACAGCGGTTTCATTGCCGATTCACCGCAGCGGCATAAGGAGCAGACCCTTGGGGTTTCGATCACCTCGCCGTCACTGCCGCGCAAAACTGTGTCGACCGCCATAAGCGGACTGTATTTACTGAGAATAATTTGACTTTTTTTCACTACGAACCTCCTTAACAATGAGTTTATTATTTGTTGGTTGCCACTTTTCCATGCTCTTAGGTTTTCAACTTCAAAGAAAATCAGCTAGAATGCTTAATAAAGGTCTCATCCCTTATTTCATTAAATGCCTGATCCAACTCCTCTTCCGTGTTCATGACAATCGGCCCTCTCCAGGCGATTGGCTCCTTGATCGGCTTGCCAGAGCAAAGCAGAAAACGCAGAGGAACATTACCGCCAGTTAGAACAATTTCATCACCATCATCAAATAAAATGAGTGAACCATCACCAAAAGGAGTTCCATTTACACTGCCGCTACCTCCAATGCAGTAGGTGAAAACAGTATACCCCCTCTTGGTGGAGAAACGAAAATCGGTCTGCGGTCGCACGGTACAGTCAAGGTAATCAGGATCGATGATAATGTCATCTGCCGGCCCTTTCGCCCCATCTACCTCACCCGCAATTATTCTTATAATGGTTCCATCTGCCCGATTTACCACAGGTATGTCTGTTACGGTGATGCCGCGATATCTCGGTGCCATCATTTTGCTGCTGGCCGGCAGGTTAGCCCACAGTTGAAAACCCTGGAGTTCTCCATTTTCATCCCCCTTGGGCATCTCCTGATGAATGATACCGCTGCCGGCGGTCATCCACTGTACTTCCCCCGAAGATATAATTCCCTTATTGCCCAGACTGTCACCGTGCTCCACGTCGCCCTGGAGCACATAGGTTATTGTCTCAATGCCCTTGTGAGGGTGCCATGGAAAGCCCTTGATAAAGTCATCCCGATTTGGTGATCTGAAATCATCGAGGAGCAGGAAAGGGTCAAAGAGTTCCGGATTGGTAAAACCAAAAACCCGGCGAAGGTGCACACCGGCACCTTCAATTACCTTCTGGCCCTGAAAGACCTGTCTTACCTTTCGAATCATAACCATTCCTGTTTAGAACTTATAATTTTTTAATCATTAGTATCTGAATCCTCCGAACTTTGCCACCGGTGACCACTGTGGGCTGATTTCAGGCAGCGGCTCGCTGTCATGGGTGGCAAAGGGGCCGGTCGCATAGGTGATTACCCCATCAACCATGGTCAACTGCGACTCGATCTTCTTCAACTCCTGATCGGCTACGGAAAAATAATCCCGATCCAGAACGACAAGATCAGCTCGTTTCCCTGGTTCAAGCGAACCTTTCAGCGATTCTTCATTCGTGCTGGCAGCCCCGTTTACAGTCCACAGGCGCAGTGCTTCGCTTCTGTTGAGAAGGTTTTCATCCCCATACATCTGCAAATCTCCAAGACTTTTGCCGGTAGCAAGCCAGGCAAGTGACAACCAGGGATTATAGCTGGAAACCCTTGTGGCGTCCGTGCCTGCAGCCACCTTCATTCCCATCTTTAACATTTTCCTCACCGGTGGGGATTGTCGCAGAACTTCAAGTCCGTAACGGGCGACAAAATCTCGTGCCTGATAGATGATGCGGTTTTGGATACCGATTATGCCATTCATTTTCATTATCCGCTCGATGTTGTCTTCCGTGATTGTTTCGGCATGGTCAATAATCATGAGCGGTGCCTTGGCAGGGTCACCGTAGACCTCTCTGCGGACCTCCTCATACACCGGCAACAGTCTGTCAATGGTCTGATTATAGGTCATATGCTGCCTGGTGGGCCACTCGTTATAGGCAAGCTGACGTAAAATAGGTCGTTCCACACTTTCTGCATCATCATCAATGTCCGGCCTTGGCATGGCAAAGATCTCAAAGTCATAGGCAGCCCAACAGATGTTCTCACCGCCGCCAACGAGCTTAAGCATCTCATCACCTTCTCCCGGTTTGTGCCTTGCCGTCCAGCGCTGGTAGTTCGCCAGTTCCTGCCCCTTTACCTGGGCAAAGGTATACATGGATGTTCTGACGCTGAGTTTGCCCATTTCGTGCAGCTTGGCGATAGTGGTGTAGGCATCGGGAAAAACCATGCCACCACCACCGGCATCACTGACGCTGGTGACTCCGAAACGATGCATCTCACGCTGGTAATGAAGAGATGAAACGATACGGTCAGCATCACTTAAACGAGGACCACCGGTGATGCTTTTATAAAGAATGAGCCCGGAGGGCGCTGCCACCAGAAGCCCTGTAGCCCGACCATGTCCATCCCTGGTGATGATGCCACCGGGGTAGATAGGTGCATTCGGCTCATTGAGGCCCAGGTAGTTAACGGCAGCCTTATTGATCAGCGCATAGGCATAGAGATACATGACAAAAACCGGGTGATCCGGGGCAACCGCGTTAATTTCCTCCAGCGTAGGCATTCGTTTTTCTTTGAACTGTTCCCATGAGTATCCGCCGATGACCCGAATCCACTGATCCTTTGGCGTCCGCGCCGCCTGCTGCCGCAAAAGCTCAAGAGCCTCTTCAACGCTATCCACGCCATCCCAGCGAACCTCCATAAGGTAGTGCATGCCTTCGCGAACAAAATGAATATGAGAGTCGTTCAGCCCCGGAATAACCGTCTTGCCCGCAAGATCGACTATTTTTGTTGATGGTCCGGCCAGACTCTGCATATCGCGGGAGTTTCCGGTAGCAAGTATCGAATTTCCACGTATGGCCAGGGCCTCCACCATCGAGTCATTCTGGTCTACTGTGGCTATTTTGCCATTCAGCAAAACAATGTCTGGCGGAGAGGGTGCTGCCGAGACCGTTTTCGCATGCATAAAGCTTGCGGGGGCAATTCCGGCACCTAGGGCAGCTGCAGTTCCGGCCATGCTTTTGATAAAATTTCTGCGAGATGGGCTAGATATATCTGTTGTTGTGTTTTCTGATTTCATGGCGTCCTCCATTCCTTCCTTCGGTCTGCTCGATTCAAAATAGACAAACCGGGGGTGGATTATATGTGCATAAGGTAAGTTCTGTCAGTTCATATAGTTCGAACTAGCTAAAGATTGATTTTATCCTTCTCAATCAAGAAGGTGCTGCTGGTGAAAACGCTGGGCATAGCTCAGTCTTTTTCTCAACGGTTAAGAGAATCACGACCTAGCCATGCAGCAGCCATATTGAGTACCGGTGCACAGGAACCGGGAAAGGAATGGTTTTTCCTCATTTTTTCCTTATCATCTTGAAACCGGCAGGGTCAAGACCGGAACATTATGGGCGCCGCCGGCACTGATCGACAGACGGATCAACGAGGTCAACAAACCAAGTGTTCGTTTGCTCTCAAGATCAATGTCCTGGATATAAAACCAGTAGCTCCGATACCTGACAGCCAGGTACATGCCTTCCTCGAGCGTTTTGGACACCCTGATATTCAAATATTGTTGCAAAGCCGGGTCTGCCGCCATGGTTGCATCCACCAGCTCTGCATGCTCTTCAGGAACAGAAACCGCGTTCGATAAATATGCCATTACCCCAAGAACAGATCGCGTGGTAATACTGAGACCATTCACCGGTGACGTACCTTTACCGTCAATTTCATAAAATGGTTGATGCGGTTTGATATTCAACGCCCTGCTGACAGTCATGAGTTCAGGCCGCCTCCACGCTGCCATCCCCACACTCATGACATAATGATTGGACTCTTTCGTGAGTACATGGCCTGTTTCATCTTCATTTTGCGTTAGCTGGTAGCCTTCTTCAGAGAGTTTGAGCAGCTCTTCAATCGATACCGAATCGTTAGGAATCTTGGCAGAAAGAACCCTACTTCGGCTCTGAACCTCCACCCGGACCAAGCGCTCTGCCGCCAGTTGGCGCAGCAGCATGATAAGTTCTTGAAATGTTTGCTGATCAGTTACCGGCGGATAGGCAGATTCCCGCGTTGCCATGTTGCCTACTTCATTGATTTCATCCGCAATTAAGATTAGAACTCGGTCGATTCCCCAGCCATAACTGGTCAACAGATAGATTGAATCCAGCTCAACCGGGGCGACAAGTTGTCTGGTAAATTCCTGATCCCTGCGAGGGACAAAGGTAATTGTCGGTGACTCGGAGTAGCCCACCATAGCACCTGGGGTCACAAAGGCTGAGTTGCTCTCCTCCACCTCACCAAATTCTCCGCCGATACTCGCACTTGCCTCAAAATTCATCTGGGTGGAAATTCCGCTTATCTGCAGAAACTCAGGTGCCTCGGTGTAGCGCAGACGGACCAGGTTTAGCAGTAGCTCACGCTGATCGCTCACCTGGACAGCCTCGTTATAACTGAGGCGTGATGCCCGCATGGCATCCGGGCCAAGCTGCACGCATCCACTTTGCAGCACCACTGCAGATAGAAGCCATGGAAGTAACAGGTGCGAAATCGTAAATCCCCCACCTGCGCGGTGAGATTTCATCATAATCAGGCTGGTTCAGGTGGAAGTGTTTCCCCTTTAAAGCTGCCTCTTGGCCCAGCCTTATGGACCATGGTATAGGCGTAATCAACACCCATGCCATACGCTCCACTGTGTTCCTGGACAAGGGCAATTACGGCATCATAGGTTTCCTTGCGCGCCCAGTCACGCTGCCACTCAAGCAGAACCTGCTGCCAGGTCACCGGAACAATCCCGGCTTGGGTCATTCTATCCATAGCATAATTGTGCGCATCCACAGAAGTTCCGCCGGAAGCATCTGCGACCATATATATTTCGTAATCAGTATCATGCATGGCAGAAAGAGCAAATGTACAGTTACACACCTCCGTCCATAACCCTGATACGATTATCTTTTTTCGATTATTCCTGGACAGTGCATCACGCACCTTCTGATCATCCCATGAGTTCATTGAAGTGCGTTCCAATAATGGCGCATCCGGGAATACATCAAGCAACTCAGGATAGGTATGCCCTGAGAAACTCTCGGTTTCAACTGTAGTAATGATTGTGGGGATGTTGAAAATCTTTGCAGCCTTTGCCAAACCCACAACGTTGTTTTTTAGAGCCTGGCGATCGATGCTCTGCACACCAAAGGCCATCTGTGGCTGCTGATCAATAAAAATCAACTGAGAATTACTGGGGGTCAGAACTTCTAATTTACTTTTGCTCATTTTTAGTTCTCCTGTTTTTTTTATGATAGAGTTGGGATGAGATAGACTACTTTAAGTTTCTTCAGCAACGGAATAGGTCGGGCTAAGTCACATAAACGACCAGGCGCCGGAAGTTAAACATTACAGCCGCAACCTGACTGCCAGGACCTGCCATCGGCGCCAAGAATCCAGTGCTGATGCCCAGGTCCATGATCATGGCTATGGTGATGGTCTGCATGGTCATGTTTTTTCTCGTTGTGGTAACCACCAAATTTGTTCACTGGTGACCAGTCAGGACTGACAGGTGGTAATTCGGGATTATATTTCGCATACTCTGCATTGGCATGAACCACCTTCCCGTCCACTACGGTAAGCACGCTCTCAAGGTTGCGAATCTCATCTTGCTGAACAGCAAAATAATCATCGGAGAGCACCGCAAAATCAGCAAGTTTACCCGCGGAGAGGCTGCCTTTTTTTTCATCCTCCCCACTGAACCAGGCACTGCCGACAGTCCACAGCCTCAGGGCCTGCTCTCTTTCCAGTCTGAGCTCCGGCGCATTAATTTCAGTGCCTCCCACCGTTTTCCCAGAAACCAGCCACCACAAGCAGGTCCAGGGATGATAGCTGGCAACCCGCGTTCCATCCGTACCGCCCCCGATCGGCAGGCCCATCTCCAGCATGGCCTTGAGTGGTGGTCTGGACTGAACTGCCTTGACCCCATACCTTCTGATGAAATATTCGCCCTGATACGCCATACGGTGCTGGATAGCCACACCACCTCCAAGAGCCTGAATCCGCTCCAGATTCTTTTTACTCACCGTCTCGGCGTGGTCGATGAACCAGCGCAGTTTATCAATCGGTATATCCCGATGAACCCGCTCAAAAATATTAAGAAATCTGTTTATCGTCTCATCATAGGTGGCATGAATCCGCCAGGGCCAATTTGCCTTGGCGAGATTTCTGATAATGGTCTCAAGTTCACTTTCCATTATCGGAGCCAGTTCCGGTCTGGGTTGGAGGAAGTTTTCAAAATCCGCCGCACTCCACACCAGGTTTTCCCCGGCCCCGTTAACTCGCAGCATCTCATCGCCATCACCGGGATGAGTCATGGCTATCCATCTCTCGTAATCGCTCAGCTCTTCCCCAGGTTTCTGGGCAAAAAGGCTATAGGCAATTCTCAGCGTCAACTGATCGTTTTCCGCAAGCTGTTTTACCACGCCATAATCCTCGGGGTAGTTCTGGCCGCCACCTCCAGCATCCGAGGCGCTGGTTATGCCAAAACGATTCAGTTCCCGCAGATAGTGACGTGTTGAATTAAGCTGATCAGCAAAAGAAAGCTTCGGTGCCTGAGCAATGGTTGAATAGAGGATAAAGGCGTTTGGTTCGGCAATGAAGAGGCCCGTTGGCTTGCCCGATGCATCCCTGGCAATGAGACCTCCCGGAGGATTTGGACTATTCTGATCAATACCGAGCACGCGCAGGGCTGCCCTGTTTAGGAGGGCACAGTCATAAAGATGGAGAACGAATACCGGGGTATCGGGAGCGGCCGCGTTGATTTCATCAAGACTTGGCAGGCGCCCTTCGGCAAACTGAAACTCGTTCCAGCCACCGATCACTCTCACCCATTGCGGTGGAGGAGTCCTTTCAGCCTGGAGTTTGAGTTGGTCAAGCGCCTGGGAAAGAGTCGGCACCCCATCCCAACGCAGTTCAAGGTTAAAAAAAAGACCCGCACGAATGACATGCAGGTGAGAATCATTTAAACCGGGAATCACCCTTCGGTTGTTGAGGTCAATACGAATACCGTCCGGTGGAGCTTTGCTGAGGATTTCATCATCTGTCCCTGTAGCAGCGACCCTGTTATCCACTATATGTAGCGCACTCACCTCGGGATGCGTTGTATCGAGGGTGGTTACTTTGCCGTTATATAAAAATAGTTCTGAGGTCATCTTCTCCTCCGTCTCTTATTATCTAGGTTGATTTCGACCGGAGCCAAGGCCGCATTATTTTGGTGAGCAGTGGCATGACAGCCCAGGAGAGGATTAACACAACAACAAATGTATCCACACCTGTAGCAGCCAAAACAGGCAGGCTTAAATGAGGCGAGAGTAATTGGGTCACTGCAAAAACGGTGGGCCAGACTCCTAACCAGGTGACAAACGCCATCTTCCATTTCGGCGGATGACGAATTGTGTTAGGATCGGAAAAGAATGCCTCCAGACCGTGCAGATCCTTCCTGGTGTATTCGCCCTCCACCATTGGTTCTACCACCTTCTCCCATTCCATAAAGGCTGCTGACGCGTAGAATGCCTGACGATCTTTTTCACTTTTAAAAGAGCGAAGGATTCCATAGGAATTATTTCCGGAACCGGGAACCGGTCGGATAAGCTGCACTCCCAGGGAGCCTTGCAGGCCCATGGTTTTGGCAAAGAAATCCTGGATAGCCTGCTCAAATGGTTCCTCAAATCCAGCTTTTACCGTTCTGGTAATGGCAACATGAATATTTTCTTCCATGAGCAATTCTCCGCATGGGATATAACAAACTCATTTAACCGTTTGATTAACACTGCTATTAAAGCCCTAAAAAATAAACTTAGAAATATCGTAAATTTGCATTACAAAGAAGATTTTTAGCTGATAGACTTTGGTAATGCCTATCAAAAAGATATGAAGGGTTCCTGCAAAAGATAGTTATGGAAAGGTGTGTTTTGGGGTATGCTAAAAGAACTACTTCTGACTACCCATTATGAATGATAAAAATATCTATCTTTAGATAGAGAAATGGAAATGTGATCTGACATGATTCATCGTCACGACTTTTTAGTGTCAGACAATAGGGTGTTAAATTATCAGAATTTTCTGTGCTTAGCCGGTTCAACTTCTCAAGAAACGTCTCAACCTGACGTTCTGAGCGCTCGCTTTATATTGCCCTTCGGTATCTCATTTCGATCGCAACAATGCCATTAATATTGTTAGGCTTCAGTGGAAGATTGTAATTTCAGAAAAACGGTATTATGGCCCCCGGAAATTCCTAGCAATGTAGTCGCATGTATGGATTGGATAACTAGCGTTGATCCAATTCCAAAGTCCAGGGCTGTATTTTTGAACGAACAGCCCTTGCCCCTTCCGGCGCAACCCTTGCAAAAAGCAACAAACAGTACGAATTGACTGGATTGTTATTCGTGTTTACCATCCTAACTAATCAAAGTAATTATAATTGGGAGAAATATCATGATCTATACTTTAAAGTATGCTTTAGCGTTTGTGATCATCGCTTTGACTTTGTCGACTCCCGCAAAGGCTGATTCTACAACTGCTGGAACACCAATTACGGCTGAAAATGTTGTCGCTCATAGCGATATAATCCGTATTGCAGACACGCTTGATTCCGCCGTTGACGCCAAGGACTGGGCACTTGCACGCAGTCTTTTTACCGATCAAATTGAGGTAGATTTTACATCTTTAGTGGGTGGTGAGCCTGCAAACATTGCATCAGACGATCTGATCAGCGGTTGGTCTGCCAATCTTAAAGGCGATAAAAGCTCATTTCACATGCGCAGCAACCACCGCATCACTTTTCAAGATGCAAATAATGCGACCATGACAAGTCACGGCTATGCTTGGAACAAAATGGAGCGCGGCGCGGCGCCAGAAAATGGCGGAAATCCGCTATGGGAAGTGTGGGGAACGTATGAGCATGGTTTTGTACGCACAGCAGAAGGCTGGCGCATTAATGCTATGAGTTTTAACGCCCTCACAGAGCGCGGTAGCAAATTTGTCCGTAATACACCAGGGGAATAATAAAACTAAAGGAAAGATTATTACCATGACAGATGATACAAAGAACACTGATATAGAACAAAAAGAGATTGATCAGCAACGCCGTGATTTGCTTATTGGCATTCCTGCGGTTGCAGCCGCAGCAGTTGTGCTTGGCCCAGGACAAGCTGTAGCATCTGCAACACAAAGCAGCAATAAAGAACGCCCCATCGCCCCACCTGGGCGTAGAATGCTTGGTAATTTGGAAGTGTCTGAATTAGGCTTGGGTGTTCAGAATATGCATCGCACGTTCCATACAATCGTTCCTGATCGTGATGATATGATCAAACTGATCCGCACAGCCTATGATCATGGCGTGACATTCTTTGATTGTGCGGAAGTTTATGGTCCGTTTCATTGTGAAGAAATTTTGGGTGAAGCAATGGCACCTTTCAGAAACAACATCCAAGTGACGACCAAGTTTGGTTTCGGTGTCGATCCACAAACAGGTGTATGGGATTTTACTGTTAATAGTAAACCGGCCTCTATCCGTATAGCCGTGGAAGGGTCGCTCAAGCGCCTTAAAACAGATCGTGTGGATTTGCTTTATCAGCATCGCGTTGATCCAAATGTCCCCATTGCCGATGTCGCAGGCGTTGTTCAAGACCTTATGAATGAAGGTAAAGTTCTGCATTGGGGACTCTCAGAAATGGGGCCAAAAACATTGCGTAAAGCCCATGAAATCTTGCCTGTGGCTGCCGTTCAGAATGAATATTCAATGTTGTATCGTGGTGCAGAAAAAGACATCATCCCGCTCACGGAAGAGCTTGGCGTCGGCTTTGTTCCGTTCTCTCCCCTTGGTTATGGCTTTTTAACAGGCGCGATTGATCAGGAAACAAGTTTTGCACCGGGTGATTTTCGTGCACTCACAACGCGTATGGATGAAGATAACAGAAAATCCAATATGGCTGTGATCGCGCTTGCTCAAAAATGGGCGAAACGCAAAAATGCCAAGCCTGGACAGATTGCGCTCAAATGGTTGCTTGAGCAACGTGAAGATATGGTGCCAATCCCCGGCACTACGCAAATCACGCACTTGAAACAAAATATCGACGCCGCTAATATCAAGATTTCGCGCAACGAGCTGGCCGAGTTCAATTCCGAACTCAGCAAAATCACCATCAAAGGTGGGCGCGCTCCTGAGCTTGTCGCAAATTGGTCTTATGTTGAAGCTCCGGATGTTTAAAAAACCCTCTCTTTGGCGGGGTTTTTAAATTAAACACAGGTCAATCTTGGTAAATTACGGAATCTAATTTGGGGATAATCAGGGGACATAATACTATTTTGAAAAACATATCCTCTTTAACAAAAACGGTAACATGTCACCAGAATTCTTTTAAAAAAGCTATCTCATATTTAATCTTCTCGATGACTATCTTTAGAAGGCGATAGTCTGATCAAGATGAACGTTGAAAAGGAATTGGGCCAGATTCAGTGTGGACTTCTACACGTTGGATAAATTCAACTTCACGGACTGTTTCTCAACAACCCTCTGTCATAAGCGATTTTGACAGCCTTCGTCCTGCTCTTGACTGAAAACTTATGGAGTATGTGATTGACATGGGTCTTTACCGTTCCCTCGGTGATGTACATTTTGGCGGCAATTTCTTTATTGGCATATCCTTCCGAGATCAGGGCCAAAATTTCCAGCTCTCTGGTGGTAAGGCTGGACTCACTGACATAGGCGGCCAGTTTGCTTGCTATCCCGGGAGGAATGTAATGTTCTCCATCTTTAATTTTTCGGATCGCCTCAAACAGCTCGCTTTTTGGAGAATCTTTCAGTAAATACCCGCGAGCGCCAGACTTCAGGGCCAGATAAATATCCTCTTCTCGCTGAAATGTCGTTAAAATCGCAATAGAAGCTTCCGGATCGAAATGACGTATTTTTTTCAGGACATCCACACCGCACATATCCGGGAGCATCAAATCCAGGAGAGTTACATCTGGAGTCATTTTCCGGTAACAGGTGATCGCTTCAGCTCCATTCGCCGCCTCGCCAACCACGAGCATATCATCCTGAAGTTCGATAAGCATACGCAAACCTTCCCGAACAATGGTGTGGTCATCAACAAGTAATATTTTAATCTCTTCCACGGTTTCCCTCATCTCTATACAATGCCAAAGTCGGCGGAATTGCTACATTGACAGTGGTTCCGGACTTTGCATAAGTGTCTATACTGATTTCGGCGCCAATTTTGTGGGCTCGCTCATGCATAATTTCCATCCCATGACACTGCGAATCTTGCGCGATACTGGGTATGCCAATGCCATCATCACGAATCTGGATTGACAAATTCGGGGCAGCCGTGAACATCACCACTATCTCCTGCGCATCTGCGTGTCGCACTGCATTTGCCAGTGCTTCCGAAACGATACGATATATTTCATACTTGGCGTCATTGACGATATCAGGGAAAGGGGTGCTTTCTTCTACAAAAATGGGAACATTCTGCAAGTTGGTTTTAATATCTCTTTTGATCATTGCCACAAGATTATCGCTCAATATCTCCGGTGAGCGTAATGAACGTATCGATCGCCTGGCCTCCTGCAGCCCCTGTTTTGCCAGATGATTCAGGCGTGCTAATTGCTCCCTGAAACCTTCTTCATCCTTGCCGCACAACTCCTCCGCCACCTCAAGTTGAATCAGAATACCCAGGAAGTCCTGGGCCAGGGTGTCGTGAATCTCGCGGGCAAATTCCGCTCGCTCCTTCAAAATTGCTGACTCTCTAGCCTGGTCCGCCAATTCTTTTATCCGCAGACCAATGGCAAGTTCATTGGCCATCTGATTAGCCTGGTGGATATCCGCTTCACTCCAGGGTTCTCGAGAAATATTACTGTGGACTGGGATCCAACCGACAAAATTTCTCTCGAAGATAACGGGCAGCTGCAAAACAGCTTTCACCCCCAACGATTGCAGCCAGGCACCATGATCCCGCAAATCTTCGTCCTCCGGGTCAATCACCTGCACAAAAGGTCTCCCTCCAAAGTAAAGCTTGCGTGTGGTTCTGTACTGCTTTACCGGGAAGTTTGTGGGAAAATGTGCTTCCGGCAGGTCTCTGATAATGTCTTGCTTACCACCATCATTGATACAGGTCATTTCATTTGCAGAGAGAGATACCCCGTTACTTTATCGTAGAGCCAGAATGTTGAAGAAGAAGCATTTAATGCCTTACTCAACCCTCTCAGTATCTCGCAGATGAGTTTATCCGTTTCCCCATCAAGGTCGATCTGACTGAGTGCTTTTGCAAGAATTGTCAGCATAAAGGATTGTTCAACCTCTTTACCAGTGAATTTGAAATTTCAGCTGTCCAGGTAATTTATAGAAAAGATATGTCTGGAATGACTAATCGTCTATATCTCTCTGTAATCTAGAACAAAGGTCTGTAGTACTCCCAGCGATTTGCTGTGGTCTTGAGGTAGATGATTTCAAAGTTGAACTACTGGATTGGAGAAAAGAACGAAGGTACCTATTGTTCAGTGACGACCTCCTCGATATCGGTGCGACTGACCTTTTTTCGCAAATTGATCAGCTCGATCGCCTCTTCGGCAAAACGACACCCGAGAAGACGGTACCCTTCCGGAGTATAGTGCAAGTCATCGTTCAGAATCCGGCCGTCTTCACCCAG
>JAAUYI010091498.1_pt1 | contig 16315 bp, 17 predicted proteins | sample 7278041 | NCBI WGS metagenome assembly JAAUYI01 (sample SAMN14350216, study PRJNA611818) | marine sediment metagenome | isolation source: surface marine sediment (0.6m) | place: French Polynesia: Moorea | collected 2018-08
CAATCTTGGCGGCAGCCGCCGACAGCAGCGTTTCGAACCGCGCGAAGGTCTCGACCTCGGCGGTCAGTTCGCGGGCGTTGTAGGGCGTGAGGCCGAGCTCCTGCTCATAGCGCGTGCGCTTGGCATCGGGCAGTTCGGGTAGGCTGGCGCGGCATTCTTCGAGGAAGTCGTCTTCCAGCACCAGCGGCAGCAGGTCCGGATCGGGGAAGTAGCGGTAATCGTGCGCGTCTTCCTTCGAACGCATCGTTCGGGTCGTGCCGGTGTTCGGATCGAACAGGCGGGTTTCCTGATCGACCTTCCCCCCGCTTTCGATCAAGTCTACCTGGCGGTTGGCTTCGAATTCGATCACTTGCATCACGAAGCGGACCGAGTTGACGTTCTTGGTCTCGGTCCTTGTGCCGAATTCATCGCCCGGCTTGCGCACGCTGACATTTACGTCGGCGCGCATCGAGCCTTCCTCCATGTTGCCGTCGCACGATCCGACATAGCGCAGGATCGAGCGCAGCTTGCGCACGTATGCTCCGGCTTCGGCGGGCGAGCGCATGTCGGGGCGGCTGACGATTTCCATCAGCGCGACGCCGCTGCGGTTCAAATCGACATAGGACATGGTCGGGTGCTGGTCGTGCATAAGCTTGCCCGCATCCTGTTCGACGTGAATGCGCTCGATGCCGATCACCTTGTCTTCCGGGATACCGGTCTTCTCGTCGGCTTCGATCAGCAGCGAGCCCTCGCCCACCAGCGGGTGGTACAGCTGGCTGATCTGGTAGCCCTGCGGCAGGTCGGCGTAGAAGTAATTCTTGCGGTCAAACCGCGACCAGGTGTTGATTTCGGCCTCGATCGCCATGCCGGTACGCACCGCCTGGCGGATGCACTCCTTGTTCGGCACCGGGAGCATCCCCGGCATCGCGGCATCGACAAGGCTGACCTGCGAGTTCGGCTCGGCTCCGAACGCGGTCGACGCGCCGGAGAACAGCTTGGCGTTGGAAGTGACCTGCGCGTGGACCTCGAGGCCGATCACGACCTCCCATTCGCCCGTGGCGCCCTGGATTCTGTATGTGCTCATATGTGCGTCCGATAATGCGAGTTGCGGCGGCTTTCTAGTGGTTAGATGGCCAGAGCTTAGATCGTCGGCGCGGTCGCTTCGGCCTGTCCTGCGCCGAATTGGCGTGCCTTTTGGCGAGACCACTCGCGCGTCGGGCGTTCGATCAGCAGGTAGGCGACGTGCGCGCTGGCGAGGACGAGCACGAGGAACAGCGCGGCTACGGCTTCTGCGGCTAGCCCGGTGGGCGCGATGGCGAGTTGTCCGTTGGCTTCGCTGGCGGTGAGCGCAAGCCCCGTCTGCGCTTCGAGCAGGCGGAAGGCGGGAAATGCCACCCGGTAGACCAGCGGGTGAACGAGGTAGATCGAATAGGAGATCAGCCCGACCCACACGAACCCGCGCAACGAAAGCGCGCGGCTGAACGGTCCGGCGTCGAAGGCGAAAACGAATACCAGCAGCGCGAAGGCAAGGTGGCTCGAGATCAGACCCATCGGCCACAGGATGATAGCCAGCGCCAGCAAGGCAGTCGCAATTTCGAAGATCGGTGCGCGACGTTTCCATGATTCGGCGGTTGGCAGCCGCAGCCACACATGCGCAGCGAGTACCCCGAATCCGAACCCGCCGATCCCCCGCAGGACAGATGTCAGGCCGAACGCAAAGCCGGGATGTGCTTTCCAGTCGACGCTCGCGAGCGTGATTCCCGCTACGACTGCCAGCGCTGCGAACACGAACGGCGCGACGCGCGGAATCCGGCTCAACAGGATCGCGGCGAGCAGGTACAAGCCCAGTTCGACCGAGATCGACCAGCTTGGTCCGTTCCACGTCATGCCCTCGGGATGGAAATAAGTTTGAAGCAGCAACAGGTTGGCTGGAAGCGTCTCGAGCGAGCGCCTGCCGGTAAACGCACCCGAGCCGTCGCCAAGCGCCAGCGGCACGAATTCGAGCGCCACGAACGCGAGCAGGATCGCGACGTGTAGCGGCCACAACCGTCCGATCCGCAACAGCATGAACCGCGCGCTCGAGAAGCCCTGCGCGAGCCGCTCGTGATAGCTCGCGAGGATGACGAAGCCCGAGAGGACGAAGAAGAAATCGACCGCAATGGCGAGGCGGGAGTGGAACGCGCTACCGAGGAGAAACCCCTCGCCGCCAAGGTGGAAATAGGCGATCGCCAACGCCGCAATCCCACGCAGGGAATCGAGCGCAACGAAGCGGTGGGGTTCAGAAGAAACACTCACGCCCCCGTGCCTACGTGATCTCCTGCGAAAGCAGGAGTCCATGCAAGGAGCGATCCCCGGAGAAACTGGGCTCCGGGTCAAGCCCGGAGCTCACTCAGGCCTGGTCATCGCCCTTGTCCTCAATCCGCGTCGCAGGCCGCGCCGGGCCTTCACGCCGCGGCCTCGCCTCAGACCCGCGCAGGGGCTTCCCCGTCTCGCTATCGAACCGCGCTTCGCCGTGGTCGATGGTCTTGGAAAGATACATCACCACCCCGCCAATGATGACAAAGGCGGCGAGAAAGATGGTCGCGAAAATGATCGCGAAGGACATTTACCACCATCTCTCCGGCGCGTGATCAAACCCGGCGCGTTGCTGGATTGCGAGGCCTGCATCGAGCACGGTCTGCTCGTCGAAAGGCTTGCCGACCAGTTGCAGGCCCAGCGGCAATCCGTCTTCGTTGAGCATCGCCGGGACGCTCATCGCAGGCAATCCGGCCAAAGACGCGGGCACCGCGAATACGTCGTTGAGATACATCGTCAGTGGGTCTTCATTCAGCGATCCAAGCGGGAAGCTCGCGGTCGGCGTTGTCGGGGCGAGGATCAGGTCGCATTGCGTCCACGCGTTCTCGTAGTCGCGAGAAACCAGCGCGCGGACCTTTTGTGCCTGGTTGTAATACGCATCGTAGAAGCCCGCCGACAGCACATAGGTGCCGATCAGCACGCGACGCTTCACCTCGTCGCCGAAGCCCGCCTCGCGAGTCTCGGCATACATGTCCTGCAAACCCGCGCCATCGGGCAGTTCGCGCAGACCGTAGCGCACGCCGTCATAGCGCGCGAGGTTGGACGACGCTTCGGCAGGCGCGATGATGTAATAGGCGGGCAGCGCGTATTTGGTGTGCGGCAGCGAGATGTCGACGATCTCGGCGCCCGCATCCTTCAGCCACGCCTTACCCTGCTCCCAGCTGTCGAGGATCGCCTGGTCGGTCCCCTCCATCCGGTATTCCTTGGGGATGCCGACTTTCTTGCCCTTGAGGTCCGCGTTCAACGCGCCTTCCCAATCGGGAACATCCATCTGCAACGAGGTGGCGTCCTTCGGATCAAACCCGGCCATCGCGCCTAGCATGATCGCGCAATCCTCGACGCTGCGCGCCATCGGCCCAGCCTGATCGAGCGAAGAGGCGAAGGCCACGACGCCCCAGCGCGAGCAGCGGCCATAGGTCGGCTTGATCCCGCAAATGCCGGTGAAGGCGGCGGGCTGGCGGATCGATCCGCCGGTGTCGGTGCCGGTCGCGGCGGGTGCGATGCGCGCGGAGACAGCCGACGAGGAACCGCCCGAGGAACCGCCCGGCGACATCGGCGCGTTGGTACCGGCCTTCTGCCACGGCGAGGCGACATTGCCGAAATAAGACGTCTCGTTCGAGGAGCCCATCGCAAACTGATCGAGATTGAGCTTGCCCAGCATCCCTGCGCCCGCATCCCACAGGTTCTGCGAGACGGTGCTCTCGTACTGCGGTGTGAACCCTTCGAGGATGTGCGATGCGGCGGTGGTCTGCACACCGTTTGTGGCGAACAGGTCCTTCATACCGATCGGCACACCCGCCATCGCGCCCAGGTCCTTGCCAGCAGCGCGGGCTGCGTCGGTCGCGTCGGCGGCGGCGAGCGCGTGGTCCGGCGTGGTGACGATAAAGGCATTGAGCTTCGCGGCGTCGGCCACGGCAACGTTGAAGGCCTCGGCGACTTCGCGTGCAGTAAAGTCACCGCCGGCGACACCGTCCCGGATGGCTTTGACTCCGAGTTTGGTCAGGTCAGTCATATTACTCGATCACCTTCGGTACACCGAAGAAACCGTGTTCGGCGGCGGGAGCATTGGCGAGCACATCGTCGCGGCGGCCGCCGCCGGTCTTGGGATCGGCGTCGACCACGTCTTCGCGCAGGCGCAAAGTGTTGGGGATCACCGCGCTCATCGGCTCGATGCCGGTGACATCGACTTCGCCAAGCTGCTCGACCCATTCGAGGATGTTGTTGAGTTCGGGCGCCATGCGCTCGAGCTCTTCATCGGTCATCTTGATCCGCGCCAGCTTGGAAATCTTGGCGACGGTTTCCTTGTCTACGGACATAGAGGATGCCCCTTCTGCGTGAAGTTACTCAGCGGTTCCGGGCTGGGTGCCCTGCGGCTGCGCGGGCGCATCGCCGGGAGGTGGGCCCGGAGGCGGACCGCCAAGCCCACCCGGTCCTTGTTGCTGGATCGCCTGTTGAAGGATCGACAGGTTGCGGTCGAATTCCTCGCGGCTCATGAAATCGACCAGTTCGACTTCGAAGATCAGGTCGGAATTGGCCGGGATGCGGACCTCGCCGGTCTGTGGATCGGTGCGTTCCTCAGCCCCGTAGCCGTCCTCGGCCGGGATGTAGAGCTCGTACTTCCCGCCCTTCTGCATCTGCTGAAGCCCGAGGAAGAACCCGTCGATCGTTGCATCTTCCTCGACCGGAAAGGGCGAGCCTTCCGGGAAGATGCCCTCGATCGGCAGCGGGATATCCTGATACTCGTCGAATACTTCGCCGGTCGCGGCGAGCTTGCCTGTGTATTTGACGAAGGCCATGTCGCCGATTTCGGGGCTCTCACCCTCGCCTGCGACAAGCGTCTCGATCGAGAAGGTCTTGGGCAAAGCCGCCCAGGCCAGGCCGCCACCGAGCAGGACCGCGACGATCACGCCCAGCCACAACTTGGTCAGCGATCCCTTGGCGATCGGCTGGATCGGAACGCGGGTGACTTCGGTCATTGAGTTATCCTGATTCGTGTGTGCGCCGGAAAAGCAAAAGGGCGCGGAATTGAACCGCGCCCTAATGGCTTATCGGATGCTTGCGTTCAAGCGTGGATACGCCTGAAAAACGGCATTACTTGATGCCGTCGCGCTCCATCCGCTTGCGCTCGAGCTTGCGTGCGCGACGAACGGCGGCAGCCTTTTCACGGGCGCGCTTTTCGCTCGGCTTTTCGTAGTGACGACGCAGCTTCATCTCGCGATAGACACCTTCCCGCTGCAGCTTCTTCTTGAGCGCGCGGAGGGCCTGGTCGACATTGTTATCGCGAACGATGATTTGCATAAATGATCACTACCTTCTCAAACCGCACAGAGCCCGCGTAAGTGTGCGGGGATGCACGCAAAATTGACGCTAAAAGCGGCGCGAATCCTGTGGGATCGCGCTCGAACTGCGGCCTCTATAGCGTTGGGGCCGGATTTTGGCAAGGTTCTGCGGGCGTTGCATGAGGGCCACACCCGATCGGTGACTGCGGCGAGGCTCGCGCTATGCAGCGCGCCACACCGCCGCTAAGAGCGCTCGCATGTCCGCAACCCTCACTCCTGTTGCTGCATCGGTCTATGTCGCCGTCGGCGGAGCCGTGGGCGCGTTGGGTCGATACCAGCTGGGCCGTGCGGTGATGCACTGGACCGGCCCGGCCAATACCTTCCCATGGGCAACCCTTGCTGCGAACGTCATCGGCTGCGCGGCGATGGGGCTGCTGTTCGGCTGGCTCGCGCGCCATGGGACTGCGAACGAGCCGATGCGCCTGCTGCTCGGTGTCGGCCTATTGGGCGGGTTCACCACCTTCAGCGCCTTCAGCCTCGAAATGCTGCTGTTGATCCAGCGCGGTTCGGCGGGGCTGGCGGTGACGTATGCGGGGATATCGGTGCTGGCCGGAATCGCATCGCTCTATTTCGGTCTCGTTTTAATGCGGGCGGCAGCATGACCCGCGCAATTTCCGACAAGGTGCGCCAGTTCACCGTTGCCGAGGACGATGACGGCATCCGGCTCGACCGCTGGTTCAAGCGCAACCTGCCGCAGATCGGCTTTGCGACGATCTCGCGCTGGGCGCGGACAGGTCAGGTGCGGGTCGACGGGAAACGCGCCCGGCCCGAGGATCGTCTGGCGGCAGGTCAGGTGTTGCGCGTACCGCCGGGCGGCCAGCCCTCCGGAAAGAAGCCCCGCCAGCGCCGCGAACTGACCGCAGAGGATATCGCCGAGGCGAAGGCAATGGTTATCCGCGAAACCCGCACCGCTATCGTCCTCAACAAGCCGCCCGGCCTCGCGACGCAGGGCGGCAGCAAGACAACGCGGCACGTCGACGGCTTGCTCGATGCGTTTGTCGAGGACGAAGAGACCCCGCGCCCGCGCCTCGTCCACCGGCTCGACAAGGACACGTCCGGAGTCCTGCTGATCGCCCGCACCCCCGGCAGCGCGGCCGCTTACTCCAAACGATTCTCCGGCCGCACGGCGCGCAAGGTCTATTGGGCGCTCGTGGTCGGCGTGCCCGACATCGCCGAAGGCACGATCGACGCTCCACTCGCCAAACAACCGGGGACCGGCGGCGAGAAGATGCATGTCGACGAGGAAAGCGGCCAGCCGGCCAAGACGCGCTACCGCGTGGTCGAGCGCGCCGGGCACAAGGCGGCATGGGTCGAGCTGGAGCCGCTCACCGGGCGCACCCATCAGCTGCGCGTGCACATGGCGGCGATCGGCCACCCGATCGTCGGCGACGGCAAGTATGGCGGGCAGGACGCGTTCCTCACGGGCAGCGTGAGCCGCAAGATGCACCTCCACGCCCGCCGCCTGATCATCGCCGAACCGGGTTCGAAAGGCACCGGAGGCAAGCTCGATGTCACCGCCGACCTCCCCCCCCACTTCGCCGCGAGCATGGAGTCGCTCGGCTTCGACCCGGCGCTCAGCGATGCCTCACCGATGCGCGACGAGGCGCCCGAACGCACGCCCGCGCAGAAGAAGCAGGCCGCACGCCAGCACGCCAAGCAATACCGCAAGGAACGCCGCGGCGAACGGCGCTCGCGCGCGACGTCGAAGGCGACCGCCAGGAAGAAAGCCAAAGGCAAACCCAAGGGGAGGCGCTGATGCACCCCAATCGCGCTTTTCGCCACGATGACGCGTCGTTCCACCGGAGGATGATCGACGAAATCGCCTTTGCAAACATCTTCTTGACAACGCCCGATGGCCCGCGGGTCGCGCACACGCCGATCCTCTGCGATGACGACGACACGCTCCGCTTCCACTTGGCCCGAACAAATGCGCTTGTGCCCCATCTCGACGGAGCAAGAGCGCTCGTCGTCCTGAACGGACCGGACGCCTACATATCTGCTCGGTGGTACGGGACGGACAATCGGGTGCCGACCTGGAACTACATCGCCTTCGAGTTGGAAGGCACCGTGAAACGAATGGACCCAGATGAGCTGCCCTATCTGGTTGAAAATTTGAGCGATCATCACGAAGCGAAGGTCAAAAGGGGCACCCCCTGGACCCTCGGCAAGATGGATCAAAAGGCGTTCGCAGCGCTGCTTCGCGGGATCGTCGGTTTCAGAATGTCTATCGAACTGGTGCGCGAGACCGTGAAGCTCGCTCAGCACAAGTCCGAAGAGGACTACCGACGGCTGATTGAGGGGTTGGAGGATGAGGGTTCCGATGCAATGGCACGGATGATGCGAGAGTTCTCCCGATGAAGCTGGCCGTATTCGATTGCGACGGCACGCTCGTGGATGGCCAGGCCGATATCTGCGACACTATGGTGCAGGCCTTCGAGCGTGCCCGGCTGCCCGCGCCCGACCGCAATGACGTACGCCGGATCGTGGGGCTCAGCCTGCCGGTGGCGATCCGCAAGCTTGCGCCCGACCTGACCGACAACGACACCCGCCATGTCGTGGAGTTCTACAAGAGCGGCTATTTCGCCAAGCGACAGGAAGGTGTCCTGCGCGAGCCTCTCTATGACGGCATCGCCGAGCTGCTGGCCGCGCTCCACCAATGCGGGTGGCAACTGGCGGTCGCCACCGGCAAATCGGATCGCGGGCTGCAATCGGTTCTTGCCGCGCACGGGCTCACCGACCTGTTCGTCTCGCTCCAGACCGCCGACCGACACCCGTCGAAACCGCACCCGGCAATGCTCGAAGCGGCCTTGTTCGAAGCCGGAGCGACCCCAGATCAGGCCGTGATGATCGGCGACACGACTTTCGACATAGATATGGCGCGCGCGGCCAATGTGCGCGCTGTCGGCGTGGCGTGGGGCTATCACGAGCCGCGCGAACTCGCCCATGCCGGAGCAGAAGCCATCGCGCAGGAAGTCGCGGAGCTGGAGCACTTGCTGTGAGCGATGAGGAAGCAATCGCGAAACGCCGCTATTTCATTATGGGCGGCGTGCGTGTCGGATCACTGGCGGCGCTCCTCATCGGCCTGATGATCGCGCGCAAGGTGATCGAAGCGCCTTATGCGCTTGGCGTCGCGCTTGCCGTTGCGGGATTACTCGCTTTCTTCTTCGCCCCACCGCTGCTGGCCAAGAGCTGGAAAGCCCGGGACCGGGAGCAGTCTTGATGAAACGCTTCTACACGGACGTCGCCGTCGCCGAAGTGGACGGCGGCTGGCAGGTCACGCTCGACAGTCGCGGGGTCAAGACGGTCAAGGGCTCACCCCAGGTGCTGCCCACTGTATCGCTCGCCGAACGGATGGTGACAGAATGGGAGAATCAGGGAGAGAAGCTCGATCCCAAGACCCTGCCAATGCGCGACATGGCAGATTATGCACTCGACATTGTCGCGCCCGATCCGGCGGCGCTCGCCGACAAGCTGTCCACCTATGGCGACACAGATACATTGCTCTACCGGGCCGATCCGGAAGACGCACTCTATGCCCGCCAGCAGGAAGTGTGGGAACCGATCATCGCGACGTTCGAAGAACGTGAGGGCGTCTTGTTTTCCCGGATCAGCGGGATTGTTCATCGCCCCCAGAGCGAAGAAACCTTGGCGAAATTGCGCGGAAAGCTGAACGCTGCAGACCCCTTCGCCCTTGCAGGCATCGAAGCGATGACAACGCTTTCGGCTTCGCTGATCACCGGCCTGTCAGCAAGCCTCCCGGATGCCGATCCGACGTCCTTGTGGGACGCTGCCAGCCTTGAAGAGGAATGGCAGGCAGACCTGTGGGGCCGAGATCAGGAAGCGGAAGAGCGCCGCGCAAAACGGCAAGCCGATTTCCTGCTTGCCTTCGAGTTTACCCGTCTGTCGCAGGCTCGGTTGCAATAGGCGGCGCGCTTGGCTGGATCGGCGCGCGCGCCATCCACTCGGCCACTTCTGCCGCAACCTGGTTTGCTACGCGGTTCAGCGCCGGGCCGACAAAGGTCGCTTCAGGTAGCACGCCATCCTCGCGCGCTTCGAACCTGCGAGTCTCGACCACGCCCCGGGCGCTGGTGCGGATCGCATCGAAGCGGACCACTGCGGAGGAACTTCGCGCATCGTAACCGAGATCGAGCAAGGTCCCGCGCAATGTCTGCGCCGCCAGTTTCGGGGTATCGTCGCTGTCGAACACCACGGTGCTGCCCTGCGCTCGCAAGGTCTCGCCCAGCAGGCGGCGGAACAGCCGCGCGGGCTTTTCTACCCACACCGCTTCCTGCAGATACGCGATCTCGGTGTCGCTGACCGAGACAGGCACGCGCAGCACGTTGAGCTTGGCTGGAGTTTCCGGGGTCAACACCGCGATTGCACCATCATCCTGCGAAACGCCGGTGCTGGCGCTGGTGCCTGCCGGTGCGGCTGCGGTGGAGCTAAGTGTCAGCAGGCTCTCGGGCAATTCCGCCCCTCCAAAGCTAACGCAACCGCTCAGTGCCAAAGCGCCCAGCCCCAGAGCGCTCGCTTTCATCGTGTTCAAAAGACGATCCATCCTCAAGCGTGTCCCTATTCCGGTTCGTAATCGGGCAGCTGCTGCCCGCCTACCAGTGAACCAACACCTTGGCTTTCAAGCCGCTCTGTGATGGCGCGCAGCGATCGGCTGGTCGTGCGCAAATCCTGCAAGGTCGCCTCGGCTGCGGGAAGTGTCGTCTCACGCAGCGCCCGCGCCGCCGGGCGGGTGTCCTCCAGCGTCGCCGACAGCGAGGCCGCCGCCTCGTTCGCCGATTTCAGGGTACCGCGCAATTCGGCAGCCAGCGCGGGCCCTTCGGTATTGAGCAGTTGGTCGGTGGTCTGCGTCGCCTTTTCGAACGCATCGAGCGCCTCGCCCGCTTCCCTCAGCGCCACTTCAAGCTCACTGAACGTCCCTTCGAGCCGCGGTGCGGCCTGCGCCAGTTCGTCGGTTAGCCTGTTGGTGTTGGCGAGAATGCCGCTGATCTGGTCGCGGTTTTCCTCGCCGAGCAGCAGGTTGAGGTTCTCGGTCAGCGTCGCCAGCCGCTCGAGCAGCAAGGGCGCGCTGTTCAGCAACGCGTTGATCCCGCCATCCTTGGGCGGGATGACCGGACGGCCTTCGGGACAGGCGGTCGTCTCGCAGGTGATCGGCGGCGCATCCTTGCGCGCACCGTCGAGCAGGATGGTCGAGACGCCGGTGAAGCTGGCCTGGATCGTCGCGGTGGTGCCGACCAGGATCGGCACGTCTTCCCTTACCTTCACCCGCACACGGACAAATTCAGGGTCGTCGTCCGACAGTGCGATCTCGCTCACCTGCCCCACCGGGACACCCGCGAACGAGACCTGGCTGCCATTGGCGAGGCCGCTGACCGATTGCTTGTAGAAAATGTCGTATTCGTTCTGCTGTCCCTGCCCCAGCCGCGCGAGCCAGACGATGAAAGCGGCCAGCGCTGCCAGCAGCAAGAGGGTGACCAAGCCGACCCAGAGGTGGTTTGCTCTTGTTTCCATTGCCTGTTCCTATGAACGCCCCATGCGGCGCTTGTCCATGCTCTTAGCCATCGGCTTCCACCTCGCCGCGTTCATGCGTGGCCAGTGCCGCGCGACCGCGTGGCCCGCTGAAATACTCATGAATCCACGGATGGTCCGTCTCAAGCAGCTCCGGAATGGTGCCGACGGCAATTACCTGCTTGTCAGCAAGAACTGCCACACGATCGCAGATCTCGTAGAGCGTATCGAGATCGTGAGTTATCAGGAACACCGTTAGGTCGAGTGTCTCCTGCAACTCCTTGGTCAACCGGTCGAACTTTGCCGCACCGATCGGGTCGAGCCCGGCGGTAGGTTCATCGAGGAACAGCAGCTTCGGATCGAGAGAAAGCGCGCGGGCCAGCGCTGCACGTTTCTTCATCCCGCCCGACAATTCCGCTGGGTATTTCGCGATCGCGTCCTCAGGAAGGCCCGACAGCAGCACCTTGTAGCGAGCGATGTCGCGGCGCAGTTCGGGCTCGATATCGGGATAGAACTGCTTGAGCGGAACCTCGACATTTTCGCCCACAGTCAGCGTCGAAAACAGCGCCCCGCCCTGGAACAAAACGCCCCACTGGCAGCGCACGCCGATATTCTGGTCGGGGTCGATACCGGTGATGTCGCGGCCAAGCACCTGGATGCGCCCGGCAGTCGGAATCTGCAGTCCGATGATCGAGCGCATCAACACCGATTTGCCGGTGCCCGAGCCGCCAACGACTCCGATGATCTCGCCTTGCTTGACGGTGAGGTCGAGATCCTGATGAACCGCAAAATCGCCGAACTTGTTTTCGAGGCCTTGGACCACGATTGGTGGAGCACCGGTTTCCTGCGTCTTGATGTTCGCCATCGCTCAGCCCCACCCGACTTCGGTGAAAAATACCGCGAAGAAGGCGTCGAGAACGATCACCGCAAAGATCGCCGAGACCACCGCCATGGTCGTGCGCTTGCCGACTTCCTCGGAATTCCCGCGCACCTGCATGCCGTGATAGCACCCCGCCAGCGCGACGATCAGGCCGAAAACCGGAGCCTTGATCAACCCGACCCACAGATCGTGCTCGGGCACGACGTCCTGGATTCGCTCGAGGAAGGTGAAGAACGGGATGCCGAGGAAGAATTGCCCGACAACCGCGCCGCCGATAATGCCGATGATCGCCGAATAGAAACCCAGCAGCACCATCATGAAGGTGCAGGCGAGGATGCGCGGGATGACCAGCACTTCGATCGGCGAGATTCCGATCGTGCGCATCGCGTCGATTTCCTCGGTCAGCTTCATCGTCCCGATCTGCGCAGCAAACGCGCTGCCTGACCGGCCCGCGACCATAATCGCGGTCATCAGCACCCCGAGTTCGCGCAAGGTGATCCGGCCGACCAGGTTCACAGTCAGCGCTTCGGCCCCGAACTGCTCGAGCTGGACCGCGCCCTGCTGCGCGATCACGACACCGATCAGGAAGCTCATCAGGCCGATGATCGGCAGCGCCGTCACGCCGACCAGCTCCATCTGGTGGACCAGGGCCTTCATCGGAAAGCGGGTGGGATGGCGGATCAGGCTGCCGAACCCGATCAGGATCTGTCCGAAAAATCCGATCACGCCATAAATGCCCGAGCGGATATCATAGACCCAGTCTGCGAGCGCGAGCGGCACGCGTTCCCACACCGGGACGCGCGGCGGAACGAGGTCGGCCTTGTTCCCTGCCCCCTCGACCGCGTCGAGAATACGCTGGGTCTGCGGATCGGCTCCGGTGATCTCGGCCTGATGGATCGAAGCGAGACGACAGGCGATCCACGCGCCGACCGTGTCGATTTCGTCGATGCCCGAGAGGTCGATGGTCGCTAGCGGATCTTCGATCGCGAACAGATCCTGATCGATCACGCCCACGGTCGAGACGAGCATCTGGCCCGAAAGTGCCAGCCGGGCACCGCCCTGGCCGTTGTCCTCAAGCGAATATTGCGCCGACCCGTCCATCGTTGCGAATCTATGCGGGCAAAACCCGGCCCGAACAAGCGCCTAGTTGCACTGATGGGCGGGCCGCTGGTGACAATTGGCGATGCTCGTGCCTAATGCAGGGAAGCCGGGAGGAAAACGAGATGAGCCATTTCGAACGGGAGATGCGGGACGAAACGTTGATCGTCACGCTCGCAAACCCGCCCTACAACACATTGCGCTCTGACATTCTCGAGGAAGGCGCAGCCATGTTGACCGCTTTGGCGCACAATGCACCCACAGGCGGCGTGGTGCTGACCGGACAGGGTGACGACTTCACTCGGGGCATGGACACCAAGGTCGCAGCGACCTTCGACGAAACCGATGCCAACCGCGCGCGGGCCGGGATCAATGCGTTCTGTGCGAGTCTCCACCGCCTGCCCTGCGCGCTGGTCTGCGCAGTGAACGGCCATGCGATCGGCGCGGGCGGGGTCATGGCTTTGTGCGGCGACTGGGTCGTGACCGCAGACGGCGAGCAGCGGATCGGCCTCCCCGAAGCCAAAGCCGGGCTCGTGTTCCCGACCGTCGCGCAGGCGATCCTCGACCACTGGCTCGACCCCGTCTGGCGGCGGCGTCTGGCGCTCTCGTCACAATTGTTGGGGCCGCAGGAGGCGCTCGCGGCGGGGTTGGTGGACGAGATCGTGGCGCCTGACAAAGTGCTCGAGATTGCCGTTCAGCGCGCCGGAGAGCTGATGGCGCAACCCGGCTTCGTCGCGTGCAAACGGCAATTGCGGGCAAAGGCCAATGCCGAGATCGATGCTCTGATGGCGCAATAAGCGGTTGTAGGCCGCTCCCCACAATGGCAAAGGCCTGCGCCTTATGAGCACCGAGCTGGCAACGACATTCGACCCCGCCGAAATCGAGGCGCGATGGTACATGCATTGGGAGGAATCCGGCGGTTTCCGGCCCGAGCGCCCGGATGCGGAGCCGTTCACGATCGTGAACCCGCCGCCCAATGTCACCGGCTCGCTGCATATCGGCCACGCGCTCGACAACACGCTGCAGGATATCGTCATCCGTTACGAGCGGCTGCGCGGCAAGGACGCGCTGTGGGTGGTCGGCACCGATCATGCGGGCATCGCAACGCAGATGGTGGTCGAGCGCCAGCTGGAGGAGCGGCAGGACAAGCGCACCAATTATTCGCGCGAAGACTTCGTCGACAAGGTCTGGGAATGGAAGGCCGAAAGCGGCGGCAAGATCACGCACCAGCTGCGACGGCTCGGTTGTTCGATGGACTGGTCGCGCGAGCAGTTCACGATGGACCCGCACTTTACCAAGGCGGTGCTCAAGGTCTTTGTCGATCTCTACAATGACGGGCTGATCTACCGCGACAAGCGGCTGGTGAACTGGGACCCGAAGCTGAAGACCGCGATCAGCGATCTCGAGGTCGAACAGCAGACGATCCCCGGCAGCTTCTGGCATTTCAAATATCCGCTCGCCGATGGCGTGACGCTGGATGACGGGCGCGATTACATCGAGGTTGCGACCACGCGGCCCGAGACGATGCTCGCCGATATGGCGGTCGCAGTGCATCCATCGGATGAGCGCTACAAGTCAGTCGTCGGCAAGGAAGTTGTCCTGCCGATCACCGGACGGCGCATTACTATCGTTGCAGACGAACACGCTGATCCGGAGCTTGGCTCGGGCGCGGTGAAGATCACGCCGGGGCACGATTTCAACGACTTCGAGGTTGGCAAACGCGCCGGGATCGCGGCGGGCGAAATGCTCAACATGCTCGATGGCGAGGCCAATGTCTGCCAGACGGCGGACGGGCTGGTGCCAGAGGAATTCCTCGGCCTGCACCGCTTCAAGCGCGACGGGGTATCCGGCGCGCGCGAATTGGTGGTCCAGCGGCTCAAGGAGCAAGGCTACCTGATCCCTCACATTGCCAAGACCAAGAAGGGCGAGGAGCAAGAACTAGACGCCGAGCCACGCCAGATCGCGACCCCGTTCGGCGATCGCGGCGGTGTTGTGATCGAGCCGTGGCTGACCGACCAGTGGTATGTCGACGCGGCCAAACTGGCGGAAAAGCCGATCAAGGATGTGCGCGACGGCACGATCGAGATCGTCCCCAAGAGCTGGGAAAAGACCTTCTTCAACTGGATGGAGAACATCCAGCCGTGGTGTGTGTCCCGCCAGCTGTGGTGGGGGCACCGGATTCCGGCGTGGTTTGGTCTCAAACTCAAAGGTGGCGGCGGACGCTGGAAAATTCAGCCGGGACACGCCGTCTACGTAGGAGAATCTGAAGAAGCCGTCGTCGACAGCATCAATAGAAGCTGGGGCACGAAGGACGATCAAACGGATAGTTTCATTGACGGCAGTGCGCCAGTCGTAGTCGCCAACGAAGAGGAAGCCATTCGTCTTTTCGAGGAGGAAGAGACCTACGGGATATGGCGCGACCCCGACGTCCTCGACACGTGGGTCTCCTCCGCGCTGTGGCCCTTCGCCACGCGTGGTTGGCCGGAATCGGAATATAGCCCCGTTCGCCCTGAGCCTGTCGAAGGGCGTGACCAGAGCGCTGACGCACGTGCTTCGACAAGCTCAGCACGAACGGGAGAGTGGGCGGAGAACAAAGACCTCCTCTCCAAACACTTTCCCAACAATCTGCTCATCAGCGGGTTCGACATCCTGTTCTTCTGGGATGCGCGGATGATGATGATGGGGCAGTACAATATGGGTGAGGCGCCGTGGCCGCGCCTGTACCTCCACGGTCTCGTCCGCGCGGCGGACGGCGCGAAGATGTCCAAGTCGAAGGGCAATGTCGTCGATCCTCTCGGCCTGATCGACCAGTACGGCGCTGACGCGCTGCGGTTCTTCATGGCGGCGATGGAAAGCCAGGGCCGCGACATCAAGATGGATGAGAAGCGGGTCGAGGGATACCGCAACTTCGCAACCAAGCTGTGGAACGCCACTCGCTTCTGCCAGTCGAACGGCATCGGCAAGAGCGTGAGCATCAAGGCCCCGACCGCGCGCCTCGCCGCGAACCAGTGGATCATCGGCGAAGTCCAACAGGCTTGCGAAGAGATCGAGGCGGCAATGGCGGACCTGCGCTTCGATGCGGCCGCCAACGCGATCTACCAGTTCACCTGGAGCAAGTTCTGCGACTGGTATCTGGAGCTGATCAAGCCGGTCTTTGCGGAAGGCGCTGACCCTAACGCAATGCCTGCTGTCGAAACCCGCGAAGTTGCCGGGTGGGCGCTCGACCAGATCCTCGTTATGCTGCACCCGTTCATGCCCTTCATCACCGAAGAGCTGTGGCACGCGCAGGGAGAGCGCAGCTACGACCTCATCACCGCCGCGTGGCCCAATCCGCGCGCCGAAGTCTCGAAAGACGCGACCGACGCGATCGACTGGGTGATCGACCTCACCACCAACGTCCGCAGCGCCAAGAACGAACTCGGCA
>JAAUYI010128724.1_pt1 | contig 16314 bp, 15 predicted proteins | sample 7278041 | NCBI WGS metagenome assembly JAAUYI01 (sample SAMN14350216, study PRJNA611818) | marine sediment metagenome | isolation source: surface marine sediment (0.6m) | place: French Polynesia: Moorea | collected 2018-08
GTTAGTTGTTGGTTGTTAGTTGTTGGTTGTTAGTTGTTGGTTGTTAGTTGTTGGTTGTTAGTTGTTGGTTGTTAGTTGTTGGTTGTTAGTTGTTGGTTGTTAGTTGATGGTTGACAGTCTTCCCTCCTTCACTCCCTCACTCCTTCCCTCCTACTCTTCGAGAAGCCACTTCGTGTCTACACTCCCTCACTCCTTCCCTCCGGGCGGGGAAACCCCGCCCCTACTCGAACCCCGAACTCCGAACTCCGAACTCCGAACTCCCTCACTCCCTATTTTCTAGCTAGGCGCCCCTCATCATCTTCTATTTTGTTAACTAATCGCCCATCTTCCATATGAATAATGCGGTCAGCAATATCAAAAATGCGGTGATCGTGAGTAACTAATAAAATTGTAGAACCTTGTTCTTTAGCTAAACGTTGCATAATTTCTACTACATCCCGACCAGATTTTTTATCAAGGGATGCGGTTGGTTCGTCAGCAAGGATGATTTTGGGACGGGTGACTAATGCACGAGCGATCGCTACTCGTTGCTTTTGTCCTCCCGATAGGTTGTCGATATGAAAATCAATGCGATCGCCTAAACCAACAGCAGTGAGCATATCAATTACTAGCTGATCCATATCTTGTGCTAAATATTGAGCATGTAATTCCAAAGCCATGCGCACATTTTGTTTTGTTGTGAGAAAGGTGAGTAAATTGTGAGCTTGAAAAATGTAACCGCTTTTTTGTCGCACATGCATTAATTGTCGTTTGTTAGCTCCTTGCATCTCTTGTTCTAAGATGATTAAACTACCTTCTTGAACCGAACGCAAACCACCTATCAAAGTCAGCAATGTTGTTTTACCAGAACCCGAAGGACCTGTTAAAAGGATAATTTCACCTGGATAAATATCTAAGTGGATGTCAAACAATGTTTGTTTACGAAGTTCACCATTACCAAAATAGTGATTCAGTTGGCGAGCAGAAATGATGGATTTAGGAGAAGAATAGTCAGTAGTCATTGAACTCTTACTGAATCTAAAAAATATCAGCCGGGTCGGCTGCTTGCAGTTTACGCATAGCGATCGCACCTGCTGTAATACACATCAAGATAGTTAAGGTTAGCACCATGATGGCGCGATCAAGTTTCATCGCAATCGGCAATAGAGTGACGGATTTAAAGAAACTATAAAATCCAGTCGAGACTAAAAAACCTGGAAGAAAGCCCAAAACGGCTAAGAAAATTGCTTCTTGAATCAGGACACCGATAAAATACGCATTACTATAACCCATGGCCTTCAATGTGGCATACTCAGACAAATGATCATAAACATCCGTGTAGAGAATTTGATAAACAATTACTGCTCCCACTAAAAATCCAATTGCTACACCAAGATTAAAGGTAGGGCCAATAGAAGAACCTGTTTCCCAATAAAGTAGTTCACGCCCAGAAATTTCATCGATGGTTAATACTAGTAAATCATCAGGTATCTTAGTCTGTAATTCAGCTTTAATCTGCTCGATGTTGGCATTAGGTTTTAATTCAATAACACCTATATCTATTTGATTAGAGCGACGCTGAGGAAAGAGTTTCAAAAATGTAGAATCACTTGTGAGCAAATTGCCATCAGTAGCAAAAGATGAGCCAAGTTTAAATAACCCGACAATCTGCAATTCAAGATCATTAGCTTGAACCGAAAGTGGATTCTGTTTTTGCAGTAAAGTAGGTACATCTCCCAGTTGAGGAAGTAGTCCAGCTTGATCAAACAAAGTTCGATTCAATAATTTCAGATCATTTAAATGAGGGTTAATGTCTGGTGATTCAAATGCTGGACGCTTGGGATCGATTCCATAAACAAAAATTTGACGACTAGCTAAATTTTCGGGATTACGCCAACCAGTCCGACCAATATACAATGGGCGAACTGACACTACACCATCAGTGCCGGATGCCTGATAGAGATTGTCTCGTGAGAAACTTTTGATAGATTGGATATTATCAGATAATCGATTAACTAGGAACAAATCTCCTTTGAGAATGTGATAAGGACTGACTAAAGAATCATACAAGGCATCCCTAATACCAAGCTGAAAAAACATCAAAAAATCGGCAAAGGCAATGCCTGCAATAGCAACCAGCAACCGACTTTTTCTTTGGCTCATTTGTAGCCAAGCCAAGGGAGTTTTGCGGAAGAATTTACGAACCATGAGTTGATTAATAATTAAGAGGTAACTAATATTAACTAATTATCTGTGCAAAATTAAATCTATTTGTGGAGACAGATTAGAGGAGAATAATCTGTATATTTTATTCTGTTCATGTAGTTATTTTTTCTAGTCTAGCCACAGATTTAAATTGATAAAGTTAGATTAAATCTGAGGCATTTTAATTATTGTTGAATGACCTTAATTATCATCAAAATTAAATAGAACTATTGGTTAAAATGGCAACTTGAACTTGCAAGTTAGTCAGATTAGCTACTCGTCGGCTATCGTCTGGATGCATTTGCATTCTCACTTGAATAACTTTGCGATCAAGATTTTCTCCAGGTTTGCCACTGGTTACTTCTTGTTTAATGACTTGTAGACCAATTAATTTAACAGTTGCACGCAGTTTTTCGGGGAATAAATCGCTGGTAATTAATGCTTGTTGACCTGTTCGGACTTTACTGATATCTGTTTGATAAATCTCTGCTACAACTTGCATCTGAGTTGTTTGTCCAAGTTCAGCAATGCCGTTTTCGCCCACAACTTCTCCTGGTCTAGCATAAATATCGAGAATCTGACCTGTTATGGGTGCATAGATGTATGTTTGATCTAACTGGGCTTTGGCCGCTTTCACCGCCGCGATCGCTTTTTCTATCTCTGCTTGTGCAACTTGGATATCAACTGGGCGCACCTCCACAATGTCGTCTAAGGTTGCCCTGGCTTGTTTGATTTGTTCTGACAAAGTATCTAAACTCTGACTTTGCTTGGCTTTGGCTTCATCAAGCTGTGCCTGGGCTGTTTCTAGTGCCAGTTTCTTTCTATCGAGTTCCTCAGACGCGATCGCTCCCTGTTGATAAAGCGATAAATAGCGATCGTAGTCAGCCTTGGCTATTCTGACTTCGGCTTGCCAGCGATCAACTATAGCTTTTTGGGTATCAATCTCGCTTTGCCGTTCTTCTTGGAAGCGAACAATTTCAGCTTTCTGTGCAGCAATTTTTCCAGATTTGGCACCAGCTTTGACTTTTGCTAACTCTGCTCGCGCTACTTTCACCTGGGCTTGTGCTTCCCACAAAACAGTTTGCAAGCGTAAGCGTGAACTCATAATTGCCACTATCTGTCCTGCTTTTACACTATCGCCCCGTTTTACCAACAATTTAGCTACCTGATCATTATTCAACATCGATGGCACAGATAATTTGATCACCTCTGTTGTTGGTTCAAGTCTCCCTAAAGCGGTAACTTTTTGTATAGAGGGAGTAATAGAGGGAGTAGTGGTTTTTGTCTGTATAACTGGCGTTGTTTCCGACTGTTTTACTTGAGAAATCATCGAAAGTACAAGCATAACTGAAACGAATGTACCAGTAATAATAAAACTCAGGGTCAATTGATTGCGAGGTTTTGATAAGGATTGGAAGTTCATTGTGGGTTTTGTGCAGAAATTAATCGTTTACAATTTAGGCCATCTGATCCTAAGATTCACATTTGTGCGAGCAAATATGTGTAGCATAATCAACCATAAAAATAAATAAGAACTCCAAAAGTGTAAGCTTTTTGTCAATTCAACTAGACGGTTATCTTGAGAAACTAAAGATGGTACTAAGATACCGAAGAAAGTAGTGTCAATACCTCTCAGGTTACGGAGAAGTAAACCACTCACAGGAACAATCAGCATTAATATATACAAGCTACTATGTAAAATCAGCGTTTTTAGCCACAAGGGAGTGATTTTAGGTAAATATCTAGAATATTTGTGTGTAATTAACCGCAACAGTAAAAAAATTCTGGCGATTAAAAACACCATAATTAATATTCCAAAGGATTGATGAATAAAGGGAATAGTATTTGCTAGAGCGAATGCTTTAGCGATACGAGGCATGAGAACTCCTGTGCCATATAAAAATAAAAAGCAATGTACCATTGTCCAATGTATAAACATCAAGTTTTTAAAGGCTCCATTTTTACGTTTAGGAGTGAAATTTGGATCAATTTTTGTCAGTTTCATAAATTTAAGTAGCTGTTTGTAATTGATAATTACTTAACGTAATGTGCGACTTAATATTCCATAACAAGGTCGTCGAACTGAAGAGGGTCAAGTGAAAGAAGAAGGAAGAGGGAAGAAGGTTTTATGTTTAGAAAGAGCGTTAAATATTTTTTTGTGAGAATATATTAAATACTGATGTATTTTTAGAGGTCAGAGAAAAGGAAAAAGCTTTAAATTCACCTTGTCCCTTTTCCTTTCCCCTTTAACCGCGCCGTATTAGGGATGTAGGAGAAAAACTAGTACAGGTCGGCGGAAATAAACCAACCATTTATAAAAGGTCAAAGCTAGAGAACACAATACTTTTGACTTTTGACTTTTGACTTTTGACTTCCGCACAGCGGTACTAGCAGTTTCTGATGAAGAGAGGTAAAAGGAAATAGGGAAGAATTTTCCCTATTCCCTATTTTCGATCAACCAAGGCATTTCAGACCGATACCGGTACATGAGATTGACGACGATGGCGTGCAGTCACCTTCATCCGTAAAGGTTTAGCAGGCTGCACTCCTGGACCGCGACGCACACGACGAACAGGACGAGAATCTGTTAGTGCCAGTTCATAGTTGGACAAAATGGTGAATAGAACTAGCTTCATTTGATATTGAGCGAACACATTGCCAACACAGAATCGATATCCACCGCCAAAAGGTAAAAATTCGTAAGGAGAATATTGCCGTCCTAGGAAACGTTCGGGCTGGAATTTTTCTGGCTCTGGATAAACTTCCTGGCGACGTTGAGCCGAATAAATACTAGGCCAAATTTCTGCCCCTGACGCGAACTCATATCCCCTAATCTTTGTAGCAGTTGCGAGTACCCTTGGTGCTCCCACTAAGATAGCAGGATTAATACGTGTTGTTTCTTGTATAGTTGCTGTCAGGTAAGGAAGTTGAGTAATTTTCTTAGTGTCTGAGGGGTCACTAACGCTATCTATTTCAGCCATCAGCCGTTCTAGAGCTTGTGGTGTTTTATGTAGCCAATAAAATGCCCAAAGTAAGGTCATCGTCGTTGTATCATAACCAGTCAAGAGCAAAGTAATTACTTCATCACATAATTCCTCTTTACTCATCGACTCTCCTTGTTCATCCTTCGCTGATAGCAACATCGTGAGGATATCTGTACGATCTGAGTCTGGTTGCTGGAGACGTTGAGCAATTTCGGGATAGAGGAGTTCTTCAAATTCCTTCTGCAAGCGCAGAAAGCGACCCCAAAGACTCCAAGGTCCCAAATCTATTTGCAAAAATGGTAAGAACATATGAAAGCCAAACGATTGAGAGTTGGCAATCTCGATTAATGAAAGTGATGCTCGGCGTAATTTTTGCGAGCGCTCATCTTTTGTAAACCCAATCACAACATCCAAAAGCACATTCAGTGTCACCTGATGAATGCAGTTCTTGAGGTTAAACGTTGTGCCAACTCTCCACTGTTGCATCATCTTCTCGGTCATCTCACAAATCAGTCTGCCATACAATCGCATCCGGTCTCCATGCAGAGCAGGCATGATTAACTGACGATGGCGTTTGTGAGAGGCGATATCCAGTCGCATCAAAGAATGCTTTCTGACAAGAGGTCCAAAAACTTCTACACCCCGCTCAAAGTCAAATGTTTCTCTAGGGGTAGTCAGGATATCCTCAATCGACTTGGGATTGCTGAGAAAAGTAATAACATTTTTACCAGGAAACTCTACAGTGTAATCTTCTCCATATCGCTGAATCGATTCTTCCAAAAAATCTGCTGGATTGTTAATCCATTTTAATAACTGTCGCAACGATTGTTTGTGAGGCTCATTAATGGGTTTCATAATTTCCTCTACAAGAGTAGGTGTGAATAATAAACAGTGAAAAAATGATCAGCTATTTGACTAAAGAGGTAGAAACTTCTACTGAATGTCCGTTTGAACTGGCGGATTTGCCCACAGACACATCTGTACCCCAGCCCATCTCTAGATATTTCTGCCAAAGCTTGCGATAGCTCAAAGCTAAAGCATCAGCAGCTACATGAATTTCTTGTGATATTCTCGGCATTGTTTGAGTGTGCAGAGTGGCAACAACTGAGGCATCTTCTTCCGCAAGTTTGTAGTCGAGCTTTCTGAAGAAATTATCTAACCAGGGGAAAGTGAGAAAGTTACGATACAAAACCCGTTTGATTAAAGTTGTGTTGTCGCTCAGAGGAATATGAGCAACTAAAATCACAAACTTCATATCAAACCCATTATTCCTGCCGATGCTAATTTCTGACAAAGTAAAGTTAGGTAAGAAAAAGCTCAATCTTGAGTTCATTTGCGGTCGTCCGCCCAGGAGAAAATTTAACAAACTTTTTGAGTTACCTAAAGAGTCATAATTGACGGTAGCAACTCCACTAAATTCATCCTCCTCGACTTTATATTTAATGGTTTTATGGAGAGGAATTCTCTGACCAAATGATTTTTTGTGTACTGCGATCACATGGGCAAAGTCTAGATTAGCCTCCATTATACGAGCATAATTAGCATTTTCTGTGCATTCATAGTAAACAGGATGTAATCCAGATATATATTCTGGCAGAGTTGGCAGAGGATGACGATCTTCTTCCACCAAGTCTCCGTAAAACAGCCAGACAAACCCATATTTTTCCCGTACTGAATAGCTGTCTACCCTAGCTCTTTTAGAGATAGAAGTTTCCGGTGCGTTAGCAGGAATTTCAGTACATTTCCCATCCGCCTGAAATTTCCATCCGTGATAGGGACAATGAATACACCCATCTTTAACCCAGCCCAAAGAAAGGGCTGCACCACGGTGAGGACATTGGTCTTTCAGAGCAACTACTTGTCCTTCAAAAGTGCGGTAAAGGACAAACCTCAGATCGAATATCTTAACTTGCTTGGGTTTGTCAGTTACTTCTGAACTGAACTCACAAGCATACCAAAAATTTTTTAGCATTCTTAGCTCTCGAAATGAAGAAGATAAATCTAGTACAAAAAGGCAAAAGTAAAAAGAAGTAATGCTTATTTTACAAGCTTTCTAACTATTCTAAATAGTTGACTTATTTCTGCGGTGTTGTACTACTATTGATCAAATTTAATTCACCGATACAACATCGGGAGATTTGGCTTGATATCTGTTTAACTCGTTCAATTCACTCTGATTAGCATTTATGCCCCAGCCAATCGCTAAATATTTTTGCCGTAGCTGGCGATAAGCTATTTGTAAAGCATCAGAAGGAACGTGTATTTCTTGTGCCAAACTTGTAGGGACAACTCTGGGATATTGAGACTCACTAACTAATTTATCTTCAGTATAAATTTTGTTGTAGTAATTGATGAATAACCTATCCGCCCATGCAAAACGAAAGAACTGACGCAGAAGAATGCGTTTACTGATAGTTGTATTGTCATCAACAGGAAGATGGATAGCGTAGTTGATGATCTTAACCGCACCAGAACCACTTTCGACTCTAGTAATGTTAGGCAAGTAAAAAGTAATCTTTGAGTTTACTTCTGATTGTTTTTTACGGAAAAAATGGCTAAACAAACCTTTTGGTTTGGTGTGATTGTAATAATTAACTTCCGCACTGACTCCCCAATTTTCATGTTGAACTTTATAATCTTCTATCCTGGGATTTTCGGCAAATCCTGAACCAATAGAATTAGCATGAACTATGGGCAAATGGGACATATCCAGAGAATTTTCTAAAACACGGGTATAGTGAGTATTGACTTGAAAATCCAAGAAAAAATGATGCCAGCTAGGGTCTTCAAATTCAGCAAGTGGGGGAATTGGAGGTCTTTGTTGTGGTGGTAAGTCACCATAAAACAGCCAAACAAATCCATATTTTTCTTGTACTGTATAAGTATCTATGCAAGCTTTCCTAGGAATAGTTACCTCTGGATCATTCGCAGGAATTTCTACACATTTGCCATCTGCCCGAAATTTCCATCCATGATAGGGACAACGGATAGAATCACCTTCTAACCAGCCTAAAGAGAGAGCAGCACCTCTATGTGGACACTGATCTTTGAGTGCTACTACTTGCCCTTGAGAGTCGCGATAGAGAACAAACCTCTGATTTAACATCACAACTTGTTTTGGCTTATTGGTGATTGCTAAACTCGACTCACAAGCGTACCAAAAATTCTTTAACATACTTAGCTCCTGCTATTTAAATAAATAATAGGGGACTATACTTTCGATTCAATATCGGGAGTATCTTATTCTAAGAAGTAAGATTCGTTATTAGTATTCAGGTTAAACAACATTTGTAGAGTTTGAATAGCAAGGAGTTTCGTTTCAAAATTTTGCTGTGTTCGGAGTTGAACCATTGGTTCATGGAGAATTTTATTGACAATTCCTCTAGTTAAAGCTTCAATCGCCTGTTGATGTTTTTTGGGAACTTCATTTCCTAGCCCAGATAAGGTTTTTGCTAACTCTCGCTCACGAATGATTTCTACTTTTTCCCGCAAACAGGTAATTGTAGAAAATGTTTCCAGTGAGCGAAACCAAGTTCTAAAGGCTTCTACTTCTACTTCTATCAGCTCTTGTGCTTGCATTGCTGCTTGTTGTCGGGCTTCTTGATTTTGAGCAACAACGGTTTTGAGATCATCTACATTAAAGACTTGAACGTGAGCCAGTGCGTTAACATCCGCATCCACATTGCGTGGAACGGAAATATCAAACAACATTAACGGCTGATTCGGATTAATCAATGTTTGTAGTTTGGCTCGATTCAGGAGGGGTTCAGTAGCAGCTGTGCTAGTAAACACCAAGTCGGATTTGAGTATAACCGCCATCATTTCAGTGAGGGGATAACATTGAATGTTGGTCTGACTCAACTGATTTGCTAATTCTTGCGCCTGTTCAAGCGAACGATTGACGAGGGAGATTTGAGTAACACCTTTGGACAACAAATGCTTCACTAATAAACGAGCCATTTTACCAGCCCCCACAATTGCGATTCGATAACTAGACAAGTGCTTGACTTTGACTTGGGCTAGTTCTACCGCAGCTGCACTAATGGAAATTGCTCCTTTACTAATCGAAGTTTCTGTTCTGACTCGTTTGGCCACAGTGATGGCTTGTTTGAACAACTGATGGAGAATGCGTCTGATGCCTTTGTAGTCTTGACCTAATTGGTAAGCACGTTTGACCTGAGAGAGAATTTGTCCTTCTCCCAAAACTAGGCTATCTAATCCTGATGAAACCTGCATCAAGTGGATAGCAGCATCTTGTTGAAGTAGGGTAAATAAATGCTGTTTGAGTTCGTCAATAGATAGTTGACTGTGGTGAGATAAAAATTCAATAACCTCTTGAATTGCTTCTGGTGCTGATACTAATGCTACATAAATTTCCATGCGGTTGCAGGTGCTAAGAATAGCTACCTCACAGATATGAGGATAGTTACACAGATGTGCGATCGCCTGCTCAATTTGCGCTTCTGGAATGCTCAGTTTTTCACGAATTTCAACTGGGGCTGTCTTATGATTAAGACCTACAACGGCAATATTCACAATATCCTTCCTTCAAATCTATGCTCTTTGTAACTAAACTCTCATCAAGGAGAGGTGAATAGAGTCAAAACAAGTAATTAGTTCATTATTGGCAGATTTAACTCACGAATTTGCAGTCGAATATGCTTGAAAATTAGGAAAATCAAAATCGCAAATCATGATTGAGCGATCGCCAAAACACCAAGAATTTATTAAGAGTCGGATGTAGCTACCACAGGTTCAAGTGGCAATTGAGGTTGAGAAATCATCTGTTGATTTATCTGTGTAGCAGTCATGTATTCATACTGAATGAAGCCAGGATTCAAAATACCTTGTGGATCATATTTCTGCTTCAATTGATTAATTTTTGGCCAGTAATCACCAAATTGAAGTCGCCACTGCGCTAAATCCAATTCTGCCCAACTGGCTAGATATCGCTTACCACCCATTTTGAAAGCTAAATCAGTGATCAGCTTTAACTGCTCCAAAACTGGCTGAATTTGGGTTTTGGGAACTGTAGGATACATACCGAACCCAACGATCAACTCATCGTCTGGCAAAGAAAACATTGGCATATTAGTATTGCCAGCAACTAATCCAAAAGAGCCGATGGGAGTCATTCTAAAATCGATAAATCCAGGAACTAAACCCAGGACAGTTTCGATAAACTCCTTTGCCGCCGATCCTGGTAAAAGTACATCTATCCAAGGATTTACAGTGCCAGTCAGATGAGGAACTGCGATCGCAGGTTGCACAAATTGCTCAAAGGTGAGATTTTCTGTGTAGACATGACGGTAGAAGTTTAAACCTGAGAACAGTTTTTCCTGATCAATGTCGTTTTCAGAATCTACTTCCAATGTGATTTGCATCCGGTAGAACCACTCAATTAGCGGTTTGAGTCCCTTTCCTCCCCCTCTAGTTACACCCATGATACAGGGAGAAAATAACGCCAACAATCCATCCACTCGATCTTCTGCAATCAGTAACCGTTCATCGTGTAAAAAGCTGTCTAAGTTGTCGTAGCACAGGAAATAAGTACGAGTGAAGGGACGGTAAGGTTTGAGCCGATGTTGAATTTGGGTAATAATCCCGAATTGACCATACCCACAAAGAACGTGATTAAACAGCTCGCTGTTCTCGTTTGGCGAACACCAAACGATTTCTCCCGTGGCCGTCACGACTTCTAAACCCAAGCAATTATCGGCTTGCGAACCATAACGAAACGAACTTTGACCTAAGCCAGCAGCAGAATGTGTTCCTCCCAATGTGACATCAAAATAATTTGTCAGCACAGGTGGAATCATCCGATGTGGTGTTGTAGCATCGACAATCTGTCGCCAAGTTACACCAGCATCTGCTTTAAACCACAACTGCTCTGTATGCAGCTTGTGAACTCGATTCAGACTCCTCATATCTAAGAGGATGCCATCTTGGTTTAATGACTGACCACTCAAAGAATGTCCAGATGCTCGTGAAGAAATTGTTATATTTTGATTAGCAGCATATTGGATTGCTTTGGCAATGTCAGTTGCATTTTGAGGACGAACTATCACCTTTGGCTGCTTTTGAACTATGCCGCCAAAATCTTGAGAAACGTGGAGCAAATCGTCATGATCACAACTTATTTCCCCCTCAATCAGAGGCTGTAAATCTGCAATGATGCTGTTCATGATAAAAAATGACAAGTTACAAATTAGTTAGAGTTAGACAACCGCATTTTTAACAACCGAATTCCAGCTTTAATCAAAGTAGGTACTAGCTTAACCAAATCAATGACTTGGACAACAAAGCTAGTTGTATTGTTTGCAGATTGTATAGCTGTTTGAGCAGGTCTTTCGTACTTGAAAACGCAGACAGCATCACCTTCAGCTTGTCGGCTTAAAAGAGAAGCTTTCATTTCTGGGAAAGCTCTTCTGGCAGCTTCTTGTTCCATTTCGCAGAAAATCCGACAAGGATTTTCAAATCCATATTCCTTAGTCAGAGGTAAAAAAGGACAGACTCGTTGAATTTCTAGAGCTGCATCTGCACCATTTTGAGAAACATCAATAATTTCTGTCGTAAAGCCAATCTGACGCAACAAAGGAATGGATTTTTTGAAGCCTTCAGCGAGAGTATTGTGATCAATAAACGCTCCCATTAATGCTTTTTGTTGGTCAGGATATTTCTCCAACATTTTTTCATATGCTGCTGCTTCGCCCATATCATCCACAAGCTTTTTATAACGGATAAATCTGTTTCTAAACAATTTCAAGGCCTGGGATTCATCCATCTTCAAGATGTCTTGCATCTGTAAATCACCAGTACCCATTTTCTCATCCATTATCATGACTCCTTGTCATATATCTACTACTACCAATAGCAAGTAAAATTTACTTGCTTGACGACAAACAAAGAAAAACTATTACCACCAAAAAACATCTCAAGAAATTCAGAAAGGCTAAGAGAAAAATCTCGTCTTTAAGTTTCTCAATTACAACAATGTGAATTTTAATGAGAGAAACTGTTCTGTTTTTACCTTGACAAAAAAGCTTTTTGCAGGTATTAAAGCCCTCAATCAACCTACTTATCTCTTTTGCTAAACTGATTATAAAATGTATTCCTATCATGGGTATTTTATTAATTTCTTACAAGTACAAACACAAAATAAAAAACTAGTGGATTTGTGCGTCAAGAAATATAACTGGTATCCAATTGATAGAATTCCCCCAAAAACAAATTTAACTTTTAAGAAACAAGTCAGTCGCAATGAGATAAGTTTTACCCCCAAGTATGAAATAAATTACGTTATTTTCTTGACAAGAATTATGAAAATACAAAATCTATACCCATTCTGGAGGATTTTTTAATACTTCTTTGAGCATTGCTTCTTTGCTTCCAACCAATGGTTGATCGTCATATGTCCATGAAACTTCTGGAGGCATACAGTTGAAAACACTCTGCTGGCTAACCATTCCACTTTCTAAACCGAAGCGCATACCACGGTCGGAGGTCAAAATGAATTCTACATATCTTCCCCTGACAAGACGCTGCCAGTACTTATTTTCTTCTGTAAAACTCATATCCTTGCGTCTCTCTACAATTGGCATATAAGCACGGGCAAATGCTTGAGTACATTCGGTGACAAAAGCTAATATTTTTTGTGGATTAGAGTTATTAAGATGGTCAAAGAAAATGCCTCCAATACCGCGAGTTTCACCACGATGTTTAATAAAAAAGTAGTCATCACACCACTTCTTAAAGCGGGCATAGTAAGAATGATCGTACTTATCGCAAACTTCTTTATGCACTTGATGAAAATGAATAGCATCTTCTTGAAAGAGATAAGAAGGCGTGAGGTCTGCACCTCCACCAAACCACCAGTAGGTTGGTTGAGCAGGATTACCAATCTGAAAATAGCGATAGTTGGCGTGGGCAATAGGAACCATTGGATTGTAGGGATGTATCACAAAGCTCGCACCAGTGGCAAAGTAGGGAGTTTTAACATCGCCACTACTTATGGCATCCGCCTCTGGAGTTACAAGAGCACCTGACTTTTGGAAAGTCATCCCAGCAGGAAGTTCGCCCTCTATAGCTACATAATTAACGCCTACCTTCTCAAAGACGTTACCATTCAGCAAAGACCGATCAACATACGTAGCATCATTCCTGTTATCGGTAGACATTAAGCTACCGTTTTTGTCACGCGTCCAGAAATGTTCATTAAATACCTTACCATCTATTTGTTGAATAGATTCACACAGGTTTTCAAACATTTCTCTGAAAACTTTTTTTGCCTTTCTACGTGTGGAATCTAAGTCATAAACAAGGATTTCTTGTACATCTAAGATTTGGGACATAACATACATACTCATTTAGTAAGTGAGAAAGAAAATTTTTCCTAGTAAGTAAGTTGGCACAATAAAATCAAACTATGTTAAGAGAAATGAAGTAGGCTGAAACACTTACGCCTATTGCCTTATCCCAACGAAAATTATTTACGCAAACTTACTTATAGGGCAAGTTAGAACTGAATTCTTTGACTAGAATTAGTTGATCTATAATGTATAACCCACAAATAACTTGATAATCTCGAAATCATTTTACGGATTCTAGTCTCTTATGCTCTGCTGTATTTTACCAGTGAAAAAAATAAAAGATAAAGAAAATCTTAAGAAAATTAGCTATGAGTAAATACTCTTAAGTTAAGGGTTATGATAGAGGGTTGGTCTTGTCAGAGGCGATAAATCGCGTCTCTACATCAGGATTTTGGGCTGATCTGAACAGTAAAGATGAAATGGTGGTTATGAATGAGAATGAGCGATCGCCGACTAAGAGCAGCCTGACTTTTTACGGGATTGCTCTAACAAGCTTTGTGAGAGATTAAATACGCTAAGATTTAGCGTCAATTAACAGAAACTAGGCTTTTCAGACCTTAAGGTTTACTTTATAAATAGCCCCTAAGAGGCGAAACACCACACTATGAGAGTGGAATGCGTTGGCGGCGGGTCTAAATCCCCCACCTGTTACTTAGCCTGTCGAAGTTGTTACTGAGCTTGTCGAAGTATACGCCTGGTAAGTGATAACTGATAACTGATAACTGATTTAGCAAGATTCCGTGGGTTTAAGTCCCCGGCTTCTAAAAGCCGCAAGTTTTGTGGCGGGGGTAACTTAAGTTTTTCTCTATCTTTTATCATCTTCACTGGTTTAATCTTTCAAAAGAGCTAATTATCAAAAGTGTCAAAGGTACTTTATGACCTCTCAGTTGTAGTTAGTTTTTACACTGTCATCAGATTTAGCTCTTTGCTAAAAAAAGTTGAGAAGAATCAATACTATACTTAGTATTATTTCTGACTTTATTGCTTTATTAAAGTTTTCTTAAACTTTATCGTTAATATTTCTTATCATATCTCATTGTGTGCAATATGTTCATGTCTCAAGGAGAGGAATATGTAATTATTAAGGCTACTATATCATCTTCACTCAAGCTGCAATTCAAACTGCTATGTATAGAACGAGCCTTAAACATGAGGGAAGTAGTGAATATATTAATCTCAGAATGGGTAATATCTGATGGTTTAATGTTAAATCTTGACTTCCATGAATGCAACGAAAGCAATGGCATTATTAAAGCAACAATTCCTCGTGAACTTAAAATTGAGTTCAAAAGTTTATGCGCTCGGAGAAATTTAACTTTACGTTTTGTTTTGTGCAGTCTAATTCATCATTATGTAAAAGAGCATGAACAATCTTATAGACTTCATCCAGAAAATCAAGTTTAAGCCAGCTAACCAACGCCATATTGAATTAAAGCCTGCATTAAACTTAGACATCTATCAACAAATAACTAAATTAATTAACGGTTCACGTTACTTTGAATGGGTACAAATCACAACAGACAAGGCATTGATTATAACAGAGAAAACCGTGTTTGAATACTATTCTCCTAACATCAATATCGATGAATTTCTCACTCGAATAGACAGAAAAAAGTTAGCACCTAGTATACACACAACCTCTAAGCTCCTTGATAGTTCTATCATACTTGCTAAAAAAGCAGCTAAAATACCGAATCAAGTCCCTTCTTTAAGTCTCATGCAGTGGATTTGGTATCTAGCAAATCAATATCACCTGACACACATGACTTCAAGACTGATGAAAGAAGCATCTCTTCGTTTTTCTTCGATGAATCGAACCCGTTTAGCCCATTGGGCAGAGCAGAAGGCTCATGAAGAATCTGGTCATGATCGACTTGCTTTACTTGATATTCAATCTCTAGGCTACGATCCTAAACTCGTTGTCAAGTCTATTATTCCTGTATCTGCAAAGGTTTTATTAAACTACTTCACTTCTATAGTCCAATCTTTTGATCCCATTGGCTGCATAGGTTACTTGTACACATTAGAACGTCTGGCAATTTCTATAGTAGAGGAACATATTCAGATGGTAGAAGCTATTTTACCACTTGGGACTATTGCTACTCGCTGTCTACGTCTCCACAGTGGTGTTGGGCTGGATGTGGAGCATGTCCAGGAAACTATTAAGTTAGTAGCAAATCTCAGCCAACAAGAGCGCAATCAAGTTGCTATCTCTTGTTATGAAACTGCATCTTTATATTTTAAATCGTTGCAAGATTATCATCCATCTGACGAAGAAATTGAGCAGCTTTTAGCTGCTTAAGTTTACACAAGAGATATTTGCAAAATCACCAATATCTCTGTATTTAGTGTAATTTCCACATTTAGAGTACAAATCTCAGGAGAAAATTATGTCTTGCCAACAACAATCTCAAATGGCTCACAATCTACCAAAAACCTTGATGGTTGAGATGACTCATAATTTCAGAAAAATGTTGCCAAAAACCTTTGCGTTCGCAATGCAGAAAACTCTCAGAGAAACCAGTATTAACTATCTTCATGAGGAAAATAGCATAGTGATTACTGAAGTTAATCTTGATGCAGAATGGCAAAATATTTTCAGCAGTTGTAAATCTACACCTATTTTTTTGCTTAGTGCTACTAGCATCTGATATAGGACTCATATTTGGGCATTGCTGAATCATGGGATGAAACTATAAATGTTTAGATTTTCAACTCCTGATCCTCTCTGCGTCTTTGCGCCTGGAGCGTGAGATAAATCATCCCGCAATTATGCA
>JAAUYI010204924.1_pt1 | contig 16274 bp, 15 predicted proteins | sample 7278041 | NCBI WGS metagenome assembly JAAUYI01 (sample SAMN14350216, study PRJNA611818) | marine sediment metagenome | isolation source: surface marine sediment (0.6m) | place: French Polynesia: Moorea | collected 2018-08
CCATAATAATAGTTTGTGTAAACTTTAGCTTTTAAATAAACTCTTGGCTAATGTTATCGTGATCGGAGCCCAATGGGGTGACGAAGGAAAAGGAAAAATAACCGATCTACTCAGTCGCTCGGCAGATGTCGTGGTACGCTCCCAAGGTGGTGTAAACGCAGGACATACGGTTGTCGTAGCTGGACAAACTTTTAAATTGCACTTGATTCCCTCTGGAATTTTATATCCCAGTACGGAGTGTATCATCGGTTCTGGAACGGTAATCGATCCTCAAGTGTTGATTGAAGAAATCCAACAGCTAAAAGCTTTGGGAGTGACAGTAGATAATTTGTACATCTCTCAAACGGCTCACATTACCATGCCCTATCATCGCAAGATCGACCGAGCATCGGAAGAAAGTCGAGGAGAATATAAAATTGGCACTACTGGTAGGGGAATTGGGCCTACTTATGCTGATAAATCAGAACGTACTGGAATTCGGGTTTTGGATTTAATGAATCCCGAACACCTACGAAAGCAGCTTAAGTGGACGATCGATTATAAAAACGTAATTTTAGAAAAACTATATAATCTACCGCCTTTAGATTCAGAGCAAGTAATTGCCGAGTATCTAGAATACGCCGAGTTTTTACGACCGTTTGTGGTAGACAGTTCTCTTAAAATATATGAATCGGTAAAAGAGAAAAAAAATATCCTGTTTGAAGGAGCGCAAGGAACTCTACTAGATTTAGATCATGGAACGTATCCCTATGTCACTTCTTCTAATCCTATCGCAGGCGGAGCTTGTGTCGGTGCGGGAGTAGGTCCAACTACTATAGACAGAGTGATTGGTGTGGCAAAAGCCTATACTACTCGCGTTGGGGAGGGCCCTTTTCCCACCGAACTGAATGACAGAGTGGGAGAACTATTAGGAGATTTGGGCGCAGAATTTGGCACGACAACAGGTCGCCGTCGCCGTTGTGGTTGGTTTGATGCTGTAATTGGTCGTTATGCAGTCCGAATTAATGGCTTAGATTGTCTAGCAATCACTAAACTGGATGTATTAGATGAGCTAGAAGAAATAAAGGTCTGTGTGGCATACGAAGTTGATGGCAAAATTTGTCATCATTTTCCTACCAATGCGAGCCAGTTTGCTAGCTGCAAACCAGTTTACAAAACTCTACCAGGATGGCAAGAATCTACGACAGGCTGTCGTTCTCTATCAGATTTACCCCGAAAAGCTCTGAATTATCTTAAATATTTGGCGGAATTAATGAAAGTTCCCATTGCCATTGTTTCAGTTGGGCCAGGGCGCGATCAGACAATTATTGTTGAAGATCCAATCCACGGGCCAAAGAGAGCATTGCTAGATGCAGATGGTATCCCAGTAGAACTTTAGCGTTGCTATTGAGGAAACAGATTGTAATGAAGATTGAAGACAAATCTTCAACAAAATAATTGAAATTTTTAACCATATTAGTTACCACCAAATCAATCAAACACTATGAACATCACAGTCGAATGTAAAACTAGACCCGAAGGAAGCAAACCCAGAGCATTGCGTCGCGAAGGATTGATTCCTGCTGCTTTGTACGGACATGACGGAGCTAATTCTGTATCTTTAACTATTCCAGCTAAAGAAGCTCAAATGTTGCTCAGAAAAGCAGCAGTCAACAATACTCTGATCGATCTGAAAATTCCAGATATGTCTTGGCAAGGCAAGGCTTTGATTAGAGAGGTACAAGCTCACCCTTGGAAAAGAAGTCTCAATCATCTGAGCTTTTTTACGGTTTCTGCTAAACAACAGGTAGAAATTGTAGTACCAGTTGTAGTTACAGGAAAAGCAGCAGGTAGCAAAGAAGGCGGTATTGTCGAACAAATTATGACTGAGTTGAACATTTCCTGTTCTGCTGGTAGTATTCCCGAATCAATTGAAATTGACGTTTCCAATTTTGAAATTGGTAGTTCTCTTCATTTAGGAGAGGTAGTTTTGCCAGAAGGCGTTAGTATTCTTGACGATCCAGAACGTACGGTTCTTGCGGTCGTACTACCTGCTAAGCCAGTGACGGAAACAGAAGTAAGCGAACAGAATGTGGAGACAGTAACAACAGAATAGTATAGTAATTTACTGTAGTTAATTTTCGCTCTTACAACTATACTGAAATTCTTGAGGCGATCGCTTAAAAAATTCTTTGACCAGATAATTAATAGCCAAAAGCTAGCCAGAGACATCATAGATCTCTGGTTTTTTTGTGTAGAATGTTTAAAAACATAGGCGAGCGATAATCATCAATACTTGTCATTCGTTCCCTGCCTTCAGCGGTCAAAAGATATCTATAACGATTAATTTATGTTTGATTTAGAGCCAATTTTTGAATTCTCTCGCTACAATTGTGTGGCTATTTGTTCTTTCCTAGTACCAGCCAATTTGACTGCAACCGTTACTACCTTGGTTTTAGTTAGCACCAGTCAATCTTTGTCCCAAATACGCAGCTCTATGGCGATCGCCTCAATTTTTGCTGTAACTTTATTTCTTCATGTTTCTACCTGGTTTACAATCGGCGTAGTTACTCCCGTGACCTTTATTTTATTCGGATTGGGGACTACTTGTCTGCTGATTAATTTTCTAGCGGTTGTCTATCGCCAAAAAATTGCCCGAACTCTCTTGGCAACATTTTTCTGTAGTTAAGATTTAATTTACTCTAGATTCTTCAGCCAAAAGCAGAGATCTGATTTGAAATATCTGACTATTGAACCTGATACATTGATTGATGTAGGTTTCAATATCAAACAATTGTGAGCGATAACTTCCTTAGCCTTCGCCAACACCTCTGGAAATTTTTCTGGAGATATTCGATCGGTTTAATTTCGATCGGTTTAGTTTTTTCTTTGGCAGCCTGTAGTCCACCTCAGCGAGTATCTGCTACGGAAAGAATGTTTCGGAATTTTTCTTTGGAGTTTATCGATCGATACGAAATTCCTAAAATTCGATTTCAAGATACTGTCGTAGGAGGATTATCGGCGATCGCCTACGACCGCCAACAAGACTGGTTTTATGTCTTATCTGACGACCGCGCCAGACGTTCTCCCGCCCGTTTTTATACCTTTAAGTTAAAAGTCCAGCAAGCCGATGACGGTCGAATTGAAATTGATAGTTTCCAGCCGGAAAGCGTTACGTTCTTAAAAGACGAAGAGGGCAACAATTACCCAGCAGAAAGCATCGACCCCGAAGGATTAGCTATATCTCCCAGAAACACTATTTTTATCTCTAGTGAGGGTAATACCGCCAACAACATTAAACCTTTTCTGGCTGAATTCGATCTAGAGACTGGTAAAAAATTAAGCGATGTTCGTCTGCCACAACGTTTTTTGCCTAGCGAAGACCCCGAGCAACCTCAAGGAGTACGGGAAAATCTGGCATTTGAATCCTTGACAATTAATCGCACTGGTTTGCCTGAAGATCCTTTTCGAGTTTTTACGGCTACAGAATCATCATTGATTCAAGACAAATCTTTGGAAGTATAAGAACCAGAGCGAATTCGCTTTTTGCAATATATCATCAATCCCGTGGGCGACCCAGTATTAGTTGCCGAACATTTGTATTTACTCGAAACAGCACCTGCTGAGGTTATTTCTAATGGACTAACAGAATTGTTGGCACTGCCAACCGAAGGCTACTTTCTCAGCTTGGAACGGACTTTTGGCTTGACTGGCGCGGGGGCAAAAATCTTTCAGGTAGTAATAGGCAATGCTACCGATACGAGTAATATTGCCAGTCTCAAAGGAAACTTAGCCCAAGTCAGGACTCTGAAAAAACAGCTTTTGTTCGATTTAGGAGATTTAGATATCGAGCTTGATAATCTTGAGGGAATAACCATTGGCCCTCGTTTACCAGACGGTAGTAAAAGTTTACTGTTAATTAGCGACGATAATTTTAATGAGGAACAAATTAATCAATTACTATTGTTTCGTCTAAGCGAAAATTGAAAACCAGTAAGGAGCTAGAGAGTCTCTAAGACTTCCGCATTTTGAATCAGCCATTTTTCTCCTTGACGTACTAGCTGATATCGCACTAGTAAATTATCGTCATAGGATTGAGCCTTGACTAATGTTCCTGACTGATAATGTTGGGCGACTTCTTTAACTCTTGCCTCCACAGTGGCTAGATTGGGATTGTTGGGATTAATTTTTGCCGATCGCATCTCAATCTCGTGCTGGTATTCTCGATGAAAATTACCTTTTTGGTAAGCGATCGCCCGATTACGCCAGGTGGTTAATAATGGTTCTGCTAAAATAGTCTCTAACTCTTGGATTTGGTATTGCTTGCCAAAGGCTGCGGATTTGCTGCTCAACCATTTTTCAATCACTTGTTGAGATTTTTGGCTAAAGGTTAACTTGGGTTTAGCAACTACGGGTTTAACTTCGACTGGTGGCAACTCTACGGTCGGTTGAGAAATTGCGATCGCTAACTGTCCCTTTGTTGCTGTCTTTTGCGTGGGGTTGAGAAATATTTTGGTAGTCATAAAACCGAGTGTGCCGACACCAAAAATCAAACCAAAGATAAATAACCAGCCTTTAACAAGTGTGGCTGAATTCAGCTTTTTTTTGCCAGCAGCTTTTTTTTGTTTTAGCTGACCCTGAGCTTTGCGTACTACTGATGGAGGAACCGCCCTATGTCTGGATTCTAAGGGCAAGGAAAGAGGTTTTGGTTTTGGTTGAACGGGCTTTTTGCTGTGGAGCTTTGGTTGGGAAGGGGCTGCCCGACGATGCCTAGATTTACTAGATCTAGATTTGGGTTTAGATCTAGATTTAGCTCTAGTGGTAGAAGTCGCGCTTTTGGGATTACTTTCTAGAGCAGTTGCGTTGGCAGCATCTGCGATTATCCCTGCGCTAATTAACTGTGGTGCTGTCTGAGAAATTTGGTTTGATGAAGCTACTTTGACCGAGGGAGTTTTGGCTGGAGAAAATAGATTGCGCCAACGAGATAAAATCCCCACACCAGTTGCTGTAGAACTATTCTGGCTGGCTGTAGATCTAGCTGTGGATGGTGTTTTTGAAGCAGTTGTCTTCATCGATGACCTGGTAGCAGGAACTAGCTCATTGAGATAAGCTTGAACTTCTCGGTCGGCGAAATACTCTTTAAGAGTCAATTTTGACTCAACTAAATCGACAAATTGAGCTAAGACATCTTCATGCAACCACTGTTCGCCATAAAAGCACATTCCAGCTAATAAATCGTCGCTGTCTGGAGAGTGTTGCAGAATTTGATTTAATTTAGACGTATCTTTACTTTGATAAACTTTGTTAATTGCTTTTTCTGTCTGCCCTAGCAATAAAGCGCATACAGCTTGTTCCCAGGTTACATCTTGTTTTTCACTGAGATAATCTAGCTTGCGTTGCGCTCTTAAGACTAATTCTGGTTGTTTGCCAGAAAATCCCCGTCCCAAAAGGGCATAAACTGCTAAATAACTAGCGATCGCCGAATCAGTTTGGGTTTCGCTGTCAAATAAATATTGCTGCTCTACCGAGGTCAGATAGGTTCTTAACTGTTGAGTAAAACAGAGAAACTGATCGAAACTCAAACCCGAATAATCATCGCCTTTGCCTTCAATTCCCTGACGCTGGAGCAGCATTTCTTGCAGCAATTCAAAACCTTTAGCTCTCGGAGCGGAGTTGGGCAAATTTTGAGAAATTAATTCTAAAATTCTGTAAGGACGCAGCTTGTATAAATCTAGTTCTATTTCTTGTTTGACTTGTGGAAATAAATCTTCTTGTTCGAGTAGGTCTACTCCTAAGCGGTCGGAAAGAGCAGCAGTTTCAAACTCTTTACGATGCCATCTTTCTCTTCCTAGCTCTAAATAGGCTAATGCCAAAGACAGAATGATATTTTCTTGGATCGCAAGGCTGATTTGCCTGTCTTGTTTTTGTTGCAGTTGACTAAATTCTTGACTGTTGTAATAGTCAATACCTAAAGTCAGGACTAGCTCGTATTCTCCTAGCTCGTGAAGAATTAGCAATGCCCCCATCATGTGAGCCGGAGAAATTTCGATGGTAGGATTTGCCAGAGGAATCTCTGTAGTTGAATTTTGGTCGGCAATGGGTAGATCGCCTTTAGCAGCATCGAGCGCATCGCTTTTCGGTGTCTCAAAGATTGTCAAAGGTTCTAAACTTACCAGAAATTGAGCATCATAATTAGCTCTTTGCTCTGGGTCAGATAAGACTTGATAAGCTTGTTGAATTAATTCTTGACGAGCTTGAATTGCTAGCTCGTTATATTCACGCCGGGGCTGTTGTAAGAGGCGATCGCTATAAGCCTGTTCCAGTTGCTGGTCAGTTGCTTTGATCGGTACGCTCAAAATTCGATAATAGTCGAGGGGGATTCGCACGATAATAAGTTCCTCTGGACGGCTTTAACGTCCTGGTAAGTGACAACAAAAAAGGGGGCTAAAGGCTGCTGAGACTAGAAAGAAAATAATCGCGATCGCGTCTGATGCTTATCTATCCCTAATTACAATTACGGAAACACTCAGAGCTATACTTTACTTTCTTTAAAAAATCCTCTTCCAGCAGCTTTGAGTAAAAAATTTTAGCTAACTTAAAGAGTAAGGTAGACTCGGTGGCGAAGACTGTACTTTTTGCCAGCATTCTAACCTAGTTTTGTTGAGTACAGAAAATATTTAGAATTAGTTTAATAAAGTATAAACAACTGTAAATTTTGTTTAAAAACTATGAAAGAATCGCAGCCTAAGATAATTGTTCTCGATGACGATCCGACTGGTTCACAGACTGTACACAGTTGTCTGTTGCTAATGCAGTGGGATGTAGCCACTCTCAAACAAGGTTTACAAGATGATATCCCAATTTTGTTTATTTTAAGTAATACCAGGGCATTAAATCCCAAACAAGCAGAAGTTACTACCAGAGAGATTTGTCAAAATCTGAAAATTGCGATCGCCGAAGCCCAAATCAAAGATTTTTTAGTGGTTAGTCGTTCGGACTCTACATTGCGGGGACATTACCCGATAGAAACTGACGTAATTGCTGAAGAATTAGGCAATTTCGACGCTCATTTTTTAACTCCTGCTTTTTTTGAAGGGGGCAGAATTACCACTGACAGTACTCACTACCTGATGATTGAGGGGGTCAAGACTCCCGTAGCAGAAACAGAATTTGCCCGCGACTCCGTATTTAGCTATAGCTATAGCTACCTACCTGACTACGTTGCCGAAAAAACTCAAGGGAAAATTCCTGCTTCTTCTGTAGTTAAATTCAATCTCTCAGATATTCGTACTGGTCAAATCGAGCAACAACTGTTAGAACTTACTGGGAATCAATGTGTTGTTGTCGATGGGGAAAATCAAGCAGATTTTGATTTATTTGCTGGAGCAGTTTTGACTGCTACCAAGACGGGTAAACGATTTTTATTTCGTTCGGCGGCCAGTCTTTTGACTTCTCTAGCCCAGTTAGGCCCACAACCAACCCCTCCAGAAAAGATGGGTAATTATCGCCCTACAGCTAAACCTGGAGTGGTGTTAGTTGGTTCTCATGTCCAAAAAACCACTCAACAGCTAAATCAACTATTACAAGAAAAAGATGTAGTAGGAATTGAAGTTGACGTAGTACGCTTGCGCGATCGACCTCAAGAGAGAGAAGCGATCCTGGAAGAAACCTTGACCAGTCTTGGAGAAATATTCGAGCGGGGACTAACTCCTGTGGTCTATACCAGTCGCCAAGAATTAAGTTTTGTTGACATCCAACAACGACTTCAATTTGGTCAGTCGGTTTCTAGCCTACTAATGGATGTAGTTAAAGGACTACCAAAATCGATCGGATTTCTAATTAGTAAAGGAGGCATTACTTCTAATGACGTACTCAGTATAGGTTTAAATTTAACAGCAGCCAGACTTCTGGGACAAATTTTACCAGGATGTTCTGTAATTCGGACCGAACCGACTCATCCCCAGTTTCCTAATTTACCTGTGGTTTTATTTCCAGGCAATGTAGGCGATCGGGATAGTTTGGTAGCAGTCTGGTCGCGCTTAAGATTTTCCTAATATTTCATCAACAGAAATCTACGTTAGTATGTGAAGCGTAAAATAGAATTACCTATAAAGTAGATATACGTAGATATACGTACGATCAGGATGGTTGCATGACTTTCGAGCCTACTATCTCCCTGGACAAAGCGGACGATACTTCTGATTCGTCTCCTTTAGTTAATAGCTATTCACAAATTGGTATTAAAAATGATGGCGACCGACTTCTATTAACCTTACCCGCTCAAGCAGAAATAAATTCCGATCTACCTTGGTCAGAAACTTGGCAAGAGCTAAAGCATCTGTTAAAAACCAAGGAACAGTCCTGGCAAGTGGGAACAAAAGTATGTTTAATTGCTCAAGATCGGTTGCTAGATGCCAGGCAATTACAAACCATTGCCGAAACTCTCGATGACGTAAAATTATCTTTGTCTACTATTATCACCAATCGACGGCAGACGGCAGTGGTAGCTGCGGGGAGTGGCTACTGCGTCCAACAAAATTCTGCCGAACCTTTAGTAGACGAGCAGACGACGGGAAGCCAAGTGCTTTCTCCTACCCTAGCAGAACCATTGTATTTACAAAGTACAGTCCGCTCTGGGGTAGAAATACGTCATCCAGGAACGATCGTGATCTGTGGAGACTTAAATCCAGGCGGAAAAGCGATCGCAGCAGGAGACATCTTAGTTTGGGGGCGTTTGCGGGGTATTGCTCATGCAGGAGCGCAAGGAAACCATCAATGTCGAATTGCTGCCTTGCAAATGGAATTTACCCAACTGCGTATTGCCGATGCGGTGGCACGACCACCTAAAATAAGACCAAGAAAGCTGTCACCAGAGCAAGCTTTTATGACTACAAACGGAATTAAGTTGGCGAAGTCCTCCGAATTTGCTAAAAATTACGTTTTTTCGCCTCTCAAAAGGGCATGGATTCCTCAAAATTAAGCAAAATAATCACAGCTACATAAATCGTAAGTAAACAATATGAGTCGTATAATTGTTGTTACTTCTGGCAAAGGAGGAGTGGGCAAAACCACTACTACATCCAATTTAGGAGCAGCACTGGCCAAGCAAAATCGTTCAGTAGCTCTCATTGATGCCGACTTTGGACTGAGAAATCTAGACCTATTATTAGGACTAGAAGAACGAGTGGTATACACGGCGATCGATGTTCTGGCAGGAGAATGTCGTCTGGCGCAAGCCCTGGTCAAAGACAAACGTTTAAAGGGTTTGGTTTTGCTTCCTGCTGCTCAAAACCGCAATAAAGAAGCCGTTCGACCAGAACAGATGCAAAAAATAGCCTCCGCATTGACAAAAGGCTATGATTATATTTTGATTGATTGTCCTGCGGGAATTGAGTTGGGTTTTCGGAATGCTATTTCCGCAGCCCAAGAAGCCTTGATTGTAACCACTCCCGAAGTCGCAGCGGTACGAGATGCCGATCGCGTCATTGGACTATTAGAAGCAGAAGGTGTTAATAAAATTAGCCTCCTCGTCAATCGGGTAAAACCCAAGATGGTTGAGGATAACAAAATGATGAGCGTCGAAGATGTTCTAGAACTATTAGGAGTTCCTCTAATTGGAGTTGTGCCTGATGATGAAAAAGTAATTGAAGCTACCAACCGTGGTGAGCCTCTAGTTTTGGCAGAACACGATTCTGTTCCAGCAACGGCCTATTCTAATATTGCCCGACGCTTGGAAGGAGAAAAAGTACCATTCTTAGATTTGATGGCAAATCAGGGCAGTATTTTGGCTCGTTTGCGTCGAATGTTCGGTGGTTAATCAACACAGGTCAAACCTAGTATTGACAATATTAGCTATTTTTGTAAATAACACCATTGACTGTGTTTATTACTCTCCATGCAAACAATCTTTACAACGATCAACAGGTTTTTGGAAATGCTTTTTCCCTGGAATAATAATGTTAATAGCCGAGATCACGCCAAAAGCCGTCTAAAACTGATTATTGCTCACGATCGCGCCAGCATTAATCCAGAGATTTTGGCTGCTATGCGTGAAGAAATTTTAGATGTCGTAGCACGTTATGTTGAAGTAGACCGAGATGAAATGGAATTTTCTCTTTCTAACGATCAGCGCATGACTGCTTTAACTGCTAATCTTCCGATTCGTCAAGTCAAACGATTTAACCAATTACAAGATAAATTGCCGGAAAATAGCGGGCTTGATTTGCAAAAAATAGAGGTGGTGGAAGTCGAACAAAATGACAGTGCTAATTCTCCGTCTACATGAAGTTGCCGAACTAGTTTGGGGGTGAATATCAAGTTGACCGCGCTATCTTCTTCTTAACGACTAGAGCCAATGATACTGCTGAGTAATTAAGATTAGATTAATAAAAATAATCTAAGTTGAGACTAGTTATGACACTGGCTGACCTACAGCAATTACAGACAGCTTTAAAGGAATGGGCGATCGCCGTGGAGGCTTTGACAGCAGGAAAAACAATCGTTTTGTTACGCAAGGGCGGTATTCGAGAAAAAAGTTTTCATCTTTTACATGAAAATGTTTGGCTCTATCCTACCTACGAACATCAAAAACCCGATTTACTCAAACCAGAATACGCTGAACAAGTAATATCTGTTGAGTCTGGATGGCATCCAGCTACTGTAGAAATAAAAAGTTCTGCGGTGATTACTGATGTTTTGCCAGTCAAGAGCGAAGAGCGAATCAAAGCACTACTACCTTATCATATTTGGAACCAAAAGATGATAAGCGATCGCCTGAATTGGAAACCCCAACAGCCATTAATGGTGTTACTGCTGAGAGTTTATCGTCTACCTCAGCCTCGGATTATTGCTTACCACAATACCTATGGTGGCTGCAAGTCTTGGATAGATTTAGTCGAACCTATTCCCACGACTGAATTAATTCCAGTCATAGAAGAGGAGCGATATCATCAAATAGCCCAAGAAATTAAACAGATTTAGTTAGGGACGAACCAAAGTTCGCCCTGTAAAAATAGGTTAAAGTTTAATTTTTGTTGCGATAGAGAACATTAACCACCAATCTCGCGATCGCTCTGAAAAAACTGGGACTTTTCTTTGCAGAATCAGAAGGTGAAGGTTGGACAGTTGGCTTGGGTTTAGCTGGAGTTGTTTTCGTTGCCACTGGTTGGACGGTTGGTTCGGGTTTAGCTGGGGTTGTTTCCTTTGCTACTGGCTCTGGTTTTGTCTCTTCTACGGTCGTTGACAGCAATGCTTCGGGTGCAGATTCAGTGTCTACAGACGATAAAGCGTGACATTTAGCCAGAAATTCATCTAACTTTTGGCGATCGTCTAAAGCGGTTTGACGCACACTGGCAGCACATTGAGCAATGTCCTCTTTACCTATATGGGTTAGCCATTTTTCGAGATCTTCTCTAACTAGATAATTACTCCCATCATCAGGAAATTTTCGACAAAGTTCCAATAAGTCTTCAGCACTATAAGCCAATTGACCATCGGCAAAATAAAAAGGCTCAGTCATGGTATTATTTGTTTAATTAAGAAAAGTTCAATTTAATTTTGACACAGGTATCTAAAGACAAACAGTTACAAAACCTGTTTTAGATCCTGATTTAGTATTTATGCGGGAACTTTCATGCCCCTGGCTACAGCGGGACGTTGTTTAATCGTTTCGTACCAGCGTTGCAATTGGGGATGTTCCTCTAAGCTTAATTCCATAAATCTGTAAGCACCAACCCAAGGATAGATCGCAATATCGGCAATCGAATAATCACCACTAATATATTCTGTCTTACTTAGTTGAGTATTCAATACGTCGTATAACCTCAAAGTTTCTTTTCGATATCGCTCGATGGCATAGGGAATTTTTTCAGGGGCGTATTTAAAAAAATGGTTGTATTGTCCAAACATAGGGCCAACACTACCCATCTGAAACATCAACCACTCAATAGTCGCAAAACGCTGTTTGGTTTCACTAGAGAGCAATTTACCAGTTTTATCGGCTAAATAAATTAAGATCGCGCCAGATTCAAATACGGTAATTTCGGTGTCGCGATCGATAATGGCAGGAATTTTGCTATTGGGATTTATCTCGACAAACTCAGGAGTGAACTGTTCTCCTTTAGTAATGTCTATCTTGTGTACTACATAATCCAAGCCTACCTCTTCTAGCATAATTGAAGCCTTGCGACCATTGGGAGTACCGAAGGTATATAAATCGATCATTTGGATTAAATAATTCGCTAACAATCAAATTGCTCTTTAATTCTAATTAAAGCGATCGCACTTAGGTAGATTAACTAGATCGAATATGACCCAGATCGACACAAGAGGCGATCTATTCGATTGTCAGGATATTCTTTTGTCACCATTTATTGCGATCGACGGCGATGTTTGTTTGGTGAGATTGTTGATGGTGCGATGCAATTAAATCCACAGGGTAAGTAGGGGCGAACAGCAGGAAAGCCCCTACAATGGATGTTGTATTTCCGGCGATCGCTACAAAGTAACCACGTTGAATGATTGAAATAAAACAAGTCACAAATATTCTTCTATGAACTTTATAAGTGTTTGCAACATAAATCCCAAGGTGATTATGTTAAACCATCCAATAGCTTGGAGTATGGTAAAGCTTTGTAAAACATCATATTGCCTCAATTCAAGCTTATTGCAAAAGATCGAGAAATTTTGCTCGCTCAAAATTACGATGCCAGTATAAACAAATGTATATGATAAAAAAAATCGGCGTTGGTGAATAGAGGTATGATTTTTTAGACTATAGTGTTTTACTAATTTTTAAAAAGCTAAGAGCTAAAAGCTACAAACAGAAACATTTTGTATGTCATACATTAAATCACCAACGCCAAAAAATCTTACCCAATTGAAACATTGCCAGCTATTTAAAAACTCAGAAATACCTTAAATGAATTAAAAGAGACATAGCTGCACTTGACTACTCCACAAACAATTAATTTAGGAACAATTGTACTTAATATCTTGTTGAAGAACAAATGCGAAAGAATTTTTCATGTTGAGATAGTCTTCATAAGAGAGGTTTACCATAAAAAATGCAAAAATAAACAAATACACAGAACTGCATTACACAAACTACTATGGCTGACTTCCCCTCCCTTAGCGGTAGCGAAATCCGCGACAAGTTTCTAAAATTCTACGAGTCTCGACAGCATAAGATCTTACCCAGTGCATCTCTCATACCTGAAGATCCGACGGTGATGCTAACCATTGCGGGGATGCTGCCTTTCAAGCCGATATTCCTGGGACAACGCCAAGCACCCCAACCCCGCGCTACCACTTCCCAGAAGTGTGTCCGTACCAATGATATCGAGAACGTAGGACGTACCGCTAGACATCACACCTTCTTTGAAATGTTGGGTAACTTTAGCTTTGGCGATTATTTTAAAGAAAAGGCGATCGCATGGGCGTGGGAACTTTCTACTCAGGTGTATCAGTTACCTGCCGAGAGAGTGGTTGTCAGTGTGTTTAAAGAAGATGACGAAGCCTTTGCTATCTGGCGCGACAAAATAGGTATTCCCGAACATCGTATTCAGCGAATGGGAGAGGAAGATAACTTTTGGAAATCGGGAATTACTGGCCCTTGTGGCCCCTGTTCGGAGTTATATTATGATTTTAATCCAGAATTGGGCGACGAGAAGATAGATTTGGAAGACGACAGCAGATTTATCGAGTTTTATAACTTGGTATTTATGCAATATAACCGCGATGCAGATGGTAATCTTACGCCGTTAGAGAATAAGAATATTGATACGGGGTTGGGTTTAGAAAGGATGGCGCAAATCCTGCAACAAGTAACCAATAATTATGAAACCGATTTAATCTTCCCGATCCTGAAAACTGCTGCGGATCTGGCAGGGATAGATTACCCAAAAGCCGACGAGAAAACTAAGACTTCCCTCAAGGTAATTGGCGATCATGTTCGGGCAGTAGTTCATCTGATCGCAGATGGCGTTAGTGCATCTAATGTTGGTAGGGGTTATATCCTGCGTCGTTTGATTCGTCGAGTAGTACGGCACGGTAAATCGATTGGTATTTACGGTAGAGACGCGAAATTTCGCGTCTTTACACCAATTGTTGCCGAAACGGCGATCGCCCTCTCGGAATCAGCTTATCCTAATGTCAGAGAACGAGAAGAGTTTATTAAAAACCAATTGCAAACCGAAGAATCCCAGTTCCTCAAAACATTAGATAGAGGAGAAAAATTATTAGCCGAGATTATTGCTAACACTGCTAATCTATCCCAGAAACAAATATCGGGAGTAGATGCCTTTACTCTTTATGACACCTATGGTTTTCCCTTGGAATTAACCCAAGAAATTGCTGAAGAACAAGGTTTAACCGTTGATGTAGAAGGTTTTGAAGCAGAGATGGAACAACAGAGAATTCGCGCTAGAGGTTCTCATGAAACCATCGATCTTACCGTTCAAGGTAGTATAGATAAACTAGCAGAACAAATCCATCCGACAGAATTTTCTGGCTATACTAATCTGCAAGATACAGTACAGGTAAAGGCTTTATTGGTAGAGGGAAAAACCGTAGAAATCGCCGAAGCAGGTACGCCAATCCAATTAATTCTCGACTCTACACCGTTTTACGCTGAATCTGGGGGGCAAATTGGGGATAAAGGTTATCTTTCAGGAGATAATGTTTTAATCCGCATTGAAGACGTACAAAAAGAATCGGGTTTCTTTGTTCATTATGGCAAGATCGATCGCGGTACGGTCAATGTCGGGGATGTAGTTAATGCCACCATCGATCGCGCTTGTCGTCGTCGGGTACAGGCTAACCATACAGCAACTCACTTGTTGCAGGCTGCCTTAAAACAGGTAGTAGATGATTCGGTATCTCAGGCTGGTTCTTTAGTTAGCTTCGATCGCTTGCGTTTTGATTTTAATTCCCCCCGCGCTTTAACTCTCGAAGATTTACAGCAAGTAGAGGATTTGGTTAATACCTGGATCTCGGAGGCACACCAAGCAGACGTTGAGATTATGCCCTTAGAAGAGGCTAAAGCTAAAGGGGCAACGGCGATGTTTGGCGAAAAATATGCCGATAACGTGCGGGTGATTGATTTTCCTGGCGTATCGATGGAACTGTGTGGTGGGACTCACGTTAGTAATACTGCCGAAATTGGCGCGTTTAAAATTATCTCTGAAATTGGTATCTCTTCAGGAGTTAGAAGGATCGAAGCTGTAGCTGGGGCTGCTATTTTAGATTACTTAGACGTGCGCGATAAAGTAGTTAAAGAATTGAGCGACAAGTTTAAAGTGAAACCCGAAGAAATCGGCGATCGCGTCAGTAATTTACAAGCAGAACTCAGAAGCACCCAAAAGGAATTAGAGGCAGCCAAACAAGAACTGGCTTTAGCTAAATCTGATAGTTTATTATCCCAGGCTGAAACCGTCGGCGACTATAAAATTTTAGTAGCAAATATGGGCGAAATGGATGCTAAATCATTACAGTCGGCAGCCGAAAAATTACAGCAAAAATTAGGAGAAGCAGCGGTAGTAATTGCTTCTATTCCATCAGAAGGCAAAGTAAGTTTAGTAGCAGCTTTTAGCCCTAAAGTTATCAAAGAAAAGCAACTGCAAGCAGGTAAGTTTATCGGCGGTATTGCCAAAATCTGCGGTGGTGGAGGCGGTGGACGACCAAATCTAGCCCAGGCTGGCGGAAGAGATGCGAGTAAATTAGCTGAAGCGTTGGATACCGCCAAACAAAAGTTGATCGAGGGCTTAACTTAGATCTATAGGTGGGTTGTTGCCCACCTTTATCGAGATATTTTTTACCATTAAAAATTACTCCCCCTATAGCAAAAATCAACCCAAACATTAATAAAAAACCTGTCAAACTAATTCCTTGCTTTAAGCCTTAACCTGAGATTCCTTTACCCTGTATCGACATATAAATATAAATAATTAAACCAGTAATAATTCCTAATATTCCTCCGATAATCCCTCCATAAACACAATAAAAACATAATTCAATAATTTCCTCTATGGTTTTTCTTTGTAAGGAAAATGTAACTTTATAAATTATTCTATTTATCGTTAACCAAACAATTACAATCGAAGCCAAAATGATTAACAATTTCATATTTAAAATGTTTTTTGAGCATTTTAATCATTGAAATTTTAATTGTATGGCTTGACATTTCCTCTAGAACAGCGATTCAGTAATCGAAAACTAAGCAGTGCCTGCTTTGGAAGCAAATAGCTCTGGGTCGTCTTTCAACAGTCTTACCAGTACATGAAGATTATGAACAACCG
>JAAUYI010178462.1_pt1 | contig 16272 bp, 14 predicted proteins | sample 7278041 | NCBI WGS metagenome assembly JAAUYI01 (sample SAMN14350216, study PRJNA611818) | marine sediment metagenome | isolation source: surface marine sediment (0.6m) | place: French Polynesia: Moorea | collected 2018-08
AGCGAGTGGACGCGATATTATTGCGATCGCTCGACATCTTTCTCAGCGACCCTGATATTATCGAACGTTATAACTTGGCATTTGATAATGGTTGGAAATCTCCCGAATGGCAGGATATGCCGACATTAAGAGATTTTACCCGTTTCTGTTCCATTGCTCGACTCAATATTTCCAGACCAGAAGCTATTGACCACCAAGCCATCAATCAAATAACCAGTCAGATAGCCGCTTTGTTGGTGAGTCCTTTGGGGAATGCGATCGCACTTCCAAGCAGCTTTTCTCCCGAACCAATCGACATCCTGACATTCTGCGCCGAACTAATTCGGCTTTACTGATACCGCTAGAGTCAGCTAATGCTTGCCAATGCTCATTTTGTTGGGGTGTTACCAGTATTTGAAATCGAACTGTGTAGTGTTTTTGTTTTGATGGCATTTTCAAGAGTGAAGGGAATATTCTTCTAGGTTGACAAGTTCTTTAGTTAGGTGGCAACTGTCGATAGTGATATGTGAGGAACATTTCATTCGACTTAATAAAAACAACAAAATTAATAGCCCAAGTATTGCTATTATGTAAGTACATAATGTATGTACATCATGAGCAACCCCTACAAAATTCGCAGCACCAAAATTGGTAACAGTGCGGGATTTCGTCTACCTGCGGAGTTCTACCGCGAACATCCCCAGTTTGCCAATGCTTCTGGTTGGATAGAAGTATTGTCTCCCAACACCGCGATCGTCAAAATAATTCCCGAATCAGCTGATGACGAGGATGAGGAAGATTCCTTAATGATGCGGCTGTTTCTCGATTTCGCCACGACGGAAGCCTTGAAAAATAATACCCTGCAACCTTATACAACTGAGATGTCCCAGGCTGCACATAAACTAATTGAGGGTGTGGAATTAGAGGAATAATTCGTAATTCGTAATTCGTAATTCGTAATTCGTAATTTTGAATTTTTAATACCTCTATGGAGGAGCAAGCTACGTAATGGGTGTGAGTCTGTTAATACCATGCGGTAAAGATGGCGAAGTTTGTCAGTAATGATTGGGAGATTTATTTTCACCCACAACTATTTGGAACTCAGTATCAAGAATTATTTGACCGTGTTTCTGAGCTACGGGACAAGTTACCGTCAAGTGAGTTTAAAACCCATGCAACGGTGAAGTTATTTGCTGCAATTACTGTTGCCATTGAAACTAAAATTCCCTCCGATCCTTTCGCTAGTCACTTTGCTTTGACGGGAGCATTAAAACGCTACGGGCGAGTCAAAAAAATGGGTTTACCCCAAAGATATCGGTTATTTTTTCGAGCATTTGATAGCCCAGAGTTAAAGGCAATTGTAATTTTATGGTTGGGATTTCCTCGTAAAGAAGGAGCAAAAAACGATTGTTACCAAGTTTTTATCAAGATGGTTGCGCGAGGGACATTTCCAGATAGTTTGGATGAATTAATTACAGAAACCGAAACAACTCAAGATTAATCGGATTGAGCTTATCCTTTAATTTTCGGCAATCTTTTACTTTAAGTCACAGCTACCTTGCTGAAAAACCCAGGTATAGGTTGTCCCGATGTCATGGATGATTCTGGAAGCAAACACCACAATGCTTTGAATCAAGTCCAAATATCCTTAAGGGAGTTAGCTGCTGACTTGGGTGTGGAGCTACCGGAAGGTTATCCCGCCACCCCTACCATAACCTGAGTTCGGGATAAGAAATCCTCGAAACACCTGATGTCTCGTTGTTCGCTCTGAAGCTCTGTTTTAAATTCTTCTCAATAAGCCATGTTGTTGAGATTAGTCTCATTTATGAACCTTATTGACAAAATTATGCCAATTTAATCGCTTGTTTAAGCACTTATGGTTTGGCTAAATCCTTACAGAATAAGGTTTTTAGCTTTTGGCTTAACCCGAACTCAGGTTACCATACGTAAAGACCTAGAAACCCTGCACCGCTACGGTATTCTCGATCGCAGGATGTATCGTTGGGGATATTATCTCGGTACTGGAGCCATGTCCCAGGATGAGTTGAAGGTAGCATTGAATGCTTTAGCTTCACAAGGGCAATTTCAAGGAGATCCACAACTTCAACGCATACATGAAACTCTGAGTAAAAGATTGAAGGGTTTGGATATGGAACTAGAGGGTAAGTTGTTTTACTCAGTGAGACAATACCTGAATCGTGCCATAATTTACACTGATCCAGAAGAAATGGCAGCTAAGGGGGAAAACCGCGATACCCTATTCCATCAATTACCAGTACTAGAAACAGCCATTAGCCAGGGACAAGCCATAGAAATATCCCGTGGTGTTGACTTTTATGGTAGCGATCGCAATTGATGTAAATACGGGTAAACCTCGCTATATAAATTACAGCGTTGCCTTGCCTCCCCGTTCCTTAGATGAGTTTATTTTGTGGGTTTATCGTTATATGGACAAGGCTCAGATAATTACTCCTAAAAAGTTGGTAGAGAAACATAAGCAAGCAGCACAAGCGTTGGTAAAAAAGTATATGTAAGCACTGAGTCGCAAGTGCAAAACTTGTCTTGTATCGTCTGGATATGGTGAAGTTCTGATAAAGTAACGTTTACAGGAATTATTTTTATAAAGTCAATATGTATTGGTCGCAATTATCAAATATATTTCAGGTTTGGTCATTGAAGGTAGGAATGTTTGTGATGGCTCAGACTACTCCATCACCTACAGTCAGCCCAAGTCCCAAGCCTTCTACTTCCCCATCAGCAGCAGACGTTGAGTTACTCAAAAGTCAAATTCAGTTTCTACAGGATATTAACACTCGCCTGAATAATAGTTTTGGCTCTTTTGTCAGTGCAATGAACGTTTCTTTGGTGGCAATTGGCATTATCCTGGGAGTTGCTGGTGCCATCAGCGTTTATTTATTTGACAAAAGTTTAAAACAAGCAAGGTTAATTATCAGAAATGAAGTAGAAAGAAGAATGAAAGTAATGGTAGAAGAAACTGTCGGAGAGGAAGTTGATAATTTAAAAAATGTTTTGGAGCGTGAGAAAGTAATTGGCACAATCAATGTAGATTATTTTCTTCCTTTGCAAAAGTCTATTCTGACTGAAGATTATCCAGAAGAATTTCAATTGTTAAATGGAAGAGGGTTTAATAAAGTTAATCCTTTGGATGATTCTAAAATCAATAAAATTTCTGGAGATGTGGTAGTTTTAGACTTGGTCAACTACCCGCTAGTTACAGATGAAGAGAAAAATAACCTCCCAGAAGATCAAATTGCTCAATTAATTCAAACCAGAGTTGCCGAACACCTGAAGAAATTCACCAAAAAGCTTCCTTATCGTTCTGTGCTGGTTGTTTATATCCGTCCTGGAAAACAAAGAATTAATGCGATCGATGAGCTTTCACAAAAAGTTAAATACTATTCTTCTGCTAATACACCTGTAAGTTTGATGGGAGTCGTTGTAGACTCCGCTTATGTAGCCTATTCTTGGAAGCAATAATTTAGGTTATTGTGTAGGAATTATTTGGTAATTACAATTCTCTTCATTAGAAGATATGGGCCATATTTGAGCATAGGTATCAAAGTCAAATTTTGACTTTGAAATCGATTCTTTTAATGTTTGTAAGTAATATTTGCGAGGTTCTTCTGTTGCTCCAAATACTGTAACTACTTGATATTTTTGTAAATCTTTAATCCAGATTGGAGACGGTGTAACATCACGATCAATTTCATCACCATCTTTAGTACTTTCTTTTTTAATACCACCACACAAACTTTTTGCCTGGGTATAGTTTTGCTCTTCTAGATTATGAAATTGTTCATGTAGGAGTTTTAATGGGTAGGATTTAGTCGCGGTAGCGATGTGTTTCACATCTTTCCGAAGTACTAAAATTTCGCAATTTATATCGACTGCTTCAACCCATGTATGATCTGTTGGTACAGTAATATTTGTAAGTGATTGATGATAGTTAATATCTCTTGTTGATAGTTGATTGAAAGCTGAATAGAAGTTTTTTATTTGCTTTTGAAATAATTTACAGAAGTTTTGAGGCAGTTTTGGTAATTCCCATATTTTACTTATAGATTCAGGTTTAATAATTTTATCTGATTTAGGTGTTAAATTAACTCCTCGATGGGAAGGATTCCCTGGACGCTGATAATAAGGTCTTCTAGCACCCTGTCCTATACCTCCAATATGAAACATTATCCAAGTTAAACTTTTTAACAATTTATAAATTATAATTCTTTTGTTTCTATCATCAATTGTCAAAGGAGAATGGCGTAAAATTAGGGTGCCTTCTCGATAAGTATTATCTTGAGAATTGTTATCTGCATTAGTGATTTCCAAGCGAAATAATCCAGTTTTGGGTTGAGGCTCAATTCCACCAAATATCAATAATTCTAGGTCACGTACCTCAGATGCAGATAATACTCCTAAAGCAAATGCTCTAAACCAATAGCGCAGCATTGAGCGAAAGGCAACAGGACGTACTTCTGGTGCTGCTTTCGGTTTTGGCTGCCAATTTCCATCATCATCTTGCTGCCAATTTGCTCTCTGATACCCATGAATTAACTGTCCTTCTATTTCAAAAGGAACCTGTAATATCAAGGTATTTTTCTTTGGACGTTCTTCTTTAGGGATTGAACTTAAGAAATGTCTTGCATAGTCTCTTTCTAGTTTTAGTTCACCATAACCACTATTTACCCGCGAACCAATTCCTTGAATTAACCCTTTGAGTAACCACTTTTTTACTTGTAATAGAATTTCTTCAGAACATTTATTTTGTTGACGTAATCCAATTACAAAAGTAGGTTGCAACAGAGAAAGAAATGGATTTGGATTTGGACTATACTGTAATCGACTATCCTCCCATTTCCAGATAGGATTTGCCATATCTGGATGTAGTCCTCCCAGTGTATCTTCTCCTGGAAGTGGGTAAGCATCTAGAAATGTTACTAATCCCATACTAGTTGTAGGATCGATATCACCAAATATTTTTTTGATATCCTCTGCTGATGCTCCATCTTGTTTTGCTGTAGCTCTGGCAACACCTTTAAGTGTTGTACTGGGGATATGAGGCATTCCCAAAGCATCAAAAGCAGGTAGAAGCATTGATTCTGGTCCAGTGGTTCCTCCCACCCGAATTCGCCAAGAACACTCTACCGGGAACCAGTCAGTTGCTAACCTCTTTGTCCTTTGTGTTAGACGTTCTAAGCTTTGAGAGTAATCACCTTCTCTAACTTTCTCTAAAAGTTCTAAAAGTTTAGCACTATTTAATTTATCATTATTCGACTGCCAACGCATCCAACGCAGATATTCCACAAAACTAGCATCACTAGCAGGTTCAGGTTGACCAATTGATTCCAGCCAAGGTGAACGGGGGTCTCTATTATTACTCTGCACCATTTGATCCCTCATTATTTGTAACAGTTGCATCAGAGTTGCCATTTGATTTCTTTGGCTTGGGGTAAAGTGCTTCTGCCCAAAATGCAAATTCACGAGCAACCTGCAAAGCTAATCCAGTTAAACCTAAATATTCTGAAGCACCAAGTTGTTGGTGATCGCAAAACCATCGGTAAGAGAGTTTGATGGGGAATATCAAATCCTAAGTGCTTCCAAGCAGGGTCAGATTGCTCAAATGGTTGCAATCGTTGAACTTCCAACCAATCATCCCCAGTAGCTTTGCGGTTATGTCCCTTGGCATATAAGCAGACTAAATCTTTGGGTGTGGGCAACCACAAAGTCTGATTTTCATCTAGGAGAAATGGACCCAAAAAACTTAAGTCTCGCTGATTGCGCTCTGCTTTTTGTATGCGTTCGGGAAGGAGCGATCGCAATGCCTGAAACATTGTAATCGGCATTGGTGGGAACATTCCTTTTGCCCAGGAACCCTCACCGGGACTAAAGGGTTTACTATCCCGGAACAGTAGTATGTCTAAAGGTGTGATAGTGTACCAGTGCATGAAATAAAGTAAAAAGTAAAAAGTAAAAAGTTAAAAGTTAAAAGTAAAAAGAAAGATAGGTAATTTTAAGGTGGTTTCCAGAATTAAAATTATCAGGTGAACTGATAAGTCTGCGCTTGTGCTATCGGAAATTCACCGTAGGGGCGCAATGCTTGCGCCCTTGTCATTGGTAATACCTAAGTCTTGGTTTTCTCTTCTCCATGAATCCATTGCCAGCGTTCAACCCGCTTATCGACCCAAAAAGCAGTAAATCTCAATAGTTTGCCCAATTCTTCTGGACTAGAACCTAAAGCATATTCCCTTCGTTGGTTTTCTGGTTGTGTATTTGAGTTATCTGTATCATTTGGTTTATTAGCTTCCCTTGCCCAGTTTTCCCAGTGGTCAAGCCATTCTTCTATGTCTGGAAAAACTTTTAGCTTTTTATTTTGATCTCGGCTTGCCATAATCACTTTGGCTGCTTGGGAGAAAAGTTGGTGATTATCTGTGATATCTGCCCGTCGGGGTAGTTCTTCCGCTAGACGATAAAGTAAGGGACTAAGGTCTTTTTGATAAGTAGAAAATTCCTTCACCCAGTTCCACCATTGTTCTAGTAATTCACCTTTCATTAAGGCTTCTAACTGGTTCCCACCTCCATAAATCACCCGGAAGCAGATACCATCTTTCCCAGGCATTGCTTTCGCTCTTCCGCTTTCCGCTTCCCAAAGAGTTTCCAGTACAGTGGGGAGAGGAACACTTTTATGGGCAATTACTACACCCATGCTCATGGTGGCTCCCTTTCCCATAGTGAAATGGGGACGGTGGGGTAGCCCTTCTACTTTTTCGTTGGGATGCCAATAGCCTGTATTTTTGTCAGAAGATGTTCCATTCCTGGAAGTGGTAAATTCTTGGTTGCTGTAAGGGTCATTTTGACCACACCAAGCAGCCCGTAAACATAGCAAATATTCTGGTAAATCCTCCAAGGGTAATACTGCCATCACATCATCACCACCACTGTAAATAACTCTGCCACAGAAGCGTTTTTCAGTTAGGTAGGGTACGAGGCGATTAGAAAAGTCTAGTAAGGCACGGTTTAGTCCCACATGGGTTGCTGGTCCCATGCGTTTTTGGATGTTGCTTAAATTTTGCCAATCTGTTTCATTCAGATTAGTTTTATCAACCAATGAGTCAATAATATATTCGGAATAGTTATGAAGTTTCTCTCCTGTAACATAAGCACCCATGCCATCTCCGTCAGCGAGGACAATTACCCACCAATCTGCGGGACTGCTGTCACCAAAACCCACTTCACGGGCACGATGGGCTTGATCAATTAAGCTTTTGAGTTGACGAGCTTCGGTTTCTTGTAATCCCATGTCATCCGCAAGCCATTTACTGGAAAACATGACACCGTTATAATTACGTCCTCCTTGGTTATCAGGATTGATAATTGCATCTGTTTTGGGAACATGGAAAGGACGACAACGAGTACGAGAAGCAAAAATACGACGCTGTTCTTCTCCCAATGATTTTTTGATTTCTTTGACTAGAGAATTCCAGTACTTGCGAACTTTAGAGTTTTGAGGATTGTGTAGGATGGAATCGTAGACGAATCTAGCAGCAGCAATTGAACTAACGTTAGGAAAGCGAATTAGTTTTTCGTAGTCAATTGTTGTTGCATATTGTTCAGGTTTTTGTGGATCTGGTCTTGTACCAGAAGTAATTTCTAAATCCTTAGCAACATCTTCTGGAATATACTCTTCAGAAAATTCTGTTTTAATACCAAGTGTTGTCGCAACATCACCATATTGCCATGCCATACGTTTAGTTATTTCCAAAGCATTGAGTTTCTCTGTTCCGTTGAACAAACCAGGGTACGCTTTGGACATAATCAGCCAAAACAAGCGCATGGAACCTGCTGGTAAACCACCACCTTCCCGCAAGTCCTTTATTTTCCCTTCAGGTGATGTTTTGACTTGATAATTTAGGCAAGGATGGATGGCACTAAATTGACCAGAGATGGTAGAACGTTCCCCAGGGGCTGTGGGAATCTGCCAATTACGGGTATTTTTGACAAAATTCAGACATAATCCTAAACGCCGTTGCAAACTTCCCCACCAAGTACCTACGTTGAGGGTATCATAAACCCTAGTTTCTGCTGAGGTTGGTAAGCTATCAGTACCCGTTTGGGCTATTTGCGCTTGCTTATTAATCCAATCTTGAGGGAATTGTTGATTAATAGGATCTTTTTTGTGAAATAGTGGTAATTCTGGATTCCCTAATGGAACGGCAGCCCAGTAAGGCTCCCAGGTGTGTCCCAATTGTGCTTCCCAAAGCTTTCTCCACTCCCAGCAAGATTTTTGCCTGAGTTTAGTTAATTCCTCTTTATATGGGTCTAAAGCAGGGTCTGAGTAGTCTATACTTGGAAATGCTTCGTCTAATAATTCTTTTTCATCACATGAATTGAGGTATGTGATTACCTTGTTTCTAATATCATTTCTAACTTCCTCACCTATCTGACTCCATATTTCGGTGAGTTTTTCTGATAGGTCTTGTCCCCATTCCTCTGCTCCTGCTTTTCCTGGAACTAAAACAGTAATGATGTTGGGGAAACCTGCTGTACTTAAACTAGGAGATTGTTTCTCATTGAATCGACTAATAGGGTCTTGACCATCTGCGCTGAGACAAGCAAAATAAGATTTAAATTTTGGATATTCCTCAACTATCAACGCATCAATAATTTCCTGACTCCAGAGGGAAGGCACAATCACGGCATCTGGTCCCAAATGTTGAGCGATATGCCAACATAATTGTGCGCTGAGATAGTGCAGCAGATATGAACCAGCCCAAAAGTCGAGAAACTTACGAGAGGATTTGATAAACTCCTGGACTGGGGAAAAGGAGAATATTAGCAGGTAGGGTTTCTGATGTTCTTCTTCCTTCTGCCAGCACTTAGGATACATTGCACTGGCTAAAGCTGATACTGTGTTTTGATAGCTATGAAGGGGACAATCTGGGATAATTTTGTGTGCAGGAAACAGCAACGCATCTGACTGTCGAGCGGCAATTATTTCTGGATAAAATCGCCAGAACCACCAGAAGACTTTCTTAGCATCAGTTTCTTGTAGTATTTCTTGAGGAACAATACTTAGTAAGTCTATTTCCTGTAAATTTAAAGGGTTAATCTCTTGTGCTTGACCACTAATTGGGTGTTTTACTTTCACCATACCCTGTTGATGGTCACTTCTGGGATGTAGGTTTACTCGATCAGAGGAAGAACCTATATCTTGAGGCAGTTTATTTTCATTCCACCATTCCTGTAGCTCTTCAAAGTTATCTTTGAGACAAGCAGCATTTTTTAGAAAATGTATAAAATTTGAGTTTGATATTTCCGGTGCTTGTAGTAGTGCGTATAACTTACGTTGGTATAAAAGCATATCGATTTATCAAGGCTTTCAAGGGCTAAAAGTCAGTGAAATTGCTTTCTAAAAAGCTTTATAGCTTATTTTTATGAGTAAGTAATATTTCAGAATAATCTTACGATATGACTTCTCCGGCTCATGTTGCTTTTCCGGAAATTTATGTAAACTTTATCTCAAATTAAAGCAAAACTGCTGATATCACGATTAACACAATATGCGATATCATATGAGTGATATTACTGTCAATATCTATGCATTTCGGTTGCGATCGCATAAGGTCGCATAAGTGTAAAGAAATGTAAATTTGTGGGGGTAGGGTAATGGCTGAAATGCTTATTCTTTCGTTTACCCCCACAAATCGCTTTCTAGGTATGGGTTTGAGGTGGTTGGGTATGGGGTGTTTTCTCAAGAATTTGTGGTTGTTGACGGGTATTTTTTGACCCCCCACAAATTTGGTGTTGTATAATCTTGTCAGGGTAAGGTTTCTAGAAGCCAAGCCTTTAGACTTCTTTTGAAGTCGAATTAATGGAAACGTTTTGTATCCAGCATGTTCCATAGGGCAGCCGAATTCTTTAGACTTCTTTTGAAGTCGAATTAATGGAAACCCGTGGGGTTTACCTCTTTTCCATTTAATAAAAAACGCTTTAGACTTCTTTTGAAGTCGAATTAATGGAAACACTATTGACATTAGTAGAGACTTTAACCTATTTACATCATGCTTTAGACTTCTTTTGAAGTCGAATTAATGGAAACATCATATCTTATATGACACATTTTTTAATATGTCTATCTTTAGACTTCTTTTGAAGTCGAATTAATGGAAACTGAGAAAAGTTCCCACAAAACTCACCTGACATAAATGCTCTTTAGACTTCTTTTGAAGTCGAATTAATGGAAACTTACGAGGATTCTTTCCCCTGTATAGGGCTACAATGCTTTAGACTTCTTTTGAAGTCGAATTAATGGAAACTAGACCCGCTTCCATACACATTTTGAATTGGTGCAGGAGTGGCTTTAGACTTCTTTTGAAGTCGAATTAATGGAAACTCGCACACTATAACAATAGAATGCGGCCCTTTTTTCTTTAGACTTCTTTTGAAGTCGAATGAATCTAAATAAAATCCCTAGCTATTAATACGTAATAACTAGGGATTATTAATAAAGGAATCGTTTAATAAAACGCAGGTGTTTCCATTAATTCGGCTTACAATGAAGCCAGACAACTTCAAACACCAAGAAGCTAATTTTTCACTACTTGCTTGTCAAAAATTATTGCAAAAGCAGCATTTTTGACTAACCTGTGTAGGACTTGCAAATAAGCAACTGCATCCTCACGACGACGGCGATCGCTCACAATGTCGTAGCATACTAAATAGAACATTTGAGAAGTAAAAAGTAAAAAGTAAAAAGGCAAAAGAAAGACCGAATTAAGTGAAAGGTAAAAAGTAAAAGGTAAAAAGAAGGACGAAGAGGAAAGGCTGTGTTAAGGTGGGTGGACATTGTATTTATCACCTGCTATGAACCAAGAGATAACAGCAAGAACATTTGATTTTGCTGTTCGGATAATTAAACTGTGTCAAGTTTTGGAAGAAAAGCCTGGAGTTTCACGAACATTAGCTAACCAACTATTACGCTCTGGAACGTCGATTGGTGCTAATGTAGAGGAAGCGAGAGCAGGACAAAGTAAGGCAGATTTTATCCACAAAAATGCGATCGCTTTAAAAGAAGCTCGTGAAACTCATTATTGGTTACGTCTGCTTGCTGCAACAGAAATTATTTCTAAAGAAAAGCTAAATAATCTACTGCAAGAAGCGGACGAGTTGCAAAGAATTTTGGGTGCTATTATTGTCAGCAGTAAAAATTAAATCCCTCTCTTTTCTTTTTACTTTTAACTTTTTACTTTTAACTTCCCCCGGAGGATGGTGCGTGATTTTTTACCGTTCCCATTCCCGTTACCATTGGTGTGATGCAGATTACGGGCAAAATTTAGTACTAAATCATCAATGATGGGTGCGCTAAATTCTGCGGTAAAATCCCAGGCTAGAGGAAGTTCGTAATCCACATCGCGGTGTAAGATGGCGTAGTCGGGATGAAGTCCTGTAGTTTCCAGGAGGGTATAAATATATTGATGCAGGAGTTGATAACCCAACTGAAGAAGTTGATTGATGTGCTTTTTGTGAGCATATCCACCATAGAAGGCGAATAGGGAAGTTATAGCACGGTAGTAAACGCGGTTAGCTTCTTCGCTGTATTCACACAGTTGTTCCAAGTTTGCTGCTACTGATAGATTGTCCATCAACAGCATCAGGTAATTTAATGCACGCTGGGTTATGTGGTTTTCGTAGTTGCGAGTCCAGCTTTGCAAAAAAGTATGTTGATTGTGCAATTTTGCCCAGATAATACTCTCAGCAGTAGCGCGATTAAATTCAAAATTGCGGGAGTATTGGCGTTGATAGAGTAAATATTTGTATTGTTGTCTAGATGTGTTTTCTACTCTACCCAAACATTCTCCTTCTGGGGTAAAAAATGCGATGGGAATGTGATGTAAACGTAGGGTTTTAATAATATCTCCTGGTAAGTGTAAGTTGCCAAAAATGATAATTTGGCTTACTTGGCGAATGGGAATGGAAATACATTCCTGTTGTTGATGGAAAACTTGTAATCTTTGATTTCTCTTTGTGATCGATGCGTTATCTTCAGTGATATAGATGGTAGGCATAACTTTACTCCACCTTATTGTTTTGTAGTTAAGAATCTTTGTTTTTCTTGACTACATTTCTATTATTTCAGTGGGGTATATGAGTACGGATATGTGTAAATAGATGATGTATATAACTTTGTATATAAGTTATATGAGTTTATTTTTAGGCATTAAAAAAGGTCGGATATAACATTAATTCCGACCTTTATATTTATTCCATTAATTCGACTTCAAAAGAAGTCTAAAGACTTTTATAGACCATATCACACCTTAGCATCAGCTGGTTTCCATTAATTCGACTTCAAAAGAAGTCTAAAGTAAATTAAATGACGGATACCAGACTGTCTCATTCCCTGAAAGTTTCCATTAATTCGACTTCAAAAGAAGTCTAAAGAAGCTTTCAGCAGGAATTGCAAACCTGCGGAGTTCTAGAGTTTCCATTAATTCGACTTCAAAAGAAGTCTAAAGGGGGTGCCCAAGAGGACGCACGGTATGTGCGTCGCTGCCGTTTCCATTAATTCGACTTCAAAAGAAGTCTAAAGATTCTCAATAATATGGCTTCCCATCTTATTCCACATGTTTCCATTAATTCGACTTCAAAAGAAGTCTAAAGATGAGTTTAATTTCACTAAGAAAAAAACTTGTGAGGACATGTTTCCATTAATTCGACTTCAAAAGAAGTCTAAAGTATTGTCATAAAAGAATATGGCATAGTGAGAAAGTTTTTTGGTTTCCATTAATTCGACTTCAAAAGAAGTCTAAAGCAGCGATGAGGTTTCTCGGATTGTAGTTACATTCTCGTGTTTCCATTAATTCGACTTCAAAAGAAGTCTAAAGGCTTGGCTCCTAGAAGCCTTACCCTGACAAGATTATACACCATCGAATTTGTGGGGGGTCAAAATTACCCGTCAACAACCACCAATTCTTGAGAAAACACCCCATACCCAAGCACCTCAAACCCTTACCAAGAAAGCGATTTGTGGGGGGCAACCAAAGAATAAGCATTTCAGCCACTACCCTACCCCCACAAATTTACATTTGTTTACATTCTCCAAATCATCGGACGATACACACTCACCTCACCCATCAACCGACTAACGTATTCTCGCACTTGTAACTCAATAGCCCGACGATACGCCACTTTTTGTCCAGTATGGGGATGAGTTAGTTCTGATTGTAACTTTTCCTCCCAGTGCTTGAGAAACTTTTTCAGTGCGTGGGGCTGGAAATATACTCCCCCTCGTTCATCTGGTGGAGTAAAATCGTCAACGCTAAAAATTTGCGAATTCACAAGATAAGTAATCAGAGAATCCACTAACTGCGCCCTCCATTCTTCCACCAAGTCTGAAACCAATGCTGGATGGTTATCTCTAGGAACATGGAGATTACCAAAATGGGTATGCAAACCTAATGTTTGCACAAAAGAGTAAACATTTTGACTTAACAACGTATACCCTAAACTGAGCATACTATTAATTGGGTCAGTAGGTGGTCTTCTGGTACGCTTCTCAAACTTAAATTCTCCCTGGAACAAGACCCAACAATTATATTGGGTTCCACTGCGTTACACCCAACTACTCTAATTATAAATTTAATGACACTTTTATCTATTCCTTCTTTTGCCTTTTTACTTTTTACTTTTTACTTTAAGTCGCATCTATTCTCAATAATTTAGCAGTATTATATGATGCTCAAGGTCAATATGACCAAGCGGAGAAATTATTTTTAGAAGTATTATTAATCACTAAAAACCAATTTGGGACAAAGCACCCACAAGTATTAACTGCAATGAATAACCTAGCTACTATCTATGGTAGCCAAGGACGTTACCAAGAAGCAGAAGAAATACATTTACAAGTCCTAGAAACGAGGCAATCATTATTAGGGGAATCCCATCCTGATATTGCTCGTACTTTTAACAACCTGGCAGAGATATATATCTTCACAGGACGATATGTAGAAGCAGAAACTTACTACCGACAAGCATTATCTCTGCGAACATCCATACTAAGAGAATCTCATCCAGATGTAGCATTTAGTTTAAATAACCTCGCCACTTTATTAGCTGCTATCCAAGATTATGATGAGGCTTTATCCCATCGTATTCAAGCTAGTAAAATTAATGATAAACTAATCGCTACAGTATTTGCATTTAGCTCTGATAATGAAAGACTAAATTTTATTGCCAAAATCAGAAACAACTTTGACTTATTCCTATCTCTAATATACAAACATTTATCTCATTCCCAAACCGCCATCCAACAGGCTTTAGACTTTATCCTTAAACGTAAGGGTTTAACTGCTGCATCTCTAGCTGCTCAAAACCAGGCTAATTATAGTAACCGCTATCCTCACTTAAAAGATAAATTTCGCCAACTCAGCAATTTAAATTCCCAGTTAATTGATTTAACCTTTTCCAGGAATCAAAATCGGGATTTTACCAACTATCAGCAGCGATTGATAGAACTGGAAGCTCAATACAATAACCTGCAAAAACAACTAGCATCCCAAGTACCGGAAATTCAACTATCCGAACAACTTACTGACCGTTTTGCAGTAGCACAGGCGTTACCAGCTAACTCAATTTTAATTGAATTTGTCCGCTTCGATGTCTATGATTTTCGTGCAATTCCCGCCAATGGGGAAGTACAATGGCATTCTCCCCGTTACCTAGCATTTATCTTGCCTGCTGGAATGCCAGATGCAGTACAGATGATAGATTTAGGGGACGCAGAACCCATTGATAACCTAATTTTGGCGTTACGTAGTCAAGCAGCTGATGATAGTAAACCAACCTTGGGTTGGAGAAAAGTATCTTCCGCACCAAAGTTAAAAATTAAGCCATATAACCCCACGGTAGCTACTGAACTCAGCCAAGTATTGTTTCAACCCATCCTTAATGCAGTCAGGGGTTACAAACATTTGGTAATTGCAGCAGATGGGGATTTAAACTTACTACCGTTGCAAATATTACCCATTGATGCAACTGGTAAATCCCTACTCCTAGATGAATATATCATCTCCTATTTAGCGGTAGGTAGGGATATACTGCGTTCCCCAATAGAGACTATGGGGGTTGCAGACACACCGTTAATTATTGCCGATCCAGATTTTGATTTAGCATCTTTTGATACTTTAGATTCAAGTAATAATGAGGATGAAAGAATTGCAAGCACCACTCAAACCATCAACACAGAATTTATCAATACCCTCGATGGTAATATTTTATCCCCCGCTCCCGGTACGAGGTTTCTGGGTGAAAGTATCGCCAAAAAGCTTCCAGATGCAAGACTATATCTCGGAGCAACAGCAGTAACAACCCACTTCACCAGTGATAGATGTCCTCATATTATGCTCATCGCTACCCACGGCTTATTTTTACCTGATTCATCCTCAGAAAACCCTCAGATAAAGCATCAAGAGTCGATAATGGAGGATTTGCAACTGTCGAAAGTCAAAAATCCTGCTGAACCGATCCGTGCCGAAACATTTCATATTTTGGGTATTGATAGTAATCCCAATATTGATATTTCAACAGTTCAAGTGCAGGTTAACCAACCTGGAGCTGGACCTGTGGAGATTGAGTCTCAAGTCACCAAAAAAATTGAAGATGCTGTGGCTGGGTTAGGTAATATTGACGAATTGTACTCTAGCGTTAGTGATGGAGTTTCCTATACGAACATTAGTTTTGTATTGGGTACTAATAGCGATCGCGCCATCAATGATGTCCGTAATGCGATCGCCCAAATTCGTCAAACTCTCCCGGCAGAAATTAACGATCCGGTTGTGCAAAGGCTGGAATTTGCCGGAGGTCCGATTATGACCTACACATTACAGGGAACAGGGAACTCTTAACAGGGAACAGTGAAGGCGTTGGACGAGGATTTAAACCCCGTCCAACGCAATCGTCCCACTCATGACGGGGCTTGGGACCCACTGGTGGGTCAGTTCTGATCGCCGGTCTGTGGCAGAATTGAGTAACCTGGTTGACCAAGACATTAGCCGCGCTCTGTTGGCGGTTAAGGGAGCTAGATTAAATCGCCAAATTATTTACTAAACTTGTTCATAGTTTTTCAGTTTGAGCAAGTTATGTGGAAAATTACAGAATTTGGTAATTTGTTAGGTGTGTCAGCATCCACCCTTCGCCGTTGGGAGCAGGAAGGGAGATTAATCCCAGAGCGCACTTTGGGCAATCAGCGAATCTATACAGAATCGCATTTAGCTGCTGCCA
>JAAUYI010113134.1_pt1 | contig 16250 bp, 7 predicted proteins | sample 7278041 | NCBI WGS metagenome assembly JAAUYI01 (sample SAMN14350216, study PRJNA611818) | marine sediment metagenome | isolation source: surface marine sediment (0.6m) | place: French Polynesia: Moorea | collected 2018-08
CACTTGTTCAGGTGTACCTTCAGCCAAGGTTATCTCTACGGGTTCTGCATTGTTACAGAAGTTTTGTCCCTCACTAATTGATAAATCAGCTTGTGGTAGGGGGTTAATTATAACTGTACGGGTAAGGGTATTTTCACACTGGGTTTGTTGACTGCGAATTAGTGCTGTAATTGTCACTGTTTCCGCTTCATTCTCTGTTGCATATTGGCTGGGATTGAGAATATTTGTTTCTGTATCGTTGATTTTTACCTGAATTAATTGCAAATTATCAGGTATATTCTCAGCCAGCTTAATCTCTACAGGTGCTGCATTATTACAGAAGTTTTGCCCTTCGCTAACTGATAAATTAGGTCTTGGCAGAGGATAAATAGTTACAGTTAGCGTATCGTAAGTGTCATCTACTGCATAGGTGAAAGTAATTGCTACTTCTAATCCGTTCGCCAACTCATCCCGACTAGCTTGGTCAATACTACTAGGTTGGAACAGTTGTTTGGAACCCTCAAACACAACTCCCTCTCCCTTGACCGTACCACCTTCCGGTTCCAAGGTAAACTCGTACTTGCGATCGTCGCCTTCACAGAAAACTGTTTTGTCCAGTATAATAATTGGGCGCGGTCGGGCTAGTACATAACTGAGTGCGGGTGTGTTGCTACCAAAGCCATAGGGGAGACAAAAATCAGCGATCACAATATCTTTTCGCTTCTCCAATTCGTCCAATAGCTTCTGCGAACTACTAATGTTTTCTTGAGACAAATCCGGTGGTAAGAAAGCTGATTTTTGTATCGTTTCCGTGCGTAAGGTAGCTAACTTATAGCTTTCAGGGTCTTTGTCAACAACTAGAAGGTCATCAACATCCTGACCATCTACGTAGACTAAGATAAATGTGCCACCTTTGGGAACCCCACCCAGATGTTCCATACCGGGATGCAATTGAGCAAATTTAGGGAACAAATGCAACTCCATCAGCTGTTCTAATCGCTGTCGGTAAGCTTTTATCAGTCCCATGAATTGTAAATAATTGAGTTCGGATGCAATCTGTGGGTTCCCTATTTGATAGCTTTCGGTATTAAATTTTTCAGCAGAGACATCTCGTAACAAACTGTAAAGTGTCTCGAGGTCTAGAAGTTCCCATTGCTCGATGATGGGTGAATTGTCTCCATCAACGCTAACAGTAAAATGATTCAAAGAAAGTAAAACCAGGGGATACTGGGGAGTAGAAGATGGGAGGTTAACTACATCCTCCGTTGAAAGCTTAAGGTGATACTTTTCTGGGTTATTCGATGAATCAATTACCAAATCATAAGTGATTTTACTTAGGAATAGACAGGTGGCTATTTCCTTGGTAATGCGCTGCTTTTCCTGTTCAATTACATCACTAGCAAGTCCTGTAAAGTCGATAATTAGGTCGTTAAAGTTGTTGAGGCTATTTCCTTCAGTATTGGGAATTTGGGTTACGTAACGGGCTATACGGGTATTGTTTTCGTCACTGGCTATACGGGTATTGTTTTCGTCACGCACATATAGCTTAAATCGCTCGTCTGTATCAGCTTTAACAAATTCATAGGCTTCTGGTTGACGGCCACGATCCAACATGGGATTCGATAATAGTTGGCTGGGATTAATCTCAGTTAGACTCGGTTGGTCAAAGAAAGAAACCTTTAATGTTTGCAGTAGGACATTTTTTGACCATTCGCTTTCATGCTGAGTCCAAAGTTTCTGGAAAGCACCCTTGATTCGGCGAAAATCCGCTTCTAAGTCATTAAACTGACCAGAAATGTTCAAGTCTTGGGGACAAGCTTCGCTACTAAGCTTGAGGGTAATGACATCAAAAGGCAGATTATATCGTTGTTTGTAGCCCTTGATGCGTTCGAGTGCATCACCGTTAGCCTTGCCGATATGTCCTTCAATGCGGTAAAAATTATAAGCATCCAGTCGATAGACCAAATCCTCCCGGTTGGAAATAGATTCTATTTTGTCATCCTCCTTAAGGGAGAAATAAGCAGGCAATAGATGACTTCTTCCTTTGCGGTAGGCATCGTAGTTCCAGTATTGATATAGGTGGGGATAGTTCAGGTAGTAAGGGATTGCTTGCTCGCTGAGGGGTGTGGATGGGTCTTTACTGGGGGTTATTTTCAGGGGGGTATTATAAAATGGCAGCAGGTAAAAACTGTCTTCTGCACACAATTTTAAAAGGCGTTGATAAAGGTAGCGGACTTGCTTAACACGAAGCTGATTACCGTTGTAAATCGGGGGTTGGGTAAAATGGCTGCGATAGGCCGAAGGTGCTGCATATCCCTCGGTTCCTTTGCTGGGAGGTGGAACTAGTAGCCCCAGCATCAAAAATCTGGGAAATCGATGGGTATCAGGTGTACAGTCATCCATCAAATCAAAAGCCGCCTCAGCTAGTTCATAGTAAGCAGCAACCAGTAGACTGAGGTAATCGTAAAAATATTGCAGGGTATAGGTAGATTGAATCTGTTCAGGTTTTATTGATGTTTGTATTTCTGTATTAATTTCCTTTACCTTAAAATAATCTAATATCTTTTCTAGCTTGATGCCTTCAAATATATCTTCCAGGTTTGTCTGCAACTGACTGAAGTCATCAGGCGAATTAGGTTGAAAAGCAGTAAAAAAAGGTGAAAATAGCCAAAACAACCGGGGAAAAGCCTTCTTGATCGCCGCGATCGCATTTTCACAAATCAGGTAGTAGTTCTGGCGGAAAGTCTTGTAGTCATTAATTTTACTCAGGTCTACGCTGTATTCCGTTGCCGTTGCACTGTTTTTTCCTTCCATATACCCAAATCGCTGCACTTGGGGAGCAAAATCTTTGAATTGCTTGGTATCAAGGTCAAACTCTTGCAGAAAGTGGTTGCGGGTTTCAAAAATTTCTTGGGTAGCAAAACTCTTCCAGCGTTCAGGCAATTTTGTATCCATCTGATAGCCTTGACGTAGCAAGCGTTCAGCACTGAGATTCTCTTGTTTGCTATCTTGGCTAGGTACCAACAGAAAGCGCGAGCGAAAACTCCGCTCTTGTCCGCGATCCTCATAGTTGAATTGGCAATCATCTTCACGTGCCAAGTCTTCCCAGTCATAGAGAATGACTAGCACCTGAGAGTACAATTCACTTTCACTTAGCGCCGTCAAGGGTTGGATACCTTGGGAATTTGTTTTGGCTGACTCAGCTGTAATTAATTCTCTGACAAGATAATTTTCTTGGGAGGGTTCGCTCTTGATGAACAGATTTTTGGGTAGGGGGACATTATCTCGGTAATGGGTGAAAGTATTTTTTTGTTTTGCTTCTTCTTCATCTTCTTCATCAGTAATTGGCGAGTATTGGATACAAAAACCCTCCGAGGTAATACCACAACCGGGGGTAATCCAGATTCCTGCCCTGTTGTCTAAAGTCTGCACCTCTAGCCCGCAAACAATTCCCATACCAATCAGATGGGTGCGAGTTAGCCGATTAAGTCCATCAAGGTAACTGACGGTATCATTGAGGTCATCTTTTGTCAATACCTGATTAGATGTAAAGATGGGGTAGCCGGTGAGGTTGATAGTGTTCATAGCTTTAATCATTCGCAGTTCCGAGGGCGGTTTGGTTGAGAATAATCGGCTGATCTTGAGATACAACCTGGGGATCGTACAAGATACCCTGGGGATAAATACTCCGCAGTTGGGGGATAATTGTTAGCAGACGGTTGAGCGTTTCTGAGAGATTGCAGGCACTACCATAGCCAGCATCTAAAGCTAATTGTTCCAACCAATGGCGATAGGCAACTTCAAAATCCCTCATTTGGCGCACATTTACCCAAGCAATTTTGAGGACAACATGGGCTGGTGCTTCCAGTCGCAAGGTGCGTGACACAAATCGGCGAAAATCTATATTACGAAAGCGTTCTGGCCAGTAGGGTAAAATTATAGTTATCCAAAAAGAATAGGGGTCTTGGTAGGTTAACTGGGTTTGTTCTCCCCTTGTAGCATCATCCGTGTTAACGCAGATGGGTAAAAAATTATCGACCGTCTGGAATCGGTAATAAGCAATACTTAAGAACCATAGGAAAAGTGTTAGGTTAGATTTTTGGGATATATATCGAAACCACTTCAACCAAAAAGTTAGGTCAGGTGGGCTATATATTCTGGGACGCAGAAGAATATGCTCCAACAGATGAAATCCCTCGTCATTGACTAGCTGTTGTAGTGTCTGGATAGATTGATTTCGTTCTTCTTTGCTGGTGTAGTAATGAGTCGCTAGGATTTGGTCTTTTCCCCAATTTGTCAATTCCCAACCATAGGGTTTTTCAATTATAAGGTAGTAAGTAAGGCTTAAGACCCATAAGGTAAGCGTAACAACATCTACAGGCTGCGTCTTCTGTATGTGTCGAGACCATTTATACCAGAAAGGTAGAAGAGTCAGTTCCACGTTAATTAGCCGGAAGTTTTTGGCATCTGGCTTGCCATTTTTGGGAAATTCCACTTCTGCCCCAGCAAGTTCCATTAAAACATCGCCTTGTTCCCAAGCTGTTTCCGATGTAGTATAGTGCTGGCTTGATTCTAGTAAGATATTACGATTTTGGTCATAAACTCGACCGATATAGGTAGGATCTTCTGAGGAGTTTTCTAATCCAGTCCAAGTAATATTTAGACGGGCAGTGCGTATAAGTAAAAACAGGTGTTCGATCGCCCCATCCCGTTCTTTTTCTGAGGGATAAAATCGGGAGGAAGTAGCAACTGCACTACGGCGATTGCGTGGTTTACTTAATACTCGAAAGCCAAAACCCTCGTTGGTCGTAGTTGGTTCAATTGCACCCGGTTCAAATAGCACACCCAGCACATCTTGATAAAAGCGATCGCGGGCTGTATTTTCATCCTCGAATAATTGGATGCTCTCTAATAGGGTTACTCCTTCCCGGTCTACTAATTGGAAGCGATAACTAGAGGTTTGTGCTGTCACTTCTTCATCAATCTGTAAAAAGGACTGAGGAGAGTCTGGTGTTTCTAGAGAGTTTAACTGTTTAAAGGTAGCAAAAGCATTGGTTTGTGTAGTTGCTGTTGCTAACAAATTACCGGAGTGATCGACAATTCCCAAAGCATAATTATTACCATCTTTGTCCTTAACTGGACTAACATAACGCTTCAGGTAGCGCAGATTTTCGGCAAACTTAGCAGCAGATTGCCAAGCGAGAATTTCCTCGGGATGAGATTGACAACTTCGCAGCAAAATTTGATTTTCAGTGTTTTGATTATCGGTGTTTTGATTGCTGATGTTATGTTTAACAGTAAAAATATAGTCCCGCTCAATTTTTTCAACTGTAAATTGAAATTGATTGTGGTTAAGTTGAATATTACTAAACCAGCGTTGCAGGTATATCTCCCGTGCTTCTGGGGTGGGTAAGCGATCGCAACTTTGTGCTAATACCTTTCCTTCGTTATCAATTAAGGCATAGCCATAATGGATAAATCTAGTTTCATTGCTGGGGGTAGCGGTTTCCCTTTCTGCACTATTATCTTGACGAAACAGAATTGGGTGGTAATTTTGCCTATTGGCGATTTGTTTGAGGATAGCGATCGCAGCTTCTCTAGCTGCTGCTTCGGAAAAGTAACGCCCAACCCCCTCAAACTTAATTGCTTCAGATGTTTGTGAGGAGTTTACTGGTATATTTAATTGGAAATAATATAAATTCTCCTCTTCTATACGTTTAATTGCAATGATATTCTCTTGGGAAATAGTAGATGTGGCGGCTGGTGTGACAACACTTTCTCCAGCAGTGTCTTGTTCTGTCAAATTAAACAGACTTGGTAAGTTTTCGGTTAAGAAATCTAAACCAGCAAATCGTTCTGCTTGGGAAAAAAAGTAGGATTGATATCTGGCGATGATAGTTTCGCCTTGATCGACTACTTCTACTTGCAAACCATAGTGATAAAAGTAACTATAGGTAAAACCCTTGTAAAAATTTTCATGTAGGGCAAGTAGCAAAAACTTTTCTATATCTGCTTGAGCTGCTTGTTGGGAAGGGTAGGTTTGCAGACTGGTTAAGGACTCGTTCTCAACACCACAACTAACAGAAAAGATCAATCTGCTAGTTTCTTGGTCTACTTCGTAATGACAGAGGTCACGTCGTCGCACATCTTCAAAACTCAGTAACCGCGAAACCCGCTTTTGGAAACCCGCCACATTTGCTGTGTCCCATACCTGTTCATAGTTACAGTAATTGAAAGCACGGAAGCGATCGCGACTCAAGACCGGATAATCTTGTAAAAACCGGGCTTTGTCGTGAATCACCTCAACTTCATCCTTGACTTTATACTGACGTTGTTGAATAGTCCGGTAATTGATTAACACATAATCAGCAAAAGACTCGGCAAAACGTCCTAGGAGATGATCGAGAAAACGGTTACGGCGATCGCGGTAAGTCTCTGGTTCTTCTAGAATCGAGTCGAGATAGTCCCCACCCTCACCAAGGATGCTGGTTTTATCTGGGAAATCAAGCTCCTGAATAAAATATGTGTGCGATTTGTCTTCGGGACGACTCATGTGGTCGTTGTTTCGTCCCTCTCCCGTATCAAATTCCCAGGAAAACAGATCGCGGACATGGGCAAGTTGAGCTAAATAGTTGGCGAGCAACTGATCGAAAAATACCAGGTATCCTTTTAACTGACGAGCTTGAGCTTTACGTAATACGGAAGCCGTTGCTGGTAATCCATATTCACTAATACCATAGGTCAAGGGAAAATCGTGCTGAATTGAATAGTGGTCAGCTAAGTCATAATAACTACCCTGGGGTACAGATAAATCCAGTTCGCTATCTTGGCGTAACACCTTAATATGTGCAGCCTGCTGTTCATAATAGCGGCGTTTAACCTCATTCCTATCTGGTGATATGGGTAGTGTACCCTTGAATAGGTTGATTTTTGAGCGTTCAATCCCCAATACAGGACTATACCCTTTCGTCAATTGTAAATTCCAAGGACTTTGGGACTGGGCTAAACCGTTGATAAAGTTAACAATACTCAGTCTCCGCACTGCCACCACACCTGATATTTTCAGTATTTCTTGGTATAAATCTGACGTGTAAATCACTTCCGGTGGGGTCAGTGCTTCTAGTTCGGCGGTATCAATAAAACCATGACTATCGTAATTATCATCAGCTTTCACAGCATCAATTACGCTATACAAGGCTTTATTTCGCTGTATTGCGGTGGCATAAAGCTGGGGATGGCTTGCTATTTCTTCGTTTTCGTCGTGTACAGCAAAACTGTAGGGATTATCACCCTCCGCATTATCAATCAGCCGATAATTAGAGAGGTTTCGGCTTAGATCCAGCAATTTATCAAAGCCTTCAATTGCCTCTGTTCTATTTTCGTATCCAATTGCACCTTCTAATAGAGGTGATTTGTGCTGACTAATCAGTTTGTATTTGTAATAGACTCTGGAGTTCTGCTTTTCCTTGGACTCGTGCGTAACCAATTGACGCTGGATTTTTCGACTGTCGATTACAGAAGGTCTACCAGCAAAGATTTCATCTATACTTTTACCTTTGTCCAGCAGCTCTTGCAAAGTATAAAACTGCAACCGAGGTGATAAAAACTCCTGTATCTTCACATAAATTTCTACCAGCACATCTTCCGCGTCAGCTTCAGCTTCCAGTTCAATATCGCTACACAGTCCAATTTCTTCTTCACCTAACACCACAATATCGTAAACATCTTCGCAGAGATTGCGGTAGCGACACAGCACAGCTTTAACTTGGTCGAGGGTGTTTGACCAGGAACTATAAATCTGCCCACAGGCATTTTTGCCGTATTCCCTGTCTAAGTCAATATAAACGGTATAAAGTCCACGGGGATGCAGACGGGGGGCGTTTTCCTCTGTGTAACCATCGGGGGGATTGTGCAGCAGCTTGCTATTTGCATAGTCCACGTAAATAGCTGGATGATAAGTTGATAATTTTTTTGTTAATTCTTCTGTTGTTTCTTCCGTTTTTTCTTTTACCTCTACTTCCGTAAACTTTTCTAAACAAGCATTACGGACACCGGGAATATCCATGAGACGCTTGCGTAAATCCATTTCTGTGACTGGATTACAGGTGAGAATTTGGTCGGGGGTAAAAAAGTTATTTTCTTGTTGCTGAGAATCGGCTGGATTGAGTGCTAGTAAATCTTCAAGATCCAGGTTATTGCGATAGCCCAAATCCGTGACAGCATAACATAGCACCTCCAGGATAGTCACACCCGGATCGTGCAAATTATAGTCCGTCCAAATTTTCCCAGATAGAGCTTGCAGATGGCTAATCCCGATATCCCGTAGGGTTTGAAAATTTAAGTAATTGGGAAATTCGGGCTTATCCTTGGAGATGCTTGAATATTCCAGCATAGATTTCCAATGGGTTGAAGATGTCAAATATTACAAAAAAATCCTACATTACGAAAAAATACTGATTTTCACCCTGGAGTAGTAAACAGGTGATAAATCGCACTACCAAATAACCACACAATGGCGATCGCCACTCCCAAAGCCAGTGATGTGATGTATTTCTGCAATTGCTGCCAACGCAAGTCCATCTGCTGTTTATACTCAGTAAATTCCTTCCTCAGAGCTTCTAAATCCTGCTGAATTTTGTCTACTTTCTGTTCCAGTTCCCCAAGCCGGGATTTCCATTTATCATTTTTATCTGGCTCTTCTCCACCTTTGGCGCAGATTTCCTTGTCATCAATCATTTCCCATAGTGTGCGCTGATAATAGACCACATCACCTTTTTGGTAAGTTTGTCCCGGTTTCCACACTCCATGAAATTTATCCTCTTTTTTATTGACCAGCGAGGTAATCAATTCGGCAAAATGGGAGGCAGATAGATGAGTATTATTTTTGAATAAACTCTTGAGTTCGTTGCGATTTTTTAGGGCCATTTTAGATTCAACAGATGTACTTACCATAGTAAAAAATTGGGTTTATTGTTGTTGCTTATTGTTATTATTTGTTGTTATTAATTACCAAAATTAAAGCTTTAAAACTGGTTCCCTATTCCCCCTCTTCTGGTTGTAAAATAATGTCTGCTAATGCTTTATAACCAAGAATTCCAGAGGCAAGTTTTTGATTTTCAGAAACCTCAGGTGCTGATTGAATGATGTGGGTTTGATTCGTGCTAGTCAGGGATACGGAGGTGAGTATCGATCGCGCAGTGGAGGCGATCGCTTCTCGGACATCCCGTTGATTTTTATGATGCATTTTAAAATCCACAACATATTCAACGTAATATTGCTGTTCGACAAAATTGAGAATCGAAGAACGGTAAACAGTACCTCCAAAATTAATTTCTGCCTGGGGATCGACTGTCCAAGGTGTGAGAAAATTGGTAATTCCTTGCTGCAATTCCCGGCGATAATAGCCAAAGTTGGCGTTGTATGGGGATTTAAACCTGACTGCAAACTCCACTTGGATATGTTCGTATTTCGGATTCACAACTTGAATATCTGCCCAAGGGGAGCTAAGGGTGAGCAAATATTCCTGAATTGTCTCTCGCTCTTGAATGTTGACTTTGGGTTCCAATTCCTGGGAGATGCGATCCGGCGATAGTTTGGGAATCACCACCAAAGTCACAGTTCCTGGTACCAGTTCCTGAAACTGCTGATCCTCACCCAACCGTCCATGATTGATACAACGGACCTTATAGATTTCCGGGAATTTTTCTAATACCAACCGCTCGTAATCAAAGATGGTGACAGCTCGACCTTTATGGCGCAGGTGTTCGCTGATGCGGGTATAAAAATGACTCGGCTGTTCCTTAACTTTACCACCAAAGGAATTATAGGGTTGCTCGATTTTTTTGATGGCTGCTGTGGGGACAGCTAATTTGGCAATTGTTCCTGATTCTAAGGGAGTAGCTAAATGGTTGGGATCGTTACCTGTATTAACAAAAGTTACCCTTGCAGCTTGGGTATGGACACCAATAATTTGACAAACAGCCCGACTACGTGATTTCACACTGGCTTTAATCCAGTAAAAATTCGGGTCGAGGATAGTAGTTTTAAGCTTGCTAATTTCCTGGGGTATTGGCACATTAATGATACCGGAAGCAATTAACCCATTAGTGCTATCACTGATAATGCGATCACTCAAGGAAATCCAGGTATTATCCTGGAGATAGTACCACTCTAACTCTGCCTTTTCTAACTCCCCATCAGCACTTTCTTCCACTACTTGAAATAGCAACGGTAAGGCTGTGGGTGGTTCGAGATTTTCCAATCCGATGAGTAATTCCCCCTCGTTGGTAAATTGTGGTAAGAAGTAGGGCTTTTGCTCATCCCAAGCAGCAAACCCTTCAAATGGGTGGAGATGGAATAATTTGCAATCTTTTTTCTCTGCTACTGCTGTGTATTGGAGATAAATTTCTTGAATAACAGGTGTATAAGGTTCTTTGGGAATTATTGCTTCATCAGAAAACTCAACGTAGTATCTGGAAGAGGTAACTTTAAAGATGACACCATCTTTTTTGTAATAAGCTCCAATGACTGCTTGTCTTTTCTCACCAAGATTGTCTACGTTAATTTTTTGATTCGTCGCAGCAGCCAAAACTTGCCGCGCTACCACAGTAGGATATTCATCGTGGAGAAAATCACTGCCAGTTAGCTGTAGACGTAAAAAGCCATTTTGACTATCGGGGGTGAAAGCTTCCACGGTTTCAGTGTCAGCAAAAGAATTGAGTTTTAGGTTTGCTAATTCATCAGTAAGGGAAATTTCTGAACCACTAAATAGGTTTCGGGTTGGTTTATCATTAGTTGGATTCCAAATTCTTTTGCGGAGAGATGCGATCGCTAATTGACCTGGGTTGAAGTCGGAGCTTAGGGTGACTTGATCTGGGTTGCTAACATCGGAAGCACTGTCATAAGCAGCGTAAATATCTAACCAGTCTTTGGGTTCTTTGGGTTTTTCTTTTTCTAACTCCAGATGAATAGTAAGCTCACTCAAGTGCTTTTGCAATACTTCCTGACTACCAATGTAAAGATTGGCTTTGGCTTTGGGTCTTGCACCAAATGGTTGAAAGGGTTTGGTGGGGTCTAATAGTGCAAAATCATTTTGCAATACTAAGTTACGGACTTTTATGTCTTTGGTGTGGATAGTTAACCCGGTAAGTTGAAGATTGCGGAAATAACTATAAGTAGACAAACCATTTATTTGTACATCATTCTTTAATTGCAATCTCGCCACAGGTTGATCGGTGGGAAGTTTTGCTCCAGGTAGTTCCGGATGGTAAATATCAATTGGTTCGAGTTCAGCACCAATATTCACTGACAATTTGAGGATATTATTTTCTAAGCTTGTTTCGCTGGTCTGTGGTGGGAGAATTTCCCCGGCTATCCAGTCTTTTTCACCGCTAAATTCAATCGTAAAAATATCCGCTAAATTACTGGCTTTTACCGTTTCAGGTGCTTGATCAAAAGTAAAAGTAAAAACTAAGGTTCGGTTTCCTTCTTGGAGATAAAAAATATTTGAAGCGATCGCTAATCCTAACTGACCATGTTTACGTGTGTTATCACCAAAAGGTAACCATGCTTTAACTATTTGCTCCTTGGGAAAATCTCCACCTTCACCATCAAAGCTATTTACTTGGGGTGAGATATAAAAACCCTGCAAATTGTTCGGTTGATCGCCACTGGCAATTTCCTGTGAGTCCAAAAATAACCCTTTCAAGCTAGCTATTTGGGCTTTGTGAATCACAGTTTCCCCATCCAGTTGGTAAAACAACTCAACACCAGTAGCATCTTTCCCGGCAAGGAAACGAGTTTCCTCATCTAGCTGATATTCTGTGATTGATTTAGCCAGTTCAAAGATTAAGTGAGCATGGTCTGGTTCCGCTGGGCGATCGCGCAATTGCAACACTTGACGATAGAAAAAGTCCAGATGTCTTTGGGTCATGCGATTCAGGTCATCCCTAGCTGGTCGCATCACCTCCCAAAAGGCAAAATATAAAGATAGGTGGGGCGGATGATCCTGTCTTTTTTCTAAACTATCCCGGAGATATTTGGGAGCTAGTAGGATAATTTGACGGTAATTTTGAGATAGCACCTGAAATATAACGTCTAATTCATCTCGCGCTTGCTTGACTGTACCAGTCAAAAGTATCTCAGCAGGCTCTAATTCCCAGCTAATTGGCTGATCGAAAAATACCTGAGCAAAATCTTCATAAAACTTTTTTAACAATTCCCAGCGTAAAAATAGAATACCGGCTAAGGGATTAATTTCTCGAAGAAGTAGCCAAATAATTGGTATGGTATTAAGCTGCAATTCCCTTGGTTCAGAGTCCTGAGCTATTAATTCAAAGGACTGTATTCGCTGGAGTGCTTCCCTTAAATTTGTCTGCACCAATCCTGCGATCGCAGACTTGAAGGGAGTATAAGCTTTCAAACCTTTATACCAATCGCAAATGTCCTTCAAAATCCCACGCCAGCTAGCCAATACGGGCTTCAGGGTGACAATACATTGATTTTTGATAAATTTATCTAAATTCGCCCTATATTCGTTCTTGACCCTTTCCGGACGGGTTTGACTAATCAAGGCGATCTGCACAGGGGTGCTGCTCGTAAAAAATTCCTGCCAATTACCATCTACTGTGTTGTCATCCTTGTAGTAAGTAACCTGCTGACTAAGCTTGTAAGCAAAAACCAGAAAATCAGCCAAATCGCCCTCGTCAATTTTGACGAAATCGGGTGACAGGGCTGGAAGTTGTCGCTGCCCCTGGCTGACACCATCGCGGATTAATGGATTTTTCGGTGGTTCGCGGCGGATGTTCATGGGTTTCTGGAGCGAAAAAAATTAAATATTGGCAACATTGGCGATGCTCCCTAATTGCAGATTAACGGGGATTTCTCCTGTATTAACAGCCGGAAGCAAACTACCAGTACTTTCTTCTATGTAGAAGGGATAGACCAAATTAAAGCGAGAATTAGTAGTAATAATTGTGTAGTCGATGGTGAGATTTACCCGCCCCTCTAATTGTTCATCCAGACTCAGGTCTAAACTGTTGAGTAGGATGCGCGGTTCGTGATAGAGGATAGAAGTACGCAGTTGTTCTTTAATACTACTAGTGATAGTGGGACTGAGGGGTTCAAACACAAAATCTTGGAGGTTGCAACCATAGGTCGGCTGCATTACCCGTTCTCCCAAACTGGTGGATAGCAGAATTTGCAAACTTTGACAAATATCTTCCTGGGCGCTCACTAACTGTACACCCCTAGAACTTCGATCAAAGTTGGGTGGAAATCCCCAACCAGTTCCCAAAAAAGCTTTATCCTTATTTTCCACTTTATCCCCCGATTAACACATTAAACGCTCCTAACACAATTGAACCTCCGTGGGCTGTTGTATCCCCAATCCTGGCGGCGGGTTTTCCTCCAATTAGCACGGTTGTGGAACCCAGGATAATGGTATCCGGTGGTCCGGCACAGGTGCAGGTATCACCAACTACAGCTGCTGGCAGCCCAGCAATTAAGACTGTTGGTACTCCTGGACTGATTATTGGTCCACCCACATGGGGGACAACTCCAGTTACCATCGGACAAACGTGCATATCTGTAAGACGAGCAGCCGGTTTTCCCATTTCTAATACCTTTGTATATTTAGTAACGTTTTTATATTAATTAATCTGTACTAATGAGCCTTTTAAAATTGCGATCGCAGCAGTAGATACTTCTGCCCCAGCATTACCTTCGGCTTTGAATTGAGCATTGGCTTTCGCATTCACATTCAATCCCTCAATACTGATATCCTGTTTAGCTGTGAGTGTCAGTTTGCCCGTGGCTTCCACGGTAATATCCTTGGGACTTTTGATACTGATACCGCTATCATTCATGGTCATACTATTACCGTTTTGATCTTCCAAGGTAATACCCTTATCCTCATCGGAGATGATAATTTTATTACCTCCTGGTGTTTCCAAAGTGATAATTTTTTTATCATCATCGAAGCTGACCTTCATTTCGGAACGGGTAAAAAAGCCCTTGTGATGGTTTTCATCTTTGGCTTGCAGAGGTGCTGGTTTGGCACTGCTATTGAGCATTCCCAGCACAACCGGGTCGCGGGGATCGTCGTTGAGAAAGCCCAGGACTACCTCGTCGCCAATTTCCGGACGGAAGAAGGAACCACGATTATTCCCTGCATCCAAGGTGGCGATTCGCGACCAAATCCCCTCGCTTTGCGAGTCAATGGTCGGGGTTTTAACTAAGATGCGGTCTTCCCCCTTGGGGTCGTCCTGCAACTGCACCACTACCCCAATTTGCAAGCCATTCACACCGGGGAGGAGTCCTGATGCTGGTCGCTCTACAATATCTGTAACCTGGTAAAACCACTGAAATTCTAATCCAAGTTGCATACAGGTATACCAAGCACCGCCAACCATTTCGTGGCGTATACCAGAGACATAGGCTAATCCATTAAAGCGTTTACCCATTCCCTTGAGTTCCACCAAAGTATCAGGTTTAGCATCGGGGTAGCCAATAGTCTTGACCTTGCCCTGAATCTTGGCTAACCGACTTTTCAACAGTTGGGCATCAGCCCAAGCTTTAAGTTCAGCCTCTTCCACCCGACCACTATGGCGCAGTTCCCAAGGGTTGGTAGCGACGGCATTCGCTAATGTCTTACCTGACAAATTGCCGTGATTATTCACTGTAGGCTCAGTCCCCTCAACCTCAACTAAAGCCTGATCTGTATAATTCCAAGCCTGTGCCTTGACTGCTTGGTGCTGGGTTCTCGCGTCCATTTCGGCGGCAAACTCCAGCAGATTAATACCATAGGTAAGGGTAACTAAGGGACTACCACTGGTTGTAGGAGCTTTTACCTCCAGTTTCCCATCCTCCGCCAGCACAATCAACCCATTCATCTGGGCCCGTGAGAGAATAAAATCCCAATCACTAGCGTAGTATTGGACAATTTCTGGATGTTTCGCTGAAGTACTTGCCACATCCGCAGATATACCACTGTAACTGCCAATAATTTCTGCGATCGCATCGCTGTCTTTTTGTTCAGTAAAATACCGACAGTGACGACCGATGGTTAACTTGGTAGCAAAATCTTTGCAATCGATGATCAGCATCGAGTCCCCATTGGCACCAACTTTAATGGCATGTTTCACAATCAGCCCTTTAAACATGCTTTTGTCCTTGCCATCATAACCAATGGCAATTTCCACCTCCTTACCCGGAATCAGGTCTGCTCCCTCACTGGCTGCAAAAGTTTCTTGGGCAGGAGAACCATCCCGCAACACAACTTTTGCCGTGGGTATGCGGTTGACTGCTCGGTTAACCGTTAGAGACAGCACGGTATAATCATTCGTTATGTCTTTACCCTCAGAGAGTAACTTGAAGGTGGCGACATTGTAGAGCGAATTTTCCGGAATAATTAGATCGCTCATAGTTCTGTTTTGTCTAGTGGGGGAAATCTCAAATCGGTGTTGGTTGCTAAACGGCGGAAATTAATCAAACCGTTAACTTTGGCAATTTGTAGGTAATAGGATGGATCGTCATAGATGCGATAGGTCATCAAAGGCAAAGTGTCACCTGCTGTCACCTTCTGCTGGCGGGTGAGATCCGGAGATTTTTTGTTTTCTTCCAGCAATCTCAGTTTCTGCTCGGTATAGCTGGTAAAGGTTGCACTCAGCTTGGCTCGCAAGGGCTTGCCATCCGAGGCAAACAAGGTGTAATTAACCTGGAGATTGGTGAGGATGCAGTTAAAGCCATTCTTACGACCATAGCCAAAGGAAAAATCTCCCCACAACAACCGCAAAAAGTTTGGCTTGTGAGTCTCCGGATTCATGGTGTAGGTCAACCGGAAAAATTCCTGTAGTTGTTTAACAACATCTCGGTGAAATTTCCCCGGATTTTGCTTGTCAGGGACTACACCAGTTCCATCGAAGATAAAATCAAGCTTAAGTTCTTGCGGTCGAGTATATTTATATTCTGGATTATTGTGTTGGGAACCCTGAGCTTGTTTGCGGTTGTATTCGATTTGAAACTGTTGGGAAAATTGTTCCGGATTGATGGGTAGATCGAAATAGCCGATCTTATTTTGATAGCGATCGTCTTTGTATACCTCAAGCTTAACTTTGGTGAGTTCGCCTGTTTTAGCGGCATTGGTCATTTCAGTTATCAGTTATCAGTTATCAGTTATCAGTTATCAGTTATCAGTTATCAGTTACCCCATCGATGAATCGAAGGGCTAATGAGAACAAGGAAAACATTTTTGACTCTCCACGGATAAATCC
>JAAUYI010154822.1_pt1 | contig 16250 bp, 8 predicted proteins | sample 7278041 | NCBI WGS metagenome assembly JAAUYI01 (sample SAMN14350216, study PRJNA611818) | marine sediment metagenome | isolation source: surface marine sediment (0.6m) | place: French Polynesia: Moorea | collected 2018-08
ATCTTTCCTTCAGGTGGAATGTCTAGATTCTCGACTCGAACATATTGACCTCCCTCCAGCTTCACTAACCGATTTTTGGCTATCCCTACGAGAAATTCTAGCCCTTTGTCTTCTTTAGAACTTCAGATTTTTGCGGGAAGAATACCAACTATCGGTAGTGATGTTAAGAGGTTGAATTCCCCACTCTATTACTTCGGCTACCATCTCCCGTAAATAATCATTTTTTGTCTTACCATCCGCTTGATTATAGAGCCGATAGTTAACAGGAAATGAATGTCCTTTTTTGTCGGTATAGTAAATTAATGATGTGCAACAACAAATCTTAAGGTTCATGAACGTTCCAGAGTCTATATATACTACTGACTACTTTGCTTCGGGCTAAAATAGAGGTGCTTCTTTCGCTTAACCCTTTACTGTGTAGGCTTTTCATCCCCTTTGTCCCAACCCCAGTTGGAAAAATGAGCGAACGATGAGATAACTGTAAGCTTGTCGGCTTAAAGATAACGTTCAAGCTAAAATAATTAGACATGAATTCTTGCCTATTCAACTCATAAACCATGACCATTAACTCCCCCGTAGAATTTCAAGATGCTTTTGACATTATTGTTGTCGGTGCAGGACATTCTGGTTGTGAGGCAGCTTTAGCTTCTGCTCGTCTTGGCCGTCGTACCTTAATGTTGACCCTCAACTTAGATAAAATCGCCTGGCAACCTTGTAATCCTGCTGTGGGAGGTCCTGCTAAATCTCAGTTAACCCATGAGGTAGACGCTTTGGGTGGAGAAATTGGCAAAATGGCCGATCGCACTTATCTACAAAAAAGGATTCTCAATTCTTCGCGAGGGCCTGCGGTGTGGGCATTACGAGCGCAAACCGATAAACGAGAATATGCAGCCGTAATGAAAGAAATTGTGGAAAATCAAGCCAATTTGACCATTCGCGAGGGTATGGTTACAGATTTAGTACTGGGGAAAAATGACGAGGTAATTGGAGTTCAAACTTATTTTGGCACTTGTTTTGCTACCAAAGCAGTTGTTTTAACTACAGGCACTTTTCTGGGTGGACGTATTTGGGTAGGTAATAAATCCATGGAAGCTGGCAGGGCTGGGGAATTTGCAGCTATTGGTTTAACCGACACTCTTAATCAACTTGGCTTTGAAACAGGAAGACTGAAAACAGGTACTCCTGCAAGGGTAGACAGGCGTTCCGTAGACTACAGCAAAATGGAAATCCAACCCTATGATGAGGAACTGCGCTGGTTTAGCTTCGATCCTGAAGTATGGGTAGCAAGAGAACAAATGAATTGCTACCTCACTCGTACCACTGCCGAAACCCACAAACTTATTCGGGATAATCTCCATTTATCTCCTGTGTATGGTGGTTGGGTAGATGCCAAAGGACCTCGTTATTGTCCTAGCATCGAGGATAAAATCGTCCGTTTTGCTGATAAAGAAAGTCACCAAATTTTTATCGAACCTGAAGGAAGAGATATTCCCGAACTTTATATCCAAGGGTTTTCTACTGGTTTGCCCGAAAATTTACAGCTAGCGATGTTACATAGTTTGCCTGGTTTAGAGCATTGTGCCATGCTGCGTCCTGCTTATGCTGTCGAGTACGATTTTCTGCCAGCAACTCAGTGTTACCCGACTCTAATGACAAAAAAAATAGAAGGTTTGTTTTCCGCAGGACAAATTAACGGGACAACAGGCTATGAAGAAGCAGCAGCCCAAGGGATTGTAGCAGGAATTAATGCAGCTAGATTTGCTCAAGGTAAAGAGATGATTGTTTTTCCACGGGAAGAAAGTTATCTCGGTACGCTGATCGATGATTTGTGTACCAAAGATTTACGCGAACCCTATCGGATGCTGACAAGTCGCTCAGAATATCGTCTAATTCTACGTTCTGATAATGCCGATCGCCGTTTAACTCCTATGGGTAGAGAAATTGGTTTAATTAGCGATCGCCGTTGGCAACTCTATTGTGATAAACAGGCTAATATAGCTGCGGAAAAAGAAAGACTCTATGAAACCAGAATTAAAGAAAAAGATGAAGTAGGAATGGCGATCGCCGAGGCTACAAATCAAAAAATTAAAGGTTCAATAACTTTGGCAGATTTATTACGCCGTCCTGGTTTTCATTATGCGGACTTAGCTAAATATGGTTTGGACAACAGCGATTTAAACCAGGCGGAAACAGAAGGAGCAGAAATTGATATCAAATATTCTGGCTACATTAAGCGTCAACAAATTCAAATTGAACAAATTGCCCGTCATAGTAAGCGCAAACTACCAGCAGACCTCGATTATTTCGCGATCGATACTCTATCTATGGAAGCTAGAGAAAAACTCAGTAAAGTTCAACCCCTAACTATCGGTCAAGCCTCTCGTATTGGTGGTGTTAACCCTGCTGATGTTAATGCTTTACTTATTTACCTAGAGATCGATCGACGAGTAAAAGTATAATAGCTGTTTTTGAGTCTTATTTATTTACGATGAGCCAACTCGGTTGAAACAAAAAATAAGATAAATACTCACTACTCACTACTCCCTAATGATTACTGATTACTGATTAATCCCTACTCCCTGTCAAGTGTATGTTTTTAATAATTGGGTAAATTTTTACTTTGTCTACAACGAAAAAACAAGGTTTTCTCCCCCTGCTCCCTCTGCTCCCCCTGCCCATCTCAACCTTCAAATCTAAAAAACATACCCTTGTAAGCTCCCTACTCCCTATTCCCTACGCTATATGCGCCTTTAAAACAGAAACAGGGGCTTTGCGTATTCGACATTTAATCGTTTCTTTTCCTAAAAGCTGATGGGCTTCATAGCGATGACAACCAGAAAACCCATAATATTGTCCTTCCACTTCTAAGACATCAATCGGCTCATGTAAACCTTCTTCCGCGATCGAGCGAGCTAATCTTTGAACTTTATCTCGATCTGTTTGTCTTGGTAAAGGGCGACGAATTTTGTTGACGGGAATTTCTTTAATTTGCATAGTTTAATAGGCTAACAAACAAATAATTCATACTCATTATGAGTTTATTTTAGCTCAATTGTTTCAATTATGCTAAGAGCAAGCGATAGCATTACGCAGATAGATTAAGACAAAACACATAATAGTTGTAGGGGCGATTCGCGAATCGCCCCTACAACCTAACACCTAAAACCTATCCCCTACCTTATTTTCAACTTATAAGATCACTCCGTCAGGTTTGTATTGCTATACCTTGGCTCGATCGCCTGACTTTTAATTCATATTGGACGTAATTTATAGCAATTCTAAGATGCATAAGGTACACAGCAATTAGCAATTATCCCTTCTGGTTCATTTAATTAAATTCAACTAATTATAAATATAGTATTTGTAAAGTTATTGATAACTGCTCTGCACTCAATTGAAAAATCAATATTGTTATTCTATGATCGATAAATATTGAGCTTATTTTATTGTTCAAAAAAATATTTTTAAAGAATAGAAAAAAATATATTTCTTCTATAAAGAAAATTTAAACTTTTTATATATATAAAAAATATGGAATCATCAAAGCTTTCTTTACAAGGATTAGGATTAGCATGGCTGATTTTACAACGGCGTTGGTTTCCTGCAACTACAGTATTTTTATCTTTTCTTACAGTAGGAATAGTAGCTACTAATCTCAAAAAACCCATATATTCAGCCACGGGAAAATTACAATATAAAAATATAGACACTGCTGCTTCAATTATCGATTCTGAAATAAGTCCTAAAAAAAATAATGACTACACGTCAAAAAATCATCCCATTGATACAGAAATAGAAATTATTCGTTCCCAACCTATAGTTGAAGAAACTTTAAATCAACTAAACTGGCAAGATGAACAAGGAAATTCTCTTAAACCCAAACAATTTTTAGAAAAATTAACTATTAACAACCTATTAGGAACTGAATTACTATCTATTTCTTATCAAGATCGAGATCCAGCCAAAGCAGCAGAAGCAGTTAATACTGTAATGTCGGTTTTTTTAAAACAGCATTTATTCGCGAATCGTGCTGAAATAGTTGCCACTCGTGAATTTATTGAAAAACAACTCCCTCAAGCCAAAGAAACCTTAGCACAAGCTGAATTAGCAGTTCGTAAATTTCAGGAAAATAATAAGATTATTGCGCTAGAAAATGAAACTGCACAGATAATGGCGCAGTTTAATAACCTGGAACAACAAATTACAGATATTCAGTCAGAGATAGTTAACACTAATCGTCAATCTCAAGCTATAGAGAGAAAATTAGGTATAACTTCAGAACAAGCAGTAACTCTAGCTACTCTTAATCAAAATAGAGCAATCGGGCAACTTAGCGAACAAATCCAACAATTAGAATCTCAGTTGGCAATAGAGAGAGACCGTTTTACTGATGCTAGTCCTCAAATTATTGCCTCAAAGCAAGAACTAGCTTCTCTCAAAGTACAACGCTCAAGAAAGATACAACAGTTAGCAGGAAAGAATGGAATATATCTATTTAATCAATACTCAGGAGGAGAACTACAACAAGAATTAGCCAGAGAGTTAGTACAGTTAGAAACTACGAATAAAGGTTTAAAAGCTAAAATTGCTGAATTATCCCAAGTACAAGGTAAGTACAAAAAAACTATAGTTAATTTGCCTCAAATAGAGCAAAAACTCCATGCTTTACACAGAGAGCTAGAAATTGCTCAAACCACCTACTCTCTTCTACTACAAAAGCTACAAGAAGTAAGAATTGCGGAAAATCAAAATATTGGGAATTTTCAGGTAGTTACTAAGGCTCATCCTCCTGCAGAACCTATTCCCTATCGCGCTCTTAACTATTTAGCTTCTAGTTTACTTGCTTCTTTGGCTGCTGCTGCCACTATCTATGTCTTAGAAGCAACAGATAAATCTATCAAAACTGTTGATGAAGCTAAAAATCTGTTTGGTTATAATTGGTTAGGCATTATTCCCGCAGTAGAAGAATCAGAGATAGTTAGTCTGGTAGAACAAAATGCCCCTCCTCTACTTCCTCAACAAATAGTATTAGATTATCCTTCTTCATCTGTGGGTGAATCTTATCGGATGCTACAGTCTAATTTAGAATTTCTTAGCTCCGATCAGAATCTCAAAACTATAGTAATTACTAGTTCTGCCAGTGGTGAAGGAAAATCTACTGTAGCTGCTAATTTAGCTGCTGCTATGGCTCAAGTCGGGCATCGTGTTCTTTTAATAGATGGCGATTTGCATCATCCTAGCCAGCATCAAATTTGGGAAATTGATAACAATTTTGGCTTGAGTAATATTATTAGTGAACAACTCGATCCTAGATTAGCCATTAGAGAGGTATCTCTTAATCTTGATGTACTTACTGCAGGAACTGTTCCTGTTAATCCAGCAACTCTGTTAGACTCTCACAGAATGGGTTCTTTACTAGACTATCTCTCTCTTCGTTACGATCTAGTTCTAATCGATACCCCTTCTCTAGATTTCACTGCGGATGCACCTATTCTGGGTCGTCTGGCAGATGGAGTATTGCTAGTCGTCAAGCCAGGACAAGTAGATCACAACAAGGCTCAATTCGCCAAAGAGATTCTTGCTCAATCAGGACAAAATGTTTTAGGTATTATCATCAATGGTGTCAGTTCTAAAGCTGAACCGAACAAATACTATTATCATGCTCTAGAAGCTAAGCACGATATCAGTAGACCATTTAAAGTCGTAGAACAAGCAGAAGAAGAGCTATGGCAAGCTGTTTCTCGTATGGCTAGAGAGTCAAGGAAACAAAATTTACCTATGCAAATGGATTTAACCGATCTTAGTAATGTTTCTTTAGATCAACTATTAGTCGTAATTTCTCATTTAGAAAAAGATTTAGCAAACTTTACACAATTAGTCAGAGAGCAAGAAGAAGAACTGGCTCTACAAAAACAAAAAGTACGAAGATTAGAAAGAAAAATACATATCTCTTCGAGAATAGAAAAAATTCACTTAGAACAGGAGCTAATTCAGGAACAAGAGATTAAACAATTGTTAGATAAAACATTAATCGGTCAAAGACGTAATTTAGCCAATAAAAATCAAATTTTGCGTCAATATCAGCAATTATTCTCGATCGGACAAAATAAACTAATTAACTAACTATGCACTCTTGCCGTAGAAACTTTAGAATGGCACAATAAAAGCAATTATTAAGAGAAAATAAAAGTAGAAGATTAATAATTCCGCGAGATCAGCAAATCCGTAAAAACATTTAAACTTTATTCAAGCAGAGGAGACTATCCAATGACAGTTGAAAATTTAGAAGCTAATGGCAATCACTCAAAAGAAGAGAACATGGAAGAAAAAGCAGTAGAATCTGAGGAAAATAAAGGCAGAGAAGCCTTGGCATTATCTGTTAAACAAAGTAATCTACTTCCCAGTAACCGACCTGTTGAGCCTAGCCACTTAGAAATAGTCAGTACCTATTCTTCGGTAGGTGCTGCTCGTCCAATAGTCAAAAGTGGCATGAAAATTAGCAATACCCTTGCTGTTTCTGGGAGTCGTCCTATTGCTGTTAGTACTCTCAAGGTTAGTGAGACTTACACAGTTATGGGCAATCGTCCCGTTGCTCCCAACGATATTGACGACCCCACAACTTTGATGGGTTATATAGATTAAAGAAACAAATAGCTAATAGCAATTTGCTATTAGCTATTAATTAATCTTCAGCAAAAATATAACGACGTAATTCACTAGGATCTGGTTCTGGGCTAGATTCGGCAAACTCCACAGCCTCATTGATCTTAGTTTGGATCTTGTTGTCGATTTCTTTTAATTCCTTTTTGGTAGCCAAATTTTGTTGGGTTAGATAAGTAGCAAATTTGGTTATCGGGTCTCTTTCTCCCCAGAATTGTTTTTCTTCAGGCGATCGCAACTCATCAGGATCGGCAAGAGAATGTCCTCGGAAACGATAGGTAAGAGCTTCAATTAGTGTGGGTCCTTCCCCAGCACGGGCGCGAGCAACTGCTTCTTGAGCTACAGCCCGAACTGCTAATACATCCATACCATCTACTTCATAGCCAGGCATACCAAAAACACTGGCTTTTTTAAAGATTTCTGGTTGAGAAGTAGCTCTATGATGAGCCATCCCAATTGCCCACTTATTATTTTCTACAACATAGATAATTGGTAGCTTCCACAAAGCAGCCATATTTAAACATTCAAAAAACTGACCATTGTTACTAGCACCATCACCAAAAAAGCAAGCTGTTACCTGATCGGCACTTTCGTCTTTCAAAGCATCTCTTCTGTACTTAGTTTGAAAAGCTGCTCCTGTAGCCACAGGAATTCCTTCGGCAACAAAGGCATATCCCCCCAAGAGATTATGCTCTGAAGAGAACATATGCATCGAACCACCCCGACCTTTACTACAACCTGTTGCTTTGCCAAATAGCTCTGCCATTACTTCTGTTGGGGGAACACCAGCACTGAGGGCGTGAACATGATCGCGATAAGTACTACAGACATAGTCTTCTCCAGACCGCATAGATTTAATTACCCCAGTAGAAACAGCTTCTTGCCCATTATAGAGATGGACAAAGCCGAACATTCTACCCCGATAATACATTTCAGCACACTTATCTTCAAACAAGCGTCCTAAAACCATATCTTCGTACAGTATTAGTCCTTCTTCTTTGCTAATCTTGACAGAAGTTGTATCAAATTTGGGTACGGTTCTTTCGGCACACATATAGTCTGTAGTATTTGGATCAAAACATAAACACTTACACTATCATAAAACGGTTAGTAAAGATTGGGAGTGAAAAGTTAAATTATTGTGGCGATCGTATCATTGTTATTCCTAGAGCTAATCCACTCAATTCTATACAATGGCTGGAATTATTAAAGATGCTAGCTTCACCATTGAAGAATTTAAGAAGCTTTTATAGCTTTTATAATAGATTGGCGATCGACAACTACTATAGCTAGAAAAGATCGTACCCACCAAATCACTACATGAAAGAGAAAACAGAAAGAGAGAAAATGCTTGCCAATGAATTGTATTTGGCGACAGATGAAGAATTAACAACCCTGCACATGAAAGCACGTCAGTTGCTTTATGCTTTTAACTTTTCTCAGCCTCATGAAGTCGATAAGCAAAGCGATATTATTCGTAGTTTGTTTGGCAATATCGGTTTGAATTTTACAGTTAGACCTCCGTTTTACTGTGATTATGGTTGTCATATTTTTGCTGGTGATAACTTGTATATTAATTACGACTGCACAATTCTTGATTGTAATGAGGTGCATCTGGGTAATAATGTTTTGTTAGCACCAAAGGTTCAAATTTATACAGCATATCATCCCACAGATCCTGAACTAAGACTTTCTGGTCAAGAACTAGCAGCACCAGTGATCATTGGTGATAATGTTTGGATTGGTGGCGGGGTAATTATTTGCCCTGGTATTTCTGTTGGCTCGAATGTCACTATCGGTGCTGGTAGTATAGTAACCAAAGATATACCTAATAATGTTGTCGTTGCAGGTAATCCAGCCAGAATTATCAAGAAAATTTAATTGCTTTTAGCCTCATCAGGTACAAGCATAATATCCCTAAATTTATAGGTTTCGATCCTGATTCCCCTTTTCCTTCCTTTGGCTTGATACAGTGCGCTCTGGGAATAATTTGTCTTTCCTTGTTTTTGATAAAGTTCTGCTGCTTTTTGATAAGCTTGAATCGCTTTTTGTTTCCTTCCTTGTTGTAATGATAGAGTAAAACCTAGAGCATAGTAAGCATCGGCATTGTCACGATTAATTTTGATCGCCCTGTTATAATCCTTTATCGCTTTTTGATGCTCTCTTTGTGCTGAGTATGCTATTCCTCTACTAATGTAGGCATCGGCATTTCGCTCGTTGAGTGCGATCGCTTTATCATAATCTGCGATCGCTATTTCCTGTTCCCCAGGATTGTCACGAGTGGAGTAAGCAATGCCTCGATTGATATATGCCTTAACATTATTGGGATCGAGTTTTATGGCTTCAACATAATCCTCAATAGCTAGATCGTATTTTTGCTGCCAGAAGTAAGCCACACCCCTGTTAATATAAGCCTCGGCTCGTTGAGTATTAGTAGAACTTTGAGCAATAATGTTGTCAAAATTCTCGATGTATTTAGTGTTAGCTTGTTCGTTGACCCTTGTATAGTAGTTTTGGGCGATCGCTTTAGGTGGTATAGAATCGCATAAAGTGCGATCGCTCTTGTCAACATTATTTTCAGTCTTAATTTGTAAGAAATTACCTATTTGATTACAACCTTTTTTTATTAATTCATCAAATGATTCAATTGACCATCTTACAGTACCTTCCTTATCTACAGTAGCCAAGATATCTCCCTCTGATGAAAAAGCAAGAGCATTAATAGCATTACGATGGGCTTTCCAAATTGCTGTTTGTTGATTTTGTTCTAAATCCCAAAACCGTATATAACCAGTACTATCACCACTTATAATTCTCTTGTCATTGGGACTAAATGTTACTGCTGTAATTTTGTATTCATCACTACTGTCTTTCCCAGCACTTTGAATTTCTTCTTCATAAACTTGAAAAATCGAAATATATTTTCCTTTTCCTTCCTTGTCCACATCGTCCCAGACACGAATTGTCTTGTCTTCTCCAGCACTCACTAATAGTTTAGAATTTGAACTGAAGTCGATCTTCAAGACTTTTCCAACATGGTCTTGAAAAGTGTTCAATACTTTCCCATTAATATCTGTTACCTGAATTTTGTTATCCTGACTAACAAGAGCACGTAACTTACCATTTGGACTACAAATACTCTTATCATTTTTTCCTTCACACTCTTGAGAAAAATCTAAATGGCGATCGTCTGATAGCTGACTTGGCAACTTCCACAAACGAGTAGTACCATCATCCCCCGAACTAACTAAATGTTTACGGTCGGCAGTAAATCTAACACTCCGTACTGGCCCAGTATGTCCTTGAAATTCGGCTAATTGTTGACCTTGTAAGTCCCATATTCGTACACTTCCATCATCTCCACCACTGGCAATTTGCTGACTATTGGGGCTAAAAGCTACATTCCAGATACGACCTTCATGAGCTTTCCATTTTTTCTGAGAATTCCATAACTGAGCTTTAGATTTCCAAACGCTGATATGGCCCTCATTACCAGCAGCCGCAAGATATTTTCCATTGGGACTAAAAAAAGCTCCCCAACCAGCAAAATTTTCTAATGTTTGCCATGGTTTTGGTTCATCCGATTGTTTAACCTTACCTATATCCCAAATTTTGACCTTTTTATCCATGCCAATAGTAACAATAAGCTGTTCATAGGGATGAAAATCAACAGTTTTGGCAAATTCTTTATCTACTGACCAGCATAGTAATGGTTTCTTTTCCTGCAAATTCCACAAACAAATCTTGCCATCTTCTCCTCCAACACTGGCTAGTTTCTTGCCATCTGAGCTAAAACTGACATAGCGTACATAACCTTTATGAGCTATAACTTCTTGATTAGCTTTAAATTCTCCTAACTGTATTCCTGGCAAGTTCTGAATTTCTGACAACTCCCAAATGCGAACTTGTCCATCTTCACCAGCACTCGCTAATAATTGTTTATCTGGACTAAAAGCAACATTCCTGACTCGTTTACTACCCTCTTTCCATGTTTTTACGAGTTTTCCTTCTAAATCCCAGAGTTTAATGATGCCATCCTCTCCTGCACTAGCAATAATTTGGTGATTAGGACTATTAGTACTAGGACTAACAATACTCCTGACAATAATATTGCTATCTCCTGTCATGCGGTTAGTCTCTTTAACTCGATAGACTGCCCATTGTAGAGTGCCTTCGATCTTATCTCGAAGTTCTTGAAGTTTCTTAGTGGAACTAAATCGCTGTAACAAAGAATTCTGAACCAATGGATGTTGTAAAGCTTTACTAGCTTCTAAACTATCAACCATTCCATCTAATGATTGATCTAAGCGTAAATTAGCTTGTGCGGATTGTTGAGATGTCCTCGCTTGATTGATTAAGGTATTTCTCTGTCCAATCAAAGAAAATACTAAACCTGTACCTAACCCCAGCATGACGACGATCGCAATGCTCCAAGTCCGACGGGTTTTAAAGCTTTTTCGCCCGACGCTGTGCCTTACAAACTCAGCCTCTACTTGATTAAACCAGTTGTCATCGGCACTGAGTAACTCTTTCAGCAAGTCGAGGCGGGGATCGGCATCCCAAAGGAAACTGACAGCCTAATTACTGTCTTTTTTCCACCTGTTAGCGGCAGTATTCAGTTCTCGTTGCAAAGGGAGATTGACCTTTAAGGGTTGTTCAGCTTCAGGGCGATCGCTTTTCCTTTTACGGCTATCTTCTTTCAATGCTAAGGGCAGAGGAACTTTTCCTAAACTTGCATTCAACCACTTTTTGATTGGATTCCATCGGCTTACTTTTTCAACCGTTTCCTGTTTCTCATCAAGCCAATACTTAATCTTCGTCCATCCTGTTATCAAAGCATCATGGACGGGTTCTACATATTCTTTATCTTCTGTAGCCTGTCCTTTTACCAACAAACGTGCTTCTACAAAGCGATCTATTATTATCTTTACCTCTTTATTAATTGGCTCTGGATATTCCAGTTCTTTCATTGATACTCTTCTGCGAGCCAGTTCACCACTACTAAGAGATACCATTCGTAGCATTACATTACGAATAGTTGACTCCTTAACCTTTTCGTTCTTTACTTCCTCATAGGTCTTGTCAGCAGTTTTGGTCAGAGAGGACGCCACTCCACCCAGATCTCCGTAGTCTTCTTCAGTAATCGTTCGGTCATCTCGTTCCAGATTTTCTTCCCTTTGAAGATACTTTAAATAAAGTTCACTTAAGGTAAAAGAAAGTAAGGGTAAAGCACCAGGGGTGTTAATTACTTCATCTATCAACTGGTTAACTAACTTAGGGGACTCAAAAAATAGTGTCCGTTGGGCAGCAGGTTCTTCGATCGCTTGTTGTAACTCTTCCCTATCCATCGGAGTTAAGATAAATCGCCCCTTTTGCCAAGCCTCTTTCCAACTGGTTTCTTCGATTGCATCCCTAAGTTGAGGTTCAAAATCAGAGCGCAAGGTCAGCACTATTCGTAATTGTTGTTGATATTCGGTTAATAACCTAGCTAATAGATTAAGAAAGTCTTCACGCTCTCCCTCATGATGACAGAGAGTAAGCAATTCTTCAGTCTGATCGACCACTAATAACAATTTGGATTCAGAATCACGAGGAATCAAATCGGCAATTTTGTCGGAGAGCATTTTGATTTGTTCTTCAGGAGTCAAACTAATAATTGAAGAACTAAATGATTCTGATAGTGTCAGTATTTCGTTCAATGCCTTCAACGGAGATTCACCAGGTCGCATTGGCTTAAGAATTTGCCATTTCTGCTGACTAGCTTCTGCTTGCTTTAGAGTAGGAATCAAACCAGCTTTTACTAAGCTAGATTTTCCCGCTCCTGAAATTCCTGAAACTATAGTTAATTGATGATTGGGTTGAGAAACCTTGATCGCTAATTCTTTAATTAATTCTTGCCGACCAAAAAATAACGATGCGTGTCTTGCTTCAAAAGCTTCTAAGCCTCGATAAGGATTATTATCTTTGTTTAATTCTGGTGTTGGTTTTAATTTAAGTGGGATATTATGATTGACAAAAATATATTCTCCTCGATCGTGTTTTTTAAGAGGGAATAATAGTGGAGTTTGTCTTTCTTGGGAATTTAATTCCACATAATCACGCAGATAAAGATATAATTCGGTAGCAATAATTACTCCATCTTGATTGCGATCGCCTTCTCCATCTTTCAAAGCTTTAATTAATCCTTCAGCAAAGGGAGAATGCTTTTTATCTGGTTCTATATCTCGATTATTGAGAAAGTCTAAAGCCTCTTGATTATGAGATGCCGATGTCAGTACTTGCCAAGCATCAAATTTAACAAAACGATCGTAATGAGCTTGAGTTATATCCTCGGTAATGGGCAGTAATTTACGAGTACTTGCCCAGCGAAACGTACCAGCAAAACAGCAATCGAGAATCACTAATAGATGTTTACATTCGAGTTTTGATAACCAATCGTTAACATCTCTCATTTTCATTAGAGAGCTTTTATTTTTCATGTCCCCATCTTGGGGAACAAGATAGCCTTCGGGTCCCTCATCGCTATTACGAGCAATACCATGTCCTGCAAAATAGAATATAAGGCGATCTCTGTTATTAGGTTTAATGTGGTTAGGCAGAATATCTGTTAGTAGAGTTTTTAGCTTATTCTTAGTTGCATATTGATTGACTATTACTCCTGACTTAAAATCAGGATGAATCAAATTATATCCATAGCTCTTGTTCAAGATTTCAGCAATCTCGATAGCATCAGGGACTGCGGTTTGCAGAGGGTCGATTCCATTTTGATATTCATTAATGCCGAGGACAACAGCTAAACTGCGCTCAAAAGAATTGAACATAGTCGTTTAAGTTAAATACTCTTTGGATTTTGCCGTAACAATCTCGCGATTGGCGCAAGGTATAGCACTGCATAATCGCGACAGACAATTATTTGTTGTTCTCAATCCGAGTATACCTAGAGAGAATTGAGAACGTCAGGAGAAAGACAGTTTAGTTCAATTATTTCTATTATATTACAGCAGAAATGCTTTGAATTAATCCAATTAAAAATTCTTAACACTCAGAGCCTACAATCAAACTTCACCAAAGTGTGCTCGACGCGAGGTGAAGACCCACGCCCAAGTATATTTAGTATTGAGTCAAAATTAAGCCAACAAGGGATCTCATCTTGTCCCAAACCTCTTTCTTTCCAAATAGCTTCTTTCTTCGTTTGGTTTCCCCATCCTTCTCTCCTTAGTAATTCTCAACTATATGTAGGGTTTAATCAAGAAGAACATGAAACAGCGGTGCAGCGCGTTGGGCGGGTTCCCAAGGTAGCGCGTTGCGGGGGTTTCCCCCGTTGTAGCGACTACCGCCGACTTGAAGCGACTGCACCAAGAAGAAGCTAGTCAAGATGATAGACAAAATTCTTTTGCGTAAAAGAGCCAAATATCGAGACTGTCAACGACCAACTCAAGAATATCTTTCAAATCGAGCATTCGATTGCATCGCAGTATATTGCTCAACTTTTGCAGTTAGAAGCAGGCAGTAAAATTCTCGATCTTGGCGGAGGAACAGGTGGTTTGCTCGTCGAGATTTTAAGATTAAATTCATCTGTCTCTGGCATACTCTTCGATCTATCTACTCTCAAACAACAAGCCTGAATTATGTGATACACGACCTATAAGGCATCATATTAATAGTCAATTTATGTCGTATATATTTTCTACAACGAGCTTTTCTCATTCAGATAGAGTAGAATCACGATCCACTTTTACTCTCCTTCTTTTAGGTATCACATCGTCAGATACTTGCCAGAACAATGATGCTTGTCTCATGTTATAGCTAAGAAGTGAATCATCTATTGAATCTAATTCTTCAATTTTAAGTGTAGATAAATCTATATTTAAACATTTAATTATTTCTGCTCCTAAAGACTTTGCTAATAGAGGAATAACTGCATTACCGATTTCGCGAAATCCATACCATATTGTCCGATGAAATTGAAACCAATCGGGAAAAGTATGAAGTCTTGCAGCTTCTCTAATACTTAAACATCTGGGATGCAGGTAATGAATGGGACGAGGGGCGGTAAATGCTCCTCTACTTCTATCTGTTCCTGCTCTTAATGTATTGCATAATTCGTGAGGAGATAATCTAAAAAAACGACTAACCCGATCTATTTTTCCTGGAATTGTCTTGGCAAATCTAGAAATAGTTTTGTCTGTATGTTGTGAACCAAGATGACCCCAAATAAAATTGTTGACAGCCCTTTTGTGGCACAAAGAATATTCTTTTTGGAGATATTTTTTAAATTCTGAGTTACCAATCTCCTCTACTCTTATTCCATAATCTTTACCAATAAATACAGGGATTTCGCTTAGGTCTGATATGGCTTGCTCTATTGTATTTAAAGGTAGCGAATTTTCATTTTGACCGTGAGTTGGGAAAGGATAATTAGGTTTGGGTACATCATTTCTATAGCCTATTAAAATAAGCCTTCTGCGTTTTTGAGGCGCACCATACAAAGAAGCATCCAATATTTGTATTGGTTGAACTATCGAGTAGTTATTTTCTGCAAATTTTTGAATTAAATCTTTTAAAAACTGTTGATGTTTACCAGATGCCATTCCAGGAACATTTTCAAAAATAAAATACTTTGGTTTAATTTCAAAAATAATTCTTGCATATTCAAAAATTAATTTATTCCGAGGATCGTCTAATAATCTGCGTCCTATATAGGAGTATCCCTGACAAGGAGAACCTCCTGCCACTAAATCTATATCAGTTTTAAATCCTTTATTTGTAATCTCAGTTAATAATTCTTGACCCTTTACCAAAGATATATCCTTACAAATAGTCACTCCATAGGGAAAATTGTAATGATGTACTAAAGAGTGAATTGGGTCAATTTCAACTGATGCTACTACATCAAAACCACAACCTTCAAGTCCCAATGCCATTCCTCCACAGCCTGAAAATAAGTGAATTACTGCTGGACGATTGCCTAAAGTTTTTTTTGGTATGATATTCACTTATCTAAAATCTATAAATCTAAACTATAGTGTATTCCTGATACAGTGAGTTTCAAACGGATATCTCAAGGTTCAATCAATTTGATATAGTTCTAAGAAGGACAATATGTAAACTTACTAGGTATAGGTATAGGTTGGCAATGGAAAATGGGAAATGAATTTAGTGTCAGACTTGACTGGGGTATTCCTTTAATTGATGTTGATGTTGAAGAAAAAACCTGGCAAGAAAATGGAATTTATTTTTTAATAAACTATGATTTATTTTAGGCGTTAGTGAATCAGATGATTACGTTTCAATTTCGTCTTGGCATTGTTGAATATGTAAAGGAGATGAGATCTCGCAGATACCCAAAAATCGCCATACTTGCGATCGCTCTCTGACCTTCAATCAGATAATCTTTTAAGCTATTTTATTGCTTCTCCTGTCAAACTAAAAGCACGAACTTCAGTAATTTTAACCTTAATGATTTGCCCTTTAAGTTTTTCAATCTTGCCAGGGAAGAAAGTAAGACGATTTCCGTTAGTTCTACCCATTACTTGAGTAGGGGTTTTCGGGTTTTGTTCTTCTACTAATACTTCTTCAATTCGATCGCG
>JAAUYI010079753.1_pt1 | contig 16249 bp, 15 predicted proteins | sample 7278041 | NCBI WGS metagenome assembly JAAUYI01 (sample SAMN14350216, study PRJNA611818) | marine sediment metagenome | isolation source: surface marine sediment (0.6m) | place: French Polynesia: Moorea | collected 2018-08
AATACACAAACAGCAAAAAACAATAAATATTAAGCAATGTCTCAACATTTACGAAACTTTTCTCTCATTTAAGTCAAAAAATCTAAATCAAAATAAAAGACCCAAAAAAAACTTTTTTTATCAGAGGTTTTTTAAGCTGCTAAAAAAATACGTTGCCACTGCTATTTACTTGCAATGCTGCACACCTGTAAAGAGTGAGTTTGGTTTCGTAATACAGTTAAAAATTCGTTCAAGTGTTTGATATAGATAAAATAAGATCATAGTTTGCTCTGGAAGGTTCTATTTTTATGAGTATATAATCACAAGTGTTTTTCAATAAATTCATACTGTCTTCAAATCACGTTCAGTTCATCTGACTTTGACATTTAAGATAAGTCAATTTTTTCTTCTGTTCACTTCAATTCAATTCTATTTTATTACATGAATAATATACAATAAGTCTTTCAATTGTCTTTTTCATATTTCAGATGACCATGTACCGGTTTGGAAAGCTCTGCATTGTGAGCATTTACTTGCTGCTTTTGCTTGCTTCGGTTTCTTGCACTTCACCCATATGGAGACGTGTGCAGCATACCTTTGACAGGCTGTTGGGAGAAACAGCTTTCACACATTCCCTTCCAATCTTCGAACATTCTACTTGCCCAACTAAGGCTCTGAAAATTCCTACAATGTGTCCTTCTACCATTGAACGTGACTTTTGTGATCAGTTCTTTTCACAATTTGTCTGTAACACTCAACAGTATCGCTGGCTCCGTTTGGAAATCAACATTTCAAATTGTGAGGATACTTTCTTGTTATTGGATTATTCTCCTCACTGTTTTGACGAAAGCAATCACGTTGCAAGGAAAATGATAGTGCAATGTATTGAGAATTACTTGGATGACTACCTCCGATTTGACAATTCTGCATATCTGGATCAACATCAATGTGATCAGCAGAAACCTCCTTCACATCTTTGGCCTCATAGCTGTACTTACCTTCAACCCGTTCAAGGAATGCTTAAGACCACACCTTTGTGCAATTGGAATATGTCGCAAGAAATGGACGAAGAAACTTTTGCGGAGCACAATGTTCATTGCTATTCTCCTCCAAAAGCAGACTGGCTTCCAGACTTTCCGTTACTTTTGTGTGTTGCTTCACCTTTACCTACTGACCAATACATTCCGGACACACCTTTACCTCAAGTGAAATTAGCATATTATTATCGCGCCCTTCAGAATCATGCAGCAAGGTTTTCAAATCGTTCTTATGAGGCACGTCCATACGAGCGATATGATGTTCATATATTGGATGATCTAGAATTAAGAATTGAAACATTCAACAGATTGGTACAACAATTTAATCGAACTGGTCATGCTGTTCCTCTGATAATAGCTCAAGCTTATCTTTCATCTTATCGGATACCCGAGATGTGTATGTATATAGATCAGGGATATACCTTGTTGTGTGGGATGCTAAGAAATTTAGCAAGAATTTTGAGATATCCAACAAGAGAAGTTGAGGATAAGTATTTTGAAATCATCTTGAGAGAAATGAGTGAAATGCCTATACCTCTTCTTTTAGAGTATTTGTTAGAAAGAAAGAGAAACAAAGACCTTACAATGATGCAAAGATCGACTTTAATAGCACCAGGAGCTACTCTTAGATGTCCTCGTGTACGTTTGAATGTTTCAGCTGCAGACTCATTTTATCAGTGGGGTGATACCATGTGGCGTTACAAAGGACTGCATTGTTCTCCCTTTCAACCTTTCGAATTTTCTCGTTGTAATGACTCTAATTGGGATCGATATCGTGAGATATTTTATGATCATGATCTGTATGGAAAGATAATAAATTAATTCCTGAGAAAGGAACATTGTTAACACAAATGAAAATGTCTTTGTCACATTTCTTTGATCAAAATTACAGAAGCGCCATGCGTTTAGAATTTTTTTGTGAAGCTTCTTTACCCCGTCCAAAAGATTTATCAAATGGCGAAACAATTCCTGTAGCAAGTTTCACTCGAAATGTTTCTTGTTACAGAGGAGCTAATCTTAGCCAGAGAAAGTTGAACTCTGCAGAGTATAAATTTTTACTTATTCAAAAAAGTGTTGCTCACTTACTATTTAAAAAACAAATTATTGAAAGAGCAAGGAACAACATTTCATGCCTTTACATATTACAATTTATAAGATTTCATGGGAAAAAAGATAAAGGAGAAAAGGAAGTTTTACCATTTGTAAGCTGGTACAGAATTTTTAGAATTTCATGTATGAAAAGTTGGACAGAAAAATTAAATGAATTTATGTTTGATTATTATAAAAGAAATTTTGCTCACTGCATGTTGGATAAATATGCCATGCCAACAACATGGCCTGTACCAATAACTGGAAACTGTCTCTTTCCCAAATATTTGCAAGAAAATGCTTATACTGCTGAGGAAGTAAATAATGTTTTAGATGAAAATAATCAAATAGATGTCTTTTTTTTCAACAAGTTATTGGGAGATGAATTTTATTTGGAAAGAATTGCTAGGGTTGTTCCTATTTCTAGCAGATATAATTTAAGAAAAAGACATTGGAATGTTTTGACAAAAGAAAGAACAAGAAGAAAAACTCTTCAAAAGAAAAAGGAAGAACTGGAAAGAAGAGAAGAAATGTCTTTAAGATCTCACAAGCAAAATAGCAATAAGTTAGAGGTTATGACTGAAAAAGATGTACAATGATACAGATACAAAGCAGTAAGCAAGTTAAAAATGCAGCTGAGCCTCTTGATTTGTTTACAATCTATCTAAAATGATACTTTCAAGAACAGATGATGAGGTTCTTAAAAGAATGTATGAGGATGGATATATCTATTTCATAAAAATTCAAACATTAAATTTGAAAAAGAATAAAGAATGGAAAATTCCATTACCTAGTCCAGATCCAGAATTATACAAAGAATCCAAAAAAATATTTGAAAAATATTTGAATAACATTAAAGAAATTTGTGAAGATTGGTTATTTTCAAAATATGTAGTTGACAGAGCTTTTCTTTATCAAAAAACAAAATATGAAATAACTATTCATGAAGTATTTCAACCAGGTAAAGTGGTATATTTTTCATTAAATAGATATTTTGATAGAAAATATTTATTACAAGGTACTACTTTACAATATGATCTTCAATCTAAAAAATTGATTCAAATAGCAATACTAAAAATTAAAAATCCTGCACAATGGACAAATTTTCTGGTTTTTAAGGATAAATTTTTTGAAATTAGAAAACCTTTCTTTTTAGAGTTAAAGGGGAATTTTTTCTTTGATGACAATTCATATTTTTCAACTTATAGCTATAATGAAGTTTTAGAAAAACTGTCTGATAAACCTCAATGTATTTATTTTATTGCAGCCAAAAAAGACTTTGAACAGTACATGGAAAATTTAAAAAATTGCAGACAAATTCTTCCAGAGGTTGACCAACAAGAAAGATATCATAAGATTCTTGCAAAAGAGAAATTAAATCAAAGTAATTATAAATGTGAATGTTATTGTGAGTGTGGTACATGTCATAAGTTACCTTGCAAATACTTTTATTTAAATGTTAAAAAGGAAGGTTTAATTCCCACATTACCCTTTACTCTTAAAGATAATGAGAGAAAGAGATTAAAAAGTAAATGGTATTGTGTCAGACGTTTTCCTAATAAAACCAAGAAATACTGGTATAGAGCAGTACTAAGCAAAAAATTTTCTAACACACCTAAAGGAAAATCAACATATGTTAATTTGAAGAATGGCGGTGTACAACTTTGTACAAAATTTAAACCCAAAAAATTAAAAAGAAGGAATATTTTTTGAAATAACAATATTCTTCCTGAGACTTTCTTAAACCTCAGATTGTAAAATGGATTTGCGGGACTTTAGCAACCTTTCTGAAGTAGGAATGAAATTGTCCATTTGTAACACTTTGTTGGAGAAGAATATTTTTCTACAATCAAAAATAAAACAAATAGTAGTAAATGTATCTGAAATGAGCAATGAAAAGATTTTTACCTTTGCAAGAGCAGTAAACCCTTCTTTTAATTGGGAGCCACATGTTGAAAATATTTTAGAAATAATTTCATGGGATAAACTTCTGCAAATAATACTTATTTCAGGAAAGTTGTGTTCAGCTCATAAAGAAAAAGACTTTGATTCATATCTTACTTGGTTGGAGCAATTTCTAATGGTATTTAAGACTTGGCACTTGTTAAATTTACAAATTAGTTCCTGAGCATACATACTTTGATTTACTTTCCATCAATCTTACTCATGGCATCTTTAGAGGAATTGCGAGAGTTTCAACAATTTGTTATAAGAACAGATATGCATGAGTTTTTGAAAACATTTTTATCCAATCTGCCAAAGAAACTGGCGGCTCCAGACACCTGGAAAGCTTCTACCTCACCTACTGTTGACACTACTTTTCCAGAAATGCATCAATTGATAAAATCAGCTCAATATTTTCTTTGTGAGTGTCCAATAAAAGCTACAATAATTAAGAAATTGGAACCTTTCTCTATGAGGCTTGCCTCTATAAAGAATCTTATTCTTTTGTGCCATTTTTTTCATGGACAAAATGACTGGGAAACATTCTTCAGAGAAGAAATTATGCTGGATATTAGATTTCATAAGATAAAAGAAATGTGCATGATATTATTTCTAACAGCTAAGATGCATAGGTATAAATACTTTACTGAAGAAGAATTTATGAAAATAGTTAAATTTATAACATATTTTCTTCATTCAAAGTCAGATATATGGTTAATGCAGGATGAAATTCAGCATGCATTTAAACTTCATGATAAGATAGATTTTAATGCTCCTGTCAAACGATCTGCTGTTTCTGATATTTTTGAAAGTACCAATAAAAAGTTGAAAAAATGTTCCTGAGACTTTGTTGTTTGTATTGTTTTGATCAACAATGAGATCAGATTATTACAACAGGTTGCTTTATGCATTGACAGATAAAGATAGTTATGTTAAACGGGGAGGAGGAAAGATTGTAAGTCAAACTTCTTCTCCAATTCATGTTTTAAAACCATATGATTCAGTGGTTTATCATCCAGTTACAGGAAAGATTGGAAAGAGAGATCTTTACTGGAGAAAAACTAAAGTAAGATCAATGAAAAAGCGTTTAGCATGTGAGCCTGTTTGGACAAAAGATGTCAATTTTCTGGAACAGAAATATAATTTGATTATTAGAACAGCACAAATATTTCTAAATTGTAAGTCATATCTTACAATTCCTCCTTCACATCCATATTTACAGTTGGCAAGTATTTTAATTGAATGTGAAAGCATTGAAAATTTTGCTAGATTTTTTTTTGGAGAAGGAAGTCTGAAGTTGATGCTGTCTTTTTTTGCAAGATTTAAACAGATATTTACAGATATACAGGATTGTAAGAAATGGACTATTTTCTTGCTGATAAAATGTGCAGAAGTTTCTCAATGTTTGCATCTAAGTTCCACACAATTTCATTCAATCTTACATTTAGTTCTAAACCACTTGACAGTAAAAGAATGGAAAAAGGAAGACAAAATGTATGAAGAAGCATGGTTCAATACAGATTTCTGTTTTAATCCTGAATTTTTAAAAATGTGACAATAATAAATAAAATACTATAAAACATAATTACCTTTGTTGTTTGTCTTGGCGAGGATTGGAATTGGTATTTGATGGGTGCGTGCCAGCGTTTTTTGTTCCATCTAGTCGTTCTGTATTGAAATTAAAATCCGAGAAATTTACTGTCGCGAGTGCTTTGGTCAACAGTTTTTAAGACTAATGATGGCTGCCGTTTCCTTTCCACTTGTTTTGTTTTCTTCTTAGGTTTATCACAAACTTTCCTCAGACAAATATAGACAAGAATTCCTATCACTACATTGATAAACATTAAAATGACAAAGAGCACGAGTTTGTAGGAGTCTTCGTTCGCCATTTTGAAATTATGACGTCACATAAATGAGTTTTCGTTTTTTCATTTGAAACAATTTGTTTGTCACCATTTCCATGTAATGATTTTACAGGAAACGAAAAACAATAACAACCAACTATCAAATGTTTTTTAGATTTTTATTCTGAATATACATAACATAAAACATACAAATCTCTACAAATCAATCTCATAAATATCAAAAATATATAGATAATATAATTAATACTAATTATAGATGCCTGTCTGCATTGCTGCCATCATTAATGTTTTGCTTTAATGCCTCATATTCAGCAGCACTTTCAATTTCTTCTATTAACCCCATAATTTTTTCTTCTTCCTCTGGTGTTAATTTTGTATTTTTTTCTGAAGATACACCACTTGTTTCTTCTTCAATCTCAGACATGGTTTGCTTATCACCTTCTGTTTTATTGCTGACATCATTAATATTTTGTTTTATTGCCTCATATTGAGCAGCACTTTCAATTTCTTCTATTAACCCCATAATTTTTTCTTCTTCCTCTGGTGTTAATTTTGTATTTTTTTCTGATGATACACCACTTGTTTCTTCTTGAATGTCAGACATGGTTTGTTTACTTACATGTTTTTCTTTGTTTTCAAATTCTTCTTCATCAGTTTCATATTCATTTACAGATTCTTCATATTCATTTTCTTCATATTTATTTTGAAGAAATGGTTTTTTTTCTATTGGCTGAAGTAGAGATTTTTCTTCTTCCTCATCAATTTTTCTTTTTAGCTTTTCCCTTTTACTTTTTTTTGCAGCTAGAATTCTCTCTGCTGCAGTGGAAAACATTTCATCAATTAAGTTGCTAATTTTTTTATCATGACCATAAATTCTTTCCAAAGGAGAAGGAATTTCAGTAGGGGGAATAATGAAGTATCTTATAGGTGTTATAGGTACTTTATGACGCTCACCTTCTTCAGTCATCAGAAGTTGCATTGAAAAATGTAAATTATCTTTTTTTCTTCTAGCTGAACACAATTTTTGATGAAAAAAATTGTACAATAATGCTCCCAATGTTTCCTTTATCCCACACTTTGTCATTTCTTTCAAATAATTTATTTTCATAGTATGAGATTTTCTTACAGCAACTTGTCTAAGTATCAAGTAGATTTTTGCAGACATACTGCTTGCAAGTTCATCAGTAGACATTGCTGAAGATACAGCACAAGTGTTACTGCTCTCAGCATGCTTTTTTAAAAGTTGTTCCTCTTTTTCAATTGCATTTTTGATACCACTCATTTCATAATTCATGAAATGAAGTTGTATTTCTTTACATTTGTTTAAACTGTCAAGGTTATGTAAATGTACATCTGTGAGAAGAGAAGAAATAAATGTTTCATTGAAATATTTGTCACAGAATTTTTTTTTCAAATTTTCATTCATATTAAGATAAAAATATCTCAGATGAGAAGCTGGTTGTATTTTATTTGTCAATATTTGTACCCCCACTGGAATAGCATTTGCAATTTCTTTAAATTCATTTAATTCATATTTTAAAGAACAAAGAATTTGCATTAGAATTTCTTTTGTGTTTAAAATATCTAGATTTTTTATTCTAGCAGTTCTTTCAAATGTCATGTCTTCAACAGTTATACAACAATACAAGAAATATCTCTCTGATGTCATGATTAGAAATATTTTGACTTTGCTCTATGAATTGCTCAGCTCAGATATTTTGAAATTTGGTCATAATTTTCAGGTTCTTCCAGTTTGATTTCTTCTTTTAAATATTCATTTTCTGAACTATTTCCAAACCTTGTACAAAATTCTATCACTTTTAACAGGATAAAATGAAAGAATTGCTCTGGTTTTACTGAATAATAATATATTTTCTTATCATCTTCTTCTTCTTTCATTTCTTTTTCAAACATGTTTTCACAGAACTTCTCCTGTAACAAAAAATTTCTTTTCAAAACATTTGGAAAGTTTAACTTATAGACTTTTTGAAAAGAAAATAAATTCAAAGGAGAATTGTTGATCAGGTTTATACATTTTTCAGTAGCCCAATTTTCAAGAGATTTTACTTTTTTTTCTAATATTGGGTTGGCATTCTTTCCTTGAATAGAAATGATGTCTTGCAAATAGTTACAATTAGTGTCATTGTGCTGAAAGAAGTTTGTCTGTTTTTCTCTACAGCAAGAGACAAAATTTTTGGAAATACCCACCAAATTTGCTAATAAAAAAATGAATCTTGTATCTAAGTAATGATGCTTTACTGTACAAATGTCAACTTTTAGCTGTTTCAAACATTTGTGTAAGTCTTCTTTTTTTACTTTTTCTAAAAGAGAGAAAAAGAGATTCAAGATATTTTTGGTGTTGAGAAAATTCTTCTTAAAATGAGTTTCATGAATTAATATTTGCAGTACATAGTTTAAGCAATTTGCAGCTTCTTCTACACAAAGAAAATTCTTCTCATTCTTTGTTAGAAAGTCTATGAGATCTTGCATCCAATGTACACATATTCCTTTTTTGTAATAAGTTCTCAAAAAATTTCTAGAAACTTGCAAAAAATTTAATCCTGCTAGTTTCATGAGATACATATAAGTGTTCTGTACAAAAACGTTGCTACGCATTCTGTGTAGATCTGTGAAATTTTTGTGCCATGTATTTATTAATTTTTGGCAAACAAGTGAATTTTCTCTCCCGATTGCAGGTGAACCAACACAGATAGAGAGAAACATCAATGCCGTCATTTTGTCATAATGGCTTTCTCCACCAATGATACTTTTATCATGACGATTGATGTCTTCTTTCAAAATGGCATTTTCAAATATTTTTTGACATTTTGGATTTTTGTCTTTGTTTTTTTGAAGAAATGATTGAATGACTTCATTTTTCTCGTGTTCAAACCTCTCCCCCACCAAAATTGTGTTGTAGTGCAATTCCTCGAGCACGTCTGCTTCTTTTTCATTTACAAAAATGATCACCTCGAAATTGTCTTCAGGAGAATTCAAGTTGAATCGGATGGTGTGACAGATTTCACCAACAGTTAGGATGATCTTAGATGTGTTAAATCCTGCCAGAGGAAACCAACATTTCCACTGATCAACGCGAGGACGACCGATTTCTCTGCTTCCAAAAGCATTTCGATGGATTACGAGTTGTTGACGTAATAGTTCGCAAAAACTGAATCCATTTATGTATTTTTCTTGCGGTATGTTTTCAGGATTTTCGACGGTTGTATAATATGACCATGAATAACTCATTTTGACAAGTTTATTAGGTTTATTGTACTGTAAGAAATGCAATTATTTACTCATCAAGCTTCAAGCATGCTCTCAGCTATATTTACAAGTGGCACGAATCATGAATCATTCTTTTTTACTGCTTTTCTTTTTCTTGGATCCTTTGCTCGCATCATTTTTGTTCGATTCATCATTTTCAGCAGGTTTTTTTCTTTTCTTGCTTTCTTTGCTGTTCCCACTTCCAATGGGTCTTCCAGGAAATTTCAGAGACAAGTTGCTGTGTGGAGGACAACATTTTTCACAAGAGAAATTGCAGTGCAATGAATATTTTGCGTTATCATCCAACAAAAACACATCCCCCTTCATCTGTTTGACTTTAGGCATCACTTTTTGACCATAGCTAGCAAACATTTGCATAACTTCGATTCCATATTCAGCCTTCTCAACAATGTCAGGTGCCAATTTGCTGTACAATTTTTTAAGCGTGCGTGCTTTGACATATTGAACAAATTCCTCCGGATTTTCTACCCCCTCAACAATTACTCCGTCTACCTCACATTTTTCGTGATCTGCTTTTATAGCCTCATGTTTTTCAGAAATTTTTGTTTCTTCAGATTCAGACTCGGAACTTTCGTCACTCAAGTTTTCACCTTCAATTGAATAAGTAGGATAATTCGTCGAAGTTGAAGTTGAAGCAACTGCACCCAAAGTTCCCACATTGGACACAGAAGGTGAGACCACCGCCGTTTGTGCTGCTGCTACCGAGGAGGGAGGTGGTGGCAGAGGTGGGGATTCGTTCATTTGTAAGAACAGATCCATTGATGGCATGCTGGGGGGACAGTTCTCCTGCGGAGAAATTGCTGCTGCTTGGGAGCTGTTGTTGGTTGGCTGATGAAGCGCTGAAGGAGTCGGTGGAGGAGCATTGTATGCTTGGGGAGGATGAGGCGGTGTCGCCGACACTTGAGGTAGTTGCACGCTGTTCATGAGAGATGGAGTCAGTGGTGCTGGCGGTGTTGCTGTTGGCGTACGCACCACCTGTCCCATCACCGCAGGCATGGAAGATGGTGTCGGTGGCGATGGCATTATGTTGCAGGGAGCTGCAGTTTGAAGATGCTGATTCCACATTTGCTGCATGAAATTTTGGAATTGTTGCTGCATCATTTGATTGTTCATATCCATCTTGAGAGTCGATGTCCGTGTCCAAGTCCAAATGCGAATCCAAGTTTTGTTGAAGATCTGTCGTTTCCAAAAAGTCAGTTATTTGTTTCACCACTTTGGAATACTTAGAAAAAATGAAAGTCACGCTTGTGAATTTTGAGGATTTTTTCTGACTGTTTTTCTTAACATTTCCAGGTGCAAAGCGTATGCTTGGATTGTGTTTCTTGAATTCCGCGTCATTCAAAATAACTCTCAAATAAGTTATTGAACATTCACCTTTGTCCAGAGATTTCCTCACAGTTTCCAGATTCACTTGAAAGCCACTGGTTCCACTTTCTTCGCACACCAAACACTTTTTCACTGCAAAGTTCTGAGCAATAAGATTCGTAACCAACTTAACTGCTTGCGTGAAGGGGATTTTCCAGTGTATCAGTGTATGAACATTTGTCACTTTCAAACTTAGAAATTTCACCTTTTCTTTTTTCAACAGTTTCTCTATCTTTTCTCGCACAGCTGCTCGAGTCCGACGAAAGTTTGAACAAAACTGTGGTATTTCTTTTCCAGTCACCCAACACTGGAAAGAACTCTCTGACATACACAGTTTCTTATTCCAAAGTTTTGTTTCAAATTTCTTTCGGAAAAATCTTTTTCCAGGAGAAGTCAGAAATTTTCCAGTGAAAATTATCTGATTTATTCGCAATTGTTGCATAGTATAGAAAGTTTTAAATTCAAATGTTTGCAACTACAGCGCACCGCTGCATGCTGCTTAAAAATTACTCCGCCTTTGCGCATTTTCTTTTAACCAATCAACAGGCAGCCAGCTTTTCTTTTTTTAACCAAATGAGTGACTTTCCTCCCTACTCCCCCAACAAAAAATGTGCAGTGACGTAAAAATATTATCTTTGCTCAGCTTCCAATATTTTTTGGTCCAGGGTCTCAGCTTCGAATTAACTCTTGAACCAGTTCCAGACGCGATGTCTCAGCTTTGAATTTCTCCCCTTTGCTGCCAGATGTTTTTAGGACGCTGCACTGCTTGAAGCTGACACTTTGTATCACCAAAGTCACAAATAATATTCCTGAAAGAAGAAAGAGAAAGAAATGAATTAGATGGTTGTTTTTGAAATGCAATCAGCTATAAGAAATCGTCAGAAAGAAATAATTTTTTCTGTCCCTCACAATACCAGCAAAGAAATAGAAAAGACATTCTCATTCTTTTTCCCAGTTTTAAAAAAAGTTATAAAAAAGGAATTCAATAACCTTAAAAAAGGATTTGGCATAAGAACCCAGTTGCGATTTAAAATACGTTTAAAAAAGTTCTCTTTTGAACAGGATCGTGAAATTGTTGTGGAGCAATGGTTTCCGAGTGACAGTTTAATGCTCGTTACAAAACAAAGAGTCGGACCTGTCTGTAAACAAATGATATCCCAACTTCTTAGCAGATACGATGCTTTTGTACAAACGGGTTCAGGTTGGAACCTCTCTCAAGTGAAACGTGTGTCTTTAACAATGATGAGATTTCGCCTTTTCATGGGAGGAAAGAAAAATGTAAAGCACTGTAATCTCCCCACCAAGCTGAAGAAATGTTCCTCTTTGATAGACCCTCCTGGAGCAACAAATTGTTTTGCTCTAGCAGTTGCAATAGGAATTTCAGGAAGAAAAAGAAATGTTGCCAGAAATTGTCAAATGTATGAAGACATCTTAAAAATTTTACCAAAATATATTTTGGGTTCTGCAGTAAGTATTAAAGAAGTAGAGAAATTTGAAGCTGATTGGCCAATTTCCTGTAACATTTATGGCTATGAAAAAAATTTTTTTCCTTATTATGTCTCTCCTTTTGTAGGCAAAAGAAAATTTCATGTATCTTTACTGTTACATAACAATCATTATTACTTGATAAGAAATTTAAGTGCACTAGTGAAAAAAGTCTCTTTGAAAAACAGAAGAAAATGCTATGTTTGTGAATTTTGTTTTACTTATTTCAATCAAAATAAAAAGTATTTGGTGCACAAAAATTATTGCCAAACCAAAAACAGACCAATTGAAATGCCTAAAGAGAAAGATTCTTTTACTCAGTTCAAAAATTTTTCACATCTTTTAGAAGCACCATTTGTGATTTATGCTGATTTAGAATCTTCTATTGCAGTAGAGAAAAAAAATCTTAAAAAAGATAAAACAATTTCTACTGCTGTTCATTCTGCTATTTCTTTTGCCTGCTTAACTATTTGCAGAGAAAATCAAGATTTTTCTTCTGAATCTCCAATTATTTACACAGGCAAGAATTGTATTGAAAATTTTTTGAAATACATTGAACAGGAGGTTCAAAGGATAAATACCATTTTTGAGACTGTCAATATTCCAATAGAAATGACAAAGGAAGACAAATTTCATTTTTCTCTAGCCCAAAGATGTCATTTTTGCTTAAGAAAGTTTTCTTTTCATAGTTATGTAGAAAAGGTTAGGGATCACTCTCATTTAAGTGGAAAGTATAGGTTTGCACTGTGCTCTAGATGTAATCTTACTCATGCTAGATTAAGACCTAAAGTAATTGTAATACTACATGGATTGTGTAACTATGATTCACATTTCATCATCCAAAAATTAAATAAGTATCCAGATAATATATTGAAAGTAATTCCTAGAACTGGTGAGAAATATCTGTCTTTCTCTATTGGTGATGTAATTTTCAAGGATTCATTTCAGTTTATCAGTGAAAGTCTCTCTACATTAGCTAAAAATTTAAAAAATAAAGGAACAAAGTATTTCTTTTCATTAAATAAATATGTAAAAGAGCAAGAGAAAAGAGATCTGTTAACACAAAAAGGAGTGTTTCCTTATACCTATATCACCTCGCTGGAAGTTTTAAAAGAAAAACAACTTCCTCCAAAAGAGAAATTTTACAATGACTTAGCAAAGGAAGATATATCTTTGGAAGATTATGAGTTTGCACAAAAAGTTTGGAAGATCTTTGGTTGTAGTACTCTGAAAGATTTTCTTGAGATTTACCTTTTTGCAGATCTAATAATTTTGGCAGATGTTTTTGAAAATTTTAGAACAAATTGTTTCAATTGTTATGAATTAGACCCATTACATTATTTTAGTAATGCACATTTCACTTTTGATGCATTTTTAAGATTTTCAGGAGCAAGATTAGAGCTATTAACAGATCCAAACATGTATTTGTTTATATCTAAAGGAATCAGAGGAGGACTTTCAATGGTGGGAAAGAGATACAGTGAAAGCAACAATCATTACATGGAAGATAAATTTGATCCTTCTAAGCCTTCCAAATACATAATGTATTTGGACTGTAACAATTTGTATGGTGTTGCAATGATGGAACATCTTCCTCATTCTGATTTTAAGTGGATAGAAAATCCCTCGGAAGAGTTATTAGAAGAAATTCTCCTTCTTGCAAAAGATTCATCAATAGGATATATTTTAGAAATAGACATGGAATTTCCAGAGGAAATTCATAATTTTCAGTCAGATTATCCAGTAGCTCCTGAAAAAAGATGTATTGCTGTTGAACAAATGTCTCCATATTCACAAAAAGTTTTGAAACATCACAATTTAAAAGCTTGCAAAGTTGAAAAACTTTTGGCTACTCTATTGAAAAAAGAGAGGTATGTGTTACATTACAGAAATTATCAGTTGTACAAGAAGCTAGGAGTAAAAGTTTTAAAAATACATAGAATATTGCAATTTACTCAAAAACCATCTCTAAAAGAATATATTGAATTTAATACTGGAAAGAGAGCTGCTGCTTCTAACATTTTTGATATTAATTTTTATAAATTTCTTTCTAATTCACTTTTTGGTAAGACAATGGAAAGACCAGAAAACAAGACTCATGTTAAACTAGTAAACCAAGTGAAAACTTATGAAAAGTATGTTTCTAAGTTAAATTTTAAAAATTCTAAAATAATTAATCCTAATTTAGTTGGACTGGAGATGAATTACTGTTCTTTGAAGATTAACAAACCTTTTTACCTTGGAATGGCTATAATGGATATTTCTAAATGTCATATGTATGATTTTCATTACAATGTCATGAAAAATAAATTTCAAGACAAAATAAGACTTCTGTATACTGACACTGATTCATTGATATATGAAATAGAAACAAAAGATCTGTACCTAGATCTTAAACAGATAGAAAATTTTTTTGATTTCTCAAATTATCCAAAAGATCATTTTTTGTATTCAGAAAAAAGAAAGAAAGTTCCAGGTTACTTTAAAGATGAATGTGCTGGGAAAATAGTTGAAAAATTTGTGGGACTTAGAAGCAAAATGTATTCTTTAAAGTTGTTCAAAGAAATTTCTGAAGTAAAAGTAGCAAAAGGTGTTAAAACTCCTGTAATAAAAAAAGAATTAACTTTTGGAGACTATGAAAAATGTTTAAAAGAAAATATTGAGATGGAGCATAAATTTTCTACTATCAGAAGCACTTGTCACAATGTGTTTACTTCTCATCAAAGCAAGAAGTCATTAAGTCCTTTTGATGATAAAAGATGGTTAAAAAATAATTTTGACTCTTTACCTTATGGACATGTAAATTGTTGCTGAGATACTTGCCTGCTTGCTTCAAGCATAAAACAAAAATGTCTAAGAGAATGAGAAATGCTGATGCTGATTCTACTTTCCTTGTTTCACATGGAAAATTTAAAAGGAGAAGTGGTATAAATGATTATGAGAAAGTTTATGAAAAGAATTTTGAATGTGATTGCAAGAGATCTACATTACAAGTTCAAGTAAGTGATTACAAGTTTAATTCTTATCTTCATGTCACCAAAAAGGATAAGAGAGGTACAAATATAAGTCAAATGACTTATAGAACAGATGAAATTTTTCAGATTCTGGATAATGCTGATTTATTTATTAATGCTATAAAAGAATGTGATGAAGCTATTGTGAAAGAACATGGTGTTCCACCAGGTTACAATGACAAAGAAATTACTTATGAAACAATTCCAAAAAGTCAGAGAACAATGGAAATGGAAAAAGCAAGAGAAAAAAGAGAAAAAGATGACATTCTTTACCAAGAATTCTTGAAAAATAAAGATAAATTTATTGAAATGAAGAAAAAACAAGAATTGAAAGAAGAAAGTGACAACAATAGTTCAGAAGATGAAGATGAAGAAGAAATTGAAGCAGAAGAAGCTTCAATACAAGATTAAATATATGCTGAAGAAACCATGCCATATTACCATTTCAATGGCTGCAAAGAAAAGGAAGAGAAGAAGTGTTAAAAGAAAGAGAACGCAAGGAGGTATTTTACCTTTGTTACCATTATTAGGACCAATGTTAGGTCCAGGAGGTGCTTTGGCAGTAAACTTAATAAAAAAAATTGCTGGTGGACACAGAAGATCTACCACCAGAAAAAGGAGAAAGAGAAGAAAATAAATATAATGAAAGGGAGGTAGTTAGTAACAAAACAGCTCCTGAGAGAGCAGAAGTTTGTTTTACTGTTGAAATAAAATGACCAAACAATGTAATTTTTGTCAAAATTCACTCTCAGAGGGAAGAAAATATTACTGTGAACAATGTGAAAAATGCATGTTTAAAGAATGTAAATCTTGTCATAAGCCATATCCAGCAGAAAAATACTTTAAAATAAATCCTGAGCGATGTAATAGCTGCAGCAAGAAGAAGTCAAAGAAAAAAAATGAAGTTGTTGTTGGAGTGGATCAAGAAAATGATTGTTCCATTGCAACTGCTTCTAAATTTGTTGAAATTGATAGCAGCTCAACCAAAGAAAATACAACAGCAAATGATTCAAATTCCACAAAACTGGAAAGCAAAACAGATAACAGCGAGCAGCAAAACAATGTAGAACAAAATAATGATAGTGAAAGTGAAAATGAACAAAAAGAAGAAAACACCGATGAGGAAGAAAATCATGAAGAAAATAATCAAGAAGAAAATAATGAAAAAAATGATGATGACAAT
>JAAUYI010037191.1_pt1 | contig 16242 bp, 17 predicted proteins | sample 7278041 | NCBI WGS metagenome assembly JAAUYI01 (sample SAMN14350216, study PRJNA611818) | marine sediment metagenome | isolation source: surface marine sediment (0.6m) | place: French Polynesia: Moorea | collected 2018-08
GGCTAAAGTAGCATCAGCCAAGACTAGGCTAGAAGATACAGAGATTCGCGCACCCTTTGACGGTATTGTTAGTCAAAGATATGCAGTAGTTGGTTCTATAGTCACTCCTAACGTCTCTGCTTCTGCAACTTCTTCAGCCACATCCACCTCAATTGTATCTATTGCCTCAGAATTAGAAGTTAATGTCAATGTTTCCGAAGTCAATATTGCCCATATCGAAACCAATCAAGCAGTAGAAATTATCGCTGATGCTTATCCTAATCAGACTTTTGCAGGTAAAGTCAAACAAATTGCCCCTGAAGCTGTAGTAGAAAACAACGTCACGTCTTTTGAAGTCAAGGTAAAGCTAATAACAGGAGAATCAGAATTGCGCTCGGGCATGAATGTTGATGCTGTGTTTATCGGCAAGAAACTTGAAGATGCCTTGACCATTCCCACCGTAGCCATCACCACTAATCAAGGAAAAATAGGAGTGATGGTGGCAGACGATCGCGGTGCAGCGGAATTTAAACCTGTCAAGATTGGCTTTAGTCAAGATGGTCAAACACAAATTATTCAGGGTGTAGCATTGGGCGATCGCGTTTATATTGATTCTCCTCCACAACCAGATCTCAAAAAACGAGATCTGAAAGAAAATTGATAATTATGAAAGTATCTATGCAGCAAAAGCTAATTTTTTTATTAGCATCAGCTTTTGGGTTTACTGCCCTAGCAGCCCATGTTTCTTTACCAGCATATATTTCCTATCAGGCTACTTTACTTAGACAGAAACCTCCCAGTACCGATCGCTCTATACCTTCACTACCAGGAAAATTAGCTTTAAATGCAACCCAAAAAGAAAGTATTGTCCAAATTAATCGAGCATTCAACCACAAAATTCACGAAATTTTGACCACGGAACAACTGCAACAATTTACAGCAGCATTCAATAGTGGTTTAACTTTGCTTACTGCTTTAAATAATCTTTCCCTGACTGACGAACAAAAAAACCAATTAAGAATGGCTCTTAGATCGGCTCAAAGCCAAGTTGAAAAGTTGCTTACACCTGAACAGTTAGAGTACATCAGACAGCAATACGAGAATCGATACAACAATCAACAACCAAACTACTTTAAGTCCAAGCTAGAAAATAAAAAGTATTATGTCATCCTCTACAGTTTCTCTCACACGACAGTTTAAGTTCCAAGCTTGGAAAAATACCATTAATAATTTGAATCATCAAGAAACTAAACAGTTATTGTTAATTGCTGTTAGACAATCTATCCCGACTAATGATCTACCAGGACAAATAAAATTACAAAACTTGGAGAATTATATTCATTCCCTAAAGAAAGAAAAGGCTCAAGATATTCTTCTCCAAGTAATTCGCTCCCATCTGCTAGAAATACAAAATTTTTGAATTTGTTAACAGATCTAGTTATTTATTAGTTATTTAAGATGGGTGCAAATTTTTTAGAAAACATTAATATGGCAACTAAAACTCTCGGTGCTAATAAGCTACGGAGTGGTCTAACCATGCTAGGAGTGATTATCGGCAATGCTTCAGTAATTGCTATGGTTGCGGTGGGGCAAGGTGGACAAAGATATATTAATCAGCAATTCGAGTCATTAGGGACAAATGTATTATTTATCTTTCCTGGTGTAGAACAAAGAGGATCTCAAGCCGGGGCAGTACAAGCCAATAGTCTTGTCCTAGATGATGCCGAAGCGATCGCTCGTGAAGTTCCCGCCGTAACTGGAGTCGCCCCCGAAAAAAGTGAACGCTTACGAGTAACTTATTACAATCGAGAAACTCAAGTAAATATTACTGGTACTACTGCCGAATATCCTCTTGTCAGAGATTCTCAAGTTGCTCAAGGGGAATTTTTTAACTTTCTCGATCTGCAAACAGGCGATCGCGTAGCTGTCTTAGGTAGTGATACCGCTAGTACTTTATTTGGCGCACAAAATCCCTTGGGACAAAAAATTCGGATTCGCAATCTTAGCTTTAAGGTAATTGGAGTGATGGCAGAAAAGGGAGCGTCTTTGGGACAGAATCAGGACGAGGTGGTGTTTATACCCATTACTGTCATGGCAAACCAGATTTCAGGACAAGACACCAATTATAGTAGCCCAACTCTTCAGACAATTTCTGTAGCAGCTAAAGATCCTGAAAGTTCAAGCGCAGCACAGTATCAAATTACTAATTTATTGCGATTACGCCACAATATTCTTCAGGGAGAAGATGATTTTAGTGTTCGTAGTCAACAAGATTTAATGGCAACTGCCGATCGCGTGACGGAGATTTTAGTTTTAGTCTTGGGTGCAACCGCAAGTATCTCTCTAGTAGTGGGCGGAATCGGCATTATGAATATTATGTTGGTATCAGTGGTCGAACGTACTCAAGAAATTGGTTTACGCAAAGCATTAGGAGCAACTAGTAGCGATATTTTAATTCAATTCACTATTGAAGCCATTATTCTGGCTACCATTGGCGGTTTTATTGGTATTGGTTTAGGTGTCGGGGGAACAATGATTGTAGCTGCTCTTTCTCCCTTAGAAGCGATCGTCAGTTCTCAGGCGATTATTGTCGCCATGACTGTTTCTGGGGCAATTGGTCTAATTTTTGGTGTTGTCCCTGCCCGTAATGCAGCACAGCTAGATCCCATTATTGCTTTGAGGAGTTAAACACAACTAATCTTGAATCATCTTAATGTAAGCAAGTGTCTGCTGGTATCCAGCCATATTTCCTGAATCTAAAAAAATTTGGGCTGCTTGTTGTAAATCTTTTAACCCTTCTTGTTTATCTCCCAACTGAGCCTGAAGAAATCCCCTGTTCCCATAAGCTTCTGCCAGATTAGGATCGAGCTTAATTGCCTTGTTGTAATCAGCGATCGCGTCTTGATAATTTCCTAGTTCAGTACGTACCTTACCTCGATTGTAGTAAGCATCAACAAAATTAGAGTTGAACTGCAAGGCTCGATTAAAATCTTGAAGAGCTTGGTTAAGATTTCCCTGTTCTGCCAGAACAATTGCCCTTCTGTTATAGGCATCAGCATGACGAGGAGCAACTTTTAGTGCCAGATTAAATTCAGCGATCGCTTGCTCAAGATTGCCCAAGCCAAAGTATGCCATTCCTCGATTGCAATAAGCTTCAAGATATTGAGGATTTAAAGTGATAACTTGATTAAAATCGGTAATCGCCCCTTGGTAGTCACCCTGTTGAGTTTTTCTGAAACCTCTATTAAATAAATTTTGGACATTCTGCTGGTTGGTAGAAACTGATTGTTGCTGCTGAGAAGAAATAGCTAGTGTCGGCGGAACTGAAATTAGCACTCCTCCAAAAGTGACTATCATTCCTAGCAGGATGCTTGTTGTTTGAATAGGTTTCATGACTCTATTGTTTTGTCGATGACTGAGAGCAAAAATATTACCTCTTAAATACCATTTTAGTCCAAGATATTTCTTTAACATCTATCTCCAGAATGGTATTTTTTATCTATAGTTGGTTAAGGAATGTTGAGCAATTTCTTGCTTAGTATTGTTGAAATTTATGCGTATTGTTCATTTTTCATTGTTTTTATGCCTTTTTTCCATCAAGACGAACAATTATCCAAAGTTGCCAATCAAATTCTACAAAGCGTTAGAGAAAAATTTCCTACTTTGACTAGAGACAGAATTGCCTTAACCTGGATTGTATACGAAGAGCCAATAATAGTTAATACTGGAGGAGCATTATCTGCCGCCGAATTTTGGCAATATCCGATTAAAGGATTTAGCTATAGAGGAGTCGAAAGAATTTATCCCGCTAGCATTGTCAAACTCTTTTATTTAGTTGCCATACAGGAATGGTTGGAAGGGGGAATGGTTGCGGAATCTTGGGAATTAAATCGAGCTATCCGCGATGCTATTGTCGAGTCGAGCAATGATGCTACCAATCTAATTGTAGATGTCTTAACAGGTACTACTAGTGGTCCAGAATTACCGCCAAAACCTTTTGAAACTTGGCAAAAACAACGCAATATAGTTAATCGCTATTTTCAATCTTTGAATTGGTCAGAGTTAGAAAGTATTAATGTCAATCAAAAAACTTGGTGTGACGGTGCTTATGGTAGGGAAAAAGCATTTCTAGGGGAGTTGATGGAAAATCGTAATACGTTAACTACCGATGCAGTAGCCAGATTGTTACACAGCATTATTGGTGGCGTTGCTGTATCCAGAGAGCGATCGCAAAAAATGATGCAATTACTTAAACGTAGCCTTAATCCTGCGGAGTTTGTCGAAAGTGATGGCGAAAACCAAATAACAGGTTTTTTGGGCGAGGGTCTACCACAAAATGCCCAAATATGGTCAAAAGCTGGCTGGATGAGTCGAGTACGCCATGATGCTGCTTATATCGAAATTCCTAACTTACCGCCTTACTTGTTGACTGTGTTTACTGAAGGCAAGGAGAATGCTCAGAATAAATCTATTTTACCGTTTATTTCTCGCTCTATAGTAGAAGCATTAATTAATTTAAACGATTTTGATGGTTAATCATTAATTACCAACTGTAGTTTTTCAATGATTTTGTCTTCTTTTCCTAAGATCCAATGAGCAAAACGTCTGGCTAATACAGGAGCAAAAACTAAAGTGCTAGTAAAGCCTGAAAACAAATAAATGCCTTTAGTATCTGCTAAGTTACCTATTAGGGCGATCGCTTGATTATTAAAAGCTACTAAACAACTATGACAACTTCCTGGAAGATCTTCTAGTAAAGGTAAGATATTGCCCACCTGTTCGCGAATTTGAGCTTCGGCGGTAAAGGGATTGAGTTTGGCTTCTGGATTGGGAGCGATCGCACTAATTTGTCCGATACATAAACTACCATCCTCAAATTGCACTGCGCCAGGATCTAAAATTAACTTAGGTGATTGGTGGTAAGGTGGATTCCAGGCTGCTTCTGCTTCTAACTCTTGGGCTTTAGCTTCCAGGATAAATCTCTGCTGTACTGCTGGCATAACAATTGTGCCTAACTCTAAATCCATAGGAGGAGTCATGATTAATTGAGCATGGGTAAAATAATTACCGATATTAATACCTGCTTGTTGTAGAAGCGATCGCGATAGTCCTCCTGCACAGACAACAGTATTAGCAGCGTAATAAATATTGTCTTGAGTTTTCACCCCAATTACATCATCCCCTTGACGTAAAAAATCTGCTACCTGTTCATAAATTATTGTGCCTCCGTTGCGCTTCAAAGCCTGGAGATAAGCATCAGTAGTTTTTTGGGGATGAATATGACCATGGGGTAACTTCAGTACACCTGCGATCGCATTAGGATTGAGTAACGGTTCTAAAATGCAGGCATCTTGAACACTTAATAATTCTGGAGTAATAGCAAAGCGATCGTATTGCTGAGCAACGGTTTGAGGATCATCCTGGCGATCGATAGTTAAAACTAGATCTAATTCTCTAAATTCTGTCTCTGCTTCCAACTCCTCGGTTAGATGACGATGTAGTTCAATCCCTTCTTCGCCTAAAGTGCGAGTTAATTCATCTGTTCCCGACCAATAAGCCAAACCACCATAACTATAGACAGTAGCATTATCAGGAGTAAGGTCTTTTTCTAATAACAGGACTTTGAGATCTTGCTGGCTAAGTTCATAAGCTAGACAAGCACCAGTTATTCCTGCACCAATTACAATCCAATCGTATGTTGTCATCTATCTTCTACTGTTCGCTGTTTAGTTTTGCTTTAGCCTGTTGCCAAAGAGATTCCAACTCATTGATATCGTAATCTGTTAGAGGACGGGGTGCGAACTTTTCCATTATCTCCAAGCGTTGGATAAAGCGGCGATTTGTTCCTTGTAAACCATCAAAGGGATTAAGATCGTACCAACGAGCAATATTAATAATAGTAAATAATAAATCTCCCAATTCCTCTTGTTGATGAGCTTTATCTGAGCTTTCTAAGGCTTCTTTAAACTCTCCTAACTCTTCTTCAAACTTTGACCAGACTCCCTCAATATTTTCCCATTCAAAACCTGCTGCTGCCGCTTTTTGTGATATTTTCATTCCTGCCATCAAAGCAGGTAAACTACGAGCATAACGTTTTAGCTTACGGCTGAGTAACTTAGCTTGTTCAGGGGTTTCACCTTTTTCTGTGGCTTTGATTTGTTCCCAATTTTGATTGACTTCCGCTGCGCTATTGACTTCTACATCACCAAAAACATGGGGATGACGGCGAATCAGTTTTTCGGTAATGCCTGTGGCGACTTCCTCTAAAGTAAAATCTTGCTCCTCACTAGCAATTTGAGTTTGCAACACCACCTGTAATAATAAATCTCCCAACTCTTCAGCGATCGCTTCTCGCTCTCCACTTTGGATCGCGTCTACCACTTCATAAGCTTCCTCAATCACATAGGGAATTAGGGTTTGTGGTGTTTGTGCTAAATCCCAAGGACATCCCCCCTCAGGCGATCGTAATTGAGCAACTACTTCAATCAAACTTTGTAAAGCATCTAAAATAGATTGATTAACCGTCGAAGAAGAACTCATGATTAAGAAATGTTAGGTTATTTAACTCCTTAATAACTGTATAACAACTCAATCAATTTAACTTCTTACGGCAGAAGTGAAAATCTACTTTTTCTAACAAATCTCCTTCATAGGAAGCTGTAATATAGTAGTATTTAGTTACTAACTGATACCCGACATCGATGAATTCACAAGCATCTTTTAAATTAGGAATTATATTAGATAGTTCAAACATAGGATGCTGGCGAGGGTTATTAAACAAACACAGATATTGATTAAACAAGATATTGATTAAACATATGTATGACAAAGTTTGGCTAATCCGTAAGTGGAGTTCTGGGCTACTAGCAATCTTAATGCTGATATTTGTGAGTGCCTGTGGAGGGCAACAATCCGAAACCACAAGCACCACAGGATCTACAGATACTACAAAAAGTCAAGATACAACTAAAACTAGCCGATTGAATACGGTAAAGAAACGAGGAAAACTAATCTGTGGTGTCAGCGGAAAATTACCAGGATTTAGTTTCGTTAACGAAAAAGGTGAATACTTAGGTTTGGATGTTGAACTTTGTCGTGCAGTTGCTGCCGCTTTGTTTGACGATCCCAATCAGGTTGAGTACCGTAATCTTGATGCCGCTCAGCGTTTTACTGCGGTACAAACAGGAGAAGTTGATTTGCTCTCTCGCAACACTACCTGGACAATTAGCCGCGATACATCGGTAGGAATGGAATTTGCACCTACTATTTTTTACGATGGCCAAGGCATGATGGTGCCGTCAGATAGTGGAATTGAAAACTTAGAACAGCTTCAAGGTAAAACTATCTGCGTCAAGTCAGGAACTACGACAGAGCAAAACTTAGCAGATCAGATGAGCAAGAGGAAGATTGACTATAATCCTGTAGTTTTCGGCGACGACGATACCCTGTACAATTCTTATGTACAGGGTCGCTGCGAAGCAATCACTGCCGATCGCACTCAACTTGTTGGTCGTCGTGCTATCTTGCCTGAGCCTGATAAGCACTCTCTTCTAGAGATAGTCATGTCCAAAGAACCATTGGGACCATTAGTTGCCAATGGCGACTCGGCTTGGTTTGATGCAGTTAAGTGGATTACCTATGCCTTAATTCAAGCAGAAGAATTCGGCATTGATTCTAGTAACCTCGAAACGTTTATCGATAGTTCCGATCCAAACATTCAACGCTTTTTAGGCACAGAGGGGTCTTTGGGCGAAACAATGGGATTGCCTAATGACTTTGCTGCCAGAATCGTCAAGCACGTTGGTAACTACGGCGAAATCTATGAGCGCAATATTGCTGTACCATTTGATCTAGAGCGAGGACTGAATCAACTGTGGACTGAGGGTGGATTGCTCTACTCACCTCCATTTAGATGATCGTTATTTTGCCAATTTTCTCTGGTTATTGACCACCCTCAAGTTCATGACTGAAGCAAAAATTCCCCTATGGCGCAATCAGCGTGTAATACGTTATACGATACAAGTTGTAGTAATTTTACTGCTGATCGCTGTTGTGATAGTGCTAGGGAATAACCTAGTCAATAATTTTCAGCAAAAGAATATTAGGCTTGGGTTTGACTTCCTGAGTAGAAAAGCTTCTTTTGATATTGGCGATAAGGTAATTGATTTCCGCCGCAGCGATCCTTATATCAAAGCAATTTTAGTCGGATTGTTAAACTCCCTGCGAGTGATGGTTGTGGGTATAGTCCTAGCAACCTTTATTGGGATCACTGTCGGCATTGGCAGATTATCAGATAATTGGCTGGTACGGCAGATAACTACAGTTTACGTAGAAATTTTTCGTAATACTCCTCTGTTGTTGCAACTATTTTTCTGGTATTCTGCCGTATTTCTTAACCTGCCTAGGGTTGACAATCCAATGGTTTTGCTAGGATCAGTTTATTTGAGCAATAGAGGGATAAATATTCCTTGGCCTGGGGGAACGACGTCGACTTGGTTCGCTTTAGGATTTATCTGTTTGAGTGTCATTTTGGCTATTATTATTTGGCGCAAGCGAATTGAGACAATCGAACAACAAGGTTCCTCAGCAAGGATACTACAAGTAGTATTGCTGGGGATAGCGATCGCTGCTACTTGCGCTCTAGTCTGGGGATTGGATTGGAGACAGCCTCAATTAGATAGAGAGGCCAGTAATATTTTGGGAGGGCTAAGCTTCTCTCCAGAATTGGCTACCCTGCTGATTGGATTATCAGTCTATACTGCGGCTTATATTGCTGAAGTTGTTCGTACAGGCATTCAGTCAGTGAGTAAAGGACAGTGGGAAGCAGCCAGAGCATTAGGACTCAAGTCAAGTTTAGTAATGCAGTTGGTTATCTTTCCCCAAGCATTGCAGGTGATGATTCCGCCACTAACTAGCGAGTATCTTAACCTCGCCAAAAATTCTAGTTTAGCGATCGCGATCGGCTATAGTGATATTTACTCGGTCTCTAATACCATTTTTAACAACACTGGTCGCTCTGTGGAAATGTTGTTAATTGTCATAGTTATTTATTTAATTATCAACTTGATTATTTCTCTATTAATGAACTGGTTAAATGCAAGGGTGCAATTAGAGGAAAGATGACGACCACTAATTCTAAGTCGCAAGAACCATCTCTTCCCCCAGTTAGTCGAGTTAGCCCTGGGATTTGGTTGAACAAAAATTTATTTAGCACCTGGTATAACTCTATTCTGACTATTATTTGTCTTTTATTTATCTACTGGGTGGCAATGTCATTGATTGGCTGGACATTTACTCAGGCAAAGTGGACAGTGCTGACGGCAAATTTACGGCTTTTCTTGGTCGGTTACTATCCAGAGGCATTGCTCTGGCGTCCTTGGACTGTACTAGGGATCATTGTTTGTCAGGCAGGTTTTTCTTGGGGCATCTTGTCCAACTCTTCCAATCTATTCAACCGAACTAATTTAATTATTCTGACTATTTTTGCTACTATCTGTGTGGCGATCGCATCCTTAATAGGAGTATATTCAAGTGGCTTACTCCTGGGAATGCTGGTGTTTTTGATTGTAGCTGCCACTCTGGGAAAGAAATTGGGAAAAAGTCTTCCTTCTTTGAGAGCTTGGTTAGTACCGATCTGGGTGCTGAGTTTTTTTGTAGTTCTTTGGCTGTTAATAGGAGGTTGGTTTCTCGACATAGTTCCGCTAGCTAATCTCAGTGGTCTAATCCTCACCTTGTTAGTAGCAGTAGTCAGTATTGTCCTCTCTTTTCCCTTTGGTGTGCTGCTAGCATTGGGACGACAGAGCGAATTACCAGTGATCCGCTGGCTATCAACTGCCTACATAGAACTGATTCGAGGTTTACCTCTAATTGGAATTCTGTTTATGGCTCAGATAATGCTACCTTTAGTGCTGCCTAGTGATATTGTACTAGATCAAGTTTTGCGAGCTATTGCTGGTTATACCATATTTACTGCTGCTTATTTAGCAGAAAACGTGCGCGGTGGTTTACAGTCAGTACCTAGTGGTCAAATTGAAGCAGCTAAAGCCTTAGGATTAAGTTACCCTTTAGTAGTTACTTTGATTATTCTTCCTCAAGCTATAAGAGCAGTAATTCCTACTATTGTTGGTCAGTTTATCAGTTTGTTCAAAGATACATCTTTGTTGGCAATTGTAAGTTTGGTAGATTTGTTGGGAATATCGCAATCAATTCTAGCTAACCCTAAATATATAGGTAGATCGGCCGAAACTTATTTATTTATTGGCTTAATTTACTGGATTTGTTGTTATTCTATGTCTCTAGCAAGTAGAAAGTTGGAAAGAGATTAACTAAAAATATGATTAGTTCAGAATCATCAGAAGCAATTATTATTGCCCAAGACGTACACAAGTGGTACGACAATAACTTTCACGTTCTGCAAGGAGTTAGTCTGACAGTAAAAAAACAGGAGGTAGTAGTAATTATGGGACCTTCTGGGTCAGGTAAATCTACTTTTATTCGTACGTTTAATGCCCTAGAACCGTATCAAAAAGGAAGTATAGAAATTGATGGGATTAAACTTTCTGATGATCTGAAAAATATAGAAGCTATACGCCGAGAAGTAGGAATGGTTTTTCAACAGTTTAACCTCTTTCCTCACTTAAGAGTGCTGGAAAATGTTACTTTAGCTCCTATTTGGGTAAGGCATTGGACAAAAAAGCAAGCCCAAAAAGTAGCCATGGAGCTATTAGAGAAGATCGGAATTTCGGAGCAGGCTTACAAGTATCCTGGTCAACTCTCAGGAGGTCAACAACAAAGAGTTGCAATCGCCCGCGCTTTAGCAATGCAACCAAAAATTATGCTCTTCGACGAACCCACCTCCGCTCTCGATCCAGAAATGGTAAGAGAAGTATTGGAAACGATGCGAACACTAGCCAATTCTGGGATGACGATGGTTTGCGTATCTCACGAAGTAGGTTTTGCCCGCGAGGTAGCAGATCGGATGGTATTCATGGATAATGGCACGATCGTAGAACAAGCTCCCCCAGAAGAATTTTTCCTTAACCCCAAACAGGAACGCACTTGTCAATTCCTCTCCCAAATTCTCTAGTAGTCTGCTTATCAAAGAGAAAAATATTTAATTAGGGCTGACTGAACAAGGCTGTTGCGCCACGCAACGAGCGTTCCAAGCTTTAGCTTGGGATGAGTTAGTGGCGACGAGGTCTATGTAGGCGCGTCCTGAGACTCAATATACTTCTTTATTATTTCTAGCGGTGCGCCACCAGTAGAGATAATGCAGTATGCTCCTGTCCAGAGAACAGGTTTTTGGTAGTAGAACTTTTGCAGATGTTTTCTATAATCTCTACGAATTAAGCGACTAGAAACAGTTTTCAAGGTATTGACTAATCTAGAAGGTGCAACGTCTGGATACATCTCAACTAATAGATGGCAATGATCTTCTTCTGCATTAAAACTTACTAACTGGCATTTTTTAGCCAAACATAACCGAGAAAAGATTTTTTCTAAATCATCAAGGATTTCCTTGGTGATCACTTTTCGGCGATACTTTGTGACAAAAACTATATGCACACTAAGTCTATAAACGCACCCCCTAGCTTTATTTAAACTATTGTTTTTCATTGCACACTAAAGTATAATTCTTCTATGAGTGTAACCCGTCGCGTAACTTTTCGTCTGTATCCAAGCACTACTCAAGAAAGGCAACTTTTTGAGTGGAAGCGACTCCACTGCTACTTATACAATGCTTGCGTAGAACACCGTCGAACCAGTTATCAAAAATTTGGTAATTCGATTAATTACTTCGACCAACAAAATGCTCTACCAGCTTTCAAGGAATGCTGGAGTGAGTATAAAAAGCTTGCTAGTCATGCTTTACAGGCGACAGTTAAGCGTGTTGATTTCGCCTTTACTAGGTTTTTTAGGCTTAAGTCTGGATATCCCAAGTTCAAGGCGAACCGACGCTATAAGGGTTGGACTTATCCTTGTCAAGCAGGATGGAAAGCTTGCACTGAAGGTAAAAATGGTTATCTCAAGTTAAGTAACCTGGGAAACATCAAAATGCGAGGAAAAGCTCGTAGCTGGGGAACTCCCAAGACTTGTACTATCTTGTTCAAACAAGAAAAATGGTATGCATCGATAACTATTGCTTGCGTGCCGAGTCGAATTCAGACAGACAAAGGAGCTATCGGGTTAGACTTCGGTGTTTTTCAAGCTGTCGCCGACTCTAACGGTGGTGTAATTGATAATCCGAGGTTTATTGGGCAAGCTCAAGAAAAAGTCAATCGACTAGCCAAGAAAAGTAGAAGGAAAAGACCACCTAACTACAAGAAAAGAATACGTGCATCTCGGCGCTGGAGGGAAGCCAATCAAGCTGTATCCAAGCTACAAGCCAAAGTAGCCAGGCAAAGGCAAGACTGGCAACATCAAGTAGCTACACAGATCGTAAGCTGTAATAGCCTGGTAGCTACAGAAAAACTCAACCTCAAAGGGATGACCCGCAAAGCCAGACAGGGCAGTAAGAGAAAAAGACAAAAAACGGGACTCAACCGTTCTTTGTTAGATGTCGGCATTGGTAATCTTAAAAGCCTAATTCAGTACAAAGTCACTGAGGCTGGAGGATTCTACATCGAAGTGCCGACAAAAAAACTTGCTCCATCTCAGACTTGCCCAAACTGCGGTCATCGAAAGAAAAAAGAGCTATCTGAGCGTGTTCATAGTTGCCAAAAATGTTCCTATACCTGCGATAGAGACGTAGCAGCAGCTATGGTTATGCTTCAGTATGCAAGGGGGCAGGAACTGTCCTCTTCAGATGTGGAGTCGCCAACCTCTGTCTCATGCGGAAGTATGAGAAAAGTTGGGGCGTTGAAGCGTCAGAAACTCGTTCCAAATCTTTGATTTGGGATGATGTAGTTCATAAACTAAAATTGGGATATATAACTAAAAATAGCTTTTAGCAATTAGCTTTTAGCCTTTGTTAATTTTATTTGTACCAAGTTATTTAGCAGCTTGGAAAGGGGTGCATTCGCCACCCAAGCCATTAACAATAGTGCAAGTATTACTAACCATCATTTCAGTATAGTTGTTAGTTTCCCCTAGCCCATCAACAAACAGTTTTTTCTCTGACAGTTTTACATTGGCTGCACGGGCAACGTTATTCATAACGCGATCATTTGCGGTTGATTCGGCAAAAATTGTAGGTACTTCTGTTTGTCTGATTTCTGCGGCTAGTTCACGTACTTGGGAGGCTGTGGGGGAAGCTTCTGAATTTAAACCCTGTAGAGTTTTGTAGTCTTTTAAGTGGTAAGCCTGGGTATAATAATTGAGAGAGTCGTGGGTTGTCACTAAAACTCTTTGTCCTTCGGGAATGGTAGCAATTTGATCATCAATCCAAGCATCAAGTTGCCAAAGTTGTTCTGTAAAAGCAACACTATTTTTGAGATATGATTCTACTGCTAAGGGATTTATTTGTAGTAGTATCGCTTGAATCAGTTCCACCATAGCAACGGTATTTTCTATGTTGTGCCAAACATGAGGATCTGGTTCTAATTCTTCTTTACTAGACTTATCTGGTTTTTCTGCTTCGTGTTCTTCTGCTAAATGTTCTGTAGATAAGTTTTCAACCTGGTGTTCTTCTTCAGAATGTTCTTCGTGTTTGTGTTCTGCTAAAATTGGCTTGGCTACAGCCTCTTCGTATAGAGCTATCTTAGGAATATCAGTTTCTGTAGCTTCTAGTAACTTAATTAGCTTAGGTTCTAATTGATAGCCACCATACAAAATTAGTTGTGCTTCTTCCATCGCCTTACGTTGAGAAGGGGTAGGGCGATAGGTATGAGGATCTTGATTGGCATCAATTAAGCAAGTCAAATCAACAGTGTCTTCGGCAAGAGTTGTCAGTAAATCGCAAATAATATTGTGAGACGCTACTATTTTCAGTTTTTCTGGGGCTTGGGCTTGGGCTTGGGCAATGTTGCTATTACTTCTTAGACTACAACTAACTAAACTTGGGGCAATAGCTAATATACTCAAACTTAAAATATTTTTGATTCTAAAATTTGTGAACATAAACTTAAAAGACTAATAGCCAATAGCTGCACGATGCAAAGCATCGAAGTCGCGTATATTGCGACGCAAGGAACACATAAGTCCTGTGCTAATAGCTCTGACAAAAATGATAATGATTCTAATTATTATAATGTAGAATGATAACAAGTCTCATTCCCAATTATTGATGTTAGAAGTCTGTAACCTTACTGTTAACTATCGCCACACCTGGGCAGTTGAAAGAGTTTCCTTTACCCTACAACCAGGTCAAGTAACGGCTTTATTGGGGCCAAATGGGGCAGGAAAAAGCACTTTGCTCAAAGCTATTTTAGGTCTAGTTCCAATGAAGGATGGAATAGTCAAGTGGGCAGGTAAACCCCTCAAAAAACAGTTAAAAAGAGTAGCTTATGTTCCTCAGCGATCGCAAATTGATTGGGACTATCCTGTAACTGTCGAGAAAGTAGTAATGATGGGGCGTATTTCCGCTACAGGATGGTTTTGTCAACCTAGCCGCCAATCACGATTAATAGTGCAAAATGCCTTAAAAAGAGTAGGAATGTGGGAATATCGCCAACATCAGATAAGAGAACTATCGGGAGGACAACAACAGCGTGTTTTTCTTGCCAGAGCGATCGCTCAAACAGCAGATTTATTTTTATTTGACGAACCATTTAATAATGTAGATCGTCAAACAGAAGCGGTAATTTTTGATGTATTTGCTGAATTTAAAGCACAACAAAAAACCTTACTGGTAATTAGTCATGATTTAAGCGAAACTTTAGAAAATTACGATCAAATATTATTATTAAATAAGCAATTAATTGCCTCTGGTTCTAAAACCGAGGTATTAACCAACGAAAATATCAACAAAACTTACGATCGGTACTTCAAAATCAACCATCAACCATTAACAAGTAACCATCAACACTCTAATGTTCACTTGGTTAACTGAACCCCTAGAATTTGAATTCATGCGTCAGGCGATCGTCATCGGTTTATCCTTAGGGATTCTCAGCGCAGTAGTAGGTAGCTATTTAATTCTGCAACAAATGGGGATGATGAGTGGGGTAATTTCCCATGCCGTGTTACCTGGTATTTCAATTGCTTTTTTTTGGGAAATAAATTTAGCAATTGGAGCATTTATTGCGGGGGTATTAAGTGCTTTGGTGGTAATGGGAATTCAAAAGCGATCGCGAATCAAAGTTGATGCTGCTATGGCATTAACCCTAACTAGTTTTTTAGCCTTAGGAGTAATTTTAATTACTTCATTAGAAACCAATCAAATTAATTTAGATGAGATTCTTTTTGGCGATATTTTAGGGGTAACTAGTAATGATGTTTGGCGCACAGTTATTATTACTGGTATTGTTTTATTGTTAACTAAAGTTTTTTACAAAGAACTAGAATTTTATACCTTCGATCCTCTGGGGGCAAAAGCCTGTGGATTACCAGTAAACTTACTTTATTTGGGTTTAATTTTTGCTATTACTTTAACTATAGTTGCTAGTATGCAAACTGTGGGAGTTTTACTGGTAATGTCATTATTAGTTGGTCCTGCAATTACAGCATATTTATTGGTCAAAGAACTGTATCAAATGATGATTTTGGGCTCAATTATTGGTGCAGTTTCTAGTGTTATGGGAATGTATTTTAGTTACTATTTTGATTTGCCATCGGGAGCAGCGATCGTGATGGTCATTTTTGGCTTTTTCTTATTAGCATTTACTTTTAGCCCTAGTCAGGGAATTTTAACAGAACCAGAACTAAAAACTAAAATTGGCAATTGGTTAAATTCAATTAAGTTGCTTAGGAAATAGAAAGAATGCAATAGCAGTAACGACATCAACTACCAATTCTTCAGTAGAGATCAATTAGATGGCGATCGCATCTCCTTCCATCTACATGGGGAAATCGATGTATCAACAAGTAATATAAAGCAAACTGCCAACACTGATTGACTGACAAAAGATGATTGTAAAACCTCTGTAATGCTTATACAGTGGAAGATTAAGAGTATTATAATATTTTCATTGATTCGCCAATTTTAAATTGTAGGTTGGGTTGAAGCATGAAACCCAACACACAGATAAGTTTAGTTGGGTTACGCTGTCGCTAACCCAACCTACGAAAAATAAAATCTTTCAGAAGTTTTGTCAGTCAACCAGCTGCCAACAGCAAAGCACTCTTTGTAAGAATTAATGGCGATCGCTATACAGTTCGATTAAC
>JAAUYI010031857.1_pt1 | contig 16237 bp, 16 predicted proteins | sample 7278041 | NCBI WGS metagenome assembly JAAUYI01 (sample SAMN14350216, study PRJNA611818) | marine sediment metagenome | isolation source: surface marine sediment (0.6m) | place: French Polynesia: Moorea | collected 2018-08
ATCGCTGCCTAAAATACTCAAAATGCAATAGAAAAAGAGTAAAACACTTGCTGGATAAGACTTTTAGCTTCTAGTTTCTAACAGTTTTACATCCGAGGTTCGGTAGAGCCAAATATCATTACTAAATCTAGTTAACTAAAAATATCCTAAGTAAGATAAACAATTTTGATTAATTTAAACTCCCACTTAAGTCAGAATACTAATTTTTACTCAATCTCTTTCCTTTGATGGAGTATTTAATAAAAAAAATGCAGGTTAATAAAAATTAATGTACTTCATTAAATTAATAATTGTTATGTCTAACCCAGAAGCTGAAAAAATCTCAGAAATCAAAGATACGGTAACTCAAGTTCTTCCTATTCCTCCTCAACAGCAACTACCAGTATCTAGTGCACGGGCTCTCAAAGATCGTTTAGATTGGGGAGAGCCCGCATTGACAATTCTAGATGCACGGGATAGCGAGGCTTATTTAGAAGAACATATAGTTGGAGCTATGTCTATAGCTTCTGACGATTTGGTAGAAAGATTTGTCAATAGTCTTGCCAAAAATCGCGAAATTTATGTCTATGGCGATAATGAAACTCAAGCTGATGCTGCTGCTGAGAAGTTTAGAACAGAAGGATTTACTAATGTATCTCAGTTGCAGGGTGGATTAGCTGGTTGGAAAGCGATTTCTGGTGCTACCGAAGGAAGAGTTGCTTAAAATTAATTGACCGGGGAACGCCGGTCAAAAAAAAAGAGGGGGAAGACGTTTTTTTAATACTCTTGCCCCTTTTTTAGGTTAGATTAGCTTAAATTTGATTTAAGGACTTTATTTAGTCAGCAATGGCAACTCTCAACTGATCTGCTTTAGCAATAGTCATGTCGTCAAAAGAAAATGAATCACTCTTAGAGTTAACAATACCCTTACCAGTAGTAGTAAACTCTACGCGATCGAAGGTTTGATAAACTCCATCTGATAATAGTTCGCCAACAATACCGACGTAAATTGCAGAACCAGTAGTACTACCGTCATTTTTAATAGTATGAAGGTCATCAATTGTATCTACTAATTGACCATTAGAATAGAGTTTGAGAGTTAATTCAGCACCCCAATCTCCAAGATCATAGGCATAGAAGCCAAAAGCAGCAATATCTTCATCAAAGTCAATCTTAAAAGTAGAATTATCTTTAGGAGTAGCTTTAGTATGCCAATATTGCATTTCAGAAGAAGGATATTGTCCTTGTTCTAGAGCACGACGAATATCTTTATTGCTATTAGCATCATTAATATTATAGATTTGTCCATTTCCACCTAGAGTAGCAATTCCTGCCCCAGGAAAAGATAAATCTAAATTAGAACCAGCAGTCCAATTAACATTTTCAAAATTCTCGGTACCAACAGTATTATCTAGAAGATCGAGAAATTGTTTTTCTGCTTGTTTGGTTTTATGGAGAGTTGCATGAGTATTCCAACCACCATTATTAATATCTTCTCCTTTAATAATCTCAAAAGCTTGAGCATTAGTAGTAATAAGTAAAGAAGCAACTAATGTTGTAAATAGAGTTTTTTGTACTTTCATAATAATTATTAGCTCGAAAATAAAATAATTAGTTTTTAAATTTATCCGTTCGACTGACTGTACTTATAGTAATACTATTTACGTAATTACCGCTTCCGTAATTATGCTGAATTAATCTTTTTTAAAGCCTCAAAAATAGATAAAAATACGATAAATTTATGAAGTTTTTAAGAAACTATACTGAGAAAAATATTTAGTTTTTATATATAAAATTACTCTTATATGAAGGGCTTTTAAAGCAACTGAAAAATCTTGACTAAGTAAATGTTTTTCGCTTGCAAGGTCAACCTTAAATACTAGTTAATTGCTAATAGTTTCATCACTTTTATGTACTCTATTTTTTACCGATATCTGTAGCAATAGTTAGAGTCGAGCGAGCAATTTCGATTTAGCGATCGCCCAGCCAACGCAAAGCTCTGTTTAGTTCTTTTGTCCCATTCTTGAAATAACAGCGACCATAAACAAGAATAACTTTCTCTGGCTTCCATGCAAACATCTGACGAACAGCTTTACGCTCTTGTTCCTTTTGTCCCCAAAAGGTCATCCCTACTGTTAAATAGATGTAGAAGAATTTAAAATACTCCGCTCTAATTCCTGTTGTTGTCTTTGCCAAAAACTTTGAGAAGGGTGAAACAAACAGTAATGTAAAATAATCCCATCGATCGTGCTTACTAGAGTTCTTGCTAATGCGGGAGCATCAATTGTTGGCTCGATTTCTCCTGTTTCTTGTCCTTTAACAATAATCGCTGCATATACATTGCTCAGTTTCTCAAACCATTCAGAGATTTGGCGCTCGAGTCCCAGTCTCTCGCTGAAAGTTTTAGTGCTTCTTCTATCATTGCTCTGAAGCTATCTAAAATAGCTTCGATAATTTCCTATGTGGTTTAGTTCTACTGCTATTGGCTCTCTATTAGGTTCGGTTGCCAGTACTGCCACTTATGGTATGCAAGCCATATTAGGTACGGCAACGGCAGCTTTTGGTGCTAATGCTGCCAGTAAACAAGTTATTAATACAGCCGAAGCAGCAGCAGCAGCAGTCAAAAAAGAATTAGGCATGGCGATCGATCCCGTTTCTATGCGGGAAAATGTCGAAGAATTTTTACAGTCAGTCAAACCTCCAGAGCTAGATATAGACAAGATTGCTACAGATTTTGAGCAGTTACTCGATGATGAAAATCTCCAGGAAATTATTGATAGTGACAGTCTTAAGAATGTCGATCGCCAAACCTTCATTGACTTAATTAGCGATCGCAGTAATCTATCTAAAAAAGACGCAGAACGCATCGCTACTAAACTAGAGTCAGTTTGGCAAAAAACTACCAGTAAAATAAAGTCTTCTGGGAACCCGATCGCCGATTTTGCCAATTATCTTAAAACTGCCACTAAAGAGCAACTTTTGGGCACGGAATTTGGTAGTAAGCTAGATTCCCTCATCGAAGAAATGCAGAAACGCCGTCGTTCTCAAAGTACTAACCCCATGATGCAAGCTGCAACTATGGGTGGGAGTAGTTTGATTAGTATAGTTATGGGACGTACCGATTTAAGCGATCTTGATGTAGATAAAATTGTTAACCAGCTAAAAGATTTACAAGGATATCTGGGAGAACAAACTGATAAACTAGCAACTCAAGTGGGAATTAAAGACGAAACTCCTGACACTACAGTTAAAAAGGATATTAGAAATTATCTTCTCAATGCCTATCCCTGGCAGTTAAAATACGAAAATCTCAACGTTGAATTTCGCGATTTAATTTACGATCCTGCTGCCGATCCTCAAGCAGTCACATTGGAGTTACGGCAGTTAAACCGTTCCTTCTTTGTCGATTTACTCAAGCAAAAAGGAATTCTCTCCAAAGTACAGATTCGTCACATAGCTAACTGGTTGGAAGCAATACGTTTAGAAGTATTAGCTAGTGCTGAAGCAGCCCGATCGAGGGAAAAAAGTATTGAATTAATGATGGAAGTAGAAGATTATCTAACTACTACTCCCAAAGAAAATTTGACCCCAGAAAAAATCCAAATTGAATTTAAACCCATACTCGAAGACTTCGATGCTAACTACGAACAGTTAAAGACTCGCCTGAGTACATTAGACCGCCCTACATTAGAAAGAATGTTAGAGTTGCGGAATGATATGGATCGGATCGAAGCTTCTGCTATTGTAGGAGAACTAGAAATTGCCCGCGACCGCACTTTAGAAGATGCTCAAAAAAACTTAGGTCAAGCTCAAGCTATCGCCGAAAGACAGTGGCTTAAGGTTCAGTCTTATCTAAGAGATACAGGCAAAGGAGAACTCAATCCCGAAGGTATTAAACGGGATTTAAAGTTATTACTCGAAGACCCCCAAGCAGGAAGTTCTGCCTTCAAAGCTAGATTAGCCCAATTCGATCGCGATACGTTAGTTCAGTTGCTTGCCCAACGTCGAGATTTAACCGAAGAGCAAATTGAAGATGCGCTCGACGCAGTAGAAAGCTCTTGGATGCAAGTCACTACTGCCCCTCAAAAGCTAGTAGGTAAAGCCCAAGAACAATACGAACAAGCCACCTCTGCTATTGCGGATTATCTCCGTCGTACGGGTAAGCCAGAGCTTAACCCTAGAGGTATTAAGCGGGATTTAACTCTGTTGTTAGAAGACCCTAAACTAGGTACAAAAGCGATTCGTCAGCGTTTGGCAGCAATGGATCGAGATACTTTAGTACAGTTATTGGCACAACGCAAAGACTTGAGTGAAGATGATGTCAATCGAGTAATCGATGAAGTACAGTCAACATTAACAGAATAGAAAGAACTCGCGATCGTATATTGCAAAGAGCAGAACGCATCCAGACCGAAGCAGCCATGCGTGTAGAAGCTTCTAGAAAACAAGCATATATTCAAATTGAAGAAACTCGGAAAGCTGCTGCTACTGCTTCTTGGTGGTTATTCTTTACCGCGCTTATTTCTGCCGTAGCTTCTGCCGGTGCAGGGATATTAGGTGTTGTCGGTTAATTAGTTTTGAATAACTTCTAATTTATCTAGGGGCGTTTTGTTAAACGTCCCTATTTTCAGTAGATGGACAAGTTTTTGAACCAGCGCGATCGCCCTAAAATTTATGTCTTGAGAAAGACGATGAATAGTTACAAAATAAACCATCATAAAGTGATGTTTTTTTGAGTTAGTAGCTTTCTATCACAAAATATCTAATCTTAATAGGAACAATAATCGGCGGAACGGGTTTTTTCTTAGGGGCAATTTTAGCATTGATGGTTTTACCCATATCTACGACAGCATTTTGGTTACTAGTCCCCTACTTACTTTGGAGTCCTATTGGCACCTTGGTAACATGGCAAATGATGCAGCTAAATCCTATAGATGCCTAATTTTAGTTTGGATTAAATAATATTTTTAGCAACAGAAATCATGATATATATTAGATATTTTTTTCAGCTTACTATTGCTCTATCGTGGATCGTCGCAGCAGCAGTAGGGCTTAAAACCGTAGATTCAGAAATTTTGTCTCGTGCTAATCCAACCTTAATCGATTCAGTCTTATGGCAACATAGAAAGAGCCAAGCATGGATTATTTTTCTCTACCTGTATGCTTTTTTTGTTGGGATTCCCCCTTTATTTTTCCCTCAACAATTTACTCATTGAGAAAAATGTTCACTATTAAATTAACGATTTAATTATCAATCGCACTAAAACCTTTGCAAATGTTGATATAGAATCGATTGTGGTTACGCCTCGCTCTGATAGCTTGCAAGTAGAAATAGAAGTTTCTGCACCGCTCGATTCTATTTCCCAAAATCAGATTAATCTGGTGAGAGACTTTCTGACCAAAAAAATAGGTCAGTCGATCGATCTCGAAGTGAAAATATCTCCAGCGATGAGACTCGAAGCACCAGCTTTAACAGTGAACGGTCAACAGTGAACGGTTATCAGTTGTTGCTCACCTGATAACTCATTCATTCTCCATCCCAAACTGAACCGAAACTACAGCAGTAATATCTTTTTCTATTGAAGAAGTATCATAAATACCGTAATCACTTACATCGGTTGAGTTGCGGGAGGTAATTTGAAACACTCCTGTCTTGGCACTTCTAACAGCACCTACTTTATTCCCAGTACTACTAGCGATCGCCTCAGCCCTAGCTTTGGCATCTTTGGTTGCTTCAGCTACCATTTCTACTCGCAGTTGACTGAGTTTGGTATATAAATATTGAGGACGTTCGGAAACTAAATTAATTCCTTCGTCGATCAGCTCATTGGCTTGTTGGGATATTTCTGTATATCTTTCTACTTCATCTGAGCGAATTTCTAAGCTTTGACTTAGGCGATAAGCCAAAATCCTCCCAGTTTCGCGCCCGTTGACTGTAATTTCTGGAATACTATAGTTGTTAATAGCACTCAAAGTAATTGCATCATCAGGTACTTGTTGTTCTTTTAAATAGGCTTCTACTCTTTCTCTCTGACGCTTGAGATTTTGGTATGCAGCTTTAGCGGTTGGCTCTTGACTAGATACAGAAAAACGTAAAATAATATAGTCTGACCGAATTGGTCGTTTAGCAGAGCCAGTTATCGCTAAAACGTCATTGGCTTGTTTAAATTCCCGAATTGCCTTGGCAAAAATAACAGAACTTACCACCAAGGAAAGAGATAGGGCAGCTAAACCGGCAAATAGTTGTGGAAAACGATCGATTACTGAAGATGTTTTCATCTGCTTTTCTCCACCAAGAGTAGCTCTAATTCAATGACGATTTCACTACGAGCTAAGTTCCGATGAACTACATTGGTAAAAATACCGAGGCAAAAAAAATACTTGTTAACTAAATTGTCATTGGTGAGTCGATATATACTATTGGTTCTGGCACTGAGAACTTAATATTGTAAGTTAAGAGTTTGCGAGCGATCGCCTGATTGGCTAAATCTACTAATCGTTTGCGTAAAGCAAGAGAGTCTTCTCCCGAACTGGTTAGGAAAAAGTTGATTCTAGCGCGAGTCCCTAATTTCTCTTCAGACTGAGAAAAACGAATTCTGGTGTTGGCGCGATCGATACCCCAAAATCTGTCTGTACTCTCAATAATAATCCGTTTTACTAATGCTTGCTCGCTTTCTTCTAGAATTCGAGAAAAATTTAACTAGAGCATCGCCACGACTTTTTTGCCCCTGCTAATATTTTCAATATGCTTACCTGCCATAATTGAGTTAGGAACGATAACGATCGTGTTTCTACCAGCCGTGCGGATTTTGGTAGAACGTAAGCCAATCGATTCTACACGACCATACACATCTTCCCCGTAAGGATTAAAATTTACCTGAATATATTCCCCTGGCTGATAAGGACGGTCTAAAAACAATTCAATAGTGCCGATGATCCTTTCTAATGCGTGTCGTGCAGCAAAAGCAACCACAACCCCCCCAACACCAATACTGGCAGAGATAGCAACTAGATTGAGTCGCAAGCCTTGAGCAAAGAGCAAAACAGCGAACAAAATAATAATGACATTTGTTAAAGTTTCAAATACTAAAGCAGTTTCATTAACTTCTCCACCCAACCTCTGAACTAGCTTAATAGCATACATACGAATCACTCGTTGAGATATCCGCGAAGCAAACCAAGCAATACTAATTGCTAAGGCTAAATAAATAAAAAAGCCTAAAAACTGATAAATTCTGAAATATTTATCCAATAAATTCAAACACACGGACATAATTCAACCATAGCGTAAAAAGGACTAGGCGAGAAAAGAAAAATTAGGGAGTGGGCTTTTACCCAACACCAAATTTGGTAGCCACCCCACATCCGAATGACACTAATCCCCTCTCGGGGAGTAGGGTTCCAACTTCTGGCTACTGTCCTGTGTAGTTGGGCTCTTCGCCACGATAGTTAATTGTTCGATTGCTTCCGTTATTTAAATTGTAACTAAATTAACAACTCACTTAACAACTACAGTGGCAATCACTTTGACATCATATTCTTCTTCAAAAACATCTTTTTTAAAATTTAAACTCCATAATTCCAAAGCACAATCATCTCCTATGTCCTTGGGAAATAAATGAAAATGAAATTCTTTTTTATCTTTATCATAATGACAATTAAAAGAGGCGATCGCGCCTTTTTTTCTTCGGTCTAAAGCTACTGCGAGTCGTAAAATAGCACTTAGCTGTCTGACCATTAATTGATATTTCTTATTAGGTAATTTTTGATAATGGTCGTGTTTTTTCTTGGGTTTACTTTTGCGATGGTAGCGAGCTAGGTTGGCAATTAATTCTAATTCTAATTCCGTAAAACCGAGCATTTCTGCATTACGAATTAAATAATAGGAATGTTTATGATGAGCAGAATGACTGATATAAACACCACAATTATGTAAAATAGCTGCTGCCCAAAGTAATTCTTGTTCGGTAGTACCCCAATCATGGAGATGTCCTTTAGTTTGCTCGAACAAACTAATAGCAAAATTAGCTACTCTTTGACTATAGTCAAGATTAACTCGATATTTTTGAGCGATTTTAATTACATTACGTTTTCTGACTTCATTTTGATAGCGTAAACGACTTTCAATTAACCCACGAGTTAACATCCAATCGACAATTATTCCTTCCCGCAATGCTTGTTCGCAAATAGTAATACTATCTAGATTGAGCATTGTCATTACTTCTAGCAAAATAATTGCCCCAGGAACGATAATTTCTGCTCGTTTGTCAGCTATGCCTGAAACTTCTAGCCTTTCTTTACAAGTCATGGCTGCTAGTTTTTGGACGATCTTTTCCAACTCTTCACGACTGACTTGATAGCCACCAATAGGGTTAGGTGCAGCACCGTATTTTTCGATAGCATGAATTGTTGCTAAAGTTTGGATTGTGCCAGAAGTACCAATTAAACTAGGTACTTCATTCAGTTGTAAATTTTGCCAAATCTCATCAACGGGACGTTCTAGCATTCCCCGAACATACGCCCGTAAATAGTACAATTCCTCTTTACTAATAGGGTCTGTCGTCACAAATTCTCTAGCTAAACGGACAGCCCCTACCTTAGTACTACTGAGAAAACGAGGTTCGTGAATATCTGCCAAAATCAATTCTGTCGAACCGCCACCAATATCGATAATTATCTGGGGTTGTTCGCCAAAATCCATACCAGACAAGACTCCAAGGTAAATACGCCTTGCCTCTTCTTGCCCAGAAATGAGATTGACAGTAATACCTAGTTCTGATTCGATTTGGTTGAGAAACTTTTGTCCGTTCCGCGCTTCTCTTGTGGCACTAGTAGCTACAGCTATAATCTCCTTGACGTTAAGACTATCAGCCAAATCTTTGCATCGTTTTAAAGCGGATAAAGACCGCTCGATCGCTTCTGGAGTTAATTCACCAGTTTTGGGGTCTCTTTCGCCTAGTCTAACGGTATCTTTTTCTTTGGCAATAACCGAAAAAGCTGGTAAAGCTGGTTCGATTTTCACAATTACCATGTGAATAGAATTAGTACCAATATCGATCGCAGCAATAATAGGTTGACGACCGCTATTTGTAGTTAAAGAATTATTTGTCTGTGTGGTAACTCGATCGATAGAACTAACCATAAAGATTGCCAAAATAACAATATTCTTCTTGCTTAATAAAAGAGATTAAAAATATAATCTCACGGATAAGGCGCGATCGTTCCCTTCGTCAAAACTTTATTTATTTGTCAAAAGCATTAAAATATTTCCTCTAAAAAATTTCCGCGCCGATGTTAAAATTCCCAGTTAAGTTGTAGACCGATAACATCCGCCTGACCTTCAAAATTGCCCTTGAGAGTGCCTGCTAGTGGTTCTGATTTGTTCATAGAACTATCGTCAAAAAAGATATGGACATATACCACGTCTAAACTGAAAGAGGAGGATACTTGATAGCTCGAACCAAATGCCAGCCAAATGCGATCGCTATCGGGAATACGAGCAGTTCTAAATTCTTCTTTAAGGTATAATTTGCCCCTAGTCCAAATCTGAGGGTATCTTCCCAGTTTTCTGGCTCAACGGTATCTGGCTGGACGGGATTATCAAATACGATCCGCAATTCTCGAAAGCGACTCCAGTTAGTCCAGGTAATATCTCCCATAATTGCCCAACGAGCGCTTAATTGTTGATAGACACTGAACGAAAGAGAATCGGGTAACTTTAAAACCGCAGAAGCATCAGTATCTAAGAACCGTCCGCTAGCTGTAATTGCTTGGGCAGCATTAGGCACTGTAAAATCTGCATCTCCTTGAAGGTCGTGAGTAATGTCAGTCCAGCAGGGTTATAAAAGATCGTGCTAGCATCTTCAGCTAGTGCTGCACCTCCAGCAGCAGCATTTCCCAAATTTTTTACGCTCTGTTCTGTTAGAGCAAATCCAGATGCTAATGCAGAACAGCTTATATTAGTTACTCCTAGTATTGTTAAGATTGAGAGCAGCGATCGATTTAAGAATTTTTTTATCTCTCTCGTACCATTAACTGAAATTAGTTTTTTTGTAGACCAATGTGATTTGACCATTCATTTTTTTCTCCATGGTTTTTTGCTGCTGTTTCTTGAGCCACCATAGGAGAAGAGGTCATGGTGTGATTAGAAATTTATCAAAAATGCAGATTTAAGGTGATTGGGGAGTAAATCAGTGTCAGTTATCAGTTAGAAACTCATCTTTAACTCTAATCTATAGCTTATAGACTTATTCAGTCGAGCGCTCGGAGGGAATAGCAGCAATAATCGCATCGATTACTTTAGAGATAGCAATAATTTCTAAACCTAAATCTTCGGGTAAACTTTGACCTTTAGGCACGATCGCCCGTTTAAAGCCTAGTTTGGCTGCTTCTTTTAATCTTAGTTCCATTTGCGAAACTAAGCGTACTTGTCCACCCAAACCCACTTCCCCAATTAAAACTGTACGGGGATCGACAATACGATCGCGGAAACTAGCTACTATTGCTACTGCCATACCTAAATCGGCTGCGGGTTCACCTACCCCCAATCCTCCAGCCGAAGCGACATAGGCATCTAATTTAGAAAGGGGAATACCGACTCTTTTTTCTAAGTCTGCTAAAATTTGCTGCAAGCGACTGTAATCTACCCCCGTAGTCGAACGGCGAGGAGAAGTATAACTTGTAGGACTAACTAAAGCTTGCAACTCTACTACGATAGGACGAGTTCCTTCACAAGCCACTATAGTTGCCGTACCGGGGGCTAATTCATCTCGATTACCTAAAAATAACTCCGAGGGATTATCTACCTCAATTAAGCCTTTATCCGCCATTTCAAAGATGCCAATTTCGTGGGTTGCACCGAAGCGATTTTTGACAGAACGCAAGAGACGATGAGAAGCATAGCGATCGCCTTCAAAATATAATACTGTATCTACCAAATGTTCTAATACTCTTGGCCCCGCGATCGCCCCTTCTTTGGTAACATGACCGACAATAAGTAAAGTAATATTTTCCCTTTTACCTACCTGCATTAAAGCCGAGGTGCATTCCCTTACTTGAGCTACCGAACCAGGGGCAGAAGTTAGAGAAGAAAAATGAAGAGTTTGAATACTATCGATAACTGCTACCTGGGGTTTTAAAGATTCTAATTCCCGCAGAATTTCTTCTAAATCTGTTTCTGGCAAAACATACAAGTCGTTATCTTGGTTTTCTTCCTTATCTTTGCTAGATTTACCGTTTTTACTGCCATTCCCGTTGACTGTTTCTTCTACTGAAGGTACGACTCCTACCCCCAAACGAGAAGCCCTTAACTTGACTTGCTGTCCCGATTCTTCCGCAGAAACATACAAAATACGCGGTAATCGCTGAGATAGTTGATTGGCTACTTGCAACAATAAGGTAGATTTACCGATACCGGGATCGCCTCCAATCAAGACTAAAGCACCAGGAACAATTCCCCCTCCCAATACCCGATCTAACTCTCCATAGCCTGAAGGAAATCTAGCTTGGACATCATTATTAATTTGGGAAAATTTTAAAGAAACCCGAGGCTGTGCCCTTTTATCTGCCCTGCTATTACCTCTGGTATTTGACTGCCAACCGCCACGACTATAACCAGAAGAATTAAGATCGATCGGTTCTTCTGAGATTGTGCCGTAAGAATCGCAGTCTTTACAGTAGCCGAACCATTGCGAATATTCTGCACCACATTCGCTACAAACGTAAATCTGTTTGGACTTTGCCATTTTATTATTTTTAACAAAAATTAAGAAAAACCAGGGTATTAGCCAACTAATATATAAGACTCTTAAAGAATTCTAAATAGCAGAGAAAATGAAGTAAATCTGAAAAAAGACCAAAATTAGCACGATTGATTAGAAACTCTTACTTAATAGGACAACATAAAAGATATATTCTAGAAACAAAGCTACTCAAAATTTAACTTAATCGGTAACAAAATATAAATAAGGAGCGTAGAGTAACTTGGAAACTCATAAAGAAAAAATTTTAGTTGTTGATGACGAAGCTAGTATTCGTCGTATTTTAGAAACTCGCTTATCTATGATTGGCTACGATGTAGTCACGGCTGCTGATGGAGAAGAAGCTCTAGAAACTTTTCGGGTCTCCGAACCAGATTTGGTCGTTCTCGATGTTATGATGCCCAAATTAGATGGGTATGGTGTTTGTCAAGAACTACGTAAGGAATCAGATATTCCTATAATCATGTTAACTGCTTTGGGGGACGTAGCCGATCGCATTACCGGTTTAGAATTAGGTGCAGATGACTATGTAGTCAAACCCTTCTCTCCTAAAGAATTAGAAGCTAGAATTCGCTCCGTACTCAGACGAGTAGATAAAGATGGCGCACCTGGTATTCCTAGTTCGGGGGTGATTCATGTTGGTTCGATCAAAATCGATACAAATAAACGTCAAGTTTATAAAGGAGACGAACGCATTCGTTTGACTGGGATGGAATTTAGTTTACTAGAGTTACTCGTCAGTCGTTCTGGTGAACCTTTTTCCCGTTCGGAAATTCTGCAAGAAGTTTGGGGCTACACACCGGAACGCCATGTCGATACCCGTGTAGTAGATGTGCATATATCTCGTCTCAGAGCCAAGTTAGAAGACGATCCTAGCAATCCAGAATTGATTCTCACTGCCAGGGGAACAGGTTATCTATTTCAGCGAATATTAGAACCGGGAGAAGATTAGTAATCTGTTAATTGTGAAATGATGGATAGGAGAAAAGTTCGGAATTCGGAGGAGCGAAGATTTAACCCTCATTTCTAGACGAATTACCAGGCTTATCTTGACAATAAAATTCACCGAATTAAAATTGCTGGAGTTTTGATTTTAAATTTATTTTGGGAAATATCTGCAAAAATAAATGGCAAAATCCGATCCCAACAAAGTATTGCGGTTACTACCAATCTTCGCAGGAGGATTAGGTGGTGTACTGCTGCTGGTTAATCGTTTGCTAACCACTCAGCTTACCGAATCTCAAGCCCGTTCTGATGCTTTGGGCATAATTGAAGGTGCAGTGTTAATTTTAATTGGTTTGATTTGGCAGCAAATTCAACCGCGGTCGCCTGATGTGGTAACTTTAATTGGAGAAGAAGGCTTTGAATTAGCTTCAGAGTTGCCCGCAGAAGTTAAAACGGAATTAGCTTGGGCTTCTCATCTTTTGTTGACTAATACGGTAACGCGATCGCTTGTCGTCTACTATGATGGGAAAACTTTACTGCGACGGGGAATATTAGGTAAAAAAGCTCGAGTTACACCAGGAGCGATCGTTCAAAAAGTTTTAGACCGACAAAAAGCTATTTATTTAGTCAATCTCAATCTCTATCCAGGTAAAATAGAGTTTGATTATTTGCCAGAGAATACTCAGGGGATAATTTGTCAACCGATTGGTGATAAGGGCGTGTTAATTCTAGGTGCTAATGCCCCTCGTAGTTATACTAAGCAAGATGAAAAGTGGGTAGAAGGTATTGCCGATAAATTAGCTGAAAGTTTAAAAGTTTTATAACGTTATTTTAATTAGTCTTAAATTTTAGACCAAGAAAAACGAAAAGTCGTACCCTTACTAAATTGAGAATCTAACTCAATTGTTCCGCCTTGAGTCTCCACTATTTTTTTGACTATCGACAAACCAATTCCCGTACTCTAAAACTGTTTTTTGAGCAGATCTCATAGCGGGATTTTTAATCGAGAAGGCGATTTTATTGTCGCACAAATATTAAATAATTGTTAAGTAGTTTGGATACCAATTATTCAAAGTAGCTAGATAGTGCATCCAGGAACTCACTCTATTCAGGAGTAATTTCTTCTTGCAATGGGTCGGGAGAGGGTTTGGGAATATTATCTGGATTCGTCATCCATTTTAAAGGAAGAAAATAAGCTAACAAACCAGTTCCGACTAAGATCGATAATCCTACAATAATTATTTTTAAACTGTTGGACTGATTTTGCTTACTAATTGATGATGAATTTGGCTTTTCTTCTGTTTTAACTTCTTCTGCTTTAACTTCTTCTGTAGTGGGTATCGGATCGATAGAAGAGTCAATTTCAGACTCTAAAAGTGCATCATCAAGCACAGAGGATACTTCAGACCAAGAAATAACCGTTTCTGCTGCTTCTGACTTGGGCTTAATTTGACAATAAACTAAAGCTACAGTCGCATTATCATGTCCATTTTTTTCGTTAGCAATTTTCATTAACATTTTTGCTGCTCTAGTAAGATCGGCTTTATGACAGAGGACTGGTAAAACTGCACTACGCCAATACTGCTCTACTCGCTCAAAATCACTCAAACCATCACTACAGAGTAGAAAAACGCAATCTCGATCGATAATTAGACGGCGTATATTGGGATGAAGTGCAGCCGAATCACGCATACCTAAAGCTTGAATTAATGCTCCTGCTGAGGGATATTGTAAAGCTTCTCTATAAATGGCATAGCCTAGTCTGACTTCACGAGACGCAAGATCGTCATCTACAGTAACTTGATGACAACTTGTGTGGGTAATATAGTAAATACGCGAATCGCCAACATGGGTTAACTAAACTTCATGGGCTTTAGCTAAAGCCATTACTAAGGTAGTACCCATTCTTTGCCTTTCTTGACGTTTTTCTAGATCGTTGCGTTTGCTTATGCTATCATTAGCTTCATTAGTGAATTGAGCTAATTTTTTTACTATATTAGTCGGATTGCTATCCTGGTTCTCGAAAGACAGTTCTTCTATTTTTTGTCGCAGATAGTCGATAGTTTCTCGAGCAGCAATTTCTCCCCCTTCATGTCCCCCTACACCATCACAGACAATGGCTAAAGACTTTTCTGTAGAAGGTACATTAATTATTTTTTTGTCAGTGGGATATGATGCATCTTCGTTATGAGGACGATTGGGGCCAGAATCGCTACTAGCAAAAATTTGATAAGAATATTCTTGACCTCGCCCACAGATTTCGAGCGCTTTATCTAAAATAGCGACGATCTCTTTTGGCTTTTCAATATCTCTTGTTTCAAGACGCACGCAAAGTTCTTCTAACAATCCTTGAATACTGGGAGATGCGTACTGAGTCCATTGTGACCACAATTTTCCTAATTTTTGCAGACTGGGATTTTCGTCTTGATAAGTATCTGCTTGCAGTTGTAATAACTGTACAAAAGAAGCATTGATTCTAATTAACCAAGGATTAAGCAGAGTAGAAGCAACATCTTTATCTTTAAGTGGCTTCCATAGTTTAGCTATTTGCTGCAACCAATGAAGTTGTTGGAGGGGAGTAGCTTTTTGCCAGAGTGTGGTTATTTCTGGAATTAACTGAGAATGTATTAACTCTCCAGTTTTTTTAGTCGGTACCGTACCATATTCTAGTAACCAGATATCAGTTCGAGCGAACTGACCGTAAACTTGGGGAATATGCGGAAAATAAGGAAATAATTGTAAATAAGGAATAATTTTGGCCGGAATTTCTTTGGGAGTTTGTGGTTGTATTCCCGGTTTAGTATCTAAAAAAATTCTTCTATCTATCGCTAGATAGCGGTCGCTAATTAAATTCCCTACTCGCTCGCCTTCAACTACTTCTGCCATAGCCCACAGATAACGTCTAACGAGCGGGGTTTTACACCGACTACAAAAGCGATTTGCCCGAGTATTAAACGTTAAGCAGTGAATATTTGAGCATTGAATTTTAGGCTCGGAATTGGGCATAGATGTCTTTAACTTAGAAGCGCGCTCCATAGACCTTGCGCTGATAATTTCACTGAGGAACATCGGTCACCGCAGACAAAAAAGGGTCGTGGGGCGAGGTTGCCTCGCCATGAACGGCTAAAGTATTTGAACCAAATTCAGATACCGCGTCCTCTCTTTGTCAACTCCGCACGTCGTTTTACGATGTAATGGTGACTCATTAGACTAACGCCATTTTGCCGTTGTAGGAAAAATAACGCTAATTAATTTATCGGAGGTTAAGCCGATATTATATACTTATTAACTAGTTTATTATGTCAATAATTGTAGTATCTGAAATTTAATTAGCAATTTTTCGAGCGACTAATCTCGAGTAAAAAGACTTTTTTCTTCTCAAGTGGAGCATACCTCTAGTAGGTAAATTCAAAGATAAAGTTTATTTAGCTGTAAATTTAAAGAGCAACTCGAGCGATTTTTATTCTTCGTGTAGTTCTTGAAGTGTGTTTTTTAAGGCTAAAGTTAATTGTTGAGAACTTTGACGTAAAGAATTACTAAGATAATTAACTACA